>Ga0070664_100000236_pt1 | contig 39817 bp, 40 predicted proteins | sample KBSC73metaG_FD_65863 | JGI IMG/M metagenome (GOLD analysis project Ga0070664, IMG submission 65863) | Corn rhizosphere microbial communities from Kellogg Biological Station, Michigan, USA - KBS C7-3 metaG | ecosystem: Host-associated > Plants > Roots > Rhizosphere > Soil ... | reverse complement strand
ACCAAGTCCGGCTCCGTCTACGTGAGCGAGAACGTGACGTTCACGGCTCCAGCACTGACCGAGGTGTCCGGCTCCGTCTACGTGAGCGAGAACGCGACGTTCACGGCTCCAGCACTGACCGAGGTGTCCGGCTCCGTCGACGTGAGGCCGAACGCGACGTTCACGGCTCCAGCACTGACCAAGTCCGGCTCCGTCGACGTGAGCGAGAACGCGACGTTCAGCGCGCCACTGCTGGAAGGCGGCAAATACGACACCAACGCGTCCGACCATCCTCGCCCTGATTCCGAAGGCGCGCTGTAACCCGATTTCCCCACTGACGCCCGGCCGGCGGTTGGTTGAGCCGCATGCAGCGGCCCGGCCGGGCTGAAATTTCAAACTCGCATCCCCACAAACATGAGCACGTCTACCATCCCCGCTACCACTACTCCGCGCGCTTCAATGGAGCGACCGTCCGCGCTCGCGGCTATGGCCGCCCGTCTCAATCTCGAGCCCGAGCGCATGAAGGCGACGCTGAAAGCGACCGTCTTCAAGGACTGCCGAAACGATGAAGAGCTCGCCGCTCTCGTTGTCGTCGCCAACGAATACAATCTCAATCCACTCCTGAAAGAGATACAGGCCTTTCCCGCCAAAGGCGGCGGAATCGTTCCGATGATCCCAATCGATGGATGGGTTAAGATGGTCAACCGTCAGGCCCAAATGGACGGGATGGAGTTTGAGGACCATCACGACGACAAGGGAAATCTTGTTTCAATGACGTGCCGGATCTACCGGAAGGACCGTAGCCGTCCTATTGTCGTCACCGAGTATCTTAACGAATGCCGACGTAATACTGATCCGTGGCGGATGGAGCATCGTATGCTTCGCCATAAGGCATTGATGCAATGCGCGCGATATGCATTCGGATTTTCAGGCGTCTATGACGAGGATGAGGCGTCCGATATCGCTCGGAACGGCGGCATGCGTGACGCGTCTGGTCGGGTGGTTGAAGATCCGCCCCCAGCTCTTGAGCAGGCACTTGTCCCTGATCCGACTTCTACGCCGCGCCGCTCTCGCGCGACGAAGCCGGCGGCTGGAGCCGAGCCGACGAAGGAACCCCAGGCGGCCGAAATGCCACCGGCCGAAGATCCTCACGCCGAAGCTGCGGAAACCGAAGTGCTTCCGCCGCGCATCGAAATGGTCGACGGCGTCAAGGCGGTGATGCAGCGCGCGGAACTTTCGATCGGCCAAGCCGAGGCGAAGTTCAGGCAGGCCGGGTTGTTGGACGAGAAGACGCTCAGCCGCACCACGGATGCCGAACTCTTCCGCATCTACCAAGCCGCGGAACAAGTGCTGATGCCGAACACCGAACCGGAGGGCAACGCCTGATGTTCCGGTTCTTCAAAAAACGGCGGCCGGCTGAAGGATTTTCCATCCAAGACGCGATGAAGGCGCGCCTTGCAGCACAAGTGACCGAGCGATCGACCCGGGAACAGACGGTTACGCGATGCAAGGTTATGCTCGAAAAAATCGAGGCTTCAAGGGTTGCGGTTCTCGACGACATGGCCCGCATCGAGGTCGAGCTTGAACACCTCTCCGGCAACGAAGCGCCGATCATGCTGCGCCGCGCGAAGCTCCACGCGAAAACGAAGTGGTGCCGACAAGCACTCGCCAAGCTGGATGTGGAAGACGCCGGAATCCGTGAGCGCCTGCGCGCGCTTGGAAAGGAGGAAATCCGTGGCTGACGACGAACGACTCGGCCTGCCGTCAGCCTCCGGCCTTCAGCGTATCGTCGAGTGCCCGGCCAGCCTGCCGCTTACGGTCCAGCTGCGCGACCGCGGGGAACTCCCGCCGGACCGCGGCAGCGAGGATGCGGATCGCGGCACGCGGATTCACGAGGTGCTGGAAGCCTTCGCCACCGGCGCCGAGCTGCCGGCCGACGTCGACCCGGAGGAGTTCCGCGAAGCGGAAGCGCTGTGGGAACGCTCGCAGACGATCCTCACCCGCACCTTCGGCGAGGACCTATCCGGTGTGGAGCTCCTCGTCGAAAAGCGGTTCTGGCTGATGGACGAGAACGGCGAGAAATCCGCGTCCGGCCGCTACGACCTGATCGGCGTCTCCGAAGCCCGCAAGGAAGCGCTGGTGATCGACTACAAATCCGGCTGGGGCGAGGTCGCGCCGGCGGAGCACAACTACCAACTCGGCTTTGCCGCGGCGGTGCTGCACGAAGCCTACGGAGTCGAGCGGGTGACCGCCTGCATCAACCAGACCGGCTCCGCGCCGGACACCGCGGTGTTCACCGAAAAGGAAATCGGCCTGTTTCTCTACGAGATCGACATGGCGCTGTCCCGCAAGGACGCCGACCCGTTCGAACTGGGTTTCCGCAAGGGCCACCGCTGCACCTACTGCCCCGCCCGTCTCGCCTGCCCGGCGCACCACTACGCGCTGGCGCAGGTCCAGGCCTCGCCGCTCGCCATCCTCGCCTCCACCCCTACCCCGCGGCTCGACGAGTTCCTGGTGAAGCTGGAAAGCGTGGACGTGATCGCCAAGGCGGCGCGCGCCGAAATGGAAGCGCGCCTCCGCAACGGCGAAACCGCCGCCAACTGGCACCTCGAAGCATCGGCCGGCAAGCGCCAGGTCACCAACGCGGCGGCGCTGGCCAACGCCATCATCGCGGAAGGCGCGCCGCTCGGCGACGTGCTGGGCGCAATGAGTCTACCCGTCGGCAAAGCCGAATCGCTGCTCGGAGCGGCGACGAAGTTGAAAGGGAAACCGCTGAAGAACCGGCTGGCCGAGATCGGCGGCCAGCACATCGCGATCACCGAACCCAAACCCACCCTCAAACGGAAATGAGCGAGTTCGATATCAACCACATCTCACTGAGCGGGAAACTCGTGTCGCCGTGCGAGCTGCGCCACACCCGGCAAGGCCGACCCGTCACCAACCTGCGGCTGAAATCCATCCGCACGTGGCGAGGCCCGTCCGGCGAGGAACAATCGGAAGAGGTCTTCATCGACGTCAAGGCGTTCGGGGCCTGCGCTGAATTGATCTGCGACCGCATGCAGGTCGGACGCGGCATCCACGTGGAAGGACGGCTGACCGTCAATACTTGGGATGGAGCGCTCGGCGAGTTCAAGGAAGTCGCGGTGGTGGCAGAGCGCGTGAAGTTCCTGAGCGGATCGGAAGCGAACCGCGCAGGCCTGAGCTGGAATGATGCCGCTACCTCGAAACCACGCCATCGCCGTGACTGCCTACTCTTGCTGGACGACGACGAGATCGTCCGTGGAGCGCTCGATGACGATGGCGACTGGCGCGATCTGGAAGACGAGATCCTCGAAGGTGTGACCCACTGGGCGAACTTCAATCCTCCGGCCGACACGCAAAACGGAAAGGAGGCAGCGTGATCGCCGAGAAAGCCGCCTATCTCGAATTCCTCCGCCGGAAAATCCCGCAAGCCGAGCAAGCTGGCTTCGAGCCGCCGAGCGAACCCCACGCCTCGCTGAAGCCGCACCAGGTGGACCTCTGCCGCTGGGCGATCCGCGGCGGACGGCGGGCGATCTTCGCCAGCTTCGGTCTGGGCAAGACCCGCATCCACCTCCAGCTCGCGCAGTGGGTTACCGAGCTGACGGGAAAGCCATTCCTCATCATCTGTCCGCTCGGCGTGCGGCAGGAGTTCACCCAATCCGACGGGCCGGCGATGGATATCGAGGTCGTGTTCGTGCGGACCACCGAGCAGGTGCTGGCGAACCCGGACCAGCGGATTTTCCTGACGAACTACGAGAGCGTGCGCGACGGAAAGATCGACGTTGATTTGTTCGCCGGCGTCGGGCTCGACGAGGCATCGATCCTCCGCAGCTTCGGCAGCAAGACCTACCAGACGTTCCTGCCGAAATTCAAACGCGTGCCGTATCGCTTCGTCTTCACCGCGACACCATCGCCGAACCGCTACAAGGAACTGATCCACTACGGCGGATTCCTCGGCGTGATGGACACCGGCGAGGCGCTCACGCGGTTCTTCCAGCGCGACAGTTCGCAGGCCGGCAACCTCACGCTCTACCCGCACATGGAGGGCCAGTTCTGGCTCTGGCTGGCGAGCTGGGGCGCGTTCATCAACCGTCCGTCCGACCTCGGACACGATGACGACGGCTACGATCTGCCGGAAATCCGCGTGCACTGGCACCGCCTGAACGTCGACCACTCGAAGGCGTGGGAGATGGTGGACGGCTGGGGCCAGAAGCAGCTCTTTCTCGATCAATCGGTCGGCCTGAGGGAATCGGCGGAGACCAAGCGAGACAGCATCCAGGCTCGGATCGAACGGGCCAGGGACATCATCGACGGCGAAGATCCCGCCAAGCACTGGCTGATCTGGCACGACCTGGAAGCCGAGCGCCACGCCGTCGAAAAAGCCTTCCCGGACGCGCGCACCGTCTACGGCTCGCAAGATCTGGACGCACGGGAAGACCTCATCATGGGCTTCACACGCGGGGAATACCGGATCCTCGCGACCAAGCCGATCATCGCCGGCAGCGGCTGCAACTTCCAGCGGCACTGCGCGGACGCCGTCTTCCTCGGGGTCGGCTACAAGTTCAACGACCTGATCCAAGCGGTCCACCGCATCCACCGCTTCCAGCAAAGCCGGCAGGTCAACATCCACATCGTCCACATGGATAGCGAGGACGCCATCGTGGAAGAGCTGAAGGCGAAGTGGCGGCGCCACGAACAACTCCAGAACCGCATGGCCGAGATCATGCGCAAGCACAAGCTGACGAACCTCAACACCATGGAACTGATCCGAACCTTGACCGAAGGCGACGAGCGCGCCGAAGCGCGCGGCAAGCTGTTCCGCGCGATCCGCAACGACTGCACCCTCGATCTGATGGATTGGGAGCCCGACTGCGTGGACATGATCTGCACGTCCATCCCATTCGGGAACCAATACGAATACTCGCCCAGCTTCAACGACTTCGGGCACAATCCGGACAACGTCGCGTTCTTCGAGCAGATGCGGCACCTGTGCCCGCAGTTGCTGCGCGTGCTGCGTCCCGGGCGAGTCGCGGCGATCCACGTCAAGGACCGCATCCGCTTCGGCAACGTGACCGGCGACGGCTTCCCGACGGTGGACCGTTTCAGCGACCGGACCTGCGACGCGTTCGAAGCGGCCGGCTTCCGCTTCATGGCGCGGATCACGATCGACACCGATGTCGTCCGCGAGAACAACCAGACGTATCGCCTCGGCTGGAGCGAGAACGCCAAGGACAGCTCGAAGATGGGGGCCGGTATGCCGGAATACGTCCTCGTCTTCCGCAAGCTGCCGAGCGACCAGAGCAACGGCTACGCCGACGTGCCGGTGGTGAAATCGAAAGAGGATTACACGCGCGCCGACTGGCAGCTCGACGCCGCCGGGCTCTGGAGGTCGAACGGCAACCGCCTGCCGGATCCGGAAATCCTCAAGCACATGAGCCACGAGGACATCAAGCGGCTCTGGATCGAACACAGCCGGGCGGGCGGATACTCGCACGACGAGCATGTCGAGGTGGCGCGGGCGCTGGAGAGCATGGGCAAACTGCCGAGCTCGTTCATGCTCTTCCCGCCGATTTCGCGGCATGCCGACATCTGGGACGACATCGCCCGTATGCGGACGCTCAACAGCGAGCAGAGCCGGAAGCAGCAAGAGGCTCACGTCTGCCCGCTCCAACTCGACATCATCAAGCGGCTGGTCACGCGCTACAGCAACCCGGGCGAGATCGTGCTCGATCCGTTCCTCGGCATCGGCTCGACCGCATTCCAGGCGATCAAGATTGGCCGCATCGGCTGGGGCATCGAGCTCAACGAGGAATACTGGCGCTGCGCGGCCGGCTACTGCGAAGCGGCCGAAGCTCAGGTCGACGTGCCGACCTTGTTCGATCTGGCCGGCGTCGGAAAGGAGACCGCGGCATGAAACCGGAGCTCGTCTGGCAATGCGGCGACGCGGTGATCTACCGCATCATGCCGAACGTCTTCCGCCTGCTGTGGCTGGGCCGCATGGTGCGCGATTTTCCGGAAAGCGGACGAGCCGCGAACTACGCCGAAGCCGAATTCCTCCCACACGCACAGGAGGGCGCAACAGCATGAACGCCCGCGATATCCAACACGCTTTGTTCAACCACCTCGGCGGGTCATCCGATCTGATGATTCCGAACTACACGCCAGCTCACTGGTTCGAGTGCGACCTCTATCGGATCACCAAATCCGGCTACGCGGAAGAGTTCGAGGTGAAGATCAGCGCGGCCGACTTCCGAGCCGATGCGCTCAAAGGCCCGACCGATCACCAGCGGAAGATCGAAGAGCTTAGTCCCGGATACCTGAGAACCGTCGGCATCGACCCGCGCACCAAGCACGAGCGGCTGGAGCAAGGTGACCAGCACGCACCGTCCCGTTTCTGGTTCGCTCTCCCAGAAGAACTCGCCGCCAAGGTGGAGGTCCCTCAGTGGGCCGGGCTGATCGTCTTCCGCCGCAAGAACGGTCGCGGCGACATCCGCAAACCGGCGCCACGTCTGCACAAGCAGAAGGCCGACCCGGAGATCATTCAGAACGCCCGCGGCGTCTTCTACTACCGCTACTGGAATATCCGCCTGAAGACCGGCGAAAAGGCCGAATAACCCTTCTCCCTACCCCAAACCAACATGCAACTGAACAGCATCATCCTCGGCCGCAAGGCCATCACGTTCGTGGCGCTCTACAACCGCGAGAGCGAAGACCCTCACAATGCGACGGAAGAGCGCAAGGTCGTGGCTCCGGAAGCGCCGCTGCCCGAACTCAACACCGACTTTGCCGCGCTTTCGCCGGTGATCTGCCGGATCATGGAATTCCCGAAGGAATACGCCACCGGCATGAGCGTCTTCAAGATGGCGATCAGCCGGACGAAGCAGGGCACCCGCTCGGTCGCCTTCAAGTTCAAGAAGGCGCTCGACGCGATCGGCGGCGAGATGCACACGCTCGAAACCCCATTCATCCGGATCGAGAAGCCGGCCGACGGCGAAAGCGGCCGGATGGAAGTGACGCCGGACGAGCAAGATCTGATCTACGAAGCGATGGCCGAAGCCATGCGCTACGCGGAAGGCGACCGCTCGCAGGCGATCCTCAGCCTGGAAGACGCCAAGGCGAAAGAGGGTCTCAACGCGCTGGCCGACAAGGGCCGCGATGAAGAAGACGGCGAACTCGGCCTGAACGACTGACCGCCATGACGCCAGCCGCCCTCAAAGGAAAGGAACTCGAAGCGCTGCTCATGGAAGCGGCCGAGCGGGAGGAGAAAGCCGGACGTCTCACCATGGGCCGCTACGGCGTCCATGGCGTGATCTTCGGCGGGAAGACCTCGCTGATCCCGTCGCTTCCCGACTTCGAGGGCGTGCTGGCCGACGGCCGTCAATTCATCCTCGAGGCCAAGTGCTGCAACGGCGCTTCGTTCGAGCTTCGCGACGACAAATTCAAGGGCCGGCAATACAAGCACATGGCGCTGCGGGCGAGGTTCGGCGTCCGCAGCTGGCTGCTGATCCACTTCGCCGAACGCCGGCTCACCACCCGGATCGACGCCGGCATGACGGTGGCGGTGCCGGTAAATCCCGGGCTCGCCTTCTGGCGCGCCTACGAAGAAGGCACCGCCCGCTCGCTGAGCCGCGACGCCGCCCAGGACCTGGGCGTGCTGGTGCCATGGCGGACGCCGGACCGCTGCCGCAAGGCGCTGCCGGACCTTTTCTCCTTTCTCTCCCCCTTTTGATCCCAATGAAAACTCACGGACTTCCAAGCCGGGCGGCGCTGGTCGACGAGAACCAGCGCCTGCGCGACCGGCACGACGAGATGAAGCGCCAGCTCACCAAGGCGCTCGACGAGATCGTGCGCCTGCAACGCATGCTCAACCGGAAGGAGGGGGCGTAAGCGATGGCTGGAGACTGGATGAAGTTCGAGTTCGCGACTCCGGACAAGCCCGAGATCGTCTCGATCGCCGGCACGCTCGGCATCGACCAGGATGCGGTGGTCGGTAAGATGCTGAGGATCTGGGCGTGGGCCGACACCAACAGCATCGACGGGGCGTGCATGAACGTGACCGAGATGTTCCTCGACCGGCTCACCTACCAACCCGGATTCGCCAAGGCGATGCGGGCCGCCGGCTGGCTGAAGGGGCAGGACGGCGCGCTGGTCTTTCCCAACTTCGACCGCCACAACGGCACCACCGCCAAGGCGAGGGCGATGGCGAACCGGCGGAATGATGCCTATCGCGCCGGAAAGAAGCGCGCACCGAAAATCGCGGTGCCTAAAGCGGCCCCGCCGCCGCAAGCGTCCACGGAAGATGAGGTCGAGCCCCCCGCCCCGCGCCCGCTGCCGGTGGTCCGCGACGAATTCTCCGACTACCATCCGCCGGCGACCGCGGCGCACCTGGAAAGCCTGCTCAAGCGGGTCAACAGCCTGTCGCCCGACTGGGCGAAGGTGCACCCGTCCTACGAAGAGCGGCGCACGCTGATCGGCTCCGCCGGCTCGCTGGAGAGCCTGGACGACGAGACGTGGACGATCCTCACCGCATTCATGGCCGCGGTGCTGCCGCAAGGCTGCGGTCTGTGGCAGCCGAAGACTCGCTCGAAGTTCCTGCAATCCCCGGCCGACGTCGTGGCGCATGCGATGGAGTGGAACCGCAACCACCGGAGGGCGAGGGCGTGAAATTCCTATCCGTCTGCTCCGGCATCGAAGCCGCATCCGTCGCGTGGGAACCGCTCGGCTGGAAAGCCTGCGCGTTCTCGGAAATCGAACCCTTCCCATCCGCCGTGCTCGCCCATCACTGGCCGGACGTTCCCAACCTGGGCGACATGACCCAATACCATGGATGGCCAGACACTCTTCGACCTGACCTCATTGTCGGCGGCACCCCCTGCCAAGCCTTCAGCGTCGCCGGCCTCCGTAAAGGTTTGGAAGATCCTCGCGGAAACCTCACACTCGTCTTCCTTGGTCTTCTTGAGCGCTTCCGCCCCCGCTGGGTGGTCTGGGAGAACGTGCCCGGCGTCCTGTCGGATCGAACAGGGGCTTTTGGTGCCTTCCTCGGAGGGTTGGGGGAACTCGGGTATGGGTTCGCCTACCGCGTTCTTGACGCTCAGCACTTCGGAGTTCCCCAGCGGAGGCGTCGCGTCTTCGTTGTCGGATATCTTGGAGACTGGCGACGTGCCGCGGCGGTTCTTTTTGAGCCCGAAAGCCTGCGCGGGGATTCTCCGCCGAGCCGCGACGCGAGGGAAGGAATTGCCCCGACCCTTAGCGCTCGCGCTAAGGGCGGTGGCGGACTCGGCGCCGATTTCGACCTCGACGGAGGATTGATCCGCGAAACAGGGCCCGCCCCTTATTTGCCCGAGACGGTCGGGGCCCTGTGCTCGAACGGAAAGGCGGCAGGCTCCGCGACCGGCCAAGACGCCGAATGTGGGAAGATCATCTCTCCCGCCGTCACGTCGAAGTGGGCGAAGGGCAGCGGCGGGCCTAGCGGCGGGCCTAGCGGCGACGAGTGTCAGAACCTTATCGCGCATTCGCTCCGCGGGGAAGGCTTTGATGCATCCGAAGATGGCACCGGGCGCGGCACACCCTTGGTGCCGGTGGCTTTCGACTGCAAGGCATCAGGCCAAAACGGTTTCGGGGTCGGAGAAATCTCTCCAACGCTCCGCAGTATGGGGCACAAGGAAAGCCATCAGAACGCCGGCGGGCAAGTGGCCGTTTGCTTTGACACCACCCAGTTAACCAGCCCGGCGAACTTCAGCAATCCCAAGCCTGGCGATCCATGCCACCCGCTGGCGAGCGGCGCGCATCCCCCGGCCATCACGTTCAATCTGCGAGGCCGTGAAGGCGGCGCAATGCCGGAAGTCGATCTCGATGGTCTGGCCAGCCAGCGAGCAGCATCTAGCGGATCGTCCCGCAGCTACGTCGCCACGACGGCAGTCCGCCGACTCACTCCCCGCGAATGTGAGCGCCTCCAGGGCTTCCCCGACGATCACACGCGCATCCCGAATTGGAACGGGTGGCGCGCACTCGGCGAGGACGAAGATCCGAACGAACTCGCCGAGCGAGGAATCGAAGTCCGCCAGAACAAGAAAACCGGCAAGTGGCGCGCCAAGGATGCGGACGGCCCGCGCTACAAGGCGCTCGGCAACTCGATGGCCGTTCCGGTCATGCGATGGATCGGCGAACGCATCGATGCGGTGGAAAGGATTTCACGATGAACCTGCAAGGACCGAATCCACTGCCGACCGAAGATGTGACCCGCGCGATGCCGCACGCGCTCGGGCCGGAAAAAAGCATCCTCAGCTCGATGCTGCAGGATCCGCAGAAATACATCGGCGAGGCGATCGAAGCCGGGGTGACGCCGGAGACGTTCTACATGCCGGCGCACTCGAAGCTGTTCGGCAAGCTGGTGGAGCTGTTCTCCGCCGGGCTGGAGGTCGAGCTCGTGTCGCTGGTCCAGCGATTGCTGGACGACGGCATGCTCGACAGCGTGGGCGGTGCCGCGGAGGTGACCGGGCTGTATACCTACGCGCCGACGGCCGGGCATTTCCGCCACCACCTGAAGATGGTGCAGGACAAGCACCTGCTGCGCGCGCTCATCTCCGCCTCGACCGAGGCGATCGCCCAAGCCTACGACGAGCCGGGCGACGCGAAAGAACTGCTCGACCATGCGGAAAGCCGGCTCTCCGCGATCCGCGACGGACTGGACACCGTGCAGCAGATGGACACGAAGCAGGCGGTGGTGTCGGTGCTCGATGAATTCGAGCGCGTGGTGGAAGGCAAGCAGGCGAGCTACGGACTCTCCACCGGTTTCGAGCAATTCGACCGGATGAGCCGCGGCCTGAAACCGGGCGAGGTCTTCATCGTTGGCGCCCGACCGAGCATGGGGAAGACGGCCATCATGATGAACATCGTCGAAACAGTGTGCCTGGACCACTTTCACCCGTCCCTCGTCTTCTCCTGCGAAATGAGTCGGCAACAGCTCATCCAGCGGTTGATCTTCTCCCGCTCGCGCACGGCCTGGCCGCAGCCGGGCGAGCGGCCTGACAGGGGCGCGCTCCAGCGCATCCGGGACGTCTCGATGGAGGTCGCCAACTCGGCGCTGCACATCGACGACACGCCCGGCATCACGATCAACGAGCTGCGGGCGAAAGCGCGCCGGATGAAGCGCGAGCGCGGGATCAAGCTGATCGGGATCGATTACCTCCAGCTGCTGCGCTCGACTTCGAAGCAGGCGCAGAACTCGCGCGAGCGGGAAATCTCCGAAATCTCGGCCGGGGTCAAAAGCCTGGCGAAGGAACTCGGCCTTCCGATCATCCTACTGGCGCAGCTCAACCGCGCGTCCGAAAGCCGGGCGGGCAAGAGCCGCGGCGTGCCGCGCATGAGCGACCTGCGCGAATCCGGCTCGATCGAGCAGGACGGCGACTACATCGGCCTGCTGCATCGCGAGGGGTATTTCGCCGAAGACGATGAGGAGCGGCAAGCGGCGGAAGGCCGCGCCAGGCTGATCCTCGCCAAGAACCGCAACGGCGCCACCGGCGACATCCCGCTGACCTTCATCGCCGAGCAGATGCGCTTTGAAAGCGGCAATCCTGCGGACGAACCGCGCCCGGAACCGAAGACCGCGACGCGCTGGTAACACCGAACTTTTCCCCACCACCATGAACGAGACTTCATCACCTAAACCCATCGGCCATAGTTACCTCAGCCATCCGAACATCCCTACATGGATTCGAGACGTGGCCCTTCCAGAGCCTCCGGACGGACTGATTTGGGAGGTCCGCGGCTTCGGCTGGGAGTCAAAAGGCCGCACGATTTTCGCCACGATTGCAAGGTCCTACCCTCGTTGGAAGGTCTGGAACGATCACGTCTGCCACCCGAAGGACAACGTTTTCGTGATCGAGGCTGTCCGCGATGAGATTTCCGGCCGGATTTCACCCGGCAGCAGCGAAATTCAGGACGATCGGGAGAACCTCGAACAATTCCGGATCAAGAACGTAGACGAAGTTCGCGGCAACTCCGCAATCGGCTTGCTCACGGAAGCTTCCACCACCATCGGCGCCAGAGCGTCCGAACGCGATGTCGAGTCCGAGCGATCCATGGCAAAGTGCGTCGCTGCCTTCAACGCGATGTTCGGCACGGCCCTGACCGAAGAGCAGGGATGGCAGTTCATGGTGCTGCTGAAAATGAGCCGATCCACCGTCGGGCGAAAGCGCGACGATTACGTGGACGGGGCCGCCTATTTCGCGCTGGCGGGCGAGTGCACGCTCAATTCGCCGGCCGCAGAGATTCCACCCGTCGAGTGACGGGACACCCGGAAAACACCCCGCGGCGGACCGGGCCACTCTTCTAAACCGGGCGTGTTCCGCCCGCCGCGGGCAACCGGATTTTCCACGATTCTCCCACAGATGTCCGAACTATTGCCACCCTCCGTCCCACCCTGCCCGATCCACAATCTCGACCAACAATACGCCGGCACGTTCGACGGATTCCACGCCTACGAGTGCCCCGCCTACCGGTGCTGCTTCACCACCTTCAAACCGATCCACCCCGAAAATCCACCCGCATGCCTGCCTCCACTCCACAAGATGTCTGGTTTCTCCGGCCGGGGAGAAAGCGCCGCGCCCACGGCACCGTGCTCGAACGCGAAAGCCACACCGGGTGCGTGAAGGTGGACGCGCGGCATCCCTACGGAGCCCCGGTCTGGGTGACGCCCGCCGAGATCGAGGCGGCCAAGGAGAAGAAGCAACCGCAGGCGGGCCATCCCGAGCGAGCCATCGAAAAGGTCGCGAGCATCAGCTTGGAACTGAAGGAACACCTGGACAGCCAGAAAGAACCCCAACCCTGCCCGCACTGCGGGCGACCGATGCATCAATCATGAACGCCTCAGCTCAGCCCCGTCGGGAGCAGCGGCCTTGTTATGGCATGCTTTCGCTGGAGGACTATGTGTTCCTCGCCGACAACGAAGATAAGCGGAAAGTGCTCCGCGATCAGTGGTCCGAAGCCACCGAGCGCGGTAGCGTCCACTGCACCTGCGGGCTCCAGCGTGCGCTCCCGCTCGCCTTCCGGTGCCTATACTGCGGCCAGTGGTTTTGCGGCCGCTGCGCCGAGCAACACTTCGGCCAGACCATCCACGAGTGGATCGAGGCCAGACGTAATAGCCAGAACGCCGAGGTGTGCCGCGGCGAACAATAACCAACCCCGAATCGACCATGGATAAACAAACCATACTGTCCAGCCCGTCGGCACCACCGACTGGTTCGCTTTCCACTTGGTGGAAACGCTATCGAGTAATCGAAGATGGATACGCCGGATATGAAGCACAATGCTGGCGCATTTGGTTCCCGGTGTGGCTTCAAATCGGATGGACCAATACCTCTCCGACCATTGAGCGAGCCGTCTCAATCTGCCGCATCCACTCCAAAAAGAATGCGGTTCATGTGTGAAGCGAACGATCAAATCCAGGGGTGAGAGCCCGAGAATTTATGCCCGATTCATCTACAACTTTCGGCGGGGGCTCATCCCCTGCGATGCCTTGTTCTCGTTGCGATGGTCCCGGTGGGGCTGTCACTTTCGCGAATCAAGCCTGCCTCCCGATCAACGGGAGAGTCCAATGCATCGACTGGTGCATTCATCACCTCGTCGCGGCTCTCAACGCTGGCGGGATCGAGACGGTCGCTTCGTGCTGCGGACATGGCCAGCAACGAGGACGGATCGACCTGGAAGACGGTCGAGTGCTGTGGATCGAATCCTCTCCAGTGGTCACCACGCCGCAAAAAGCCTCGGTGTGTGATCGATGCGGCGGAACCGAATACGTCCGCGATCCCAAGACACTCGAACTCGATCCGTGCCCCAAGTGCGCATTCCCTCAATCATTATGAGCGTCCGCGACCGACATCGATGCTGCGAGTGCGAAGTGATTCTCGCGAGTCACTACAGCGGATGCATCTGCGAAACCTGCAAAGAAGAGATGAACTCGACCAATCAAAAATCATGGTTCCCGCGCAGCCGAATGGCATGGTTAGAACGGCGCGCTAAGGCGGCCGGGCATGTCGGGCGTGGTGACCTCATGGCGACGTTCGGAATCTCGCAAGCGCAGGCCAGCAGCGACCTGCAAGCCTATCTCGCGAAAAACCCGACCGCGCTCACCTACTCGCCCAGCCGGAAACGCTACGAGTGGAACGCTGGCGCGAATCTGGCGATCACGCCCGCGCCATGGGCTGCATTCAATGAAGAGAACGATCCAGTGGAGCAACCGCCGGGGAGCGGCGCTCCGACGAACCACAACCCAAACAAACTACCATGAACGCTACGAAAGAAAGCCGCCAAGGCGGTTGCGGCTCCCACGACTTGTTCGACGAGGGCAAGGTGGAACTCGATCCTAACGAAGTGCAGCCCGGCATGCACGTCTCAATCCTCCGCTGGAAGCCATTCGTGGACTTCTCGTGGGTGGGCGACGTGATGCACGTGGTAAGCGTCAATCCGCCGTTCATCGCCGTGAACCTTCGCAGAAAGCACGGCACGTCACGGATGACCTTGGATGTCCGCAATGTGGCGTTGGTGCGACTCCGGGAGGACTTCGTGGAAGCCTGCGAGGTGTCGCCGTCAACGCTTCCGTCGAACGACCTAGCGGAAGCACGGCGCAATGACGCGTCGCCTTCCGAGAAACCTTAACCGCCGTTGCTTCCCGCGACTTGTTCGAGGGCGGCGCGGCTAACTGAAAGACACCAAAATGAGCGAAACAACAATGGAATGGCTGGACTGGAGAGACCGCGAAGGAACTCCGGTGAAACAAGGCGACTGGATCACCAACAAGGATGGTCGGAACCTCGAAGTGAAAGGGCAAACGCCGGGGCGAATGCTCAGTCTCGAAGCGAATGACGGCAAGTTCATGCCGAAGTGGCTCTTCAACTGGGACAAGGTTCGCGAGTGCCTGCGGAATCCGATCCTGAGTCCCTCGAACGCCCGCAATGGAGCCACGCCCAACGATCACTGACATGGACGCCAATCCCCAACAATCTCAGGCCAACGCGCCAGCGTTGGCTCCCATGGCTGGTTCTGCGCTGGACTGCAATGGATACCGAAAATTGCTGGCCCAAACGGAGGAGCAGGAGACGAAGTGGAAAGACGACCGCCCTCGAAAAGCCATGGAATGGGCGGTGGCCCGCGCCAAGCACTACGCGGAAAAGACGGGGCTAACCGCCGAAGCAGTCTTAGACGCATGGGAAGATCGCCGCACCTACTGGCATGTGAACTACTATCAGGAGGCGAATATGCCTGAAATCAAGGGCGAGAATGTCCGCGTATTCGAAACGTCGGATGATCTGCACGCTTCAACCGGAGATCGCGGGTTTCGGTGCCCGGCGTGCAATCAAGTCTCCCGCTCGCCTTACGAATGCGACTCCGGCGCGTTCCGGAAGAACAGCGATAAAGTCTGCGACTGGAAGGCCTACGGACTTTTGGGGTGCTTGGGGAAAGGCGTTTCCGTCTTCGTAAAGGAAAAGGTGCGCGTGGAGACTTTCTTCCAGCCCGTCGCGTGGGAGCAGAACGCCGGTGCGCTCCCGACTGAGGGAGCGGACGGCGGCTGACTTCCCACGGGACTGAAGCGCTCCCTCTGGTCGGGAGCCGCCTCTGGTTCTGCCTCTTCCGAACTACGAAAAACCAATGAACACAAACGATCTGATCCGAAATACCAACAGCCAGGGATACAACCGCTTCTGGGAAATCACCGAAATCGCTTATGGCGGGAACGGGCAAGAAAGCATCATCCAGATGGAACCAGTGGGGGAGATTCCGAACTCCGAACTGTGGCCGACGCGAGTGCCGATCTGCATCCTAGAGGCTGCGATCCGAACTGGTGCGGTGAAGCATTACTCTCGGCAGAACGTCCAAGGCATGGCGGCGGCTCGCTGTGGCCCGGATCAACTGGAGACGTTATAGCCGTCGCCATCGCCGCCTTGTTCAGCGTCTTGGAAACCGTCATAAATCAACTGAAACCATGAATCCACAACTCCAAAAAGCACTCGACTACATCCGTAACACTGGCGGATCTCCAACCCTCGCCCAGTTCGATGAGGATCACGAACCAATCGGCCCGAAGCTGCGCGAGCAACTCAAGGACGCCCAACTGGTATTTGAACGTGAAGGCAAAATCCGCCCCGCGGTGGAACGCTGCCCGCATCCCGTGAAAAGCGGCGAGGCGTGTAATCATCGCGGGTGCCTGAATCACGTGTCGCATCCGTGTGATGGGTGCGGACGCACGGCAGGACAAGGCGACTATGACCCCAAGCGCGGCGGCTCCTTCCTCCGCTGAACAAGTAATTATCCAACCCTTGCCACGGATCGACCGCATGCAGAACAGCTATAGCCGAAGCAAAGCCAAGGCATTGAGCGAGCGGATGCGGGCGCGCGCCAACGTCCGCTGGGAACGTGAGCGCGAGCGCCGGGAGGCCGAGATGCCCGGCCGGCTCCGCGAGCTCGCCGAGATCGAAATCCAGAACCTTCCCCGCCGGAAAGGCGACGTGCTCGGGTGTCTCCAGTGGACAGACTTCCGCACCGGGATGGTCAGGCGCTGGATCGTCCGAATTGGGGATCGGGTTGACCAGGTGGTGATCGAGTCGCCCGACGGTCGGCGCACCTCATCCCATGGCTGGACGTGGGTGATGGATCACCTGCGCGGGTATCTGGCCGGGAGGAAGCGATGAGACGCACCAAAGCCAACGACCAATGGACCGAGTGGGAATGCCCGTGGGTGGAAGAAATACCCGGAGAGCCTTTCCGCTACTGGGTTTCCTCCGTCTCCGAGCCGACGAAAAACCACCTGGTCGACCTGACCGAACGAGGCGGCCACGGCATGTGCGGCTGCCTGTTCTTCCAGACCATCGCCAACCCGAACTTCCGCCGGCACGGCCGCTACATCCCCTACGCCCCGAAACGCCAAGGGGTCTCCGAATGCAAGCACATCGCCGCCGCTTTAGCCCACCACCACCAATACGTCACCATCCCCATGCTCGCCCGGTTCAAAGCCGGGATCGGGAGCAACCCCCAATAACATCATGAGCGAACAAACACGACCGACGCCGAGGACGGATCGGTTTAAGCAAGATTGGCCCGACTCCAAACGTCACAACTGGCCCTGCACGTTCGAGTCCGAAGCGTTCGAGAAGCTGGAAGAACTCGAACGCGAGTCCGACGCCCGCGCCGAAGAGATAAAGAAAACGGAGCGAATGATTTTTAACGCGAATCACCGTGCGTCTGTTATGGACGAACAAGTGGTGTCGTTACAGGTTGCGCTGAAAACATCCAACGAGAGGATCAAAGAGTTGGAAACGGTAACGTTCGATTTGTCCGCCGAGAACGCCAAGTTTCGCGAGGCGCTGGAACGAGCCGCTAACGATTTGGAATACTGCATCGAGCTGGTCGGAGAGGTTGCGAATTCCGGTGAAATCGCAGCCCGCCAAGCCCTCGCCGGAAAGGAGGAGGGATGAGCAACAAGAGCCGCAAAATCCACCTTCGGGTCATCGATCGAAACCCGCGCGCTGTGCGCCACATGTATGTCGCCTGCGGGACCAACGCGCATTGGACGGAATCTACAACCAGCGATCCAAAGCTCGTCACCTGTGCACGGTGTAAGATCGTGATCCTCGATGGAAAGGAACCATCATGACCACCTACCAAGCGGCAGCTTCCGCCATGTCGTGCCCGACCTGCGGTGCCGCGGCCGGGCAGCCGTGTCGCACGAATCGAGGTCGACCTATCACCGACCGAGTCCACCTCGTGCGTCTCAACGACTACCGCAACGAGATCGGGCGCGAAGAGTGGGAGCGCCGCCATGGCCAACCCCGCGCCACGAAGCACCAGCGATCCTCCCAATCATGAGCCATCTCCCGATTCTCACCATCGCCGCAGAGGTGTTCGAAACCACCCCGGAGAACATCCGCGGACGCAGCTTGCGACCTCCGGACGTCGACGCCCGATCCGCCGTCGCGTGGATCCTGCGCCAACAGGGCACCGAGTTCCGCGTGATCGCCGAAATCCTCGGCCTGGCAATCAGCAGCGCGCACCAGACGGAAATCCGAGCGGCCTGCAAGCTGCGCGCCGAGCGCAAAGGGCCGTTCATCCGTAAAATGGCCACCGCCGCCAAGCGGTGGCTGGAGCTTCAGCCATCGAGCGTGTAGAGAACGGCCATGCATAAACCCCAAAGCATGAGCGACAGAACGTGGGACGGCTTAGTGAAAATTTGCGGTCCCAAGCAGCTCGACATTATTGCGAGCATAGAAGCCCAACATCCGGGAAAGATCGATAACCTGGAGCTGACCGCGAAAGCATGGTCCAAATACCGCGGATTCGGCGGGAAGATTATTGAGAAGTTGGACGCCATCGGACTGGTAAATCACGACGACAAAACGGACTGCGTGGAGACGTTCAAAAAGCGATTCATGCAGATCAAACGAGAGCTTCGCGAAAGCGGTCGGCATCCGGCCATAATCAGAACGATAGAAACCGCGGCTCGAGAATGGGCGTACAATCCATACACTGGCCAACCAATCCAACAAAAAGCCCCCGCGCCTGAACGGCGCGAGGGCTGTGAGGCCTAGGGTTTCTCAGCGGTTGCGCACCGCGACGATCGAGCCGTAAGCCCCGATCGTGCCAGCCGAGAACGTGGCGGAGGTTGTGAGATACACCGTGGTGGTCGAGCCGGCGGCCACGAGGACTTCCTTCGGAACCGTGGTCGTGCCGTCGAGGAAGGTCGCCGTGGTGGTCGGGGTTCCGAACGCGCATTCGGTCCCGTCGGTCGGCAAGGCGTCTGTGGTCGTGTGCACGGCGCCAGCCGCCACGGTCCGGGTCGCTCCCGAGGCTGTATGGTTCACGTGGCCGTGCACGAGCCACGAGCCGGGCGTGAGGGTAACGCTTGTCACCGTCTTGGCGGTGGCGGTGGTCAGAGCGACCGCGCTGCCGACAGCGACCTTCGATTCTTTGATTTCGCCGATCTCGCCCGCTTTCGCGGCAGTGTTCGACGGACTGACGAGGAAGCCGCGACGCTCCGCATCCAGCGGCTGCTTGCGGACGCCCAATTTCCTCAGGAAATCACGAGCGGTGGTGGGATTGAATTTCATGGTGGTAGGTGGAGACGATTGCGAGTGAGTCCATACCCCGAACAGCAGGCCACGTGTAACGGGCGCAAAGCTCTGGAGATCAAGCAGGGGCACAAAAAAGCCCCGCGCCGAACAGACGCGAGGCTGAAGGGAAATGGCCGGTTCAATAGGAGTATCCGCGGGCGAACGTGCGGATCGACTTGTAAGCTTTGTTCAGGCCCGAATCGTCCCCGAGGCTGTCGATCAGGTTCGGAGCCTGGTTCCATTGCCGCAGGTATTCCCGCTTCGCCGCGGAGTTTTGATCCGCCACCTGCTTTTCTCTGGAGTCGTAGGCGGCTTTTGCAGTCGGACGGAAGGTGACCGGATTCGAATCTCGAATCAAACCGGACGACTTTGCCGGCTCTTGCGCAGCAGGGGCTGGCGGACCTGCGACAGAAGCTTGAGGCGGACTCTCCGGCTGCCATGAGGGTTTCGCACTCTGAGGCTTCACCATTCCTTGAGGGAAAGACGATGAGGGGTAGCTGTTCGCCACCTTCTGCAAAGTGGGAGACATCCGCAGCGGCGTTTTCGACGGCTCCGAAGGCGAGGTCGAGACTGAATCTTCCGACCTTGGCACCATCGCGGGTGGCGTCGGGCGCCGTGTATCCGAACCAACTGGAATCATAGAGGTCGGTGCCGAGGTGCCGACAGGATCGACTCCAGAAAGAGGCAACCGTGTTTCCGGCGGGCGCGAGGCTTTCTCGGCCTCCAGCGTCCGGCTCACGTCGCGCACGGCTTCCGCTTGGGCGACCAACGGGGATTTCGCAGACACAGGCGGCTGGACCGGATGAACGGACGGCATCGCAGGCAACGGCCCGGTCGAACCGGTAGGCGCGGGAGAAGGCGCGGTAGCCGTTGCGGCACCCGTGGCGGGCAATCCGGCCGCCACGCGCTTCCACGAAGCAGGCTTCACCCCGAGCGCTGCCGCCCGGTCCTGCATTTCCTGCGTGAGACCGTTCCGTCCTGCACCCTGCATCTCCTGGTAGAGCGCCAACCGGGATTTCAGCAAGCTGCTGCCAGCCGGTGCCGCCACCGTGTCGTCTCCCTCGGCATACGGACTCGCCACAGGCTTCGCCGGAGAACCCGCGTCCCGAGCGTCCAGACCAGGTGTCCGCGGCCCAGCATCCAAGCGAGGTGTGACCGATCCTGCAGCACGTTGGCCGCCGGCCGCCGGCGATCTCGTCCCGTCCCGTCCGGAGTATTCCTCCAGATCCGCAGCAGCTTGAGGCGAAAAGCCCTCGTTTCCGCGCTTCGTGCCGAAGCCACGCCCGTAGCGATCGAACCCACCCGTGACGTTCCCATTCCCGTCCCGCTGGATTCCGGTCATCCCTTCTTGCGCAGCCGTGCCGTTCTGAGGACCCGCGTTAATCCGCGGACGCTCCCGGTAGTCTCCGTATTTTCGCAAAGCCATGCGCACACCATAACCCCCTCATTTCCCAACAAATACGGGCGCAGCCAATTCTGCCCGCTTTACTTTCGGCTCGACACCCTTTAGTAGAATCTCGGCAGAGAGGATAGCCAACCGCTCTCAAAACGCCCATGGGAAACCAGTGCAAGCCTCTGAACGTAAGACAGGAACGTTTCGCCGTCCTGGTCGCAAGTGGGGTATCCGCCACACGGGCATACATCGAAGCGGGGTATAAGGTCAGCGAAAACACTGCGGGCACAAATGGACCTCGGTTGCTGGAAAATGCTGGGGTGAAGGCCCGAATCTCTGAGATTAGAGCCGAAGCGTCCAAGAAGCAGGACAAAGAAGCGGTGCTGACGGTCGAAGAGAAGCTGGCATTCCTCGCGAAAGTGATTCGGGCGGTGCCGGAAGAAATCGGGCCCGATTCCCCGCTCTGTCAGGAATACACGGAAGAGTTGGTCGCCGGCGGCACCCGCGGGAAGCTGCTTCGGGGTAATGCTCCGGAGGGGAATGAAAAGACCGGACAGACCGTGATCCGCCGCAAGGTGAAGACCATCGACAAGATGCGAGCGATGGAACTGCACTCGAAGCTGGCCAATCATTTCGGGCCGGAACAGGTGGTCGTCGAGACCGGCCCCAACACGCTGGCGAGCATCGAAGCCAGGGCCGCATTGGTGGCCTCGGCGCTCAATCGGCGCGGGAAATAGGCGATTTGGCAAATTGACCAAATCGGCAAGTTGCGGCATGAAGAACCCGCGGCTCTGTTCGGCCGAAGCTCAACACCTCGCGTCGGGTATTCGGTAGGCCGACCGGAGCCGTCCCGATCCGAGCTCGATCAACCCCGCCAGGTGCGTCCTGGTGGGGTTTCTTGCGCCCGTTTCGACGCGGGCGTCCCGGCGGCACGATGATGGGGTGTCAGCCGCAGCCCCCACCCGCCCCGCCGACGATCTGGTGAAGCGATTCGCCGATTCGCTCGTCGGGAAGACTGAAGAGGATATCCTTGCGCTTGCCTACAAGTCACCGGCGGTGCACTTCGCCTGCTTCGTCACGATCCGGGACAAGAACAACCGGCCGATCCAGCCGGTGCCCAACATCCTCCAGCTTCGCATGAGCGAGGCCTACGAGACGATGCGGGAGATGGGGGTGAAGGTCCGCATCATCGTGGTGAAACCTCGGCGCGCCGGGTGCTCGACCTTCGGGAGCCACATCCTCTACCACCACGGCCAGCGGGTGCCCTGCGAGGGTATCACGATCTCCGACGTCAAGGAGCACTCGGCCGAGCTGATGGCCAAGATCAAGGAGCACCACTCGGGCGACTCCTTTCCGTGGGGGCATTCGCTCGTCCGGGACTCGACACACTCGCTGGCCTGGACGAACGGCACCAAGTGGACGATCGATTCGGCGGAGAACCCGGATGCCGGCGTAGGAGGCACCCGCCAGCTCTTCCACGGGTCCGAGGTCTCGAAGTGGCCGCAGACGGCCAAGCGGAACGATAAGACGACCATGGCGGCCGTGCTGCCGTCCTTGTCCGGCTCCGATACGGTGGGGATCGCGGAATCCACCCCGGAGCGAGCGGCCGGCTGGCACTACACCACCTGGGGCGACGCGGTGACGCTGGAAGACTTCATCGCCATGCATGAGGCGGGTATCTGCCCGGAGGATCAGTGGGTGAAGGTCTTCGCGGCGTGGTTCGAGTTCGACGACAACCAGCGCTCACAGCCGGTCTCGGAAGCGGAGATCGTCCACCTGAAAAGGACGCTGGACGCCCGCGAGCGGAACGGGATCGAGAAATACGGCTGGACATGGGAGCAGGTCGCATGGCGCCGGGACACCATCCGGTCGATCTGCAACGGCGACCCGAAGATCTTCGACTTCTACTACCCCGAGGATGAGGTGACCTGCTGGCTGGCTGGTGGTTCCCCACGGTTCGACGTCGGCATCATCAACGACATGGAGACGGTCGCCCGCGGGGTGATCCCGGACACCGGCTACCTGGTCACGCAGGACACGGGCAAGGTGATCTACCAGCACGTGCGGGACGGCTCGGGCGAGATCATTGTGTGGGAGCATCCCAAGGACCGGCTCCGCTACATCGTGACGATCGACCCGGCGACCGACGAGAGCCAGACCATCGGGGCGGATCCGGATCGGCATTCGGTGTCGGTGTGGCGAGCCGGCTACCACGACGCGCATTCCGACGTGTGGCGGCCGGTGAAGAAGGTGGCGCGGGTGAAAGGCCCGCTCTACGCCGACGGCGACATCGTGGCGGGGCACGCGGTCCGGTTGTCGCGGTATTTCGGCAACTGCATCGCGGTGCAAGAGGTCAACTGCGGGCTCGACATCCTCCGCCTGCTCAAGGAGGCGGGCGTGCCGCTCTACAAGCGCCGGCCGATCAGCCACCGCACCGGCCAGGTGGTCGAACAATACGGGTTCAAGCTCAACGACCAGCAGGAGCGCAATGCGGTGATCGAGGGATTCGCTGCTGCCATCCGCGAGCGGGCGATCGAGGTCCACTGCCTGCACTCGCTCGGCGAATACAAGCTGTTCGTCGTCAAACCGAACGGACGAGCGGAGGCGGCCCCTGGCGCGCACGATGACGACGTGATGGCGGATGCCATGGCCTGGGAGTGCATGCCGAGCGCGACCGAGTTCCGCGAACAGCGCGTCCAGCGTGCCGACCCGCGCGACCGCGGCCCGAACGGCTGGAGGCAGGTCAACAACGTGCGCCGGGGGTGGTGAGATGACGATGGACTTCGTGCAAGACGCCATCGAGTCGCTCGAACGCGGCGATGCGGTGCACATCTTGCTGGCCTGCTACCCGGGAGACCCGGCCGCCATGTGGTCGAGCTTTGTGCAGACCCGCGAGCAACTCCAATGGATGCGCGAGCGCATGGACGAGGTGTTCGAGCAGATCGAGGAAGATCTGGACGAACGCGGAGCGTAACGCCCCTACCCTGCGCCCGTTACGCGGGCGGCGTAGGTCCGGCATGCTCCCACCATGCCCTCTTACCGCGATCGCTCGCCCGAAGAAGACGAAGTTCAGGACACTCTCAATTCCGTTCGTCCGCCCCGCCCCGCCCCGCCCGCGCCACTTGGTGGCTGGCAGAAAACCCAGTCCGCCGCCAGGTCCGGCGATCCGTCGGCTCAGCAGGCGCTGAACCAGCAGTATGCTGCGGAGAACGCGGCGGCGCTCGATCAAGAGCGTTACCAACGGCAAATGGCGCTCAAGCAGCAGCGTGATGCCGAACGCGCCGCCCGCGAGCAGGCAAAGCTGGCGGAAGAAGAACGCCAGAGGCAGGTGCGGCAGGGCGAAGCCAAAGGGATCGAGACGGAAACCGACATCGAGACCGGCAAGCGCACGTTGGCGGCGAACGAAGACGGCACGCCCCGCTACAAGACCGGCAAGGTTGGCGAGCCCTACGCGGTGCCGGCCATCGCAGCGGTTCCAGGCGTCGGGGATGCGGCCGTGGCGGGGTTGCTCGACCCAGGTAACCCTCTGAATCAGCCGGTGGACCCGGCCAACATCCGACAGGACTACCGCGACGCGCGCGGGAACATCAGATCGGCGGAGCTGGAGGCGAAGACGGACAAGCAGACCGGCATCCAGACGGTCAAGGTGCCAGACGGAACGGGGCGGGAGGTCGAGCACCAGGTCGGCATCGACCAGCGGGCCAAGCGGCTGGCGCAGATGGAAGAAGAGCGGGCGGCGATGACGCTGCGCGGTCAGGATCTCGAATACGCCGGCCATCAGATCCGCCCGAAATTCGAAGAGGCGGACAAGGCTGAGCGTGAAGCTCGCCAGAGGCTCGAAGCTCTCGACCGCAAGGGATTCCAGCGCGGCGAGGACGGCAAGTGGAAGAAGTTCAACGCGGATGGCGTGCCAGAAATGGCCAACCCGATTGCTCTGGCTCATTGGCAGAAGGAGCGCGGGGAAGCCCAAGCCGTCCTGCAGCGGTCGATGAACGAAAAGTCCAAGGTCCAGCCCGGCTGGGACCAATGGAACGAGGCGAAAGATCGTCTCGCGCAAGATCGGTTGCGCCACGACCGCGAGCGGTTCGCTGTCACCTACGGTTTTTCGCCGGGCGACGAGACGCTTTCCGACATCGGTTCGCGCTTCGACCAGCCGCCGGCGCAGGCCGGTCCGCCGCGTGACCTCGCGGCCGACGCCGATCCGGGCATTTCCCCGCAGAAGACGGCGGACCCTGAACGCGCGGTCCTGCAAGGCGCGGCCGAGGCGAGCAAGTCGGATGGATCGGCCCCGCTTTTCGAATCGACGGCGGCCACCTCACCGGCCCGCACGCCTGAAGCGGCGGCGGAGTTTGCCCGCGGCGCGCTTGACGGGTTGAAGAACCCGGAGAACCTGACGGTGCGCAAGATCGGCAATGCCTTCCAGATCATGCGGGACGGACAGAGCTTCGGCTTCGTGAACTACGACGATGCGGGCGCGTGGATCGAGCTGAACTCGATGGCAGACACGCCCAGTGTGGCGGAGGCGGCAAACGTCGGGAGCAAGAAAGGCGTGCCTGTCTATCTCGGTCCCGGCACCGAGGCACGGAAGAACCCAGCGCAGGCCGCCGAGTGGGTGAAACAGGTCTCCCAGGAGATTGATGCACCCCTTCAACCGGGCGAGACGCCGGCCGCTCGACAGCAGCAGCTCGCGAAGCTCGGCGCTGATTATCCGTCGATCGTTCGGGCGACCCGGAACGGCGATCTGCCGATGCAGGTCGGAGAATCGATGGTGCAGCGCATCTACGGCAAGCAGGCGTCGATGAAGGCGACCGACCCGAACGACCCGGCGGACTTCCAGCGATGGCTGAACGAGACGTCGAAGCAGCAGAATGCCCAGCATCTCAGGGACTATGGCCAGCCGTCACCGGAGACGAATGCCACCAAGTGGGCGGACAAAACGAACCTTCAGCAGCGCAACGAGCTGCGCCGCGAGTATCTGGCGGACTGGTATCAGGCGAACCGAGGATTGCCTGGAGTTACCCGCGCCAAGGTCCAGCAGATGATGGGCTACGATGTGGCGGACGACGCCACCACGGGCGAGAAGGTCCTCAGCGCTACTCGCCGGGCCGGACGGTTTCTTCGTGACGACACGGTCGGCTCGATGGCCGGCATGTTCGCGGGTGGGTTCAAGGACCTGGGCGCGGCCGAGGTCGCGCTGTTCGGAAATCAGGAGGCGGCCAAGGAGTTGGGCGATTCGATCCGCCTTCGAAACCGGGATTGGGCCAACTGGACGAACGCGGCGAAACGCAATGCCAAGGCCTGGACAACCGATGAAGGTCAGAAGACGTCGCGGCAGTTCGAGCAAGCGGTGTCCAACCTGAAGCAGACGATCGACACCGAATACGACAAGCCGGTTCCGGATCAGCAGGTGGTGGAAGCCGCGGTCAAACAGGCGACGGCGGCTGCTCTCGCCATGCACAATCTGGCACCGGACGAATCGTGGCCGGTCACGGAGGAAAGCCTCGATCCGAACCACGACGGAGCTCTTGGCGGGGCTCTGGCCCGTTACATTTCGACCGCTGATCCTCGCGAGATGGATCTCTACAAAGAGCGCCTGCTCATGAACAACGGCCGCCGCCAGCTTTCGGCCGAGATGGAGCAAAAGACCCGCAAGATGGGTAAATTCGGCCAAGCGTTCACCGGCGGCATGTATGCCGGCTGGCAGGAACTCGGTTCTGAAATGGTCGGCGATACTTTGGCCGTGATGACGGCCGGCGGCACGAAGCTGGCTCAGGTGGGATTGGAAGCCGTTGGGAAAGCCGGCGCAGCTTCCCGCATCGCCCGCATGGCGACCGCCACCAAGCGTGCATTCGATGCGGTCGAGAAGTTCGGGATCTTAGAAGATTCTCTCGTGAAGCCGCTCGCCCGCGGGCAGCGCGTCCGCAACGCGGTCGTAGGCGGGCTGAAGACGGCTGCGGCGGCTGGAGCCGGCGAAGGATTGGAAGAGGTGATTACCGAACCTGGATCGGATTCTCCGGATTTCGTGAACGCATTCATCGGTGGAGCTGGCGGCGGATTGATGCTGGCTCCAGGCCATCACGTGGCCGGTCATGCGTTGGGCTCGGTGGCGGATCGAATGAATCGAGGCAAAGTTGCGGCGGAAGACGCGAAGTTCGCCCGCCAATACAACGCGATGATGGCGGACACGCCCGGTTTCAAGGAAATCACCGGTGAGGACGCCGGCGCGGCGCGTGCGTTGGTGAATTCCGAAGAGTTTCAATCGATCTCCCGCGATTACCAGCAGGCCAAGGCCGAGTTCGACGCGTCCCACGGCGCAGCTCTGGCCGAAGCCGGCAATCAGTCGGTTCCTGATCCGAAGTTGGCGAAAAAGCTCGAGAACGTGCGCGGCCAGCTCGGGAAGATCCGCGACGAGATGAGCGCGCCGGACGTGACGCCGGAACGGCTCGCCGTGCTCGACAACCAAGAGAAGAAGCTTTCGGCGATCGAGGCGGATACCGCTGCTCAGGTTGGACCGACTCAGTCGTCGGCGGAAGATTCTGGATCGCTGGACCGCCTGATGCAGGCGCGCCAGAAGCTCGATGATGTGTTCAGCCGGGCGAGCGCCCAGACGGTGCAGGCGGTGGACGCAGTCAACGAGATCGGCGAACTGGGAGACCAGGCGCAACAGACGTTCTACCGCGGTGTGGCCAAGGTGGCGGCCGGGAACATCGATGCGCTCACCTCCAACGAACGCCAGGCGATCGCCGGTGCGAAGACGAAGGAAGGCGCGGCTTTCTTCGCGGAGGTCCCGCAGGCCGACGGTTCTGCGCGCACGGTGCTGACGGATGAGGCGCGTGCGCAGTTGCGTTCCGACATGCCGGCGCTCGGAAGACTGGTGCGCACGACCGAGTCGGATGCGCTTTTTGAATCCCAACTCTCACCCCAAAAAAACAATGAGCAGGACGTTCAAGGACAGCCCGGAGGTGAAGCAGTCGCACAAGCACCGGTGCCGGTGCCCGCGGTGTCAACTGGGGCGACGCGGCAAGCAGTTGCTGGCGATGCTGGCGGCAACGCGGAAGTTGCTCAACCTTCCCAAGCGCAAGCCGAAGGTGCGGTGAACCCGGCCGCCCTCGATGCGGTGGAATACGAGGCGTTCCGCGCCGCGAATCCCTCCGCACCTGAGATCCGTGGCGTGGTCGCGCAGGCGTTCAGCGCCCGCCGGCCGGTATCCGTGTCGATGGCCAAGGCCGCCGGCGTGGAAATCCCCGACGGTTACACCCGGCGTGGCACCACCTGGGAAGCCGACAACCAGACGGCGGCGAGTGCGGAAGCTGGCGACGATGCGGCGCGCGGGCTGGTCGAGGGCGTGAAATCGAAGGTGGAAGCGTCTCTGCCGGCGCTTCGCGGGCGGCTGAAGGTTGTCGACTCGATCGATGGTGGCATGCGCACCGGTGGCGTGATGGCCGATCCCCGCGACGGCACCATCCAGATCGTGATGGACGACGTGCGGCGCGAGATGGCCCATGAAGGCCGCTCGGCAGCCGACTACGGCGACATCCTCGAAGCTCTCATCGTGCGCCACGAGGCGGTGCACCTGGTCCAGTTTGAGGCGGTTCGCCAGATCTGGGAGCAACAAGGATTCTCCGGCGAGTTCGGCACCTTCCTGAGTCGTTGGTATGATCGGATGGCCAGCGAGATGCCGGCCGAAGCGTTCGACGTCGCGCGCCGCATCTACGGAGAACAGGCGTGGGACGCGATCCCGAGCGAGGCGGGCAAGGCGGCGGAGTTCGTCCGCATGCTGGTGGAAGCCAAGCTGGACCCGGAGAAGGCCGACCGGTTCTCCGAGCTGTTCCGGGCGGTCAAGGACCAGTCGAAAACGCTGATCGAGACGCTGCGCGCCGCGGTGGACATGCTGGTCGAGATGATCCGCACCGGGACGCTGCCGGAGAGCGTCCGCAAGCACGTGGATCAGATCACGGAATTGTATCGGGAAATGCAGGGTTCTAGCGAAAATGCGGTAGAAACGGTTACAAACGGCGCAGACACCGCAGAAACGATTACGGAACCTGCCGAAACGGTTACGAACGGCGAAACTGGTAAGGAATCATTACAAGTTGAGAGTCAGCCCGCTGCTCCTAATTTGGAGGAAACTGGGAGCAAATCAGGAGAAAGCGAGGTGCTGGACGAGTTCACGCCGCTCCGGGTGATCGGTCAGGCGATCGACGCTGCCGCCGCGAGCGATCCGCGCCTTACCCCCAAGCTGAAGCGCGAGCTCGAATTCGCAATTGAAGATCTGGATGCCGTGCTGGCCACCCTGCCGGGCGAACAGCGCCGGGCGACAATGGACGATGCCATCCGCGGCTGGCTCGACGAGAAGTTCCCGGCCAAGCAGCCGCGCACGATCGACAAATCGGCCAAGGTCCGCGCCCGGGAGATCCTCAACGGTGGCGAATACAAGGCGCTTTCCGCCCTGTTCCTGTCCGGTGACAAGATTGCGCCGCGCCCGAACCTGATTTCGCTCGTTCTCGGGCGGAAGCGGGCCGGCGAACGCCTCACGACGAAGCAGATCGAGACGTTGCGGAATCTGTCCGACTGGGACGACGCTGCGTTTCAGAACCAGTTCGAGGCTTCCGGCAACGGCCGGCTCGCCCGCGAGATCCTGAGCCTGCTGATGGCCCGCCAAGGGGAAGGCGTCGCGCCCAACGTGATGGCCGGGCGCCTAGGTAAAGGGAAAACCGCCTCCGATCTGTGGCAGGCCGTCGGCAAGGAGCTCAACGCGATCGCCACCGGCCAACGTGCGGACGAAGCGGCCCGGCTTGATCCGAACCGCGACTGGACGGATGCGGAGATTTCCGCGGCGGAAGCCTCCCGTTTCGGCGATGCCACGGCGGAGCGTCAGGCGGATGCGTTCGAGTCCGCCAACACGCCGGCGAACGGTCGTGCCATCCAGGTCGCAGACTTCACCCCGGACGACATCGGGGCCGTGCTCAACGTCGATGGCGAGGAAATGACGGTCACCTCGGTCGAGATGGACAGCCTCGGCGTGGAAGCGGAATCGATCGTGCTCGACGATCACGCGCGCTTCGGCCGTCAGGTGATGGAGAACGGCGAGGTGGTCTACGTCGAGAGCGAGGAAGATCTGGTGGCGCCGTTCGCGTCGCCGACGCCGGGTCGAGTCGCTCGCTCGGCATCAGTCTCCATCCCGGACGCTGTCATTGCTCATGATCTGGGAGCGGCGACCAGCCATCCGGAGTATGCGGCGGCGAAAGCCGGCGACCGCGTGGCGGCCCTGCGGCTCGCCCGGCAGATGGTTACGCCGCAAATGCGAGCGGCGGTGAAGGCTTTGATCGGCGATTCCAAGCCGGTCTTGGTCCCCGTGCTGGCGCTGGAGGAAGCCGGCCACAACATGATCCCGGCGGCCGTCGCCGTGCGACTGGCGGAGACGCTCGGGCTGGAGGCAACCGCGGACGTCCATCAATCGGTGAAGGCGCATCGCAGCGGGAAATCCGCGCTCGACCGGATTTTCTCGCAAGCGGCTTTCGACGGTCCGGTTGAGGCTGGGCGAGAGTATCTACTCGTCGACGACACCCTCACCCAAGGCGGCACGTTCGCCGCTCTGGCCGATCATATCACCCGGAATGGCGGCAAGGTGGTTGGCGCTGTAGCGTTGACGGGCAAGCAATACAGTGCGACGCTCCGCCTCAGTGAAGGGCTCCTCACCCAACTCCGCGAGCGCCTCGGCGATGTCGAAAACGACTTCCGCCGCGCGACCGGTTACGGATTCGACCGACTCACCGAGTCCGAGGCCCGTTCCCTCGTCAAATTCCGTCCCCTTGACCGAGTCCGAAACCGCATCCTTGAAGAAGGAAATGCGCGACGCGATGGACTGGATGAAGGGCCAGAAGGGCAAGGCGTTGCCCCGCTAGGTTCTTCGCCTACCGAGCAGGGATCGGTCGAATTGACACCCAAGCAGGCTGTCGAAGCTGCTGCCGCCGAGACGAATACCGACCCAACGGATGGGCAGAAAGAGGCCGGCAACTATCGGAAAGGCAAAGTCACGCTCCACGGCCTCCGGATTTCGATCGAGAATCCACGCGGCTCCACGCGCAGCGGAGTGAATCGAAATGGGAAGGCCTGGTCGAATGAGATGGCCCACCACTACGGCTACTTCCTTGGCACGGAAGGCAAGGATGGCGATCATGTAGACACGTTCGTTGGCCCGACAGTCGGGAGCGAAAAGGTTTGGGTGGTGAATCAGATCGATCCGTCCAGTCGCCGTTTCGACGAGCACAAGGTGATGCTCGGATTCACCACACGCCGGGAAGCGATCGATGGTTATCTCGCCAACTATTCGCCGGGATGGAAAGGCGTGGGAGATGTGGTTGAAACCACGGTCGATGGACTGAAGAACTGGCTGGAAAATGGCGACACGACGAAGCGGTTCGACGCCGGCGAGGCATCTCCAAAGCCTGCATCGGTTACGGCTCTCGCCGCCTCCCCTGCTCCAGAGACATCCGACGCGGTGCAGAGCGCGCTCGATAAGATGCCGGCGATTTACCGTCAGGTATTCACCGCGGTCAACGAGGGTGCGACGCCCGAGGAGGTGATGAAGCGATTCGACCTGTCCGAAAAGGCGGTGACGAACATCCTCAACGCCGTGCGGTCGCGGATGACGACGGCCACCGGTGCGGCGGCGGAAAGCGGCCTCAAGCCGGTGATGCGCGGCGACAAGCTCGCCGACGGCCGCCCGGACCTGGCGCTTTCCGCCAATCCGGTGGTGGCGACGGTCGACCAAATCCGCAACGAGTCCGGAATCCCGGACGTGCGCGGATTCGACGAGATCCGCGGCGAAGCGGAAGAGATGCTTCGCAAGGACTACGGCGGCACCTACGACGCGTTGCTGGCGAAGGCCAGTGAGCTCCAGCCGATGACGGACACCGAGGTGATGGCCGCCAAGTCGATCATTGCCCGGGAAACGCTGGAAGGTCGGACGCAGAGCGCCGCCGAGCGCGTGAAGATCGCGCTGCTGATTCACGGCTACCGCGACATCGGCACCGAGACCGCCCGTGCGCTGGCCGTGCGTCGCGATCCGACGATGAAGCCGGCCGAACGCCACGCACAGTTCATCGCGGAAGCCCTGTTCACCCCGGACGCGGCGACCCGCGCCCGGATGCGCAAAAACCCCGCCGGGCAAGAGTCGATCCTCGCCGGCTGGATGCGTCGCGTGGACTCGATCAAGGCGGACCTGCTCGCCCAAGGAATCGACCTGGACGCCACGCTGGCGGACTACAAGGAGAAGGCGGACACCCGGAAGCGGGCGGAAGCCGAGAGTCCGCGCGTGGCCGCAGCGATCGAAGAGACCTACCGGAAGCGCACGAAGCGCGAGAAGGCGGTGATTCAGGCGATCCGCGACGGTGCGCTGGCGTCGAAAGCTGCCTTCCTCACCGGCATGTCGGTCGAGGAAATCAAGCCGATCTGGACGACGTTCGTCTCGGACTACCGGAAGACCATGCGCGAAAGCGCGGAGCGGTTCATTAAGAGTGCTCTTGCCGCCTCTCCGTCCGACGCATTCTTGTCCCAACTCGAACGCGAGTTCGGGATCTTCGATTGGGACGCGATCGACGACACCAAGCCGAACTTCGTCGATCACCGCTACGAAAAGCCGCGCAAGCGCAAGGATAAGATGCCGGAGGCCGAGCGACCTGGCATGACGCCGGAACAACACCAGGCGCTCAAAGATGCGTTCGAGCGCTTCAGGGCCGCCGATCCGTCGACCTGGACGTCGTTCTGGCAGGAGGAGATGAAGAATCTCGTCCCGCTCGTCGGCCAGAAGAGCTTCGAGACGTTCAAGGGCGAAGCGATGAAGCCGTGGCGCGACCTGTGGCAGACCGAAATGGCCGGGCTTCAGCCTCAGTCCCGCGTGTCGTTCGAGGATTGGGCGGCGCAACCGATCGTCCGGGAGAAGACCCGCACGCAGAAAGAGCTCTTCCGCGAGCCGGTGCTCGAAACTACCGGCACGTGGGACGATCGACGGTCGTTCCAAGGCCAGGGCGAGCTTATGCGCGAAAAGCCCAGCGAAACCGCCGGCACGTGGGACAAGGCGAACCCGGATCCGATCGACAAGGAGCTGTTCCCGCATCGCTTCGGTCCGGAGATCGCCCCCGGCGTGTTCGACATCCACGACCCGGTGCAGATGAAGAAGGTGATCGACGCCTTTGCGATCGCCCGCGGCTCGAAGATGGACGCCGTGACCGAGTTCTGGCGCGCGTCGGTGCTCACCGGACCGCAGACGCACATCGTCAACACCAGCTCGAACGTGCTGAACGCTGCGTATCACCTGCTTCCGCGCCGCGCCGCGGAAGCCGCGATCAACGACCTGCTCGGGCTGGTCGGTCAGGGTTCGGAGCGTTCCGCGACCTTCGCCGAGTTCGTTCCGATGGCGCGGCAGCTCCGCCGGTCCGTGCAGTTCGCCGCCCGCAACGCGTTGCGTTCCTGGCAGACGGAAAGCCGGGTGTTCGAACACGCGGCACTGGCGACGGCCCAGCAGCTCGATTTCACCGGTGTCGGCACCGAATACGTGCCGCCGGCGCTGGCAGGGAAGTTCGGTAAGGTCATGCGCTCGCTGTCCTTCCGCGCCATGTCGGCGGCGGACGAGTTCATCAAGAGCGTGATCGGTCGCATGGAGGCGGCGGCGCAGGCCCACCGCATGGCGGCCGTGGAAGAGAAGTTGAGCGGGGCCGCCTACGAATCCCGCTTCGCCGCGCTGATGGAGCCCGGCAGCGCCGCGTGGATTCGCGCGGTCGATGAGGCGAAACGGATCACCTTCCAGGAAGATCTCGACGGCAGCCGACCGCAGGCGATCCACCGGATCGACCAGCTGGCCGAGTTGGCGAAGCGCGGACGCAACATGCCGTGGATCGGGCGTCCGCTGACGTTCTTCCTGCCGTTCATCGACACGCCGACGAACATTCTCAAGCAGTCGCTGGAGATGTCCCCGTTGGGCGGCGTGCTGGCGATCATCGACGGAGCCAGGGCGCTGCGCCGCCGGGTGTTCCGTGGCGACATGTCGCCGGAGGAAGCGAAGCTGGCGGCTTCCGAGCTGTATGACCGCGCTCGGTTCGTCCGCGATGCGACCAACCAGACGATCGCCGTTGCCGCGTTCTTCGCCCTGCAAGGGTTGGTGGCGCCAAGCGATGATGACGAGGACGGGCTTCCGGTGGTGACCGGCAGCGTGCCCTACAAGTCGACCCGCCGCGGCGAGCGCGACGTCAACAACCGGACGATGCCGGCGCAGACGATCCGTTTCGGCGACAAGCAGATCAGCTATGCGCGCATCGAGCCGTTCGCCACCACGCTTGCTTCGATGGTGGATCTGATGGTTTCCGCCCATCGCAACGGCGGCCTGATGAAGCCGGCGGTCGCCAGCCAATGGGCGACCGGGATGAAGGATGCGATGAAGGACAAGACGTTCCTGCAGGGCGTGTCCGACCTGATCAACGCGCTGGAAGATCCGGACCGGTTCGCCGAGCGCCTGACGGCGAACGTCGTGACGGGATTCGTGCCGAACATCATCCGCCAGCCGCTGCGTGAGACGGATCGCGTGGTGCGGGATACCAACCCACGGGCGGAAGACGGGTTCTTCTCGTCGGTGGCGAAGCGCGTCGGATACTCGGTCGTGCCGCAGGCCGCACCGGTGAAGATCGACGTGTGGGGGAACGAGGTGCCGTCGCGTCGCGGAGACGAGGTAGGCGGGTTCCGCGCGACCGACAGCGTCTTCCGGGTGCTCGATCCCACGAACTTCGCCAGCGCGCCGAAGATCGATCCGATCGACCGGTGGATCTTCAACTGGAACCTCAACACGGCCGATCCGAAGGAACGCATCTCGATCGAACCGATCAGCGACAAGCTGCAAGCGACGGTCGACGGGAAGAAAACGACGCTCGCGCTCACTCCGGCCGAACAGATGGCGGCGAACCGCGAGGCCGGCCGCATGGCGCGCGAGATGCTCGGCGACGACTGGGACTGGCGGAAGCTGGACCCGGAGAAGGCCGACGCCATCCGCGAGACGGTGAAGCAGGCTCAGAAGATGGTCCGGGCGGGTCTGCGCATGCGGAAAACCATTGCGGAGCCGTCCGGGGAAGAGTAACCCGACATGGTGATGCCGATTTTTCCCCGGCATCGCACAGGGAAGTGAAGGGCCGTCCGCGAGGGCGGCCCTTTTTTTGTGCCAAGATGCGCCCGTTACGCCGCGCGTTACGGCCGTGCATGGTGGTGCCCGTCAAAGCCTGAGTTCAAACGGTGACAGGGATGGGCTTCAAAAACACCAGACACCGTGACAGCCGGAGAGACGGCTCCAACCAACGGACGAAACGGGTAAAGCGGCGGCCTGGCAGGCTGGTCAGATGTATCGCCCGGCCGGTATCCGCGTAAAAGCCGGTCGCGTCCACCAACTCTGTTCCACATGAATATCGAAGCGATCGCAAAGACGTGCCACGAAGCCAACCGCGCCTACTGCCAAGCCATTGGCGACCATTCGCAGCCCGCATGGGAAGACGCGCCGGACTGGCAACGCGACAGCGCCATCAACGGCGTGAAATTCCATCTCGCCGATCCTCGCGCCACTCCGGAGAACTCGCATGAAAGCTGGCTTCGCCAGAAGGAAGCGGAAGGTTGGAGTTACGGACCGGTCAAAAACCCGGAAACCAAGGAGCATCCGTGCTTTGTGCCGTATGAGGAACTCCCCACGAGCCAAAAGGCGAAGGACTACATCTTCCGATCCGTCGTTCACGCGATGGCTCCTGTGAGCCATAATACAGCGGTCGGAGAAACCAAGCAGTTCCGTAAAGACCTCGATGAGGTGCTTCAGCGTCTCAAGCTGTCGTCTATTCCGACCGGTCCGGCGCCGTGCCGAGGAAGTCGTGAACGCAGCTTGGCCGTCACCAAAATTCAGGAGGCCATCATGTGGCTTGGCATGGATTTGAAGGATTTGAACGAACCGAATCCCTATCCGCAAAGCTACGATCCGGCATCACCGAAGATCGAGCCGACGGCTGACGGGCTGAAGCTCTGAACCAACTCGCCCGCCAGACCTCTCCGAGATGTTCACTGGCGGGCTTCTCCTTTTCGGCCCATGATCCGCAACGTCCTTCCCCTCTTGAGCGCGCTCTACTTCTCGGGCGCGTGGGTGACTGCGCTGGTGACCGCGAACCTCCGCACACCAGTGCGCTACCTGCCGTTTCAGAAGCGGCCGAAACTGCCATGACGATCCTACTGGTGAATGGTCCTTATGACGGCGAGCGCATCGACGATTTAGGCGCTGCGGTGATCCGCATGTCGATCGCCCGCGGTGGCCACGAAGTCGGAAACCCGCTCGGAATGGCGATTTACGAACCGACCAAAGACCGAAAACAAGCATTCTGGGCCGATAACCAATGGCTCGGGACGATCGAAGAAATCATCGAAGCATGATCCAGCTCATCCTCCACCTTCTCGGCGACTACGTCACCCAAAGCGACTGGATGGCGCAGAACAAGACGAAGCGTTCTTTTCCAGCGGCTGCGCACGCGATCGTCTACTCGCTGCCGTTCCTGCTGTTGCAGCCGTCGTGGCTCGCTTTCTCGGTGATCTCGGCCACGCACTTCCTGATCGACCGCTACCGGCTCGCTCGGTTTGTCGTGTTCGCCAAGAACGTCTTTTTCGATCCAGATTTCTGGCAGAATCACAACGGGCACATTCGCGAACACGTTCTGCCGAAGTATTGGACCGCGACAGGCTACCCGACGGAATCCGGCCTGCTTGGCGTCTGGCTGCTCATCGCTGCCGACAACACGCTCCACCTCATCATCAACTTCGCCGCCCTGCGGTGGCTCTGAATCATGGCAAAGAAGCTGACTCCAGAGACCTATTCCGTGAAAGTCGGGGTGTATGGGATGGGCGCGGAAAACGTCGCTCTCTACCTCTCCGGCCAAGACGGGGGTGATTTTTCACTGATGCCGCGCGACGGATCTCTCCATGCGATTCGCCGAGGTGCAGAAGCTGGCGAATGGCGTTCGCCGCTCATCCCCCGCAGCTGGCCGCCCGTGAGCAATACGAGCGGAACCACTTGGCCGCCCGGTCGACGCTGCACCGGTCGAGCCCATGACGGTTCAGCCACGCCGCGGCGGCCGGATGTTGAGCGGCAATCAAGCGGTGGATCTTGGCGGCTTCGGCGGCAGGCATGCGGCGGGTCGACCGGGTCTTGCCGCCGAGCTTTTCCAGCGGGGCACCGAAGAGGTCGACGCACGAGTAATCGAGATGCCGGCGAGCCGTGCCGATGATGCTGGCGCGCACGCGCCGCAGGTCACGGCCGAAAGCGAAGGCGATCTGGGCGCGGTTCATGCCGAGGGCCAACATTTCCTTCCAGAGTTCCTTCCTGGCGGCGACGGCACCGGAGGTGCGGATGTGGGCGACCACGTAGGCCGGCGGCACGTTGTGGCGCTGGGCGGCGGCGATCAAAAGGCGTTTGCATTCCCCCCTCACGCTCGGCGGGGGCATCTTTTCGATCGGTTCGAGAGGCATGACGCGTTCTAACTCAAGCGTAACACCTCCGCAAGAGGCTGCTGTTGCGCCCGTTACGATGCGGGCGGGCGGGTGCGATCCTGCGCGCCATGATCCACGTGCCCGATAATCGGCCGACCGACAGCCAGCGACAACTTGACGACCTTTCGAGGGCGAACCGGGAGGCGACGATCTACGGCAAGGATTCCACGCCTTTGAGCAAGGGGTTGAATGAGCTGCAGCAGGCGTGGTTGCTGCAATACGCGACCGACCGATGGGGCGCGCTGCACGGGGTGCTGGGCTCGTGGCGGCTGAAGATGGCGAAATACGAGCGGATGGCGGAAGACGACTATTCCGACCGGGCGAACGGGCCGGACAAGCGGGACTCGGATGCGCCCAGGTCGGTCTTCGAGCATCAGAACCGGACGCTCGGACTGGTCAGTGGTTTCGCCGATTTCGCGCACGCTCAGGCGAAGGACGACATCTTCGGGGTGAAGCCGTGGTTCGTGGCGACCCCCCAGGGTGCGAACGACGTGAACCTGGCGCAGGACCTGACGAAGCATTCTCAGTGGAAGTTCGACCAATCGAACCTGGAGGTGACGCTGCACGATGCCCTGCGGCTGGCGTGCGATCTCGGCACGGCGTTCGTGAAGCTGCGCTGGTGCCGAGAAACCGACGTGTCCGAAGCGCTGGCCGACGTGGCGATCGACGTTGAAACGGAAGATCCGATCCTTGGAGAAGGCGGCGAATACATCACCACGGTGGAGGAACTCGCCGAAGATGCCGATCCCGCCTCCGTCGGTTGGAAGGAGATGTTGATCGAGAACACGACGATGGTTTACGACAACATCGAAGGTGCGTGCCTCGATTGGAAAAACGTGGCCTTCGAGCCCACGGCGCCGGAGCTCGATCTGCGCTACACCGACTTCATGGTGCGCTTCAAAATGGGCGTGCACGACCTTTGCGACGCTTACGGGCTAGACGACGCGCAAAAGCGGCAGCTGCTGGCGCTCGCCGGCTCCGAGTTTAACAACGAGCCGCGCGAACACCGGGACGAAAAGTCGACGTCGGACAGGTCGAAGCTCGACTCCGAAAGCAACCCGGAAATCTACCTCGTGGAGGGCTTCCTGCGCTGCGACCCGCGCAACACCGGCCGCCCGAGCCGGGTGCATGTGATCTTCTCCCCCACCCTTTACGTGATGTTCCGCTGCGACTACCTGCGGAATGTCACGCCCGGCGGCATCCTGCCTGTCTTCCCGATCCGCGGTCACAAGGTGCCGCGCCGCATCATCGGCCGCGGGTATTACGAGAAGTTCGAAGACGCGAACAACGGCGTTGACGAGGAGTTCAACAAGATCTGCCTGCGCAACCGGGTTTCCGGCGAAGTCTTCAAAGGGTTCAACCGGGACGCGCTGAAAGACGAGGCGGAAGGTGATCAGATCAGCAACTCGCCGACGAAGCTTTTCGAGCTGAAATCGGACAAAAAGATGGCCGACTTCCTGTCGTTCGCCGTGGTGCCCGACAACAGCAATCGCAGCGACAGCCTGATGAACCAGATGTTGCAGATGGCGCAGATGCGCAGCGGCATCACGTCGGCGTCTCAGGGCGAGCTGAAGGGCGTGCCCAACGCCAACACGGCGACCGGGGTGCAACAGATGATGAGCCGGGGCGCGACCTTGGTGAAAGAGGTCATCGACACCATGACGTCCGACCTTCGGCCGGCGGTGGAATTCGCGGTGCACCTGAACTACGCGAACCAAGATCAGGACGAGACGTTCACCTGGGGCGAGGGCAAGGATTCCGAACTGATCTCGATCAAGGCGAACGACGTGCGCGGGCTGCGAGCGAATGTCTCGCTCACGCTGACCCGCGCGCAGAACTTCTCGAAGCTGGAAAGCGCGAAAGCAGCGATCGAACTGGCGACCGCCTACGCCGGCTTGCTGGAACCGGAGAAGATCGCCCAGCGGCGTCTCTACATCCAGGCGATCCAGTCGCTCGGCTTCAACGATGCGGACCGGATCATTCGCGAGGCGGTGGTCGATCCGCAGAGCGTTGCGGCGCTGTTGCCGCAGGAAATGCAGCAGCCGTTCGCGCAGTTCCTCGCGTCCATGGGGCTCGGTCGGCAGGTTCAGAGCGACCCGGAAACGCCCGAGGTTGCGCCCGTTTCCGGCGGCGATCCGGCGTGACAAGGTCAAGGCCAATCACCCGGCCATGGATCTTTTCTACGACACCGTCATCCGTCAGTTCGTCGTCAGCGCTGGCAGCACGATGCCGCTCACGCGCATCAGCCACAAGCGCGGCGACAGCGAAGAGCTCCGGATCCGCTTTCAGCGGAACGGGGTGGCGGCTCCGTCCGGAATCACGCCGGTGGCCTACGTGGTCAAAGCGAACGCGGGGACAGGTGCGGCATCGCTCGCGCTGGCGAACTCCTGGGATTCGGAGGATGGCGTTTACTTCGCCCCGTTCGCGACGGTCGGAACGGTGCTCGACGCCCTGTGCGGGAACCTTGATTCGATCATCCTCAAGGGCGAGCTGACGATCATGGACGGCGAGGTCGGGCCGATCTCGTCGCGCATCTTCGAGGCGGAGATTGAAAACGATCTCTGGCGCGGCAACGAGGCGTCTCCCGAATCGCTGGATAATCCGGACGATTTCTACTTCAACTTCACGATTCCGCAGACGCTCACGGGTGATCAGAAGGCGCAGAAGCGCACGGACCTTGGCCTCGGCACTGCATCCACCGCGAATACGGGAACGTCTCCCGGTAATGTTCCTGTGTTGGACAGTAGTGGAAAGCTTGTCGATTCGA
>Ga0070664_100000235_pt1 | contig 39833 bp, 32 predicted proteins | sample KBSC73metaG_FD_65863 | JGI IMG/M metagenome (GOLD analysis project Ga0070664, IMG submission 65863) | Corn rhizosphere microbial communities from Kellogg Biological Station, Michigan, USA - KBS C7-3 metaG | ecosystem: Host-associated > Plants > Roots > Rhizosphere > Soil ... | reverse complement strand
GCCCGCGTGGTAAAGACCCCCACGATTTTCAGAAGCGCGCCGTGACGGTTCTCCACAAGGATTCGCATCTTCTTCATTGGGTCTGCTTGACTCATCCGGCCTCCGGTAAAAATAATGGCAGCCCGGAGAAACTAACAGGCGGGATGGACCGGCACATAATCAATGATTTTGATGGGAGCATCAGCGATATCTCCCCTATACTTTGAAAGCCTCATTGGCGAACGACCGACTGGAGAGATGGCCGAGTGGCTGAAGGCGGCGGTTTGCTAAACCGTTATACGGTCAAAAGCTGTATCGAGGGTTCAAATCCCTCTCTCTCCGCTCTTTCCTTCATTAGGGACAGGCCCCAAAATCGTTGAAGGCTATTCGACACTGCAACGGACAACCGATTGGGTTCCAGTCCCTAATCCATTTCCCATAACGGATCAAAGTTGGAGACTGGAATCGAATAAGGACCACGGTGCAGCCATTGAGCAACCCCTCAGGTTGCTCGTACCTGATGTGCCAGCTGTTCGGTTTCGCTCCAGAGCCTTCTTGCCGATTCATCGTTCTGAGCTTCATCAGTTGGCGTGGCGCGCGCACACTTCGTGAAATACTCACCGGTCACCCCGGCCACATCCGGCGACGACGCAAGATAAATGATCGTCTCGGCGCCTTTTTCCGGTGTAAGCGCAAAATTTTTAGCGACCCGGAAGGCCTGGTACAGCGCACCATGTCCGCCGTCTGCAAATCGAGTATTCACGAATCCCGGGTGCAGGCTATTCGCCGTAATTCCGGTTCCTGCAAATTGTCGCGCCAGCTCTCGCGTGAACAGGATATTGCATAACTTCGAACGTCCATACGCCGTGAACGCCTTGTACTTCTTCGCGCACTGCAAGTCGTCGAAGTCGAGCTTCGCACCGCGATGGGCATCTGAAGCGGTATTGACGACACGAGACGAACCGGCGGCAGCGAGCTGCGGACGCAGGGCAAGAGTGAGAACGAAGTACGACATGTGATTGGTCGCAAACGTACGCTCCAATCCATCTTCGGTAACCTGCCTCTGGTAGAACATCGCCCCGGCGTTGTTAAGAAGGACGTCGATGTGAGGTTCCGCCGCCGTGATTTCACGGGCAACGCGGCGGATGTCGCCAATCCGGGAGACATCCGCAAAGTGGACCGCGTGATTCACTCCCGGCCCGAGTTGTCGCAATCGTGCGAGTGTGGCATCAGCCCGAGACTTGTCTCGCGCCACCAGCACAATGCGGCCGCCCATCGCTGCCAGCTTTTCCGCTGCAACCTGACCGATCCCGGAGGTGCCGCCGGTAATGACGACGACCTTACCCTTCATGTCCGTGATTTAGTGTGTGACGGCATAGGTCATCAGGTTCAGCCCCATGCGTAACGCGTAGCCCGTGTATTTCTGCGGATAGCAGGCTCGATCCATATATTCCCACGCATCGCCCAGATCCGTGTTGTAGGTCATGACAATCATCAACCTTCCGCTGTCATCGGAAATCCCAAACACCCGCGGCTCGGTATCCGATCTCTGTTCCCAGGTCGGCCCGCCGTCGCATCCTCGTCCGACGTTCGGAGTCTGAATAATTTCGGGAATATCAAAAAAGGAGTGAAAAATTGGATGGCTCAACGGAATCGGCACAAATTCTCGATCCGGAAATACCTTGCGGATTTCCGTAACGGCATTCTCCAATTGGTCCAGCCCCCAGAAATCGTCCATATGAAGAAAACCGCCACGCAGGAGATATTCGCGCAATCGCTCGGCTTCTTTATCACTTATATACATCTGCCCCGGCTCGACAATGTAGGCATAGGGATACTTGAAGAGCTCCGGATTCAAAATTTCCATGTAGTTTGGATTGGGATACACGCTCTGACCGGTCATGCGATGGATGGCGCCCATGAGCTTGCAGTCCGCACCGGGGGAATCCGTGAGCCAGCCATAGCCTTGAGGCGGGAAGAAATTTCCGCCGCCGAATTCCGGACAGCGGTAGGGACCGGGGTTCCGCATCGTCCCGCCACGACCTCTGAAGGTGTTCTGGGTGTACATTAATCGAGTGAAATAAAATTGCGGAATTTCCTCCGACAGCTCCTGCGCCACAACGGCGGGGATAGCAAGAAACGAAATCCCCCCAAGGAAAACGAGCAACATCACAACCCACGCCTTTTTCACGCTATTCCCCTAGTCCAATAATTGGTTGCGTCATTCTACCTGACGGGAAGGATTCCTTCACTACTTCGTACCACTGGAAAGAAATCCGTCAGGCGAGAGTCGTCTGCTTCGCGATAAATCAAGCCTTTGAAGGCCTGCGGCACATCAACGCGCGGTTGGAGCCAGGGTGTCTTTCCGGGTTGATTGATTTCGGTTGCAAGGTTTGCTGCAGGGGCAGACTCTGACCGCCCACAATATTTCGTCCCGAAGGTCCGCGAGGTTGGACGTTCGTCGACCTCCATACACCTGCCGTCTTCAATTGTTCTCCGGCTTGCCGTAGTGGCCGTTGCCTTTCACCTTGTTGCTGATTTTTTCACGAACGATTTCCGCATTCAGACGCTGTACTGCTTCGTCCAGATGTACCGCCAAAGTCTTCAGACGACCTTCGACGGAAGTCATCTCCAGCAGCGACTGCTTGGCTTCCGGATCGACATCGAGCACAAAGCTGACCATGTGAGTCAGTGTTGCAGGTGAAACCGGGATCTTGACTTCCTCGACATCGAACTCCAGGCCGCGGAGCTGTGCGGCCAGTCGATGTACCTCGCGATAAAGGTGAACTACATTGTTATAGGATTCCTGCAGTTCTTCATCGTCTTCGCGGTCGTCTTCAAAGAATTCCACGTTGGCCGTCCAATATGGTTTGCTCGCCGTGAATTCCAGAATCCGGAAACGCGTTTCTCCGGCAGCCATGATGTTGATACGTCCGTCCTCGATTCGATCGAACTGAATGACTCGCGCGGTGACACCTACCCGGCGGATCGTGGATTCACTCTCCGTTGATGATCCTGGTGGAATCAGCACGATGCCGAAGGTGGCGGACTCTTCGATACATCGATTGATCATCAACCGATAACGTTCCTCAAAGATGTGCAGTGGAAGGACGACCTGGGGAAACAGAACAAGAGGTAGCGGGAATAAAGGGATTTCCATAAGGGTTTTGTCGTCCGTCGGTGGGATTGTAGCGAAATCCGGGCAAAAGCACCCGAAAGTCCGGTCGGCTTCCAGCAAACTATTCGATGCACATCCCCAAATTCGGCTATGCTTTCCGTTTTGAAAATGGAGGCCTAAAAACGAAATGGCGAAGAAGTCGAAGAAACCTGAATTTGTACCCGTCAACACAGACGATCTGAATCCGTCGCATCGCTGGAACCGTCCGCTTCAAGCGCCCGGCATCACACAGGTCGACTTTGAAGAGCGGGTCAATTTCCCGCGCCTGCATAAGTATCGTGTTGCGCGTACCCGGCAGGCCCTGGGAAATTCGGACCTGGGCGCAATGCTCTGCTTTGACCAATACAATATTCGCTACATTTCAAGCACCGTAATTGGGGAGTGGGCGCGCGACAAGCTAATCCGGTATTGCCTCATCACGGGAAACGGCGAACCGTATGTCTGGGACTTCGGATCCGCGGCGCGCCATCACAAGATTTATTGTCCCTGGCTGCAAGACGATCATATCCATGCGGGCAATCCCGGCATGCGCGGCGCAATAGGACCGGCTGTTGGTCTTTTCAAACAGGCAGCAAAGGAAATCAAAGCCATTCTCGTCCAGGAAGGCGTAGCGGACATGCCGCTGGGCCTGGATATCTGCGAACCCCCGATGCTGTTCGCATTGCAGGAGGAAGGGATTGAAGTTCGCGATGGCCAGCAGATGATGCTCGCCGCGCGAGAAATCAAGAGCCACGATGAAATCACGTTGTTGAACATTGCGGCGAGCATGGTGGATGGCGTGTATCAGGACATTGCCGAAGCCCTCAAACCCGGAATCAAGGAAAGCCAGATCGTGGCGCTCGCGGCGAAGCGACTTTACGAAATGGGGTCGGATTGTGTGGAAGCCGTCAATTCCATTGCAGGAGAACGCTGCAGCCCGCATCCACACAATTTCACGGATCGAATCATCCGGCCCGGCGATCCGGCATACTTCGACATCATTCACTCGTTCATTGGTTACAGAACCTGCTATTACCGCACCTTCACTGTGGGCAGTTCCACACAGGCGCAGCGCGATGCCTACAAGAAGGCTCGTCAGTGGATGGACGACGCGATTGACATGATGAAACCGGGACTTAGCACGGATAAGGCGGCGAATAAGCTTCCCAAAGCTGGCGAAATCGGATTCGAAAACGAAATGGCCGCATTCGGGTTGAACTTTTGCCATGGACTCGGATTGGGTCTCCACGAGCGGCCGTTGATTTCCCGACTGAACTCATTTAAGGAACCATACGAACTGAAGGCGGGCATGGTGTTTGCCGTCGAGACCTTCTGTCCCGCAAAGGATGGATATTCCGCCGCACGCATCGAAGAGGAAGTGGTGCTCACTCCGGACGGCGCGAAAATCATCACGCTGTATCCGGCAAAGGAGTTGCCTGTCGCCAATCCTTATCGCGGATCCGGCGCCGCCACGAAATAAAAAGGGGGTCTGACCCCTTTTTTCAATCGAACGGCAACGCCCGGAATCTCGAGCGCGCGCGCAGTATCGTCTCAATATCGCTGAGGGGCGCGAAGGTTAACGAAATGCCAGGCCATCCGGGCCATTGCCCACGGCCACTTTACCAACGACCAACCACGATTGCGTGTCGATGACTTGAATTTCGTTGGTTCCCTGACAGGCGACGTATGCGCGTGCACCGTTCGAAGCGGCCACAACGCCCGCGGGACTCTGACCGACTCCGATCGTCCGAATCTTGCGCCGCGTCGCCACGTCAAACACGTTCACTTCGCTGGCGCCACCATTGGGGACCAACACATGTTTCCCGTCCGGAGTAAACGTCACTCGAATTGGCGCTTCTGCCGGAATTGTTGAAACTGTCTGCCGACGGGCGATATCGATAACACTCAACGTCCCGTCAACGCGGTTTCCAACCCAGATTTCTTTCTCATCGGGGGACAGGGCAAATCCTTCCGCGCCCTGACCGACAGCGACATTCGTCACGATCCGATAATTGCTCAGATCGAGAAACGAAACGGTATTCGATTCCCGGTTCGTAAAATACGCCCATGTTCCCGCCTTGTTGACGAGCGCCATGTGCGTGCCTCCCTGGTCCGTTTCGATCGCACGAATCACCTGGTCGGTTGTCGCATCGATAACGACGATCTTCCTCGCACGCTCGCTGGTCACCACGGCTCGCCGGGAGTCGGGCGTGAAGGCAATGCCATGAGGAGACATGAAATCTGGAGAAGTAATCTTCCTCTTTTCGGTATTGGTCTTGAGATCGATAACGGATACAGAGTTTTCCGCGACATTCCCCACGTAAGCTTTTGAACCGTCCGGTGCCACCGCGAGTTCGTGCGGATTGCGACCTGTGGCAACAGTGTGTTCCACCGCCAGCGTTCTCGCGTTCACAATGGAAATCGTTTCGCCTGCCTTGTTCACGACATAGAGACGTTCGCTCGTCTGGGCAAAGCTGCTATTTGTCACGAAAGGAATCAGCGCCAACAACGTCATGAGAACGAGTCCATGGATCCGTTTCATAGGCCCTCCTGCAAATCTCTCAATTCGAAAATAAACATACCTGAGTCGTTGATTGTCCAGGAGGGAATTGTGAAATCGAAGATTCGAAAGCCGACGACTCGTTGTCTCCAATCGGAAATTTTAAACTCGGGAAAAGACCCTGCGGCAAAGGCGGCCCCAATCCTGGAAATGCGGGATTCGTGCGTCATCAAGACTTCCGATTTCCCAATTTTCTCAAAAGCCCGAATTGCCTCGGCTCAAATAATTGGAACCAAATCCGCATCCCCGCAGTCTAGTGAGTGAAAACCGTTTCGTCTGCCTAAGAATTACGGTGGTTTGGACGTTGTCGTTAGTAGGTGGGTCGCCACGTCGCGCCACTATTGAATTTCTCATGCGGGAGGATCATCCATGGATTCCGTCACTGTAAGCCGTCCCATCAGTTACGCCGTCGTCGCGGGTTTCTGCGCCGGGCTTCTCGTTGTGGCCCGCCTTCTACTGGGTGGCCAGACGCCAGCCCTGGCTCCCCAACTCCCAATCGATGTGGCTGGGTCCGAACGCTTTCTCACGTATGTCTCAACGGACAAGCCGATCTACCGAACCGGAGAAAAACTCTACGTCCGCGGAGTGCTGCTTCGTGCAGATGGGCACGTTCCCGCAAATTCCACAAACCCCGTCTACATTGAAATCAAAGGCCCTAAAGGTGACACGGTGGCTTCCGGAAGCTCCACGATTGTCGACAGTGTCATGGGATTCTCATGGAATATCCCGGCCAGCCAGACTGGTGGTGAATACACCGTCCGCGTTTCGAACCCTTTCACCGGTGATGCTCCAGCCGAACGCAAGTTCGACGTCCGTGCTTACCGCGCTCCGCGCCTGAAGAGCCAGATCGTGTTTGTACGTGACGGATACGGCCCCGGCGATACGGTTTCGGCCAACCTGCACGTCGATCGCGCGGAAGGTGGAATTCCTGGCGGGGCACGGGTTTCGGTTACGGCACGCGTGGATGGCGCGGAAACATGGAGAGGCGAAACCACAATTGACGCTTCGGGCAATGCCAGCGCCACCTTCAAGCTGCCCCCCGCGATTGCTCGCGGCGAGGGCACGCTCGCGATGGTGATTCAGGATGGCGGCACTGTAGAGACGGCCAGCAAAACCATTCCCATTCTTCTGCAGACGCTGGATCTGGGAATCTATCCCGAAGGCGGCGACATCATCGCCGGCCTGCAGAATCGCATCTATGTTGAAGGAAAAACGCCGACGCAGAAACCAGCCGATATGGCTGGCATTGTTGTGAATTCCACAGGGAAGGAAGTCGCAAATTTTCGAACGGAGCATGAGGGCCGCGGGCGATTCACGTTCACTCCTGTGAAAGGCGAAGAGTACTCCCTTCGCGTCACGGAACCGGCGGGAATCAAAACGATTTTTAAACTGCCAACCGTCAAGGAATCCGGCGTGGTTATCTCCACTACCTCCGATGTAACACCGAGACAGAAGAACGTGGTTCTTCGCATTGCCGCAACCGCCTCAGGTGAATATGGCGTATCGCTGAATCAACGCGGCAAAGAGATTGCCTTCACCTCCGTCAGTCTCAAAGCAAATCAGCCTTCGGATGTTTCCTTCACGATCCCGAAGTCCCTCGACGGCGTTCTTATCGCCACGGTTTACAACGAACAGAAGACTCCGATGGCGGAGCGCCTTCTCTTCCGTCAGCCCGAACACAATTTGAAAGTGAAAGTCGAAGCGGCCCACACGGACTTCATCCCCGGAGATCGAGTCACATTGCGCGTTACGACCACGGATGATACGGGAAAGCCCGTGGGAGCGATGGTTGGCCTCACCGTCACCGATAGCAGCGTGCTCGAGATGATTGAGAAACGCGAACAGGCTCCACGCTTGCCGGTCATGGTGCTGCTGGAGAATGACGTGAAGAATTTGTCCGATGCCCACGTTTACCTGGACGAAACCAACCCGAAGGCTCCGATCGCGACAGATCTCCTGCTGGGAACGCAGGGTTGGCGCCGATTCGCCACGGTGAATATTTCAAAGTTCGTGACTGCCAACGGCGATAGCGCGCGCCGTGCTCTGGCCGTGAGAATGTTGACCGATGCAGACAGGGCCCGAGCCGCTTCACTTTCGTCACCCCCGCGTGGTGCGGGCGGCGGGCCCGGGTTTGGCGGCGGGATTGGAGGTGGAGTCGCCAGAGGAGTTGGAGGAGCCGTTGTAGGAGGAGTCGTGGGAGGCATCGCCCCGGTCGCCGTTTTGGCACCGGCACCACCTCCAATCGCAGCGCCGCCACCGCCGCCTCCAGGAGGGCCGCCAGCTGCGCGAGCGCTACCTCCGATCGCGGTCCTGCAGGAAAAAGAGGAAGCCGCAGCAGCTGGCCAGGCGTTGGCTGCCGATCAGATCCAGATACTGCCAGGTGGCGGTGGTGGACGCGGAGGACGCGCAGCAGCGCCTGCCATTCGCAACGATTTCGTCGTAGTCCGCGAATACTCCCATGCCCTGCGGCCAAACTGGACCGAAGGTTCGCGCAGCGATTTCGCAGAAACGGTCTACTGGAATACCGGCGTGAAGACCGACGCCGCCACCGGTCTGGCCACCGTCTCGTTCAACCTCAGCGATTCGGTCACCTCGTTCAAAGTCATGGCCGATGGTTTCACATCGGAGGGCGCGCTCGGCTCCGGCGTCAGCGATGTCGAATCGGTGCGGCCCTTCTACATCGAACCCAAGTTTCCGCTTCAAGTCACCAGCGGCGACAGGATTCAACTTCCCATCAGCCTGATCAATGGCATGAGCCGCGAGCTCAGCGGAGTGACAATCTCATCCAAACCCATCGCCGGGCTGACATTTGCAATGCCGGGCGACCACAGCTCCACTCTCCGCGCCAAAGAACGTGCACGACGCCTGATGCAGGTGGACGTTGGTAGCGATTTCAGTGGCAACGTCGATCTCTCGTTCGACGCGAGCGCCGGACCTTATCGCGACGCTGTCAATCGGAAGCTCGATATCCAGCCCCTCGGTTTTCCCTACGAAACATCCAAAGGGGGCGTGCTGGAAGCCAACAGCTCCAGCTCGTTTGAATTCTCTCTACCCAAAGAGACTATCCACGGTAGCGTCTCTTCCAGCGTCGTGGTGTATCCCACCCCGCTTGCCAGCATGACCCAGGCGCTTCAGGCGTTGCTCCAACAGCCCTATGGCTGCTTCGAACAAACCAGCTCCACGAGCTATCCGATGGTCATGGCCCAGCAATATTTCATTTCGCATGCCGGCGTCGATCCTGCCATTGTCGAGAAAGCCAAGATGCTCCTCGACGCTTCCTACAAGCGGTTGTCGGGTTTCGAATCTCCAAAGAAAGGTTACGAGTGGTTCGGTGCCGACCCGGGCCACGAAGCGCTCACCGCTTATGGCCTGATGCAGTTCACCGATATGTCTCACGTGCGCGACGTCGACAAGGACATGATCCAGCGGACACGCGCCTGGCTGCTCGCACGACGCGACGGCAACGGCGGGTTCAATCGCAATGCCAAAGCCATCGACAGTTTTGGTGGCGCTCCACAGGACACGACCAACGCGTATATCACCTGGGCGCTGGTCGAATCCGGCGAGCAGGGACTCGAAAAGGAAATCGCGTCCGTCAAAGCGTCCGCCAATTCCACACAGGACAGCTACATCATTGCGCTGGGCGCCAATATTCTTAACGCGACCGGCGACAAGGCCGGCGCCCGCGCGCTCATGGATAAGCTGGCGAAGAACCAGGACACCGCCGGCAATGTAAAAAGTGCCGTCGCCAGTATTACCCGCTCGGGTGGAGACGCGCTGGCCATCGAAACCACGGCACTATCCGCCCTCGCGTGGATGCGCGAACCCGCCTATACGGCCAACGTCGAGAAGGGCGTGAAATGGATTGTCGAATCAAACAGAAACGGCCGTTTCGCTTCGACTCAATCCACCATCCTTGCGCTTCGAGCCATCGTCGCTTACGACGCACTACGCGCCCGTCCGAAAGTTCCGGGACGAATTGTTGTCACCATCGACGGAAGAACTTCCAATCCCATTGCCTTCACGGCCAACACGCAGGGAGCCCTCGTAGTTCCTGATTTCGGAAGTGACCTTGGAGCCGGCAAACACACAATCGTTCTGAAGATGGAGGATGGTTCGAGCATGCCCTTCTCCATGGGGGTGAAGTACTACAGCACTCTGCCCGATAGCTCTGCGCAAGCCAAGGTGAGCATCGAAGTTTCCCTGAAGGATCGTCAAATCCAGGAGGGCGGCGTCACTGAAGCCAGGGTTTCAATCTCCAACAAGAGCGATCAACCGATCCCGACGCCAGTTGCCATCGTCGGCATCCCGGGCGGATTGGAAGTGCGGCATGACCAGCTGAAAGAACTTGTGAAATCCGGAAGGATCGACGCCTACGAAGTCATTGGTCGTGAAGTCGTACTTTACTGGCGCTATATCAAGCCCAATGACAAGTTCGATCTCCCGCTAAGCCTGGTCGCGGCCGTCCCCGGCGTTTACACGGGACCTGCGAGCCGCGCTTATCTTTACTACACCGACGAATTCAAGAATTGGGCGCCGGGATTGAAAGTGAGCATCACACCGCGGTAAATGGCGGATTTTGTTTGAAGTCAGAGGCAGAAATTCCCCTCCTGAGTCAGGAGGGGTGGCGCGAAGCGCCGGGGTGGTTCCGAAGCGAACCTTGTAACGATGCGGCTTAGGAATCCCGCTGCCTCCTCACTAAGCTCCAGATTTCAAACCGGGTCCATATCGAAATGGGTCTCACGGCCTCAATGCATTCTCTGCCGCAAGGGAGTCCGTCGTTGCCCCGAATCGAATGAGCAGAGCCGCCAGGAAACGTTGCGCCTCGCTCATCTGAGCTCGGCGCTCGATGACTCTTCGAGCAAGATCCGGCTTGTCCGTGATCAATCCATCGACGCCTCGGCTCATGGCAACGAACATCCACGCCGGATCGTTCACAGTCCAAATATAGACATCCTGCCCGACGGCATGCGCTCGCTGCACGAAACTGCGCGAAGCCATGCGAGCTTCCACGGCGAGAAAATCTGCCCGGAGCTCCGTCAGATCGCCGATTGCTTTAGCCACCAGCAATCCCACTCGCCAGGAGGGTCGCAGGGCTTTCATCTTGCGCACCATTTCCCGATCGAGCGACATGAAGATGCAATCATTCTCCATTCCGGATTCTTCGACGATGGCAGCGACTCGTTCTTCGAGTTTCTCGTCATGCCCATACGACTTCAGCTCGACAATGACGCGGCAGCGACCTTTGCACGCGGCAAGCGCTTCAGCCAGAGTGGGTACACGTTCGGCGGAGTAGCGCGGATCCTTCGATGAGCCGATATCGACGGAACGAAGAGTCGCGGCGCTGCCGTCCCAGATCTTTGTCGGATTACCTCCAATCTTCATCAGGTCGCTGTCGTGGACGACCAGGACCTGCCCGTCGGCGGATTCCTGCACGTCCAGTTCGATGAAGTCGGTGTGCTGCTCGGCCGCGAGACGAAAAGAGGCAAGTGTATTTTCCGGCGCAACGGCCGATGAACCGCGGTGCGCGATGATCAAGACCGGAGATTGATTGCGGTTTGCAAGGAAAGCGAACAGGCCGACGCCGACGGCTGCGAGTAGCGAAACGGCAGCAATTCCCGCAACCATGCGAGCGGAAAGCCGACGTGGTGCATTTGATGCATACGGCGCCAGAGACGAGGCTGACGCCTGAGGTCCACTGATACGCAGGTACAAATGCGTGATGAGCAGCGAGAACATCGAAAAATTGAAAACGCCCACGGCGAGAGTCATCACGACGCCAGACACGACGAGCGCGGCCACGAACATCAACAGCAGTGCCAGTGAGCCGGCCAGTTGCGGCGCAACCATGCGGGCGAAAAACTGGACCAGCCAGACCGTAATGCCAGACAGAACAATGGCAATGACCGCCCATGCGGCGAGAGTCCCCAGGATGAGCGAATGCGAACCGGCTGATCGTCTCGCACTTTCACCAAGCGCTCGATGCGGGCTGACGTTCTCGAACAATACCAGCGGCATCGCCAGCGCCCAGCGGGCAATGGTTCTCGCCAGCAGGAGCACGAGCCCAAGGACGATAATGCCCATGATTGCGGCGGCGGTCCAGAACTGCGGCGGATGTCGTGAGAGATAGAAGTTGATATCGTGCTCTCGCAACAGTGTTAAATACACCAGTGCGCACACTGCCAGAAACGGCAGCAATCCCGCAAGGACTCGCAAGACCATTTGCAGAGTCAGACGAAATACCTTGAGCACATGCGCCGCACCAAATCGCAACGCGCTCCTCGCGTTTAAGGTGACACCCTGCGTGGTACCAAGACCAACCGCCATCAAACACGCCGCTTCGACAGCTGTGATCGCGATGATCACGGATCCGCCACAAATCAACGTCAGGATTCCTACTGGGGTCGTGAAGAAGAATAATGCGATATCGACGTCTGCGACGACGCGATCGGATGTTCCGGAACGCAGCCAGTACAACACCCAGGTCGCCGCTGGCATCAGGATCGCAAAAGCGATCAGTTTGTATGCGATGTCGGTGATTGCCATGCTCCGCCACGCTCGGCGAAAACCGCCCATTGCTGTGGTAAAAAACGAAACTGTATTCAACATTGCGATGCGAAAACCTGCGTTTTTCTGGTTACTTCGATTCAAGAAGTTTCCTGTTATTCAGTGGCTGAATCGGAAGGGCATGAATTGGATAGAGCTTCGCGATAAGGGCAATTTCAGCGCGGGAAGATTTGCTGTCGTGGCGCCCCGGATATCGATCGCCAAATGATGGGAATGTTCGTCCTGGGATGTGATGATAGTGGGAATCGCAGAGATGCTGACCCACACGAAGAGGGCGAATGATTTCCAACCTGGGCAGGATTGCATTATGAATTGTTCCTCTGAAAGTTAAGACTGCAGGAATTCGTCTGAGAGTAGACGCCAGAAACACGTCGCTTGCCAAGAAAGAAACTTCAACTTTAGCGGTATACTGCCGACCCACGGGAACTGGATTCGACGCAGGAGGAACATGACAATGAAGGTCGGTTTCATCGGTTTGGGCCGGATGGGTAAAGGCATGGCACACCGCATTCAGGGTGGGGGTCATGATCTGACGGTTTACGACGTCGTGCCCGAAGCGACAGCGGAGTTCGCCAAGGCCGGCGCACGAGTGGCGGCATCGATTGCAGATGTCTGTAAGGAAAGCGAAGTTGTCGTAACGATGCTCGTTGAAGACTCCGCCGTCACAGATGTCGTGCTTCGTGCCGGCGGCATGCGGGATTCTCTTGGCTCCGGCGCGATTCATCTCGCGATGGGAACGTATGGCGTCGCGACAATCCGTGTTCTTGCCGATGCTCATGGGAAGGCCGGCCAGGTCCTGGTCGCGGCGCCGGTGCTGGGACGTCCGGATCTTGCCGCGTCCGGACAACTTGGAATCGTTGCTGCAGGTCCGTCAGAATCCGTAAAACGGTGCGAGGCGTTGCTCGGCGTGATCGGCCGGAGAACGTTCCTTTCCGGCGCGAAGCCGGAGTCGGCCACGGCCATTAAACTGGCGAACAATATGGTTCTCGGCGCGGCAATCGTGGCTCAGGCTGAAGCGTTTTCGCTGGTGCGCAAGTATGGCGTTACACCTCAGGTCATGTACGAAGTCATGACCGAAGGGTTATTCGCGGGAGCACCGGCATATAAGGGTTATGGCAAAACCATGGTCGATGAAACCTACGACAAGGTCGGATCTCCGGTTCAGGTCGGACTCAAGGATGCCAACCTGATATTCGCCGCGGCGGATCTGGCGCGGGTTCCCATGCCGACGCTGGATGTGTATCGCGATCGTCTGCTTGGTGCGATTGCTCACGGCGACGGCGACAGGGATCAGGCGGTTCTCGCGCGTGAACAGGCCCGCGCCTGCGGCCTTGAATAAAAAAGGGCCTGAACGGGCCTGACCCCATTATTCATCTGGAGGAAACCATGAAGAATCTCTATACGACCATTCTCGCGATGTGCGCCGCGATACTGCTCGCGGGCATCGCGCATGCTCAGGTGACGCTGAACTCGGTGCGCGTTGGAGCGAAAGACACTGTGGCGCTGGCGAAGTTCTACCAGACCGCGTTCGGCATGCAGGAGGTCAACCGCATCAATGCAGCAGGAGGCCCCGAGATTTTTGTGAACTTCGGTGCTACCGCCGAGGCCGCGAAGGCCAACAAGAGCGAGCCCATCGTGATCATGCATCGGGACTCGGACGACCTGAAAGACCCGATTCCCCACGTGATCCTCAACGTGAAGGATATGACCGCGACGGTTGCGGCAATCAAGACCGCCGGAGGTTCGATGGACGGCGATGCCAGGCCTTACGGGAACACCGGTATCGTTATCGGTATTGCGATCGACCCGGCCGGTAACCGCCTGGAGCTGATCCAGCGGCCTTAATTCCTCGGACCAGCGCCCCATGAAATCGCCCGAAACCCAACACGCCGCGGAGGGGATCTACGTCGAGATCGAGATTCGCTCTTCAATCGAGGACTTATGGGCAAAAACGCAGGTGCCGGCAGTCCATGAGCGTTGGGATCTCCGTTTCACAAATATTGAATATGCTCCACGTGCAAACCCGGCGGAGGCCCAGCACTTCCTTTACGCAACGCGCATCGGGTTCGGAATAAAAATATCGGGCTGTGGGGAAACGCTGGGAACCCTGGAAACAGACGGTTCAAGAACGTCTGCACTAAAGTTCTGGTCAAATGATTCGAAATCTTTGATCCGCGAAGGATCGGGTTACTGGAAGTACATTCCGATCCAGGATGGCAGTCGGTTTCTTACCTGGTACGACTACACCACTCGTTTTGGTCCTATCGGTCGCGTATTCGATGCGATCGTATTTCGACCATTGTTGGGTTGGGCCACCGCATGGAGCTTTGATCGGCTTCGACTGTGGCTCGACAAGCAAATCGATCCATCTACGTCGATGCGCCAAAGCGTGATTTATGCGATCTGCAGGCTGGGTGTCGCTTTTGTCTGGTTGTATCAGGGGCTTGTTCCAAAATTGCTGTTTTCCAATCCCGACGAACGCCTGATGCTGGCCGATGCAGGCTGGTCTGCCGGATCGATGATTGCAGCGGTCCGCTGGGCCGGGATTGCAGAAATTGCGTTTGGCATCCTGTTGATTGTGGCGTGGAAAGTGCGAACGCTGTTTGCGGTGACGATCGCGCTCATGCTTGTTGCAATCGCTTTTGTGGGAGCGGAATCCCCTCGCTATCTGAGCGCCGCGTTCAACCCGATTACCCTGAACTTAGCGGTGGTGGCTCTATCCGCGATCGGATTACTCTGCGGTAAAGATCTGCCATCGGCGAGCCGGTGCCTTCGTCACAGAGGAAGCCGGTGAACTCGATCTACCAGAAGGTGCTCGGATCCGACTTCAAACGTCTCCATCCGAAAATTCAGGAACGCTTTGGATTCACCAGTAGTGATCGAGTGGCATGTATTGGCCGCGGCATCATGGAAAATGTCTGGCACGGCCGGCCGTACACACTACCATTTCTCTATCTCGGCAGTTGGAGAAGCATCATGTTTCCGGAACAGGGAAGAAATGTGCCGTTCTCCATTGAAAATTACGCGTTTCTGGATGTCTTTGGACGCGAAACCGTGACGTGGATTCGAAGGTTCCAGACGCGACATCCCAGGCGGTTCGATGCCTACATGATTCACAGTGAAGAACGGGGCCGTATCGTGGACTACCTGGGAACGCACCAGCATTTAGCTGTCGATATCGAGATGACAGTGGACGAGACCGGCGGCGTCAAGCTGAAGTCGGGTGCACAGCGGTTCTATGAGGGGCCGATCGCATTCTCATTCCCGCTTTTGTTTGCGGGAATCGCCAATGTCAGGGAATGGTATGACGACGCCATCGGAAAATTTCGTATCGACGTGAATGTGCACAACCGGACCTGGGGACCGCTGTTCGGCTATCAAGGTACGTTCGAGGTGGAATGGAAACACGACGTGTACCGATTGCCCGACGAGCTTCTCCCGAAACGTTTCGAGTCGCGGGAGTAAAAAAAGGGGCTGAGGGGTGTGGCCCCTTTTCAAAACGATGGATTGATGAACGCGTCGGCAAGGTCCTTGAGAAACAGCGCGGCCTGTGCGCCATCCACGACACGGTGATCACTCGATAGCGTCATTGTGAACATGGGACGGATGCCGGGCTGGCCATTGACCGGGACGACACGATCTGAAATTCTGCCAATCGCAAGAATCGCAGCCTGCGGAGCTGCAATGATGGCGCTAAAGGCATCGATGCCGTACATGCCAAGGTTGGTGATCGTAAATGTCCCATCGGCGAGATCGGACGGTTTCAATTTGCCGCTTCGGGCACGCTCGGTCAAATCGCGGCGCTGAACGGCGATATCGGCCAGGCTTGTCGAATCCGCTTTCGGGATGACGGCCCCGACGACACCATCCTTCACAGCCATTGCAACGCTGATATTGATACCGGGATTCAAGCGTATTCCCTGCCCCACCCAGCTCGCATTCATCTTTGGATGTTTCACCAGTGTCCGCGCGACCAGCGCCACAAGCAAATCTGTGTGCGTGACTTTCACGCCACGATCGCGTTCGATCGCCGGCCCGAGTTTCTCGCGAGCGTCGTTCAAAGCTCCGGCATCGAGGTCCCGAACCAGGAAGAAATGCGGTGCCTGCTGCCAGCTCTGAGTCGTTCGTTCCGCCATAAGGCGAGCAATACCGGTTAGCGGCTCGCCTCCGGCGGCGGCACCTGCAACCGGTGAAGGACCTGCGGCTGCAGCAGCCATGATGTCGTCACTGGATATTGTTCCGTCGGGGCCCGTTCCCTTCACGCGTGAGATATCGACACCATGTTCTTTCGCAAGACGGCGAGCTTTCGGAGAAATCTGGGGAGTTCCACCCGGCGCTTTTGAAACTGTGGGCGCGACTGAACTCTCAGTCGATGCCGCCATTTCCATTACCGCCGGAGCGCTCATGGTTCGGCCGGTTTTGGCCGGTGCAGCCGATTCAACCGGAACGGTCTCTCCGGGAGCCAGTATCCAGGCGATGGTCGTGCCTACCTGCACGACATCTCCCTCTTTGGATTTCACTCCGGCCAGAATCCCTTCCGCACCAGCTTCGATCTCGACAACCGCTTTATCGGTTTCCACTTCGAGCAAAGGCTGGCCCTTGGTGATGGCTTCGCCTTCATTTTTGAGCCAGGAAATGATCTTTCCAGTTTCCTGCGCCATTTCCAGCGCAGGCATCACGACACTGAATGCCATTAGCGATACTCCAGACTTATGAATTCGAGATCAGGATTTACCACAAAGCGCGAGCGCGGCCTCAAGCACCAGCTGTGGCGTGGGCACGGTCGCATCTTCCAGCGGCGGAGAAAATGGAATGGGAACGTGCATCGCTCCGATTCTCTTCACGGGAGCTTCGAGATCGTAAAATGCGCCTTCCGCAATGACAGAAGCGAGCTCGGCGTTCACTCCAAACCTTGCATATCCTTCGTCCATCACAATTACGCGCGACGTCTTCTTCGCCGACGCGATCAATGCCTGTTCATCCAGAGGCCACAGGGTTCGAGGATCGATCACTTCCACGCTGATGTCGTATTCCTCCAGTTGCCTGGCCGCGTCGAGAGCCACTTCCACCATGCTGCTGGTCGCAACAATGGTGAGATCCTCTCCCAGACGCTTCACGTCGGCGACACCGAACGGAATCGTATACTCGCCCGTCGGCACAGGGCCTTTGAGACCGTATCGCATCTTGTCTTCGAAGATCACAACCGGATTGTCGTCACGAATTGCGGTCTTCCAAAGACCTTTCGCATCCGCAGGAGTGGATGGCATGACGACTTTCAATCCGGGCACATGGCAGAGCCATGAATGGAGGGATTGCGAGTGTTGCGCCGCTGAACGTCGGGTCGCGCCCATGGTGGCGCGCATTACCATTGGAACTTTCCACTTGCCACCCGACATATAGTGGATTTTCGCGGCCTGGTTCACCATCTGGTCCATCGTCAAACCGATGAAGTCACCGAACATGATGTCGACAATGGGACGCATGCCGGTCATCGCGGCGCCAACCGCAACTCCGGCAAACCCGGCTTCCGAAATCGGCGTGTCGAGAACGCGGTCCTTTCCGAATTCATCCACCATTCCGGAAAGAACTTTATAAACCGTTCCCGCCTCCGCAACGTCCTCGCCAAGAATGAAAACGTTGGGATCGCGCCGCATCTCTTCGACGAGCGCTTCCTTGATGGCGGCTCCTAATGTAATTTCGCGGGTTTCAGGCATAGATGTCCTGATCGACTTTATCCACGGCGGGATAAGGCGATTCCATGGCGAACTGAACCGCCTTTTTCATCTCGGTCTCCACTTCCGATTTGATTTGATCGAGACGGGTCCGATCGGCAATCTTCTGTTCGATCAGCCACTGGCTGAACAGCGTGATCGGATCGCGTTCCGTTTTCCAGAGCTGCTCTTCCTGCTTCGAGCGATAGTATTCGCGGTTGACGTCACCGACATGGTGTCCGGTAAACCGGTAGGTGCTGCACAGAAGGAACTGGGGGCCGCCGCCTGCTCGTGCGCTGTCAATCAGCTTCTTTGCCGCGTCGTAAACAGCCTGTACATCCTGGCCGTCGACACTGACTCCCGGAACGCCGAAGCCTTTGGCACGTGTGAGGATATCCCCAGCGATGGTTTCGGAATTGTGGGTGTATTCGTTGTAGAGATTATTTTCGCAAACGTAGATGACGGGCAGCTTCCACAATGCGGCCATGTTCATGACTTCATAAAGAAGACCCTGGCCCAGCGCGCCGTCTCCGAAGAAGCAGACGGCCACTCGGCCGTTGCCCTGACGTTTTGCGGAAAGTGCGGCGCCAGTAGCAATCCCCATGCTGCCTCCGACGATCGCATTCGCTCCGAGGTTTCCGGTATCGGGATCGGCGATGTGCATGGAACCGCCCTTGCCCTTGCAATAGCCGGCTTCCTTGCCCAGCAGTTCGGCGAACATTCGGTCGAGCGCCGCACCTTTTGCCACGCAATGCCCGTGACCGCGATGGGTGCTGGTGATGTAGTCGTCGGGTCGAAGTGCCTCGCAAACGCCGACCGCGATGGCTTCTTCTCCGCTGTAGAGGTGGGTGATTCCCGGCATGAGCGCCCGCGTATAGAGATCGTTGGCGTTCTCCTCGAATTGCCGGATCATGACCATGCGCCGGAACATGCGCATCAACTGTTCGCTGTCGATATTTGAAAAGGGCCTGGATTTATCCACTGCCGTTGTCATGTCTGCTCCCGTTATGCCCAGATTTCTGCGTCGGTCGGAACCTTCTTGTCGGTGATGAGTTTGCCGATGCGAGAGACATTCATCAAGTGCTTATAGTCGAGATTCTCGGAAATGGAATTACCGCCCCACGATCCGCATCCGAGAGTCGTGGTGGGCGCAAAGCCATTCGTCAGCGATCCGCCCGCGCTGAAGGAACATGCCTGATTGACAACCAGGCGGCTTACCGGCAGTTCCAGTCCGGCATATCGAATGTTATTTTCGTTGTGAGAATGCAGGCCGGCCGAGTGTCCGGCGCCTTCGACAATCAGGTTTGCCTTCGCCTGAGCCACGGCTTCCTTGAAATCCTTGTACGGCAGGATGGCCACAACCGGACAGAGCTTTTCCTTCGCGAGAACGTCTTCCTCGCCGGCGCCTTTCGCTGGAAGAAGGATGATGCGAACCGCTTCGGAAATTTCAACGCCGATCATGGCGCCCAGATCCCGGCAGGATCGACCGACAACGTCTTTATTCAACCGGCCGCCTGGGAAAACGAGGTCACGGAATTTCTGAATCAGCGCTTCGTCTTCGGTAAACCAGACTTTGCCCGTGGACTCAAAGAGCTTTATGGTTTCCGTGTAACGCGACTCGTGCACCAGTACGAATTGCTCGTGCGAGCAGATGATCCCGTTATCAAACGAAGCGCCCTGGACGATCTTTCCGGCTGCTTCCTTGTGATCCGCATCGATATCGATGATTACCGGAACATTGCCCGCGCCAACGCCAAACGAGGGCTTGCCCGAGGAATACGCAGACTTCACCATGGCACCGCCGCCGGTAGCAACAACGACATCGACAACCTTCATCAACTCCTGGGTAGTCTCGATGGAGCCATTCCTGACGGTTTGAAGCAGATTATCCGGACCGCCGTGGGCCTTGACCACGTTCATGAATTCGCGCGTCAGCAGCTCCATGCACTTTTCCGCCTTGGGGTGTGGAGCGAAGATCACAGCGTTGCCGGTCTTGATCGCAAACATGGCGTTGCACATGGGAGTAACGATCGGATTGGTGATCGGAGTCACAGCGGCGACAACGCCCATCGGCTTGGCGACAAATACCATGTTGGTGTCGGGATCTTCGCCGATGATGCCGCGAGATTTCTTGTCTTTCAGATTGTTCCAGATGTTGCGGGCCTTGCCTTTGTTCTTGAGGATCTTGTCTTCATAAACGCCGATGCCGGTTTCGTCCACCGCCATCCGGGCCAGCATCTCGGCATTGTCGAACACGTACTTGCCGATGCCTTTCACTATGGCGTCTACCTGCTCCTGTGAAAAGGACTCGAACACGCCCTGGGCGATTCGCGCCTTCGCGACGAGTTCCTGGACCTGCGTATTGGTGGTCGATGCGGGATCCTGAATGCAATGACTCATGGTGTCTGTTTCCTTCGATTTGCGGAGTTTTCAGAATAGTCGAAAACGCTCGATCGATCAAGGATAGCGGCGGTTGGGGGCTGGAAGAATCGGGCGATGGAGCGTTGGCACTTCATGGACGGACTCCGCTGATTGCGGCGGCCAGGGGACGAACTGAATCCATTCAACTGCCCATCGCCCGCGGCGCAAAGCTTGAAATGCGCGATAAGGGGAGCCGCGATACAGAGGCTGGCAGGCCATCGATCGATCGACTGCTCGACTACGTTTGCGCCACCCGCTCTTGCCAAATCAAAAAAATCAGTGCGAGGACAAAAAATATCGTACCCCTCACCCGGCCCGCGATACTGGCGCCGAGTTTCAGGCCTGCACGAACGACGCCCGTTTACCGCGGACTGAATTCAGGAATTGAAATCGTAGATCTTGACCTGCGTCCACAGGTCCTTCAAGGCGCGAAATTCATCGTGAACCGGGTCCGACTGGTACGCGTCGTGCCCGGCGGCGTCATCGAAGGCAACAATCAGGCCGTAGGTATAAGTCCGATCAATCACAGGCCGGTCCGTTTCCGCAGGCCTTCCACACCAGGCGTGACGAACGGTTCGGATTCTTGTTAAAGACTCGACGCCGCCCAGGAACTTTTCCTCGTCGGCATCCGTGAGGCCGGGTTTCAGCCAGAAATAAACGGAATGGATAAACATTCTTCAGGATTTTATTTCATGCACCGCATGTATTTGTACGCGATTTCCGCATTCTTCATGGGCTCGGGCGCTCCATCATATTCCCAGATGTAATATTTCACATCAGGACCGGTTGCGGCATAGACGCGTGGCCAATCGATGACGCCGGCGCCGAGATCGGTGATCTTCCCATCGGGTGCGGTGTCTTTCACATGCAATGCGATGATTCGGCCCTTCAATCGATTCAGAAAAGCAATCAGTTCGTCCTGGTTGCCCTTGTATGCGTTCAGAGCCCAGTGGACATCGATTTCGAAATGAACATAGCGAGGATCGGTATTGGCGGCAACTATTTCCAGAGCGCTGACCATTTCCGGCTTCCCATTCTTTTGGATGTCGTAGCTATACGCCGTCGAAACTTCGGCAGCGTGATTATGCATGTAGAGTGCGAGGCCTTTGGCCGCTGCCGCTTCACCGAGCTTATTTAGGTTGGCTGCCGTGGCGAGTACGTTTTCGATTCGGCCGTTTAATCCCGGCGGTCCGTAGCCCGCAGAGCCAATCATGGGGTCCTGATTGAGGGCCTGCGCATCTGCGATGGTTTGAGCCCAGACGCCCAGGTCCGCAGTGAGATTTCCATGATTGCCGATGACCTTGATCTGATTTTTCTCCATTAACGCACGGACTGTTCCGATGGGCTGTCCGAAGATCCCGGCGAGTTCGGCATTTTTGTAGCCGATGGTATGCAGGCCGGCAAGAACCGAATCCACGATTGCCGGCGGCGTTGCTCCGCGCGCACCGGGAGCGGCACTGGGATCCCGCAGCGCACCGTTCATGGAAAACATCTGGATCGCAATCTTCGCATCGGGTAACGGCGTGCAGGTGCGGACGGTCTGCGCCACAGCTGACGTTGCCAGAGAACCCATAATCAAAATCATTCCAAAATGCGACATGGTGGTTGGCCTCCCGGAGTGACATCTTATATCGGAAAAGGCTCGGACGGGTCTGACCCCTTTTTTCTTCGCGATTGACTATAATTCGGCGACGTCTAAAGGAGATCCCATGCGAAAAATCACATGCGCTCTGTTTCTGGTTTCCATTTCCGTACTTTCGATCTGGGCGGCGCCACAATTGGGGACGCTCAAAACCCCGTCATGGGCGTTTCCAGTGACAGAGGCCAATCTTCCCGCAACTCCGCCGGAGCCGGCACCGGCCGTACCTGGCAGCACTCGTACGTACACGCGCGCTGCGATTGACGATACGATGAATCCCCCGAACTGGTTTCCGTCGGAAAATTCTCCAAAGCCGCAGATCATCCTGCATGGGCACGGTGATGCGCTCGCATGCGGTGCCTGTCATTTGATGACGGGTTCGGGCCACCCGGAATCTGCGAATGTCGCGGGGCTGCCTTTGGGCTATTTGTTGCGGCAACTCGCCGATTTCAAGAGTGGCGCGAGAAAGGACACATCGCGGATGAATGACATCGCGCAGGCACTCACGGATGAGGAAATCCGTCAGGCCGCGGAATGGATGTCGGGATTGAAGCCTCAGGCCTGGACTAAAGTCGTCGAAGCGGCAATGGTGCCTAAAACTTATGTCGGCGGAGGCAGAATGCGCTTTGTCCATCCGGACGGAAGCATGGAGCCGATTGGAAATCGCATCATTACGGTTCCGCAGGATGCCGGGCAGGCGCGAAATCGTGATCCTCACTCCGGATTCATCGCCTATGTGCCGGTCGGAAGTCTCGCCGCGGGCAAGGCTCTCGTGGAAAATGGCGGAAATGGAAAAACGATTGCGTGCACAACGTGTCATGGAGACGATCTTCGGGGTCTTGCGGACGTCCCGCGCCTGGCAGGCGTGCATCCCATCTACCTCGCACGGCAGCTGTATATTTTCCAGAATGGAGAACGCGCCGGACTGGGCGCGCAGCTGATGAAAAAGCCCGTCGCGCAATTGAAAGATGCCGATATCATATCCATTGCGGCTTATCTCGGGTCGTTGAATCCATAGGGAATCCACAGGGTCGATTCGGTCGAGCCGTAAATTTCATTAGCCAATTCGCGCTGCGATTCCCAATATAGAAGCTCGAATTTTTCCGGAGGAACTTAATGAGCAGCGCAAATATTCTTAAAGTTGGATTTATTGGTCTGGGCCGCATGGGGCAGGCCATGGCGGCACGTATTCTTGGGGGCGGTCACGATCTGGTCGTCTATAACCGCACCGAATCGAAAACAATGCACCTCGTCGAGGCCGGCGCATTGGCCGCAACTTCCGTTGCAGGGGCATGCGAGGGACGGGAAATCGTCATCACTATGGTGACGGATGACGCGTCTCTTCAAACCGTGGCGTTGGGTGCAGGTGGAATTCGGGAATCACTTGCACCTGGCGCCATTCACCTTTGCATGGGAACGCATGGAGCCGGCGTCATACAAAAGCTGACAGCGGCGCATACCGAAGCGAAGCAGATTCTGGTGGCTGCGCCCGTACTTGGTCGGCCGGACGCGGCGGCAGCCGGGCAGATCGGTATTGTCGCCGGTGGCCCCGCAGATGCGGTTCGAAAATGTCAGCCACTGTTTCAGTTGATGGGGAAGCACACATTTTCCGGCGGATCCCGACCCGAGGGCGCCAGTGCCATCAAGCTTGCCAACAATTTCGTACTTGGCTGTGCCCTGGAAGCCATGAGCGAAGGGTTTTCGTTGATACGCAAATATGGTGTCGATCCACAGGTCTTCCAGGAGGTCATGACCGAAGGGCTTTTTGCAGCACCTGCCTACAAGCTCTATGGGAAGATCATGGTCGACCAGTCTTTTGATAAAGTGGGATTTTCCACCCTGCTCGGCCTTAAGGACTCGAACCTCATTATGGAAGCCGCCAACATCGCACGTGTGCCACTGCCGAGCTTGAATGTATTCCGGGATCGCCTGCTCGGTGCGGTCGCGCACGGCGACGGCGATAAGGACTGGGCAGTTATGGCAAAAGAACAGGCCCGCGCAAGCGGATTGGAGTAAAGAATGAATCTTGGACATGGACTTGGTCAGTTAACGTATTCAACGCTGGTTCATCCGGGCGATAACTGGGATGAAATGTGGAACAGTCTCACGACATTTGTTCCAAAGGTCAAAGCGCGCATCGCCCCGAAGGAACGGTTTGGAATTTCCCTGCGACTATCCAATTCGTCGGCGCATACATTGATCACGAATCCTGCAAAGCGCGTCGAACTCCGAAGGTTTCTCGACGACAACGACATGTACCTCTACACGGTGAATGCATTTCCGTACGGACCTTTCAAGGGAACCCAGGTCAAGGAACAGGTATACGAGCCGGACTGGCGGTCTGAAGAACGAACGCAGTACACCATGAATGTCGCGGAAGTTCTTGGAGAAGTGGCGCCGGAAGGAACGTCTCCTTCCATTCAGAGCGCACCGCTTGGATTCAAGCCCCGCGTCACGGGGCCGGACGTGATCGCCAGTTACACGGAACATGTATTGAGAGTGGCCGCGCGGCTCGTCGATATCGCAGCACGTACAGGCCGCACGATTGGACTTTCACTCGAACCCGAACCGTTCTGCTTCCTCGAAACCACGGATGAAACCGTGAAGTACTTTCACGATCATCTCTATTCCGGCGCCGCGGCTGCCAGGCTTGCCAGCCTGGCAGGTATTCCGATCTCGGAAGCCCATGTCGCATTGCGACGTCATGTGGGAATCGTTTTCGATATCTGTCATCAGGCCGTGGAATACGAAACGATTTCGCAGTCGCTCCAGAAACTGGTCGACGCGGGAATCCCCATTTTCAAACTGCAGGAAGCGGCCGCAGTTCACATTCCGGAGGTGAACACCAAAACGATTGCGGCTCTGGAGAAATACGCCGACACCATCTATCTGACTCAAACCATCGAGAAGAAAGACGGACAGTTCACGAAGTATCTCAATCTGGAGGACGCATTCGCGGCGTTTAAGGCAAACCCCGGACCGCGCGAATGGCGAACTCACATTCACGTGCCCGTGTTTCTCGATGATCTCGGTCCGTTCCGGACAACTCGGTTTGCAATCGAAGATGCCCTGCGGTTTCACAAGGCGAATCCCATGTCGCTACAGCTCGAAATCGAAACCTACACGTGGGATGTGCTGCCCGACAGTTTGAAAACCGGAGATATCGTCGAATACGTTTGCCGGGAAATCGAATGGGTTAAAGGCCAGCTCACCTAACAGTGCCCAAACGGGATATCAGCTGGACGCGGCGGAACGACGCCGGCGAGCGCGTGGAAATCTATGTGGAGCAAACTGGAGACCGCTGGATTTTTCATTCGCGCGAACGCCGGCCGGAGCCGTGGCAGATTGTCGACGATCCGCCGCTGGAGGACTGGCTGGAATTGCTCGATGCGGTAGAACGCCGCATCGGCCGTCAGTTGATGAAGCCCCTGGAAGCCGAGCACATCCGAAAAATCATCGAAATCCGGAGACAGCCCGGGAAATGAGGGGACAGTCCCCTCGTTCCCTCATTTTCCCGCTCTGTTTTGAGAAATTGGGGAACGAGGGGACTGTCCCCTCATTTCCGCTGGATCAGGCGGATGGCGTCGAGGCGGAGACGCGCCTGACCGAGGTGTTCATCGATTTCGCGTCGCTGCCTTAGGAGCAGCTGGATCTCTTCAATCCGGACACTCCGGTTGACTTTCTTCAATTGCTGCAGCCGTTCAATTTCGTATCCGAGTTGCTCAGTCATCTCTCGGCGAGCATGAGCGACGATGGATGCCACCTGACTTTTCGCCATTTCAAACGATCGCTGAACCAACCGGGGACCCAGTTCATCTCTGAGGATCGCTCCGTTCCATACGGCCTTCCGGAGCGGCTTGAGCCCGACATCACAGGCCTCGCCACGTTGATCGACGAGCACATGTACCGGTGTTGGCGGAAGAAACCGATCGATGTGTAACGCGGACGGCGCCACACACTCCAGGAGATAGATCGCTTCAAGGATCAGTCCTGAACCGGCGGAGTCCGGCATCCGGGCGAAGCTGCTGTTCCCTTTCTCCGACCCAAGAATCAAATCGATCGCTCCCGTGACAAGCGGGTGATCCCATGTCAGAAACTGTATATCTTCCCGTTGAAGGGCGCGGTCACGATCAGACGTAACGGTGAAACCGCCGGCCGGCAAGCCGGGGAATGAGTCGATAAACGCTCCTGCCGCTCCCAGCCGATACGTTCGGAACCCGATTTCTTCGACATTGATCGAATATTGATCGAAGACCGAAAGCATGAATTCATCCAGTGCAGGATCATCGTCCTGATTCTCAATTTCGGCAACGAGCCGGTGTGCCGGCTCGGACCGATAGGAGTTCAGCTCCAGCAGGCGATCCCGACCATCATGCAACCGCTTTGCGATGTCGTCGCGCGCGGTTCTGGTTTCTTCCAGCAGCCCCTCCAGATCGGCGCGCATGTGCGGCTCCATTTCATGGAAGCTGATGGCGAGCTCATAAAGCCTGGTTCCAAATCGCTCCAGCAATTCGCGGCCGCCCTGAAGATTGGCTTCAAATCCGTTCAAGCCTTCGTGATACCAGCGCACCAGCACTTCCTGTGCGCTGCCTTCCACAAATGGCACGTGTACCTGGATCTCCGACGTCTGTCCGATGCGATCCAGTCTGCCGATGCGCTGTTCCAGAAGTTCCGGTGAAAGAGGAAGGTCGAATAGAACGAGATGATGCGCGAACTGAAAATTGCGCCCTTCACTTCCAATTTCGGAACAGACGAGGATTCGCGCGCCGTCTTCTTCGGCAAACCATGCGGCATTGCGGTCGCGCTGAATCAGTGTCAGCCCCTCGTGAAAAACGCCCATCTTCACATTGCGAACTCGCTTGCGCAATGCGTCATCGATTGCGGCCACTTTCGGTTCCGAACAGCAGATCAGCAACACCTTATCGGGAGCGACAAACCTCAGGAACCCGACAAGCCATTCGATACGGGGGTCTTTTGCAAGATCCGCACAAGGTGGCGGGTCATACTCGCCGGCAACCGAGGCTGCGATGAAGTCCGTATCATCGGCGAACTCTTCCGACAGCGTATCGAAGAGTTCCTCATTATCGTGCGGTGCCGTCAATCGATGGATTTTTGCAACGCGGCGGGGAAAACCCGAGATGGTGGCGCGCGTGTTACGGAACCGGACACGCCCGGTGCCGTGCTGGTCCAGCAGTGCAGCGAGTTGAACCGGATCGTCGAGGAGTTTGTCTGCGGCACGAGCCACTTTCCGGTATTGTTCAGTTTCCTCAATGTAATCGTCCAGATCGAAAAATCGATTGGGATCCAGAAGACGCAACCGCCCGAAGTGACCGCCAATGCCCAGTTGTTCCGGAGTTCCCGTCAGCAGCAGCAATCCGGACGTCTTCATACCAAGGGACTCGACGACGGCATATTCCGGACTGACCGTAGACCGCGTCCAGCCCAGGTGATGTGCTTCATCCACGACGAGAATGTCCCAACTCGCATCGATCGCCTGCTGCAAACGCCTCTTGCTGTCCGTAAACAGACCGATCGTCGAAAGCACGAATTGCGAATCGCTGAAGGGGTTGATGCCGGAATTGGACGCCTCGATTTCCATGCATCGTTCTTCATCGAAGATGTGAAACCAGAGGTTGAACCGTCGCAGCAGCTCCACGAACCATTGGTGCACGAGTGATTCGGGGACAAGAATCAGTGCCCGCTTCACCCGTCCGGTGAGAATGAGCCGATGGAGAATCAGGCAGGCTTCAATCGTCTTGCCAAGGCCGACTTCATCGGCAAGCAGCACCCTGGGCGAGAGGCGCTCGGACACTTCCGCGGCAATATAGAGTTGATGAGGAATCAGGTCGATCCGGCCGCCGACAAAACCCCGGATCTTTGACTTGCGGCGCTGGAACTGATGATTGAGCGCTTCGACTCGAAGGTCGAACACATCGGGTGGATCCACGACACCGGCGAACAGCCGTTCGTCGGCCTTGTTGAACGTGATTCGATCATTGAGTTCGGTTTCGCACAGCGTTCGCACGCCGCCGCGTCCTTCGCCATGATAGAAGATCAGCCCATCGCGTTCGGAGATGGACTGCACGACAAGAGAGACGTCCTTCCGGCTCCGGACAGTTGCGCCAACCTGAAAACGCACACGCCGCAGAGGCGCGTTATTGCGGGCATACTGGCGGGTCGCATCGCTCGCCTTGAATTCGATAGTCACGGTTCGAGCGTTGATCTGCAGGACGGACCCCAGTCCGAGCTCGGGTTCGCTTTCGCTGACCCATCGCTGGCCTTGATAGAAATCGGCTGAAAAATCTTTCATTGATAGACGGCTGTGTCCTGAAGAACGGGCCGATTGAGCATATTTGCCCACCCCTAAGGTGTGCCATGTATTTTGGATCTTCCGTCTCGAAGGCTGGTAAGGAAAAACGACTGAAAGGTTGCATTCCAGTCGTTCCATCGACGTTACATGTGCGAATAAGCAGGAAACGAAGGGAATGGACTTCAGGAGTCAGGAGGTCCTGGATCGCGAAGCGATCCGATAGCAAGAGAAGGCGGGTGGCTCCGAAGAGGCCTCTCAAAGTTGCGGCTTTGGAACAACCCCGGCGCTTCGCGCCACCCTCCTGACTCAGGAGGGGAGTTCATCCCAACTACTTCACGATCCGCTGGCGTTGTAGTGGAAGATCTGAAGGGATAGCAGCTTCCGTTTTCTTGCCGGCCTCCTCGAACAAGTACTGTGCCAGTGTCGAAACCTCTGTGGGAGTAATCGTCCCGCCAAATTTGTTCAGATGTTGGGAAACAAAACTCCCGTAACTGCGCACAGCGTCGCTCGCCCGCAAATTCAATGCCTCGATTTCCGTTCGAACCTTCATGACGTCGGGATGATTCGACGTTAATCCCCTCTTCGTCAGCTCCTCCAACTCCGCCCGCTTATCGGCCAACAATTCCCGATCGGACGCTGAGAATTGTAAAGCGAGCGAGCCCAAGCCCATCGCTGCCTGGGCGTTGTGACATGCGGTGCATGTCCTTTCGAAGATCTGCCTACCCGCGTTATTCGGCGGCGGATCCGATTGCGCCGACGGGCTGACAACTGAAAACATGCCCACCGTAACCAGCGATGCCTTAGCCAGATTGTCCGTGACCTTGATCTGTATGTCATACGTACCCTGACCGAAATTTCCAAGCGGGACGCTGTTCGTATAAGTCAGCTGCTGTCCAGAGCCCGTCAGATCCGTGGAACTCGAAGTTGATTTTCGAATCTCCTGCTTGTTCTGAGAAATCAGCATTTCAAACGTCGCAGAAGGTTTTCGAGAAACAGGGTCTACAGTGAGCCCATAAATCTCCTGCCACACATTCAAATTGTCCGTGGGTCGAAAAACGCCGCTTGCGTTGGGCTTCACTCTTTTTTCACCCAAGGCAAACATGTCGATCGCAAGCATACCCGCCGGCCTGTCCGTAACGCTGTATGCCAGAATCATGGAACTGGCCTGCAGCGACTGGTCCGGAATGCGAGGGATATCCAGAACGTAATCCTGTACACCGATTCTCTGAGCATTCTTGTCTTCCACTGTGATGTGGAGTTTGTACTTCCCTGGAGTCAAATAACGGGATTCCTGGAAAAGCGTAGGCTGGTCCAGACTTGCTGCAAAGGTGTTGGATGGAAGCTCCACCATGACATCCTGTGAGAATCCGGGCAGTCTGCTGTTGTCGATTCGATAGATAGTTCCTTCGATGTGGCCGTCTCCTCGCTTCGCTCCGTACACATCCTGGAACGCAAGATCGCGATTCATAAGTTCAATCGTAATCAAGGTACGGATCTGATTGCTCGTCACCCGGACGTAGTTCGCCTGAACCTTGAAGGGCAGCCTGTTATTGGAAAGTGGAGTCGTCAGGTTCGTATTGGGTTCGCTGGCTATGATTCGCGGCGCAACCTCGGTCTGTCCCTCTACTGCCGGATCCGCACTTCGCGGTCCAGTTTCAGCAGACGATTGCTGCAACAACGCCACGTACTCGGAGGAACTACGGCTCCAGGAGATCACTTCTGCCACAGTTTTCAGTTTGATTGAGGGGTTCGTCGCCATCTGCTCGCCGGGAAGCAATTTCTTCAATTCTGCTCCCTGCTGTACATGCACCTCACCTTCGACGACTGCCACCGTCGTACCAGATTGTTCCGCACGGACAAGGAACACCGTCCCAACGACCGACACCATTGCGTCCCGGGTCTGAACATATAGGTGTCCCGCACCCTGTTTGGCTGCGTTCACCAGAATGCTGCCGCTATTGAGATGCACGCGAATGCCCTCTCCGGCGGATTCCAGTTTCAATTCCGACTGCTCGCGCATTTCAACGCGTGAGCCGTCTTCCAACGCGAGAAGCAGACCCACGGCACTGTTCGACTGAACGACCTTCCCGGCTTCGATCGTTTCTCCAACTCGATACAGCGAAGGATTCCCCGCTGCCTCAACCGTGGCCTTCGGACCGGCGTTGCTGCCGGCTTCGCGAACGAGTACCATCGACACGCCGGCAGCAACAACCACCGCAGCCGCCGCCAGTACCCACTTCACAGAACTTCGACGCTTCAACGATGCCAGCTCGGGCAGCGGTGCCGGGTTCTTCAGCCGAAACTGCCGAAGGTACGATTCGAATTGTTTATCGTGCTCGTCCATGTTCGCTCCTCGTTTTACTCCTCGCTCCTACCTGAAACTGATCGCGCAATTTCGACAGTCCATATCGATAACGAGATGCCGCGGTGTTCGGCGAAATTCCCAGCGCGGCGGCGACCTCATCGAAACTCATTTCACCCCAGACGTGCAGCACGATGACTTCGCGCTGTTCTTCCGGCAAATCCTTCAACGACGACTGCAGTTCGAATCCCGATAGCTCCATCCCGGCCGGGCTCTCCAGCCACGTGTCTTCAAGATTCACTTCCCGCGATCGATTACGGATCTGATTCAAGGCGACGTTTCTCACCGCACGGTACAGGTACGGAACCGGTTCTCCTTCGATTTCCAGATCTCCCCGCAACATCCGTTCGAACACCTGATGCAATGCATCTTCAGCCGATGCAAAGGACGAAACAAACGAGCAGGCATACGCGAACAAGCCTCGGCTGTGGTGCTCATAAAGCTTTCGGATTTGATCGCGATCGATCCGGCTACCCACTCGTCATCCTCAATTTCGCCTCCGTGGACAAGACACCGGAGAACGGCAAATTTGTCTAGCGCAGGAATTGGAGCTTGTTATACTGCCCGAAGTGATCCAAAGAACAGCAATCTGGATTCTGGCGACATTCGCACTGTGTACACCCGCTGGGGTCGTCTTCGAACAGATCCGTGAAACAAACGGTGCAGGACGTGCGGTGTGGTCTGTCCAGATTCGCTCACACGAACCGGAACGCTCCGCCTCGCGAAAAATCCTTCGGGGTTGGGCGGATTCAGTCGAACGCATTTCCGTATCTCCGGATCCCAACAATGCAATAACCGTCCGGCTTTATTTCGGATCGCTCTACAACCGCCCGCCGCCCGCAGTCCTCTCCTTCAGCTAGCAACAATTCCAACAACCACAATTTGCTAAGGAGGGTGAAGTGCACCGTCTATTGGAGAACCTGTTTCGTCCGGCTTCTGCCGAAAAGGAAATTCAGACTATTAACGCGCGCCGCCAGGCATTGGCAGGCGTAGAGGACATCGCATTGAAGGCTGCAGCCAAACAATCTCGCAGTTTGACTGAAACCATTGCTGTAGCTGCGGTCGCAGCAGAACGCGTGTTAGGCCTTCGAATGTTTGACGTCCAGCTTCTGGGCGCTCTTGCGCTCGCAAAAGGCCGCATCGCCGAGATGCAGACCGGCGAAGGAAAAACACTTGCGGCCGTGCCGGCAATTGTTTGGTACGCCAGCCAGGGAAACGGCATTCATGTGATGACCGCCAATGACTATCTGGCCCGGCGCGACGCCGAATGGATGGGCGGTATATACAAATACCTCGGATTATCGGTGGGCTGCATCCAGCAGGACATGACGTCGGAGCAACGCAAGCGCGCTTATGCGTGCGACATCACGTACGGTACGGCAAACGAAGTGGGCTTTGACTATCTCCGCGATCAACTCGCGTTGTTCCGGGGTGATCAGGTGCACCGCAATTTCTACGCTGTGCTGATCGATGAAGCCGATTCCATTCTGATTGACGAAGCCCGAGTACCGCTCGTCATTGCCGGTGATGAGAAACCCTCGCTGTCGCTGGCCTATCGCGTGGATGAGGTGACACGCCACTTCCGCCGTCATTCCCATTTCACCGTCGACGATGGCGGGCGCAACATCGGGCTGACCGATGCCGGAATCGGCGCCATTGAAGCGGCTTTCAACTGCGGCAACCTTTTTGAGCCCGAAAACCTCGAGCTTCATACCGCCGTCCAGGATTCCATCCACGCGCATGCCCTGCTGCGGCGCGACGTCGACTATCTGGTCAAGAACGGTGCCATCGAATCCGTCGACGAATTCAAAGGCCGAATCATCCAGGATCGCCGGTGGCCCGGAGGTCTTCACACGGCCATTGAAGCAAAGGAAGGCGTCGTGCCCAAGAAACAGGGCCGCGTTCTCGGTTCGATAACGCTGCAGAATCTCGTCGCTCTCTATCCTATGGCATGCGGAATGACAGGCACCGCGGCGACACAGGCCAGCGAGTTCCGAAAGATTTACGATTTCGAAGTGGAAGTGATTCCGACGAATCGGCCAATGATTCGCGTGGATCATCCCGATATGGTTTTTCCGACGATGGCGGAGAAAGAACAGGCTCTCGTTGAGGAAATTCGCAAATTCCACAAATCCGGACAACCCATTCTGGTTGGCACCGCCAGCGTTGAAGAATCCGAACGACTCAGCCGCCGGCTTGACGGCATTCCTCATCAGGTATTGAACGCACGCAATGACGAAGTCGAAGCGGCAATCGTTCGTCGTGCCGGAGAGCGCAATGCCGTGACGATCTCCACGAACATGGCCGGGCGCGGTACCGATATCCAGCTCGGACCAGGTGCGGCCGATCTGGGCGGTTTGTACGTGATTGGAACAAACCGGCATGAAAGTGTTCGCATCGACAATCAGCTTCGCGGACGTGCCGGGCGTCAGGGCGACCCGGGATGTTCCCGCTTTTTCGTTTCGTATCAGGATGAACTGCTGGTGAAGTACGGAATCAACGACGAGACGAATTCGACACCGGCAGAGATCCAGCGCCGGATCGAAGGTCAGTTGCTGGACGTCCGACAGTTTCTCAACAAGTACGAACGCGGCGCCGAGGGTCAACGCCTGGCGATTCAAATGCGGCGACAGGATTTGCTGGACGGTTCGACTCCCTGCGGGTCCGAGTTGGAGAGACTGGCATCGCTGATTACGATCGATGATCTTTGGGCGGAGTACCTTTCGGCGCTCGCCGAAATTCGATCGGGCGTGCACTGGGTGTCGCTCTCCGGCGGAGCACGCGATCCGATTCAGTCATTTCTTCGGTTTGGTGGTTTTGACGCGTTTCGGGAATATCTCAGGAAGATTCACGCACTATTCAAGGATCTGGTGGCCGCCATCGACGAAGAGATCCCTTTGCGGCTGGCTCACATGGAATTGAATGGCATCGACCCGACGCAGCGGGGCTCGACCTGGACCTATGTGACGACGGATCAACCGTTCACAACATGGGTCGCAAAGGCACTACGGGAGCTGCTTAAACGAAAAACACAGTAATGTCAGCGGCGTTTCCAGACAGTGAATGTGCGTCCGTCGCCGCGATCGGACTGGAATTGTGTGGGACGAGGCTTGCCCGGCGCGGCGACGCAGATTCTCAACATGCCCCCTTCGAATACATAGATTCCCTGTTGGGACTTCCCCTTGTTCGATCCGGCCGTATTGACGTAATCGATGATCTTCGGAGCTTTCGACGCATCGCAGGTGAACTCCATTTTCATCAGGAGTTGAGGACCGGCATATACCGACGTCTCGCTGCCGTGTGTGATGCGTTTCACCCATTCGACCGCTGATGGATCCATAGCAACGCCATCCATGACCGCGGAAACCATTTGCCACTCGCCTTCAAATTCCGTTACCAGCGAAACTTCGGCCCTTGCTGTTGGGACAGCGGCATTGGAAGATGGCGGCATATCCTTTTTCGAAGAGGCCGCTGCACTGCGAGTGAGCATTTCAAAAACGAATCCGCTGCCGGCCGGCGCGGAAAACTCCGTTGGACGTACTTCGCTTCGCGTGGAGAGGCAGATCTTCCACCGGTCTCCATTAAGCTCGTAAATCCCGAGATTCGTATTGCCGTTTTCCGGCCCCGCATCGAAGTTCATATTGAGCTGGTGGGGATTGGAGGAATTGTTGAGTGTGACCGTGCCCTCATAGACTGTTCCCATGCCACGGCTGCTGAACCGGTTTCCCGTGATTTCGACTCGCGCGTTGGAAAGCATGCCGCCGGAAATCGTCTGACCTTCCATTTCCAGTTCCGTAACCGCCCAGGTGCCCTGAATCAGGTCCAGATCATCTCCCATGAACGCGTAAATATAGAATTGCGGGTTGGGACGCAAGTAGAAACCTGGTGAATAGGGATGCGAGGGGTCTGACCCCTGTTGATATACTCCTCACTCTTTGAGGAGGACGTTCGTTATGAGATTTCAGAAGCTATTGCATTTGTCGCGTCTCGGCCTGGCCGTGATCATCGTTCTAACAGTCGCTTTGCAGATTGGATTGGGCCAGCAGACGGTTCCGATGCAAAACGGTATTCCAGTCGCACCTCGCGGTCTGGCGAATAAGCCATTGCCGAAAATGCCGATGGAGTTCGACACCGCCGAAGGTATGAGGATCCGTGTCTCGGCGGCGGCGCGCAATCTTGAAAATCCATTTGGGCTCGCCTTCCTGCCGGACGGCAGCATGCTGGTGACGGAACGCGCGGGGCGTCTTCGGATTATCCGCAAAGGTGTTCTGGATCCTCAGGCGATTGCGGGCGTACCGATATCGAGAAATCTTGGCGTGTCGGGCGAACCTGGCGCGGTTCACGGTTTCATGGATGTTGTTATTCACCCGAAATTTTCGGAAAACCAGTTCGTCTACATCTGCTACACGAAGCCCCTCGATGCGACCCGGAATGCGACCACCATCGCGCGAGGGAAATGGGACGGCAAGGCGGTGACCGGATTGAAAGATATCTTCCAGGCGGATGAGGGAACGAGCACGGCCCGTATTGCATTCGGCAACGACGGGAAGTTGTACATGACGACGGTCGGAACGCAGGGCAACATTGCGCAGGATCCCAACAGCCAGTCGGGCAAGGTGCTTCGGCTGAACGACGACGGCAGCGTACCGACTGACAATCCATTTGTGGGGAAGGCCGGCGCCAAACCGCAGGTGTATACGATCGGACACAGGAGTTCGCTTGGGCTGGCAGTGCATCCCGGGACCGGGGAAATGTGGCTCAATGAAAATGGTCCGAATGGCGGTGACGAAATCAACATTCTCAAGCCTGGCAAGAACTACGGCTGGCCGATCGTCAGTTATGGCCGCACGTATCAGGGACCGTGGCAATCCGAGCATCCCGGGAGCGAAGGCTTCGAACCGCCTTTGGTGTATTGGGTTCCGTCAATCGCGGTCTCGGGGATGGCGTTTTATACCGGCGACAAGCTTCCCAAATGGAAAGGGGACGTGTTTGTTGGTGCACTTCGCACGGGAGAAATTCCAGGTACCGGCCACCTCGAACGAATCATGTTTAATGAAAAGATGGAGGAGGTCCGTCGAGAATCTCTCCTCGTCGAGTTACGCCAGCGAATTCGCGACGTTCGTCAGGGACCGGACGGCTTCTTGTATGTGCTGACCGATGAGAAAGACGGCGCCGTTCTCCGTATCGAACCGGCCCCCGCGAAATAGAAAAAAGGTCTGACGGGTCTGGCGTCCTTTTCGAACTGAAGATTGCTGCAGAAAATGGTGCCAGGCTCGTCAGACTCCTTTTCCGTCTTTATTTTGTTTTGAAGCCGGCGGCAGGATCGAGCTTCTTCCCATCTTCGCGGACGGCGGAAACCCAAATCGCCGCTTTCTGGCCATCCTTCATCGGACGTCCGGTGATGGTCAGCTTCGTACCCACTTTCAAATCACTGGGCTTGATGCCGGCGCGCAACAGGGTGCTTGGTCCTTCGGCCTCAAAACCCCAGACCACGGGTTTGCCATCCTTGCCGGTGACTTCAACGAGCAGCCACGAATGCGGATTGGTCAGTTGCCATTCCTTCACTACGCCTTCCACCGTAATCGTCTTTGTTGGTTCGAACATGGCGGCGGAGTGATGCGCGAAGCCCGGCGGGACACTCATGATCATGGCGCCCAGGCCCAGTAGTGCTGTGAACAATGCTCTTTTCATGGTTTGCCTTTCTCTGCGCCGGATTTCTCGCCGAAGTTCAGATCTCGAAACTGAGTGGTACCGTCTTTCGTCTGGACGACGCTATTGTTCGGGTTCTCACCGCAATTCCAATATCGAATGCGCAGGTTCTTGTCTGGATCGTCCAGTTTGACGTAAGTCTGCTTCACATACCATGGCTCCACGAGCGCGGGAGGATCATAGACCCAAACATCGACGCCCATCGTCTTATCGTCCATCTTTTTCCAGATCTCCACCGTCTCCACCTGATTGGTATAGTCCGGATTCGACCGCTGATAGATGCCTGCCTGCAGTTGATTCGTATGAACCACCAGCTGTGGACCATCCCAGAATCCGATAGAGTCGCCGTCGGGGATTGGAAGCCGATCTTCTTCGGCGACGTGCGGACGGCCGTCCGTGTAGACACGTCGGACGTCGTTGACCATCTCGTTGATCAACCATGTCTGTTCCGGTGTCACGACGAATTCCCGGAGAAATGGCTCGGTCAACCAGCGGGGCATTCCCGGCGGAGAACAGGTGGAGATCGGATCCCATTCAATGCCGTGCTTTACATCTTCAATGCGCTTCAATAGTTTTTTCTGATATTCGGGGGTCAGCTTCGCCGTAGGGAGGCCGCCATCCGGCTGATCGGGATCGAAAGTGAAGCCCTTGTCTGCTGGCCTCGAGTAGACGCCAGACCAGTCCGGAAGGCCCGCCGACGACAGGGGCTGGCCACCTTTTGCTTCCTCCCGGAGTGCCTGATAGAGGTCGGCGGCGGTCTTATGCTGACGTCCAAGTTCGGCCTTCTGCTCTTTGGTTCGTTCGGCGATGCGTGGGGCAGCTGGACCTGCAGGTTTCGGCGATGACGCGGTGCAGGCAGACAACACCGTCGACAGAGTGAGGAAGGCACCCATCATCGCACCCATCTTCGTTCTTCCATGTGTCATAACAATATTCCTCCTCGCATCCGTCCACCGGGACCTGGGGCAGTGGACTTTTAACACCTTTTGGCGCGTCACTCAAGCGCGTGTGGACGGCCGGGCGGAAATCCGTCATCATTTCAGCGCAGAAGAGGTAAAGATGCTTTCAGTCCTGGTCACCATCGTCGGCCTTCTTGTCCTCGAAATCGTACAGAGTGTCGACAACGCCATTGTCAACGCCCACATGCTCAAGAGCATGAGCGAGAAGGCGCGGAAATGGTTTTTGGTTTGGGGCATCCTGACTGCGGTTTTTCTCGTCCGCGGACTGCTGCCTTTGCTTATTGTATGGATTACCGCGCCCGGCATTACGCTGTGGCAGGCCGTGCTGGCGACCTTCGGCAGTGATCCGCTCGCACACGAGGCGATGGAGAAGAATTCGTTCATCCTTCTCATCGGCGGCGGAATGTTTCTTCTACTGCTGTACTTTCACTGGCTGTTCCTGGAGAAGAAGGATCCGTATTTTTTCATCGACCGGATCGTGAAGAAACAGCATGGGGGTTGGTTTTTCGCACTGGCCGGGTTGATGCTTGTTGGAATCATGTGGGCAGTCCGCGACCAGCCGCTCGCGATGATTGCCGCAGCGACGGGCAACGCCGTGTTCTTCATTCTGTTCGGATTTCGCCAGATGGCGGAGCAACAGGAGCTCGAGATTGAGAAGGGGACAAGCGACATTGCCAAGCTGCTGTTCCTTGAAGTTCTGGATCTTTCCTTCAGCATTGACGGCATTTTCGGGGCGTTCGCTTTTACGACAAATGTTGGCCTGATTCTAATCGGAAACGGGATCGGTGCAATTGTCGTGCGAGAACTCACCATCAAGGGTATCGACAAGGTCGGAAAATACCGTTGGCTGAAGAACGGGGCCATGACTTCCATCGGCCTTCTTGGAGCGTTCATGATTGTCGAAGCCCTGGGAATACATCTGCCGGAGTGGTTTCCGACGGCAGCGACGCTCTCCATTGTCGGAATGGCATTCTGGTCGTCCCACCAGTTCCTCAAAGCCGAAACCCAACAAGCGGCATAGAAATCGGGTCTCCCACTTTCCCCTATTTCGTTTGACTCGGCTTGTCTGTCCATGATTAGAATGCGCCAGTTTTTCGAGGTACAACTTAACCAATCGCCTATCGGCATACCCGGGGGAAAAATCATGAGGGGATCTTTCGTTATATCCGTGCTTTTCTGCGTTTTGTCCGCAGGCGCTCTTTCCGCGCAAACGGGAAATGGCTCAGTGAGCGGACTTGTGCACGACAAAGCGAATGCCGTCATACCAGGCGTCACGATCACATTGACGGGCACGGATACCGGTGTCGCATCGACCGTTTTGACCAACGAAACCGGGGCGTACTCGTTTGCTTCCGTACTGCCTGGAACTTACAAGCTGAGCGCGGAATTAGCCGGATTCAAGGGCTCCCTCCTCACCGGTGTGAATGTGGGCACCTCGGCGCAAGTACGATTGGACTTTACGCTGGACGTCGGCGGTACCGCCACCTCCGTTGAAGTTTCTGTTTCGTCCCAACAGTTGTTGAGCGAGTCATCCGCATCCGTCGGACAGGTACTTTCCGCGGACCATGTTTCAGCCCTTCCTCTCGTCAGCGGAGAAGTGCTGGATCTGGTTCGGATCATGCCGGGTATGCGCGTCGATCCGTTTGGCGATCAATTCAGTACGTTTACCGGACTACAGACGAGCACGATCAACACAGTTCGAGACGGTCTCAGCGTGACCGATACTCGCAATGCGAACGGCATCTCGGGAACCACCACACTGAATCCGGACCTTGTCGGCGAGATCCGAATCATCCTGACGCCAGTCGACGCGGAGCTGGGACGCGGCAATGGACAGATTCAAATTTCCACGCGTTCGGGAACCAACAAGTACACCGGATCTGCAGTATGGAACGTTCGAAATTCGGCATTCAGTGCGAATAGCTGGGTGAATAACAGGAACGTCGACGCGGTTACCGGTCAATGGAAGCCCATTCCACTGGATTGGCAGAATGATCATCAATACACCATCAGTTACGGCGGACCGATCATCAAGAACAAGACATTCTTCTTTGCGTTGTGGGACCAGAACATTAATAACAACCGCACACTCGTGACCACCAACGTATTAACGGATCCGGCCAGGCAGGGCATTCTGCGTTACTGGTCGGGTTGGAATCCAGGCAATGCGTCGCAGGCAATCCCCACTTTCCCTGCCAGCGCCACCGCCGGAATCTACCCTTCAATTGATGCAACGGGACACCCGGTGGCTCCGCTGTCCAATCCGGATGGCTCGGCCTATACCGGGAGCCTTCAGTGCTTCAGCGTGTTTGGAAACAAGAAAGCCGACGGCAGCCCATTCACGTCTGCCGATTGTGTCTACGGAAATGTGACGGGAACGGCTCTCCTTCCTTCAGGCACGGCGACGGCATGGGACACATTGCGGCCATCCTTCGATACTTCCGGATATATTCAGAAGA
>Ga0070664_100000234_pt1 | contig 39862 bp, 31 predicted proteins | sample KBSC73metaG_FD_65863 | JGI IMG/M metagenome (GOLD analysis project Ga0070664, IMG submission 65863) | Corn rhizosphere microbial communities from Kellogg Biological Station, Michigan, USA - KBS C7-3 metaG | ecosystem: Host-associated > Plants > Roots > Rhizosphere > Soil ... | reverse complement strand
CGAGCGACGTCTCAGAGAACTCGCGAGGTGCTGTCACCCCAGCGGTGATCGTCTGGTGCCTCGCAGTGGTGCGTAATGATTTCAGATAGTTACGACAGAAAACGAGTTCTCTGAGACATTTCTGGCTCGCTCGCTCGCCCGGCAGGCGAAGCCTCCAGGTCTGGCTCCGGGTCGTCAGCGGCGTCCGCGGGCTCCGGCCGGGGATCCCCGGACCACGCCCTTGCGCGGACGGGGCCGCCTATCATTGACTCGGAAATCAATCCGCGGAGGCCCGGGTGCCGATCCAGAGTCCGTTCAGCGAGGAGCACGAGGCATTCCGGCGGAGCGTCCGGGCGTGGGTGGAGAAGGAGCTGACCCCCCATGCGCTGGAGTGGGATCGGGCGGGCATCTTCCCGCGCGAGATCTTCAAGCGCGCCGGTGAGCTCGGATTCCTCGGCGCGCACCACGACTCCGCCTGGGGCGGCTCGGGAGGCGACTACTGGTTCGTCGTTGCGTTCACCGAGGAGCTCGCCGGGAGCCGGAACGCCGGCGTCAACATGGCGTTGCTGGTCCAGGCACAGATCGCCACGCCGGTCATCGGCGCCCTGGGCAGCGACGAGCAGAAGCGCGAGTTCCTCGCTCCGGCGCTGGCAGGTGAGCGGATCGGCGCGCTCGGAATCAGCGAGCCGGGCTGCGGCTCGGACGTGGCGAACATCCGCACCACCGCCCGGCGGGTCGGCGACGAGTACGTGATCAACGGCAGCAAGATGTGGATCACGAACGGGACCCGCGCCGACTTCATCACCCTCGCCGTGAGGACCGGTGGGCCCGGACACGAGGGCATCTCCCTGGTCACGTTCCCCACCGACGTCCGCGGGTTCAGCGTGAGCAAGAAGCTGGACAAGGTGGGCAACCTCTCCAGCGACACCGCGGTGCTCTACTTCGAGGACTGCCGGATCCCGGCGCGCTACCTCCTCGGCGAGGAGAACGCCGGCTTCGCTCACATCATGATCAACTTCCAGGGCGAGCGGCTGGTCGCTGCGGTCATCGCCGTCTCGGGGATGGAGATGATGCTCCACGACGCCATCCACTACGCCCGCGAGCGCCAAGCCTTCGGCAGGCCCCTGATCGGATTTCAGGTCTGGCGCCACCGGTTTGCCGAGCACCTAGCCTCGGTGGAGGCCGCGAGGCGTCTCACCTATCACGCGACCGCGCTGTTCGATGCCGGCCTCGACCCGGTGAAGGAGATCAGCATGGCGAAGCTCTTCGCCGGCGATCTGGCCCAGCGGGTTGCCTACGACTGCCAGCAGATCTACGGCGGGATGGGTTACGTGGACGAGACGGCGGTCGCCCGGGCGTGGCGGGACGTCCGTCTCATCACCATCGGTGGGGGAACGAGCGAGATCATGAAGGAGATCATCGTGAAGCTGGAGGGGCTGTGAGGTCGGCGCCTCGCTCCGCCCGGCTCGAGAGCTCCCACCCGCGTCACGGCTCCGGGATGACGTCGGTCAGCGCCTGAAGAGCGCGTCCGCGGCCTCGCGCGCGGCGCGGAGCGGGTCCTCGTCGGTCAGTCCGCCGTCGCCGAGCTGGAAGAACTCGCAGAAGTTCGCCTGCTCCTTGTCCAAGGGCACCTCGGCGAAGGGCTCCTTGCACTCCTTGGCCACCGTCGGGTCGAAGTGGCGGCACTGCCGGCAGGCGTGGAGGTCGTGATCGCAGCGAGGGCAGGTGTCCCGCCGGCCCACGGCGTTTCCGACGACATCGAGGTGACTCCCGCACCAGGCGCACCCGGGCATGGGGACAGGATAGACCGTTTTGTGGTGGTGGGTCGGTTGGCTCCGTCAGGCGATGGGCGAGCGCCGCTCCACGCCGGAATCGCCGAGGGCGAGATCGGCCTGGAGCCTTCGGAGCATCCACAGCAGCCACACCGCGAAGAGCCCGCCGAAGGTCCCCAGCCCGCCGAGGAGCTGCAGCCGCTGCCAGGCCTGAACGCGGGAGATGACCTCACGGCGTTGCTGGAAGGTGTCAAGCTGCTGGTCCGCGAACTGCCCGTCGAACGAGCTGGCGAACGCGTCGGCGTGGGCCCGCGACCGAATGAGGAGCGCATCCGCTTCCCGGCGGAGCGGCTGCATCCGGACGGTGGACACGGCCGCCGCCGAGATCGACAGGATCGTCCACAGGCACGCCAGCAGGATCCCGCGGCTCCTCATCCGCACCTCATCCTGGATGCTATGGAGAGAGTCCGACCCATGGGCAAGCCGTACCGGCCAAAAGATCATTACTTCCAACGCGCGAAGCAGCGAGGATTCCGGGCGAGGAGCGCCTTCAAGCTGGAGGAGCTGGGGGAGCGCTTCGGGTTGCTCCGTCCGGGCGCGCGGGTTCTGGACCTGGGAGCAGCACCGGGGGGCTTCCTCCAGGTCATCGCACGTGCGGTGGGTCCCTCGGGCCTCGCGGTCGGCGTGGACACGGTGGCGGTGCGGCCCTTCTCCGAGCAGTGGGTGCGGACGGCGGTGCTCGACGTGCTGGCTGAGGGTGCTCGGGAACAGATCGAGGCGGTGGCGCCCGGGCCGTACGACACCGTGCTCTCGGACATGGCTCCGAAGACCACCGGAGTGCGTGCGACTGACGAGGCCCGCTCGCTCCGGCTCGCGGAGCGGGCACTGGAGCTGGCTCGGGCGCTCGGAAGACCAGGCTCGAGCTTCGTGACCAAGCTCTTCATGGGCGGGGACTTCGAGGCCTTTCGCGCCCAGCTCCGCGAGGCCTACCGTGAGGTGAAGGTGGTCCGGCCCGAGGCGACGCGCTCGGGGAGCGTGGAGATCTACCTCGTGGGTCTCGGCCTCCGCGCGCCGGTGGGCTGACCAGGGCCGGCTCCGCTCCGCGTCCGGTGTCCGGAGGCGAGGCGCGGCCCGACCTGTCGCCGCCGACGCCGAGCCGGGAAGAGCTCTGCCCGCGAGAGGAGCCGCTCCAGAGGCTCGAGCGGCGCGCCGCCACCGCGTTCAGTAGACGCCGCCTTGCAGGTGGAGCCCCGATGCACCGAGCAGGCTCCGGCCGAGGGCGCTGAATTCCGGATCGCGGGCCAGGGTGTCTCGCTGGAAGATCCGGACCCGGTACTCGCCGGCGCGTGCGCCCTCGAAGACCCAGAGCGAGCCCGAGGCGACGCTGGGCAGGGAGGTGGGACGGGCCGGGAGATTCCAGAAGCTGGCGGCGTCGATCCGGGTGACGAGGTCTCGGACCTGGGTGGGCGAAGCCAGGCCGCTCGACTCCTCGAGGAGCTCGCCGGGGATGTCGAGGCCGCTGCCCGTGGTCTGGGCGCCACGCAGCTGACCGGCGTCGCCCTGGCGCTCGAAGCGGACGCTCACCGGCTGGGCGCCAGGGCGGATCCAGAGCAGGCGATACACCTCGGCAGCGTGGGGAACGGGAAACAGCGAGGGTTCGCCCAGGGCGTTGAGCTGGCCCGAGAGGCCGCACGCGAGCGTGTGCTCGGCCCCACCCGGCGGACCGAGGGAGCCCTTCGGGAAATCGGAAGGGACGCTGCTGCCGTCGCCGAGCTCGCAATCCTCGAACACCGTCTGACCGGCGGGCGCCTCGACCCGCGCTGGGGCGGGCTGGTACGCCTCGTGGGCGCATCCGGCGACGAGCGCCAGCAATCCCAGAAGCCCTAGACCGGGCGGGTTCCGAATTCTCGTCACGACGGAAAGCTAGGCCCGAGGCCCATTTGCTCGCAAACGGAGCCGACCGGACACCCAAGAAACGAGTTCTCTGAGACATCGAACCAGGGATTCCCCGTCCTAGCCGAGTTCCTGGACCCCGGTTCCGGTGGCGCAGCGAGTCACGGGCCCCCTTCAACGAGTTCTCTGAGACATGGTTCCGGGCTTCAAGGAGCGGGTCACCGGACGGTGAGCCGGGCCGCTCGAAGCTTTCCCACCTGGACCAGGTGAGTGCCCGGGGGAAGCCCGGCCTTGAAGTCCGAGACGCGCTCGCCGTCCACCTTCACCGCTCCCTGCGTGAGAAGGCGGCGGGCCTCGGAGGTGGAGGCGACCAGCTGGGCCTCCACCAGCGCCCGGACGAGCGGGACCGGCGTGCCTCCCGTCCCGACGACCAGCTCTGGGAACTTGTCCGGGTCCAACTCGCGCCGCGAGAACCGACGCTCGAACTCCTCTGCCGCCCTCTCGGCTGGCTCGTCGCCGTGGAAACGGGCCACCATCTCCCGGGCGAACGCTCCCTTGACGTCCTTCGGGTGGAACTCGCCCCGCGCGACCCTGACCCGGTCGGCCTGGATCGCCTCCAGCGGACGACCGGAGAGCAGCTCGGCATACCTCCACATCAGGTCGTCGGAGATGCTCATCAGCTTCCCGAACATTTCGGACGGGGGCTCGGCGATCCCCACGTAGTTGTCGAGGGACTTGGACATCTTCTCGCCGACGATGCGTCCGTCCTCCACGCGCGCGTCGAGTCCCTCGAGGATCGGGCCGGTGAGAATGACCTGCGGCTCCAGCCCGTACTCGCGCATGAGGGTCCGGCCGACGAGAAGATTGAACAGCTGGTCGGTGCTGCCGAGCTCCACGTCCGCTTTCAGGGCGACCGAGTCGTACCCCTGGAAAAGTGGGTACAGGAGCTCGTGCATCGAGATGCTTCGGCCTTCGCGGAACCGGGTCTTGAAGTCGTCGCGCTCCAGCATCCGTGCCAGTGGCCAGTGCGCCGCCAGCCGCACCGTCCCCTCGGTTCCAAGCGCGTCGAGCCACTCGGAGTTGAACCGGATCTTCGTCCGCTGCGGGTCGAGCACCTTGAAGACCTGCGTCTTGTAGGTTTCGGCGTTGGCCAGGACCTCGTCGCGGCTGAGCGCAGGGCGGGTGACGTTCTTCCCGGAGGGATCACCGATCAGCGCGGTGAAGTCACCGATCAGGAAGACCACCTCGTGCCCGAAGTCCTGGAACCGCCGCATGCGGGTGAGCAGCAAGGTGTGACCCAGGTGCAGGTCGGGCCGGTTCGGGTCGAACCCGGCCTTGACGACGAGCGGCTGCTCGCGCTCGTAGGCGCGGCGGAGCTTCGAGCGGAGCTCGTCGGCAACCTGGAGGTCGACCGTGGCCCGGGTGACCTCGGCGAATTGCTCGTCGGGAGTGGCTCGTCGAAGGAGCGACATCCCGTCCACCTACCAGGCCAGCGGGGGAGGGGTCACGTCCCGGGAAGGTGCTCACGTAGCCGGGTGATGGCGCGGGCCCTGCCGGTCTGGTCGTCGATGTCGATGACCACGCCCTGCAGGTAGACGAGGTTCTTCGCCACCTCGTACTGGTTCGGGCGCTGGGTGAGGAACCGCTCGATGCTCAGCTCCTTCTTGATGCCGATGACCGAATCGAGCGGGCCGCACATCCCCACATCGGTGATGAAGGCCGTGCCGCCGGGGAGGATCCGCTCGTCCGCGGTCTGCACGTGAGTGTGCGTTCCGACGACCGCCGACACCTTCCCGTCGAGAAAGGCGCCCATGGCGTTCTTCTCGCTGGTGGCCTCGCAGTGCATGTCCACCAGGATGCAGGAAGTGGTGCGCCGGAGCTCCGCCACCAGCCGCTCGCCGAGGCGGAAGGGGTCGTCCAGGTTCTTCATGAATACCCGGCCCTCGAGATTCAGGACTCCGAGCTTCCGTCCGTCGGGCGTCTGGATGATGGTGTGGCCGCGCCCGGGGTTGCCCTCGGGGTAGTTCGCAGGGCGGAGCAGCTTCTCCGGATGCGCCTCTACCCAGGGAAGGATCTGGCGCTTGGTCCAGAAATGGTTGCCGGAGGTGAGGAGGTTCACCTGGGCGGAGAGGAGTGCCTCGGCGGAGTCGCCGGAGATCCCCGCGCCGCCTTCCGAGTTCTCGGCGTTGGCGACGACGAGGTCGACCTCGTGGCGGGCGATCAGGCGGGGCAGGAGGGTACGGACGGCGAGCACCCCGGGCTTGCCGACCACGTCACCCATGAACAGGACGATCACGTGGCGGCGAAATCGTGCGGACGGGCCAGCCCGCGGAAGACCTCGTTCTCGGTGACCACCAGATCGACGTCCACGTCGTCCTCGTTGGTGGGCAGGTCGTCGACGATCTGCTCGGCGAAGGCGAGCCCGACCCTCCGGCTCGAGACGCCACCCGCCTTGAGGGTTGCGTCGTAGTAACCCCCGCCGCGGCCCAGCCGCTTACCATCGGGCGTGAACCCGAGGCCCGGCACGACGAAGAGATCGATCTGCTCGACCGGGATGAGCTCGGCGGCGTCAGCCGGCTCCCGCACCCCGAGCCGGCCGGGCTCCAGCTCGGACTCGCTGCGCACCGCGCGGAAGGAGAGCACCCGTCCCCGGACGTGGCTGAGCGGGTAGACGATCACCTTCCCGTCGGCCAGGCCGGCGGTGAGGATGTCCCGTGTCGGAACCTCGCCGCGGATCGGCGCGTAGAGCGCAACGGTCTGGGCGTGGTGGTAGTAGGGGGTCGCCAGGAATCGCGCCTGGATCTTCAGACCCCGGGTGTCGACCAGCTCGGCGCTGAGCGCCTTCCGACGGGCGGTGAGCTGCTCGCGGAGTGTGGCCTTGCGCAGTGCCCCCTCGTCGGTTCCCATCTCACGCCTGTCCGTCGCCAGCCTCTCACCTCTCCTGAAAAAACGTCCCCCGCCGCTGAGCCGTGTGCGCAGCGTCCATTGAACCCAGTTGAGCCAGGTGGGAGCCGAGGTGAGGTGCCGTAGGTCTCCCGGGTCGTCGGCGAGTGCCGGCTGCCCCGGGCCTGACGCATGGAACCCCGGTACGGCCCCCGGAATGGACGTATCGGTTCGAATTTCTGCTGCACATCACGCACCCCGCAGGGGACAACCTTGCAAGGATTTCCGGCCTCCGACCGGTCGGCTGCGACAATAAGGACGGCCCGGAGGGGGGTCAAGGGAACCTGGCCACTCGTGTTTCGTTGCGCGGCTGGCATAGGCCGCGCCGCTCGTGCCAGCATCGGTGAGATCCCGATCCGCTCGTGCCCCGGCTCCTGCTTGCCACCACGCTCTGTGTCGTGCTCGGTGCCGGATCGGCATCTGCCGCCGTGCCGTTACTGGCCTCGCGCGCTCGCTGGGGCCCGAAGGGGGTCCTGACCTGGCAGGCCGTGAACGAGCACGTGCTCGGGCGAGCGGGGGAATTCAACCCTTGCGGATTCGAGACGGGCCGGGCAGTGGTGGATGCGGCGTGGGAGGGCGATGTGCTCGTGGGGCGGCTGACGCTCTGCACTTCCTGCGGCGAGCGCACGGTGCCCTACCTCGGGGTGCATGTGTCTGCAAACGGGACGGTGATCGCCGACGTGGCGCCGTCGCTGGTGCCGGGTTGCGAGTCGCCTGGCCTCGACCGCCGCGGCAGGCTCATCCTCGAGCCGCTGGCTGAACCGGCCGGCCGCCCGCCCCTGACCCATCACCTCGAGGCAGGCGAGAAGCTCCTGCAGCTGCGTCGGGGCAAGGCGGCGCAGGCCGAGTTCCAGAAGGCGCTCGCGGCGAAGGAGGACCCGGGGAAGGCCTGGCTGGGCATCGGTCTGTCCGCGGTGCTGCTCGGTGACGCCCAGGCGGCGGTCGCGGCCTACCAGAAGGCCAGGTCCTTCGCGCCGAGCGTGCTCCTCTCCTACAACCTGGCCTGCGCGCAAGCGCGGCTCGGGCAGGTGGACGAGGCGCTCGCCAGCCTGAGCGATTCGATCGAGCGGGGTTTCGCGGCCTCCGGTGACCTGCTCCGGGACCCCGACCTGGCGCCACTGCGAGGCGATCCGCGGTTCTCGGGCCTACTGGCGCGGACGAAGAACAACGAGGAGCGGCGCCGGTGAAGCAGTCCGAGGTCGTCCTCTGGTCGTCCGGGGCTCGGTTCGGCCACTACGAGATTCTCGCACCGCTCGGGAAGGGCGGGATGGCAGAAGTGGTGCGGGCACGGACGCTCGATGGACCGTGGGCGGGCACCGAAGTTGCGATCAAGCGGCTCTTGCCACAGCTCGCGCGGGCCCCCGAGTACGTCCAGCTCTTCGCCAAGGAGGCCGAGCTCTCCATCGCGCTTCGACATCCCAACATCGTCCAGACGCTGGACGTCGGTGCCATCGGCGGCGTGGCCTACCTGGCGATGGAGTGGGTCGACGGGCGTGACCTCGGACAGGTGCTTCGTCGTTGCCGCAGGCAGGGGATCGCGCTCCCGATCGATTTCGCCGTGTACCTGGCGCGCGTGCTGCTGGAGGCGCTCGACTACGCGCACCGGGCGGAGAACGCGAGCGGGGCGCCGCTCCACCTCGTCCACTGCGATGTTTCACCGTCCAACGTGTTCATCTCGCGGGTGGGCGAGGTGAAGCTGGGCGACTTCGGGGTGGCGCGCGTCCGGGTGAAGTCGGGCGTCCGTGATGCGGTGATTGCCGGGAAGCCATACTACCTGTCACCGGAGGCGACGGCGGGCGAGGTGACGCAGGCGGTGGACCTGTGGGCGACTGCGGTCGTGCTGTTCGAGCTTCTGACGCTGGAGCGGCCGTTCCAGGGGAGTAACCCGCAGGAGGTATTCGGGGCCATCCGGACAGGGCGGAGGAAAGGGGTCCGGGAGTGTCGTCCCGAGGTGACGGGGGGGCTGGAGGCGGTCGTGGATCGGGCGCTGTCGGCCGACCCGCGGGTGCGCTTCCCGACGGCAGCGGAGTTCGCCGCCGCCCTTGAACCGCATTGTGACGAGCGAATCGGCACGCCGCTCGCAATCGCCGCGCTCGTCCGCGGCCTCTTCGGCGCCGCCGGCTGATCGACGCCTGTCTCTGATCGAAGTCTCAGAGAACTCGTTTCGAGAGGGTCCCTCGCTCGAAGGAAGCTGGATGCACGGAGCGTCTGGCGCACCGCAAGCAGTGGCTCCACGAGCGCGCCCGACTGAGGCGCCCGGAGTCGTGGCTAACTGTGATCGAGAAACGTTCGCGCGCTCAGCTCGTTCGAATGCGACATGACCCTGCAGTCAGCTGCAGCGGCCAGAGAGCAGCCCGGCCGGCGGCGAGACTGCTCTTTGTCGGACTCTACGCGGCCAGCTGCGCGTACACTGAAGGCCAAACGAACGGCTTGGTTGCCCCGAGCGGAAACTCGGCCCCGAGTTCACCCCGACGCCACCTGGCCGATGCTGCCCGGAAACATGCAACGTAGGCCCGGTAGTGCTCGATGAAAGCTCGTCGAACTGTGGCGCGAGTTGCATGACAGTGCGGTCGCGGTGACCGCTTTGGCCGAGAGGGACGATGGTGCGGATGTTGGGAGAGCACTGCGGCTCGCCCCAAGACACGTTCGTGCGTGCCCTCTGCCTCGCGCTCGATGTCGCGGACGAGCTCGAGCACACGACGGGCGCGGCGTCTTCTCGACAGAGGCGCCCATTGGGGAAGCGCGGCTAGCTCGAGCGTCTCCCGCTCTGCCCAGCGCGGGTGAAAGCGGTCAGTCGATGCCTGATCGCTTCTTGCCTTCCAGCGATTGCACCACCCGAACCAAGGGAAGGTTCTCGGAGAGCCGCGGACGAGCATCCTGAGGCAGCTCAGGCCGGGCCAGTCCCGACATCTGCGGACCAACCCGTCCTTCACTCCTTGGGCAAGGATGTACCGCAGCCGTTCGACCAGTGCCTCGTCGTCGAGAACCGGCTCGGCCGAGTAGCGCCGCTCCCAGAACGTACCGCGCCATCGCACGAGCCAGCCAACCTTTCGTGCGACATTGGCCATGACGTACTGCATGAACTTCGCAAGGTTTCCGCGTCGGGCACGGACCAGGAGATGAAGGTGGTTCGACTGGAAGCTGAACGCGAAGATCTCGACGTCCATGAGCCGCGCCGCCCGGGCCAGTACACCACCGAGGACCTCGTTCGTCTCCCGAGACGGACGCATGAGCATTCGCGCCTGGCAACACCTCGCCGTGACGAAGACTGCCAGCCCCGGAATCCACAGCCTGAGCGGATACGCCACGCTCTTCCCCCCTGACTGCAGCGAGACGAGCACGAACCGGGCCAAGCGACCTCTCAGAGAACTCGATCGACTGCGCGCTCAAGGATCCGATCCAGGGTCTGGAGCAGGGCGGTGACGTTTGCCTCGGTCGTATCCCGGCCGAAGGAGATGCGGATCGAGCCGCGGGCGTCCCGCTCCGACACTCCCATCGCCAGCAGCACCGGAGAAGGCCGCATCGTTCCCGACGCGCACGCCGCGCCCACCGACACCGCAAATCCTTCCAGGTCCAGGGCCATCAACAGCGTCTCGGCATCTGCCCCGGGAAAACACACGTTGCTCGTGTTCCCTAACCGGACCGCCCCCGCCCCGTGCACCCGCACCCCCGGCCGTGACTGGCACAGCGTGCGTTCGAAGCGGTCGCGTAACGCCGTGACCCTCGGGCCCTCCGAGGTCCTGCTTCTTTCCGCCAGCTCCAGCGCAAGCGCAGCCGCCTCGCACAGCACCACCGCCGGTGTGCCGCCCCGAAGCCCGCCTTCCTGATGCCCGGGCACGAGCCCCTGCAGGGGAACCCCCCGCCGGACTGCCAGGATTCCCACTCCCGCCGGCCCGCCGAACTTGTGCGCAGAGTAGGCGACCAAGTCGGCCTCTGACCCGAGCGGGAGTCGGCCCGGCGCCTGCACCGCATCCACGAAGCTCGTCACCCCTCGCGCGCGGGCCAGCCGGCCCACCTCGTCGGAGGGCTGGACCACCCCGGTCTCGTTGTTCGCCGCCTGCATGGCGCACAGGCCCGCGCCGCCGGCCATGGCCGCCTCCATCGCCGCCGGCTCTACCCGCCCATCCGCCGCTGGCCGCACTTGCACCACCGGTGACCCGCGCCGCTCGGCTGCGAGCAGCACGCAGGAGTGCTCGATCGCGCTGGTGACGAGGGTGGACCCTCTGCCGAGCCCGAGCACCGCCATCGCACAGGCCTCGGATCCGGACGCGGTGAAGAGGACCTCGCGAGGAGCCCGGCTGAGGACGCGCGCCACGCGCGCCCGGGCCCCGTCGAGCCGCGCCCGGGCCGCTCGCCCCGCGCCGTGGACACTGCTGGGGTTGCCCGCCGTTTCCCTCCGGTACGCAGCAGCGAGGAACTCCGCCACCTCCGGGTGGAGCGGCGTGCCGGCGTTGTGGTCGAGGTAGATCACCGCTCGAGGGCGGCGCTCTTCCCGGCTAGCAGGAGCGACCGCGCCCGCTCGCCCTTCGCCCCGAACGCCTCGAGGAAGTCCTGGGTCAGCTCACGTCGCAGGGCTGCCCCCGCCCGCCCGACTGGCATCGGGAGCCGCGCACCCGCCATGCTCCCATGGCCACCAGCGGAACCACCGCGGTTCTCGCAGATGTCCCGGATGAGCCGCCCGGCGTTCATTCGCCGGTCCCGCACCCGCAAGGAGACATACAGCTGGCGGCGGAAGGTCCCCATCGCCAGGGACCACTTCATCCCCTCGAGAAAGCTCAGACGCTCCGCCACCTCGGCGACCATGTCCGGTGAGTACACCTCACCCAGATCCACCGTCACCACCGTCTGCCCATACACCCTCGCCCGACCGATCGCCGAGTGGTACAGCCGGAAATACTCCGCCGGCAGGTCAGGGTGCTCGATACGACCGAGCAGATGCTTGTCCACTCGCGGGAAGAGCCAGAGGTACGCCTCGATGTCCGCGGGGGTCGTTTGACGCCCGAGGTCCCGGCTATCCGTCTTGATGCCGTAGAACAGCGCGGTCGCCACCTCGATGGAGGGCTCGAGCTTCGCCGCGCGCAGGTACTCCACCAGCATCGTGGACGTGGCGCCGTACTCCCCGCCGACATCGGCGAACGGCGCACCGAGGCTCTCGTCCCGAAGCGGGTGATGATCCAGCACCACCTCGACCGGGTAACGCGCCGGCACCGAGTGGTTCCCCACCGGCGGCTGTGTATCGACCAGCGCCAGGAGATCGTGTTCGTCGAACACCACCTGGCTCACTGGGCTGATGGGCAGCCGGAGCACCTTCACCAGCGCCAGGTTCTCCGCTCGACCGATGATCCCGCCGTACACCACCCGGGTCTCGATACCCGCGCGCTTCTCGAGAAGGAACGCCAGCGCCACCGCGGAGGCGATGCTGTCCGGGTCCGGATTGTCGTGGGTCAGAACGAGCACCCGCTGTCGCCCTCGGGCGAGCTTCAGAAGCTCGTCGAGCTTGCTCCGGACCGGCAGCTCGGCGAGCGCGCGTTCCGGACTGGGAGGGTCCTCGGCCTTGGAACGGCTCGAGGAGGATGAAGCGGACGGCATGTGCGGCCTTTTACTTCCGGACCAGAGAATGGAGAAGCCGGAGCCCCCTTGCATAACGGCCCGAATCCGGCGTTTCCAGGACCGCGGGTGTGTCGCCGAAGCGTGGGTCGTTCACCAGGAACCTGAATGCTGACAAGCCCATAGCTCCGCGGCCGATCTCCGCGTGCCGGTCCACTCTCGCCCCCCGCGGGCGGAGACTGTCGTTCAGGTGGAAGCAGCGGATCCGCCGCCGGCCGAAGCGCCGGACGGCCTCGTTCATCACCGCCTCGGTCCCGGATTCGCTGCCGAGGTCATAGCCCGCGCTGAAGAGGTGACAGGTGTCCAGGCAGACGCCGACCCGCCCGGGCGCGTTCACCCCTAACAGAATCTCCTCCAGGTGCTCCAGCCGATGGCCCAGACAGTTCCCCTGACCCGCGGTGACCTCGAGACACACTCGCACTGAGGCTTCGGGCAGCTCCTGGTGGACTTCGTCTAGCGCCCGCGCGACGAGCTTGAGTCCTCGCGGCAGTGAGCTGTGCGAGCCCGGATGGAAAACCAGGGCAGGGATGCCGAGCGCCTCGCAGCGCAGCAGCTCCTCGCGGACTGCCTCGAGGCTTCGCCGTCTCACCAGCGAATCTTCCGAGGCGAGGTTGACCAGGTAGCTTCCGTGAGCGATTGCCGGGACGCCCGCTGCCCGTGCCGCCCGGCGGAAGGCCCGGCGCTCGTCCGCCGCAAGTGGCGGTGAGGACCAGCCACGAGCCGAGCGGGTGAAGATCTGCACCGACCGCGCTCCGTGGACCGCAGCCCGCTGGAATGCGAGCGACACCCCGCCAGCAACCGACTCGTGCGCTCCGAGCTTCACGGTGCCGGGATCAGTTGATCGCCCGGTACCGCCGCGCCTGATCGCGGAAGTACTTCAGCCCGTTGTCCAGCGAGTTCTCCATCGCGTCCATCATGAGCACGCGGAAGGACGCCGGTGTGCCACGGAATGACTCGTAATACCGCTGCCGGTCGATCGAGTGGATGATGCACGGCAGGTACCCGTGCCGGGCGAGGATCAGGTTCGAGGTCATCCGTGCCACCTTCCCCGAATGCTCGCTGAACGGGAACACCTGCAGGAACTGGAACTGGAACGTCGCAGCCTGCTTGATGGGATGGTACTCGCGGAACTCGGTCGAGCCGGTGAACTCGATCAGCTTGTCCAGGAGGCCCTGGATCTTCGCCGGCTGCGCGATGTCGTGGAAGTAGGTGCGGTGAAGCGGCATGTCCTTCCGGAGACCCGCGCGCTCGCGCTCCTTGGCCAGCTCTTTCTCCGTGCGCTCCCGTCGCTCGAGCTGCGCCCGCATCGCCTGAGCTTCGGGAGTGTTCCCGAGAAGGAGATCGTGGATGCGCTTCACCGTGGCCATCGGTACGGCCGATGCCTTCCGGCCGGACGTGCGCGCCTCCTCGCGGATGAAGTCGATCGCTGCCTTGTGATTGCGGATGTCCAGCACGGCGGGGAGCAGCGAGGCCTCGGGCGGAGCGCCGCTGGGATCGAGTCCCGCCGCCAGCTCCGGCTCGTTGTACACGACGCCCTCGAGCGCGTTGTCGTGGTAAACCCAGGCGCGCTCGAAGCGAGACATGAACGCTGGCGCCTTGGGATGCTCGCCAAGGAGCTCCCGCAGCGCGTCGTTCTTGTCGTCGATGTCCTGGTAACGTTCCTTCAAGGGGGGTGGGGGCGCAGCGAGGGGCGGAGAGGCTAATCGCCTCGGACGCACTGCGCAAGAGTCGGCCGGCCATGCAGCCGGTCGTCGAACACTGCCGGCACGGCGACCATTCCGGATAGGACGAGGGCATGACCCGCCCAGTCTTTCGGGGCGAGTCTCAGAGAGCTCGTTGGAGCCATTCAGGGCAGGACCCCGGCGAGGTCTCAGAGAACGCGTCAGAGAACTTCGTCAGACCCATGCCTTGACCCGGAGAAGGCTCAGGCCGCCCCACACGTCCGGATTTTTCGGAGAACTCGTCGAGGTCCGCCCTGAGCCCCCGGCCAAGGTCCTCCGCGAGGTCTCAGAGAACTCGTCGAGGGAACTCGTCGAGCGGGTCGACGCAGCTCGCCGGAAGCCGGCTTCGGCTGAGAACCCATCGAAACTCCTGGGATGATCCCGAGACGAAAAGGGCGGCTGAGCCCGAGCGAGGGCTCAGAGAACTCGCTTTGGCCTCCTGGAGGGCTGAGTAGAGGCCTACCAAGTCTCAGAGAACTCGCCGGCCGCGCCGCCGGCGGCTCGGAGGCGCGTGCCGGCTGCCCCCGCCCACCCCGGCTCAGACGTAGGTGAGCCACTCCGAGTACCGGGACTCCTGGCCTCGGACGACCCGGAAGTACATGTCCTGCACCTTCTTCACCACCGGCCCCGGAGCCCCGGTCCCGATGCGCCGGTTGTCCACCTCACGGACCGGCGTGATCTCCGCCGCCGTCCCGGTGAAGAACACCTCGTTCGAGATGTAGAGCGCATCGCGGGTGAAGGTGACCTCCTCCACCGGATGCCCCATGTCCTTCAAGATGCGGAGCACCGAGCGCCGCGTGATGCCGGCGAGGATCGGCGAGGAGAGCGGCGGTGTCCGCACGATGTCCTTCTTGTTCACCATGAAGATGTTCTCGCCCGACGCCTCGGCCACGAAGCCGGCCATGTCGAGAAGGATCGCCTCGTCGTAGCCCGCCTGCACCGCCTCGCGCTTGGCGAGGATGCTGTTCACGTACTGCCCGGTGATCTTCCCCCGGACCATGTTCACGTTGACGTGCATGCGGGTGAAGCTCGACACCTTGGCCCGGATCCCCTCGCGCATCCCCTTGTCGCCCAGGTACGCGCCCCAGTCCCAGGCCGTGATCGCGACGCGGGTCGGGTTCACCGCCCCGAGGCCCATCGCCCCGTCCCCCATGAAGGCGATGGGCCGCAGGTAGGCCCCGTTCGAGAACCGCTGTCGCTGCACCCGGAGCACCTCCAGGCAGGCCTGACACAGCTGCTCCTCGGTGTAGGGCAGCTGCAGCTGAATGATGTGGCACGAGTCGGCGAAGCGCTTCATGTGCTCGCGCAGCCGGAACACCGCCAGCCGCCCGTCGTGTGTGCGGTAGGCGCGAAGGCCCTCGAAGACCCCCAGCCCGTAGTGCAGGGCGTGGGTCATGATCGGCACCTGCCCCTGGGCCCAGGGGATGATCTTCCCGTCGAGCCAGATGCTGTCTGCGGTGAGGATCGCGTTGGAGGTCGAGCTCATGTCGGGGCCCAACCTCCGCACGCCGTGCCCCCCGCAGTCAAAGGCTTCAGGACGGCCTGGACTGTGCCAGCCGCGCCGCCCAGGTGAGGATGCTCAGCTCCCGCAGCGCCTCGGTACACCCCGGGTTGCACTCCACGGCCTTCTCGTACTCGCTTTGCGCCTCTCCGTTCTGGCCGAGCGCCTTGTGCACGTGCCCCTTGTAGAGGTGGGCCCGGTCCAGGGTGGGGCTCCGCTCCACGGCCTCGCCGAGGAGCGTGAGCGCCTCGCGACCCGCGACGGCATCCGACGGCGCCCGGGCATGCGTCGTCCATCCCAGGAGCGCAAGGAACTCTCCTTCCTCGGGCTGGAGCCGCACGGCCTCGCTGAATGCCGCGTGCGCCCCAGGAAGGTCCCCCGCCGCGAGAAGCTGTTCCCCGCGCCGAAACGCGCTCTCCGCCTCCAGCATGCGGCCGACCGCCTCGCCCACCTCGTGCTTGACGCCGCCGGCCCGGAGCTCGGCCTCGTACCGGTCGCGGGACGCCCGGTCGACCAGGGTGTCGTGCGCCTTGCCGACCAGCTCGGAGATCTGATGGACCACCGTCTCCACCTCGGCGGAGCTGGCCGGACCGTCGACGCGGTACTCGCGGAGCAGATCCACCGCGGCCGACCGGACCGCGTCGGGCGGCGCGTCGTGACGTAGCCCCAGAAGCTCGAAGTAGTCCATCCGGCGCATCGCGGCCAGCGCCCCCAGCAGGCGCTCACGCAGATGGCCCTCGTCGTCGTCCCCCGCCACCTCGTCCTCGAGCTCCAGGACCTCCTCGTCCTCGTCCCAGGGTTGTTCGACCTGGGCTGCCGCCGCGACCTGGAGGGGAGGCGCCGGGGGCGGTCCGGTCCGACGCTCGCTCCGGAGCTCCACCATCTGCGAGCAGAGCAGGGCGTAGAGGAAACGGTCCGTGTCCAGCGGAGACAGCGGCCCTCGGCGCCGGAGCTCCCGCACCGTCCGGCTCCCGTCCATCAGCGCCAGCAGTCCCGACTCCTCCTCGCCGAGCGACATGTCCTGCGCGGCGAACAGCGGATCCTCGGCCGGGTGCACGTACTTGCCGGCGATCTCCCCGAGCGCCGCGAGGATGCGGCCAGCGTCGTAGCTCCGCTTGATGCCCTCGTGGACGATGCCCGCGGTGGACATCTGCAGGCGAACCGTCTCCGCGGGCGGCTGCGCCCGGGGGTTGAACTGGAACTCGCCCTTGGTCCAGCCGAACACCTCGAGCAGCTTCAGCCGCAGCTGCAGCTCCAGGGCGTAGCGGAGGTTGTGAGGGCTGATGCAGCCCATCTCGATCAGCACCGTGCCCTGCTGGCGCCCCGAGGTCTTCATCCGTTTCAGGGACTCCTCGCAGTCCGCCTCGGAGATCATCCGCTCGCGGACCATCACCCGTCCCAGGCACTCCGAGAGGCGGTTGCTCTTCACGCTCTCCGGAACTCCGCCGCGGAAGAAGACGATCTTCTTCACCTTGTCCCGACGGAGCAGGAGCCCCCCGCTGGCACGGCGCCGCTGGAGGTCGGCCAGCAGCTCGGGGAAGGCCCGGGTGGCGAAGGTTCCCCGGTCAACTGCCGGCGCGCTGGCCGGCGCGGCGCCGTTTCCCGCCTCGTCGGCGGCGGGCTCGGCAGCGCTCGATTCGGCGGTGAACTCGACCAGCGAGGCCTCCGCCTGGGCCCGCGGATCGGCCAGCGGCTCCGAGACCGGTTCCGGCGATCCGTTGGAGGGAGCCAGGGGCGGCGGCTTCGGGAAGCGGTCGCCCAGCACTCCCTCGAGCTTTCCGAACAGCTGGTTCAGCTTGAAGGGCTTCTCGACGAATCCCGCGGCCCCGTGACGCTCCACCGCCTGCGCCTGGTGCATCTTCGTCTTGTAGATTCCCGACAGCATCAGCACCGGGACCCGCTCTCCTCGGGGAGTGCTCTTGATTCGCCGGGCGACCTCGTAGCCGTTCAGCGCGGGGAGCAAGACGTCGAGCAGCACCACGTCGAAGGTCTGCCGCTCGAAGGCGGCCAGCGCCGCCTCGCCGTCCCGCTCTACCGTCACCCGGAAACCCGCTCTGGTGAGCGCGTCCGCCAGCATGCGCTGGACGTTGCGGTCGTCGTCGACCACCAGCACGTGGACGGGGTCCGTCGGGGCCACCTGACCTTCCTTCCTACCACGCTCACTGCTGGAGAACACGGACGTAGGCCGCGCGCACGGTGGCCGCGACCGCGCGGTATTCCGACAGGAACGCACCGCCGGCGTCAGGTCCTCCGTAACCCAGCCGCCGTGCGAGCAGCAGCAGCGGTCGACCGCGGGTGGGGAGGCGTTGCAGCGGCCGCCCGTGCACCAGCCGCTGACGGTTCTCGACGCGGCGGAGGAAGAGGTACCCCTCGCGGAGGTCGGCAGCGTCCTCCCGGCGCAGCTTTCCCCCGGCGGCCAGCGCCGCCAGTGCGTCCAGGGTCCCGGGCTGCCGCACCGAGGGAAGCGCCGCGCCGTGCAGCAGCTGGAGATATTGGGTCGCGAACTCCACGTCGACCAGGCCACCCTGTCCGGTCTTGGGGTTGAGCTGGTCCACGGACTCGCCGGCCACCTCGCGCTCCATCCGAATCCGGAGCCGGTGAATCTCCGGGGCGGCACCTTCGGGGAGGGGACGCTGCCAGACGAGTGGAACGAGCGCGGTGCCGAGAAGCCGCTCCCCGTACGCCACGTCGCCCGCCACCGCCCGCGCCTTCACCAGCGCCTGGCGCTCCCAGAGCTGCGCCCGCCGCGCGTGGTGCTCGAGGAGAGCTTCCTCGCTCACCACCAGTGGCCCCTGGTTGCCGGAGGGCCGCAGCCGCGTGTCCACCTGGTACAGCCGCCCCTCGCGATACTGCAGGGTCAGCAGGGAGAGCAGCCGCTGCACCATCCGGGCGAAGTACTCGTGGTGGCCCATCCGCCCGGCGCTGCCACCGGTGGTTTCCTCGTCGGCGCTCGAGCCGTAGACGAAGAGCAGATCCAGGTCGGAGTGGTACCCGAGCTCGCGGCCGCCGAGCTTCCCCATCCCCAGGACCGCCAGCGGTGCCCGCCGTCCGTCGCGCATCCGAGGGAGGCCCCAGCGTGCCCGGGCGTACTCGGCGGCGAGGAGCATCGCGTGATCGAGCAGACCATCGGCGAGGGCCGTGAGCTGCCGCGCGACTTCCGGGACCTCCAGCTCCCCGGCGATGTCGCCGAGGCCCACCCGGAGCACCTCCTCGTTCTTGAACCGGCGTAGCGCGCCCAGCAGTTGCTCCGGATCCTCGGTGGCCCGGGCCGCCCGCCCGTCAAGCTCGGAGCGGATGCGCTCCGGCGGCTTGTGCAGGGCCTCGGCGTCCCAGGACACCAGCTGGTCGAGGAGCTCCGGCGTCCGGACCAGCTCCGCGCTCAGATAGGCGCTCTGTCCGAAGAGGTCGAGCAGCCGCCGCGCCACCGCTGGCCGCGACTCGAGCAGCCGGAGGTAGCCGGCCGGCACCGAGAGCGCCGAGGCGAAGTCGGCGAGGTAGAAGAGCGCCTGGTCCGGGTCGGGGCTCCGCGCCGCTCCCTGCAGCAGGTGCAGCGCGATCGCCGAGGGCCCGGGACCTTCCTCGAGCCGCGCCGCGCCCAGCACCCGCCGGAGCCGCTGTACCGAGGCGAGGGCCGCGCCTGGGTCGTCGAAGCCCCGACGGCCGAGCGCCTCGATGCGCGCGCCATCGTCCAGGTCCTCGTCCAGGGCGATGACCAGCTCGGGCTCGTGCGGGAGCTCACCGCGAGCCTCCTGCCCGAGGAGGACGTGGAACGCCTGCACCACGTAGGTCCGATGCCGGTCGAGCTCCGCCTCGAACCCCGCCACGTCGGCGAACCCCAGCGAGTGTGCCAGCCGGTCTCGCTCCGGCCCGGGCGGAGGCAAGGCCTGGGTCTGCCGCTCGTCCACCATCTGCAGCCGGTTCTCCACCCTCCTGAGGAAGGCGTAGGCCTCCAGCAGTCGATCGGCGTCGGCCTGACTGAGCAGCCCCGCCTCCACCAGGCGGCGCAGCGCGCGCTGGGTGGAACGGACGCGGAGCGCTGGATTCCGCCCGCCGTGGAGCAGCTGCAGCGCGGCCGCGACGAACTCCACCTCGCGAATTCCGCCCGGCCCCAGCTTGACGTCGCTCTCGCGCGCGGTGCTGCGCAGGTCGATCTGCATCTTGAGATCCCGGAGCGCCTCGACCGCGGCCAGGTCGAGCGTCCTCCGCCAGACGAACGGTCCCAGTCCCTCGAGCAGCTCCTGTCCCAGCGTGACGTCGCCGGCCACGGGGCGGGCCTTGATCCACGCCGCCCGCTCCCAGGTACGCCCCTGCTGCTCGTAGTACTGCAGCATCGCCGGCAGCGAGCTCACCGCCGCTCCCGCGCGTCCCTGCGGACGGAGATCCAGGTCCACGCGGAAGCAGAAGCCGTCCTCGGTGACGGTGGACATGGCGCGGGCCAGCGCCTCGGCGAGCCGGGTGTAGTAGGTCACGGTGGGGACCGAGCCGGTGGTGCCTCCGGGGGTCATGCCGTCTCCGCGGTGGACCAGCACCAGGTCGATGTCCGAGCTCCAGTTGAGGTCCTCCCCGCCGAGCTTGCCCAGCCCGAGCACCACGAAGCCTTCCGGGACGGGCGCGCCGTAGCGCCTGCGCAGCGGAGCCTCGAGCGCGGGCAGCACTGCCTGGAGAAGCGCCTCGGCCAGCGCCGTCTGCTCGCGCCCCAGCGTTTCCATTCCCACCCCCAGCCACACGTCGCGCGCTGCAAGGCGCAGCGCCTGACGCGCCTTGAACCGGCGGAGCCGCCGGAGCAGGTCCTCGCTGTCCTGGGGGTCCCCCCGGCGGAGCATCGGGGTCAGCGTCTCCCCCAGCGCGTCGGCGTCTAGCTGTGCCGAGGTGGTGGCGCTCCGGTGCACCCAGCGGAGGAGGCCCGGACGGCGCTGGAGCAGCCGCTGCATGGACTCGCTGGCCAGGACCAGCCGGGTCGCCAGCCCCTCTGCGCCCGGCGCCCGGACCAGCGCCTCCTGGATCCTGAGCAGCCCTCGGGTGACGAGCTCGACCTCGCCGGTTCGGCGGATGGCGTCCACCAGCGCCTCCTCCCGGCGGTGGCCGAGCCGGGTGGCGAGCGCCTCGAGCTCCCGCCCGGTGCGCTCGGGGAGCCCGAGCGTGCCCGGCCCGGCAGTGGTCACGGCGTGGCGATCTGCCCCAGCTGGGTCCGCACCTTCTCCACGTCCGAGGCGTGCTTGAGGAGCACGTTGAGCGTCGCGGCGACCAGCTCGGGCGAGAGGGCCTCGGCGTTCAGCAGCACCAGGCTGCGGGCCCAGTCCAGGGTCTCGCTGATGGAAGGTGGCTTCTTCAGCTCCAGGCGCCGAATGCGTTCCACGGCCGAGACCACCTGCGCGGCGAGAGCGGCCGGGACCTCGGGCGCGCGAGTGCGGACGATGCGGAGCTCCCGCTCGCGGTCGGGGAACTCGATGTGGAGGTGGAGACAGCGGCGCTTCAGCGCGTCCGACAGCTCGCGAGCCGCGTTCGAGGTGAGAACGGCCCGCGGCGGGAACTTCGCACGGAGCGTTCCCAGCTCGGGGATGGTCACCGCCGAGTCGGCGAGCACCTCCAGAAGGAAGGCCTCGAACTCCGGGTCGGCCTTGTCCACCTCGTCCAAGAGCAGGAGCGCCGGCTGCGGCGAGAGCAGGGCTTGGAGCACCGGCCGCGGCACCAGGAATCGCTCGGAGAAGAAGACCGCGTCCGAGGCAGCGATCCGATCTGCCGCCTCGCTCAGCGTGGCCGCGCCGGCGAGCGACTCACCGAGCTTGTCCTTGAGGATCTGCGTGTACAGCAGCTGCTTGGCGTACTCCCACTCGTACAGCGCCTTCGCCTCGTCCAGCCCCTCGTAGCACTGCAGCCGGAACAGGACCCTGCCCAGCGCCTGGGCCATCGCCCGGGCGAACTCTGTCTTCCCGACACCTGCCGGCCCTTCGACCAGCACCGGCTTCTGGAGGCGATCGGCCAGGAAGGCGGCGGTCGCGATCTCGGTCGACGCCAGGTAGCCCGTCGCCTCGAGGCGTCCCAGGGCGTCTGTCACGGAAGTGAACCCTCCGGAGACCCCTGAAGAAGAGGGCGAGGGTGTGACCGAATTTTCCACGGTGAGTTGCCGTCCCTGGTTCATGTCGGCCCCAAGGCCGATGCGCATCTCGTGGATATCAGAGGTGCGGCGGCCGGGCACGGGCGTTGGTCCGGTGCGTGCAATGCAAGGGGAAGGCGAGCCTTGGCCGAGGGCTCCGAGAGGTGCCAACGTGATGTCGCGTGGGGTCAAGACGGGGCTGGGACTGGTGGCGCTGCTGCTGCCCGGTGGCCTCCTCTTCCTGGTCGGCTGGGTCCTCGTGCGAGCGCTGGCCAGGGCGAGAGCCCGGATTCGCCAGGAGCCCGTCTCTTCCGTTGAGCCGAGTGGCGTGTGGCAGGCGGTCTCGGGCCTGAGCTTCCGCGACGTGCTGCGCGAGGTGCGGACCGCCCTGTAACCCTGCCCGCTCACCGGCGGAGCCCCGCCGGGGGTCGATTCCCGAGGGGCCGCCGGTGACCTCCGGGGCTCTCTCGACTCGGGGCCGGGGATTCCTTCCGCTCATGGCCGACGCCCACGGTCCATGTCCGGCCCTCATCCCTGCCGACGTCTCAGAGAACTCGTCAGTCGAACGTCAGCGGATAAGTTCGGCCCGGACGGACGGGCCGGGACGCGTTTCCGAGAAACGAGTTCTCTGAGACGTCGAAGCGTCAGGGCTTGTCGAGCTCGTCGACCAGCTTCTGCCAGGCCTCGTCGCCGTCGGACGGCGGGGCAGGCCTGGGGGGCGGAGCTGCCGGGGCAGGGCGCGGGACCACCACGTTTGCCCCCGAGGGCGTCGACGGCGCCGGCGCCGCCCGGGCCTTGAGCCGGGCCAGCTCCAGCTCGGCCACCTTCAGCGACCGCGCCCGCTCCTGCACCGACTGCTGCAGCCGCGCCACCTCCTGCGCCTTCGCCGCGTCCCGCCGCTCCAGCTCCGCCCGCTGCTTCGCCACCAGCTCCTCGCGCTCGCCCAGGGCCCGGGCCTCGATCTCCTTGCGGGCACGCTCCGCCGCCGCGAGCCGCCCCGCGGCGTCCGCCGCCCGCGCCTCCGCCGCCTGCACCCGGCCGCCCAGCTCGCGCTCGACCCGGGTGCGGTCGGCCACCGCCGTCCGTGCCTCTCCCTCGCGCGCCGCCGCCCGCTGCGCCGCCTCGTCGCGCTCGGCCAGCAGCCGCGCCGCTGCCTCCTCCAGCTCGGCCACCTGCGCCCCGAGCTGATTCGCCGTCTCCTGGGCCAGCCGCTCCGCCGAGTCCGCCCGCTCCAGCAGCGCCTGCTCCCGTCCCGTCCACGCCGCCCGCTCGCTGGACAGCTCCGCCTCGAGCTCGCCGGCCCGCGCCCGGAGCGCTTCCACCTCCGCCCCGAGCTCGGTGCGCGCCTTGTCCCGCTCCGTCTGTGTCTGCGCCAGCTGCGCCGAGAGCTGGTCCACCCGACCGCCCAGCTCGGTCTTGAGCGTCAGGCTGTCCCGGGTCGCGGTGGCCAGCTTCTGGGACAGGTCGGTCTGCCGCCGGCCGGCGGCCTCGGTGAACTCCTTGAACCGCGCCTCGGCCTGCTTCAGCTGCTCGCTCTTCGCCTGTGCGTCGCGCGCCGCCGCGTCACGCTCGCGGGCTCGCTCGGCCGTGGACTCCGCCAGCCGCCCGCGCGCCTCGTCCAGCTGCGTGGTGAGGCCGGCGAGATCGCCCCGGAGCAGCTCCTCCTGCCGCGCGGCCGAATCCTGGAGCTCCCGCAGCTTCTCCTCGAGGTCTGCCCGCGCGTCCTCGGTCTGCGCGAGCTGCCCCGACAGGCGGGTCACCTCGGCGACCCGCGTTCCCAGCTCCTGTTTGGTGAGCGAGAGCAGCTCCACGTGATCCGCCAGCTCGTCCTGCGTCCGGGCCAGGTCGGCGTCGAGCGCCGCGCGCGCCGCCGAGGTCGACTCGAGCTCGGCTCGCGTCCCCCCATGCCGTTGCCGCTCCTGCGCCAGCTCGGCCGCAGTCGCGTCCAGCTGGCCGCGCGTGTCCACCACCAGGTTCTCCGCCCGGTCCAATGAGGCCCGGGTGTCGGAGAGGATCTGCTGGGTCGCGGACAGCTCGCCCTGCAGCGCGAGCTTCTCCGCCTCCACCGTGGCCAGCTTGCCCTCCAGGTCGGTCCCCCGCGCGCGCGCCTCGCGCAGCTGCCCGTCTGCCTCCTCCAGCTCGCGCACGAACTCCTCGGCCTGCTGAGCGCGCTCGGCCAGCTGCTCCTGAGCGGTGGCCAGCGCATCCTCGGTCCGGGCGAGCGCCTCCTTGAGCCGGGTCCGCTCCGCTTCCACCTGGGACCGCGTGCTCCGCTCCGCCTCCAGCGCGGCGGTGGTCTCGGCGAGCCTGGCGGTGAGGCTCTTCACCTGACCGGTGAGCTCGGTCTCGCGCTCCTCCAGCTGCGCGCGGGTGGACTCCAGCTCGCCCTCGAGCTCGCCGATGCGCTCGAGCTTGGCCTGCACCTGGGCGTGCATCTCGGCCTCGACGGCCTCCCGCTGCTCGTGCGCCTGCGCCAGCTCCCGCTCCAGGGCGGCGGTCCGGGCGTCCCGCTCGGCGAGCCGATCGGCCATCTGCTTGCCGAGGTGCTCGAGCTCGAGCTTGAGGTTCTCGCCCGTCGTCTCCGAGGTGAACAGACGCTGCTCCAGGCCCTGGATCTGCGCGGCGTTCCGCGCCTCCGCCTGGTCGTGCTCCTGGGTGAGGCGGGCGAAATCTGCCTCCGCCCGGTCCGCACGCGCCTCGCCCTTCTGCGACCGCGTCTCCAGCGCCTGGACGGTGGACTCGCGCTCGGCGCGGGTCTCGGCGAGCGTCTTGTCCAGCTCGGCGATGCGCCGGGTGTTCTCCTCGTCGCGGGCGTCGCGCTCCCGGATGGTGCGCTCCAGCGCCGCCTTCGTCTCGGCGAGGTCCCGCTCGGCGATCTCCGCCCGACCGGTCATGGTGGCGAGCCCGCTGGAGAGGGTCTGCTCCTTCACCTCGAACTCGAGCGTGGCCACGCCCAGCGTCCGCTCCAGCCGCTCGGCCTCGGCAAGCCCGCGCTCCACCGCCTGGCCCTTCTCGGCCAGCTCCTGCTCGCGGACGACCAGATCGCGCCGGAGGTGAGCGACGTCCTTCTCCTTGGAAGCCACCACCTCGATGAGGTCCTTCTCGGTGGCGAACTTCTGCAAGAGCAGGTCGTCGACGGTTGCCCCGTGCTCCTTCTCCTTCTGGAGCATTGCCGCCTGCGCCTCGTTGAAGCGGCGGAGCAGGTCGTCCACCTGCATCTTCAGGCCCTGGAGCTCGACGTCCTTCTCGTGCAGCCGGTCCTCGACGCTGAGGAGCTCCCGCTCGCGGACGGTCCAGATCTCCGAGATGCGGGCCAGCTGGGCCTCGCGCAGCTTGAGCTCGTCCCGGAGGATCTGGATCTTCCCTTCGGGCGTGCCCATCGCCTCGCGGCGCGGCGGCGTCCGCCGCAGCTTCTGCGACTCGGCGAGCAGCTCCGCCTTCCGGTCGGCGATGGAGGCGAAGGTCCGGTCGAGGAAGGCCCGGTCCTCCTCGGTGAAGGCGCTCCGCCGCTCACGCCGCGGCAGGCGCGGAGGACTGCCCGGCGGGGGCCCCCGGAGCGGCGGCGGCGCCGGAGGCATCTCCCGCGTCGGTGTGGGATGGCCCTCGCCGGTCAGCGCCTCGTCCAGCGAGCGGTCCATGTCGTCGCCGGCCGCCGGGGGCAGCGGGGGCATGATGCCGTGGGTGAGCTCCGCCAGCTCTCCCATCTCGAAGGGAATGGTGAGATAGCCGTCGGCCGCGTTCGGCCCCTGCGAGTGCTGGGCGAGCCCCTCCTGCCCCACGTCGGAGGACAGCAGCAGAACCGGGAGGTTCTGACCGAAGCGTCCCTTCTTGATCTGCCCGCACAGCACGAACCCCGACTGGTCCGGCAGCTCGGCGCGCAGGACCACCAGATCGGGACGACGTAGCTCCAGCTCGCGCTGCGCATCGGCTGCGTTCTCTGCGGTCGCGGTCTGGAACCCCGCGGACCGGAGCACGGACGCCATGCCCAGGGCGAACTCGTTCTGGCTCTCGACGATGAGGACTCGGCGCTCCATCAAGGGGGCCAGAGCTTACCCGAACCCTCCGGTGGGCGTGCCGGGGTCGGTGCCCTCCAGCGGTCGCCAACCCCGCGGCCGAGACCCACTCCATCCGGACGGCAACGAGGGGCGCCAGGGGCCCGAGCTCACCTGCCAGGAGCTGCGAATTGCTCCGTGCGCTCGGTAAAGATCCCGTAACAGGCCGCGGACCCGGGTGGCGTCATGTCGGCGCTCCACGTACGCGCGCGCCTCGGCGCCCGACTCCGCGCGGAGGTCGGGACTCCTGGCCAGCGCGATCAGCGCCCTGCCCAGCGCATCGCCATCGGCGCCCGGAAAGAAGACGGTGCACCCGGACGGAAGCTCTCCTCGCGCGGCCTCGGAGTCAGGCGCCAGCACCGGGTGGCCGCGCGCGTATGCCTCCAGCGCCTCGCCGAGGACGGCGGGAGCACGGGCGTCCGGACCCACACCGGAGAGCACCTCCACGTCCGCCCAGGTCCCCGGAAGTGCGCCGGGAGGACCGGAGGTGACGGCACCGGATCGCGCAGCGGCGCTCACCTCTCGCTGCAGGCTCGCCTCCCACGGCTTGCCGCGGGGCTGGACCAGGTGCAGGCGCGCGCCGGGTCCGAGCGTCGCCACCGCTTCGAGGAGCACGCGGAGTCCGGCGCTCGACAGGTCCCAGCCGACGTGTCGGATTCGCAACGCTCCCGGAACCCGCGGCAGCACGGGGCCGGGATCGATCCCGTCCGGCACCAGCTGCACCGTGCCGGTTCGTCCTTCCGCCCGGACCTCGTTGGCGCGGCTCCCGGTGGTGACCAGCACGGCGTCGGCCCGCGCCAGGCAGAGCCGGTCCGCGCGCCGGATGGCCTGGTCGAGCACCGCTGCCTCCCGGCCTCGCCCGAGCAGGAACGGCAGCTCGGCAGAGGGCAGCCGCCGCGCCTCGTAGAGCAGGGCGGGACGCCGCGGGTGCAGGAGCACCGCCGCGCCCACCAGCGGATCCGCGGTGTGCACCAGCGCGTGGACATCCGAGTCGAGCTGCCGGTGAACCGCGCGGCCGAACGCCTCGACCTGCTCCAGCAGGGAGCCGGTCCCTGGGGGGACCCGCAGCACGCGGGCGCCGAGCAGCGACTCGGTGTGAGCCAGCGCCGGGCCCCGCAGGGAGAGGGTGAGGACCCGGTACCGGTTCGCGCTCGCCCGAACGCTCTCCGTCATGCGCCGCGCCCAGACCGAGGGCCCGGGCCACACGTCGAACCCGGCGAGGAGGAGGACGGCTGACGGTTCGGTCATCACGGGCAGCAGCCCGAGGATGACACATCTTCCCGGAGCCGTTGACCGAGGGCGCCGCCGACGCGTAAGCGGCGGTGCCGGTGGGGTGAAAGCGTGGCGCTGCCCCCCTTTCCGGCGACCCGGACTTCGGACGAGTGATGGACGACCTCATGAAGCTGAGCGTGGAGCGGCTCCGGGAGCTTGCACGGAAGCACCTCGGCAAGGGTCACAGCCGACTCCGCACCCGGGCCCAGCTGCTCGCCGCGCTGAAGGAAGCGCTCCGGGAGCCGCTGTCGCGTCTGCTCGACGCCGCCGAGTCGGTCGTGCCCCAGTCCCGGAAGAAGGTCCGGGTGGTCGACTTTCCGCCCGGTCGCAAGGGAGGGGTGCGCCCCACCAGGACTCCGGCGGACGCGCCGGCGGCCTCCCCCCGCGCTCCTGCGCCTCGCGAGGACGCGGGCCGCACCGGTGAGTCCCGGAGGGAGACCGCAGCAGACTCGCCTCTGCCGCTGGCGACTCCCGAGACACGCGCCGGCGGCTCGCCGGGCACATCGCGACCGGCTCTTCCGCGGTCCCGGACGGCTCGCGATGCGGCGACGCGCACGAGGGAATCCACGGTCGTACCTGGGACTCCTGCCGTTCGCCAGAGAGCGCCTCGTACCGGCGGGCCTCGGAAGGAAGCACGACCGACCTCGCCTCGGCTCCCGCCCCGTCCGCAGACGCCGGCGCCCGAGAGGCCGGCGCAGTCGGGGCCGTCCGGGGTGTCGGCCGCTCGCGATGCGCTGGGCCGCGCGAGCCCGCCGCGTGCGGAGCCCGCGAGCTCGCCCCGGCCTCCGGTCACTCCCGGGACGCCGCCGCGCCCGGTCCCCGCGCAACCCGAGGCCTCTTCTCGAGCGGAGGCCAGCCCCGATCGGGCGAGCCGCGCGGGCGGCGCGATGGCCAGGTCCGCCCACGGCCGGAGCTCACGATCCGCACCATCGCCCCACGACGCGGGTGCGGCGAACGGCGCGCCGGTGGCCGGAGCTGCGTCCACCGGCCGGTCCGCCGCATCCGTGGCAGCCCGGCGCGCACCGGCCCCCGAGCGCCCGGTCCAGGAGGGCTTCTTCGAGGTTCCCACCACCCCGCGCCGTCCGCGCCGCCCGCCTTCCCCCACCGAGCCCTTCGAGGCCGGGCCGTTCGCCTCGCCGCGAGAGGTGGGGACCGACGCTCCGGTGCTTCTGGTCCGGGACCCCAAGACGCTGTTCGTCTTCTGGGACTTCCGCCACGAGCTCGAGCGCGGGGCGGCGCTCGGGCTCCGCGAGCCGCGGCTGCTCCTCCGCATTCACCGCGGTCCGGATCTCGATCGGACGCTCGAGCTTCCGCTCACCGCTCGCAGCACCTACGTGACCGGGCTCACCTCCGGCCAGGAGTACACCGCCGAGGTTCTCCTTCTCGGCCGTGATGGCTGGACCCGACCGATGGGTTCCCGGAGCTCCGTCCGGCGTCTGCCCCCGGGCCGTGTCTCGGCCCAGCTCGAGGTGCGCATGCTCCGGCTGCCGTGGTCCGAGCCCCTCTCCGGAGAGCCGGTGCCCTCCGCCCCGTCCTCGCCTCGCCACGAACCGATCGACTCCCCGCGGCGAGTCCCGCTCCCGACCAGCCCCGGCGCGCGCGGGCCCGGAGGTGGGTCGGACCAGTCCGGGGGCCCTCGCTCCGGGCGGAACTGAGGTCACCGGCCGATGCGCCCGCCGCGGGGTGCGCTCCTCCTCGTGCTCCACGCGCACCTGCCCTACGTGCGGCACCCGGACGACGAGGACCACCTCGAGGAGGAGTGGCTCCGGGAGGCAGTCCTGGAGTGCTACCTGCCGCTCCTCGACCTGCTGGAGCGGCTCGCGGATGACCGGGTCCCGGTCCGGCTCACGCTCTCGCTCACCCCCACCCTGGTCGCGATGCTCGAGGATCCCCTCCTGCGGGCCCGCATCGGGCGGCGCATCGAGCGCCAAGGGATCTTCGCCGAGCGTGAGGTTCGGCGGACGCGGAGCGATCCCTCGCTGCACTCGGTGGCGCGCTTCTACCAGGAGCGGCTCGGGAGACTCGCCCGGCTCTGGCGTGACCGGTATCGGGGCGAGCTCGTCCCCGCCTTCGCCGCGCTGCGGGACCGCGGGCTCGTCGAGCTGGTGGCCTCGGGAGCGACCCACGGTTTCCTCCCGCTGCTGCGATCCTCGCCCGAGGCGGTACGCGCGCAGGTGACGGTGGGCGCCTCCGAGCACGCGCGGGCACTCGGCCGGCGCGCGAGCGGTTTCTGGCTGCCCGAGTGCGGCTACTTCCCCGGGCTCGATCGGGTGCTGGCGGACGAGGAGCTCCGCTTCACGTTTCTCGATGCGCACGGATTGTCGGACGCCGAGCCCCGCCCGCTGCTCTCGGTGCACGCGCCGGCCTTCACCCCCGCCGGCGTCGCCGTGTACGCGCGCGACCCCGACGCCTCCGAGCAGGTGTGGAGCGCCGAGGTGGGCTACCCGGCCGACCCCGTGTACCGGGACTTCTACCGCGACGTGGGATGGGACCTTCCGGAGGACGCGCTCGTGCCGCTGGTGGGCCCGGGCCGTCCCCGCCGCGCCACCGGCTTCAAGTACCACCGCATCACGGGCCGGGGCGTCGACAAGGCGGTGTGGGAGCCGGAGCCGGCGTTCGCCCGCGCCCGCGAGCACGCCCGTCACTTCGTCGCCCGGGTCCAGGAGCGCACCGGGGCGCTGGCGGCGCGGATGGAGCGCGACCCGCTCGTGGTCGCGCCGTACGACGCCGAGCTCTTCGGGCACTGGTGGTTCGAGGGCCCGGCGTTTCTCGAGGCACTGTTTCGCGAGGCCGCCGCTGCAGGACTCCCGGTGGTCACGCCGGCGGACGATCTGCAGGCCTGGCCGGAGGCCCAGGTCGTCTCCCCGGTGGAGAGCAGCTGGGGCGAGCACGGCCACGCCTCGATGTGGCTCGACCCGGTGAACGACTGGATCCCCCAGGCGCTCCACGGCTGCGCGCAGCTCCTTGCGCCGTTCGCTCGCCTGCAGCGCGAGACCGGAATCGAGGGCCGCGCACTGGTGCAGGCGTTTCGCGAGCTGCTCCTCGCCCAGTCCTCGGACTTCGCCTTCATCCTTCGCAGCGGGACCGTCACCGCCTATGCCCGGGCCCGCGTGCAGTCACATCTGTCGGCCTTCCTCGAACTGGTGCGAGGCGTCCGGACGGGCACGGTGGATCCGCTGCGGCTGCAGTCGCTGGAGCGGCGGGACGCGCTGTTCCCGGGCCTGACACTCTCGCAATTCCGCGAATGAACTCGGCCCCGGCCGCGCCCTCCCTCTGGGGGAATGAATCGGCGGCCATGGCCTGTTCAAGCGCGAGCCCGGATCGTGCATTCCGGCTTGCGCCGCCCTCCGCGGCCTTTAGGTTGGGTTCCAACATGAACGGTTTCCGTCGCTTCCTGGCGCCGGTGGCGTTTTTCGCTGCCGGCCTCCTCGCCGTGCCCCTCCTGCACGGGGTTCCCGCGCGGGCCCAAGCGCCTGCGCCTCCCCCTGGACAGGTCACCGCCCCCAGTCAGGCCACGCCACAAGCCACCGCGTTGCCCTCGCTCGCGCCGCTGGTCGAGAGCGTGAAGACAGCGGTGGTGAACGTGGACGTCACCTCGCGCGTCGAGCGCGACGAGAGCGGCGGCGAGGATCCCTTCGAGCAGTTCTTCGGTCGCGGCCGGGGAGGACGTCCCCAGGTCCGCCAGGGCGCGGGCAGCGGGTTCGTGATCGATCCCCGCGGCTACATCCTCACCAACAACCACGTGGTGGAGGGCGCGTTCAACATCCGGGTCAAGTTCGACGACGGTCGCACGCTCGAGGCCGAGGTGCTCGGCACGGACCCTCTCACCGACATCGCGCTGATCAAGCTGAAGGCGCCGCCGGCGAACCTGCCCTTCGTCAAGCTCGGCGACTCCGACGCGACCCGCGTCGGCGACTGGGTGGTGGCCATCGGCAACCCCTTCGGCCTCGCCTCCAGCGTGAGCACGGGCATCCTCAGCGCCAAGGCGCGCGAGATCGGCGCCACCCAGTACGACGACTTCCTCCAGACCGACGCAGCCATCAACCCCGGCAACTCGGGCGGGCCGCTCTTCAATCTCCGCGGTGAGGTGATCGGCATCAACACCGCCATCGTCAGCGGCGGCGCGGGCATCGGCTTCGCGGTTCCGAGCAACCTGGCCAAGGCGCTCATCCCTCAGCTGGAGAAGAACGGGAAGGTCACCCGGGGGTACATCGGCGTGAAGCTGCAGAACCTCACCCCGGAGCTGGCCAAGGCGCTCAACGTGCCGCAGACCTCGGGCGCGCTGATCAACGAGGTGACCAAGAACAGCCCGGGCGACAAGTCCGGCCTCAAGGCGGACGACGTGGTGGTCTCGCTCGACGGCAAGAAGGTGGAGAGCAGCTCGGCACTCTCTCGCAACGTCGCCCTCCGGCCTCCGAACGCCACCGTCACCCTGGGCATCGTCCGCGGTGGGAAGGCGCAGGACGTGAAGGTGACGCTCACCTCTCGTCCCGGTGACGTCGACCGCCTGGGTGATGCGCGCGGTCCGCGGCCCGGTGGCAGCCGCGGTCAGAAGGACGAGAGCAATCGCCAGCGCATCGGGCTCACGCTCCAGAGCATCGACCCTCGGACCGCCGAGGCCAATGGCCTGCCCACCAAGGGCGCGGTGATCACCGAGGTGCAGCCAGGCTCGCCCGCAGACGCCGCCGAGCTGGCTCCGGGCATGGTGGTGACCGAGGCGGGTGGAAAGAAGATCGCCTCGGCCGACGAGCTCTCGCGCATCCTGAAGGACGCCAAGCCGGGCAGCACCGTCCTGCTCCGGGTGGCGATCCGCCTTCCCAACCGCGAGGAGAGCACGCTCCTGCGGGCGCTGACCATCCCCGGAGCCTGACGCTGCCCTGACCGACGGGACCTGACCCTGGGGTACGCTCGGGAGCGGTGGTGAACAGCGCGCTCTTCCTCGTCGCCCGGAGCCTGCCCGTCCGACACGGCTTCACGCTCCGCCCGGGCGGGGTGAGCGAGGGCAAGCGCGCCTCGCTCGACCTCGGGCCCGCCGGCGACGGTGGACCGGACGTCCGCGAGAACCGTGCCCGCCTCGCGCGTGCGGCCGGCCTCCCAGCGGCGGGCCTGGTGCTGGCCGAACAGGTCCACGGTACGCACGTGGTGCGTGGCCGCCCGGGAGAGCTGCCGGAGGCCGACGGGCTGTGGACCGACGCCACCGACACGTGGATCGGCATCCGCACCGCTGACTGCGTCCCGCTGCTCCTCAGCAGCGACGACGGGTCACGAGTTGCCGCGGTTCACTCCGGATGGCGCGGGACCCTCGGGCGCATCGCCGAGGTGGCGGTGACCACACTCGGCCAGGCCGCCGGCGCTGGCCCCGCCACGCTGCGTGCGGCCATCGGCCCGTGCATCGGCGTCTGCTGCTACGAGGTGAGCGAGGACCTGGCGGACCGGTTCGCCCATGCTTTCGGGGAGACCGTCGTCGTCCGCCGCGAGGGGCTGCCCAGGCCGCACCTGGATCTCCGGCTGGCGGTGCGGCAGACGCTGCTACAGGCTGGGCTCGCCGAGACCCACATCGAGGACGTTTCCGGATGCAACGCGTGCGACCCGGCGCGATTCTTCTCGCACCGCAGGGACCAGGGTGGGACCGGTCGCCACCTGGCCTTCATCGCCCCGGGCGGCCTTTCTTGACCCCTCTCGAACGCGCTCCGTAGACTCGGGAAATCCCTCGGTTTCCAGTGCTCTGCCTGCGTCCTTCGACCATCCTCACGCTGCTCGTCCCCTGCGCAATGGGCTGTGCCTCGGACGCGGCGAGCAAGAGTGAGGTCCGCACCCTGCAGGGCTCGGTGAAACAGCTCCAGGACGAGAACCTCAAGCTGCTGGAGCGGGTCCAGGCGCTGGAGACCGACCGGGCCGTGGCGCACGCGCAGCAGCAGCCACTCGGACCACTCCTGGCCGCGGCCCCCTCGTCCACTCCGACCGGCGCCGAGGTGCCGAGCCTGGCGGTGGTGAAGCTGAAGCCGCGCGCCGACCGCGCGCCGCCGCTGGACCTTCGTACCCCGGTGCAGGAGCCCGACGCGGAGCTGATCGCCGCGGTGGGTCGGTCCGTGCCCGCGGGCAACGATGCGCCCGACGCCACCCAGGTCGACGGCGAGTTCGCTCAGGCCCAGGAGGCGCTGCGCACCGGGAACCTTGACCGCGGCGTGGAGCGGATGACCCGGTTCGCCGAGGCGCATCCGAAGGATCCCCGCGCCGACGACGCCCTCTACCTGGCCGCTCTCGGCGAGCTGGGCCAGGACGAGCCTGCGCGAGCGGCGAAGCTCCTGGAGAGCGTCCTCCAGCGCTATCCGGCCGGAGACGTGGTGCAGCAGGCGATGCTCAAGCTGGCCGAGTGCCGAATGCGGCTGAAGCAGCCCGCCGAGGCGCGCACCCTCCTCGCGCGGCTCGTGAACTCCTTCCCCGGGACGCCGGCGGCCACCGAGGCCGAGGCGCGCCTGGCCCGAATCCCGAGGACACCCTGATGAGAGTGCCGTTCCTGCTGCTGTGCCTCGTCGTCACCGGCGCTCGGGCCCAGGCTCCCGGCGGTTCCGAGGTCGAGGGCACCGAGGTGAAGCAACCCCCGCCGCAGCAACCGCGCCAGGCCGGACCGGGAGAGGTGCAGACCGCTCCGCCCGAGGCCCCGTCCCAGATCCACACCGTGGAGAGGGGCGACACGCTGTGGGACCTGTCCAGCAAGTACCTCGGCAGCCCGTGGTACTGGCCGAAGGTCTGGTCCTACAACCCGCAGATCGCCAACCCGCACTGGATCTACCCGGGCAACCAGGTGCGCTTCTATCCGGGCAACGGTGAGGAGACGCCCGCGCGAGCCGAGCAGGTCGCCGGCGACGAGGACGAGCTGCAGGCCGGCCAGGCGATCGAGGGCGACGACGAGGTCCAGATGGTCCGCCTCCCGGTGGAGACCAAGACCCGGGAGATCGTCCTGAAGGACGGGTTCGTCACGCCCAACGAGATCGATGCCGCGGGCACGCTGGTGGCCAGCTACGCCGAGTCGGAGATGCTCTCTCCGCCCGACGTCGTCTACCTCGAGTTCAAGGACCGGAGCGCGGTCCAGGTCGGCGCGAGCTACCTCGTGTACCGGACGGTGGGGAAGGTCCACCACCCGCGGAGCGGGAAGTTCCTCGGGTACCAGACCCAGGTCCTCGGCACCGTCAAGGTGAACCGCACCAGCGAGCCGAAGGTGCGGGCGACGATCGAGAAGGCCTTCGACGAGATCGGCCGCGGCGCCCGCATCGGACCCGCGCGGGAGCGGCTGTTCGAGACCGTCGCCCCGGTGCCCAACTCCGTCTCCTTGCAGAACCTGACCGTGGTGGCGCAGCTGGAGACCTCGCTCACCATGGCCGGCGAGCAGGTGCGCGTGCTGATCGACGCCGGGAGCGCCCAGGGCGTCCAGGTGGGCAACGTCTTCACCGTGATCCGCCAGGGCGACCCCGTCCTGTCCGGCGTGGGGGTCGATCCGAGCGCCAATCAGGACACCAGCCTCCCCGTGGAGGAGGTCGGCCGCTGCATGGCCGTGGACGTCCGGGAGGCGGTCACCACCTGCCTGCTCCTTCGCTCCTACCGCGAGGTGGTGGCGGGTGACCGGGTCGAGCTGCGCGGCGCAGGACCGCAAACGGCCGGAATCAGCCGGTAAAAGTGCCCTCTGGAGGGTCCACGGGGGTGGACCCTTGCTTGACCCGGTGGGGGCGGGCGCTTATGTCTCGCGCCGCCTTCGACCGGTCGGCCACTTCTATATAGGTGGCCCGTGACTGGCAGGAGGCGTGCCCGTGATGGACACCCAGCCCCTCCCCAGCGCCGAACGTGACGCGCTCCTGGCCCTCTGGGCCGTGCCGGGCATCGGCAGCATCGGCCTCGGCGGCATGCGCCGGTGGGCGGCCGGGCGGTGGGCGGACCTGCTCGAGACTCCGGCCCGCGACTGGGTGGACGGCTTCCCGGCGAGCGACCTGGTCCGTGCGCGGATCCGTGCCGCGGGCTCGCTTCGCGCCGTCGCCGACGAGGTGCGCGAGCGAGCGGCGCGGGGGCAGATGGAGGTGCTCCATCGGGGAGATTCCGGCTATCCCGAGCGTCTGGCCGAGGTGCGCGATGCGCCTCCGGTCCTCTTCGTGCGGGGCGTGGTGGGGCGCCCGCGCCGCCGGCTGGCGCTGGTCGGTACGCGCCACCCGGAGCAGGGCTACCTCCGGCACGCGCGGGCCTTCGCCGCGGCGGTCGCCGGTGCCGGAGCAGGTGTCGTGTCGGGCGCGGCGGCAGGCGTGGACCGGTCCTGTCACCTCGGGGCGCTGGACGTGGGGGCCGAGACGTGGGCCTTCCTCGGCTCGGCGCTCGACGCCCTGGACCCCGCGCAGGCCCGCCTCGTGCCGCTGATCCTCGATGGAGGCGGGGCTGTGTTCAGCGAGCTGCCTCCGGGAATCCGTGCGAGCAAGCAGACGTTCCCCCGGCGAAACAGACTGATCTCCGGCGCATCCGATGCGGTCGTCGTGCTCCGGGCAGGGAGGCGCAGCGGCACGATGCACACCGTGGCCGCGGCCCGGGACCAGGGCCGGCCGATCCTCGCCTGTCCGGGCGAGACCTGGGCGGAGGCCGCACTGGGCTGCAACCTGCTGGTGGCGCGTGGGCTCGCTCGACTCTGCATCGAGCCTGCGGATGCGCTCCGTGCCGTGGGGCTGGACCGGGCTGCACCCGTCCGCGGCGACCAGGAGCCACGGCAGATGCCCGGGCTGTCTGCGGCGGCGGCGGCAATCTATGCGCTGCTCGACCGGCAGCCGCGAGAGGTGGAGGAGCTGGAGGAACGCTCGGGGCTGGATCCGGGCGGAGCGGTGAGCGCGCTGTGCGAGCTGGAGCTCCTGGGCCTTGCGACGCAGGGCCCAGGAAGAAGGTACCAACGGGTGTGAGGAGAGAGATGCCGACGACACGGACCAAGAAGACCGACACGGGGGCCGCCCCGGCCGAGAAGGCGAAGAAGCCTCGGGGCCGGAAGGCAGCGCCGGCGGTCAAGGCGGGGAAGGCCGCTCCGGCGAAGACCGCCGCGAAGAAGCGGACCCTGGCCGTGGTGCAGGCCGACACCACCCCCGCTCCGCGCCGCGCTGGCCGCTACCTGGTGGTGGTGGAGTCCCCGGCCAAGGCGAAGACCATCAAGAAGTACCTGGGCTCGGGCTACGCGGTGAAGGCGTCGGTGGGCCACGTGAAGGATCTGCCCAAGAGCAAGATGGGCATCGACGTGGAGCACGACTTCACGCCCGAGTACCACGTCATTCCGAGCAAGGAGAAGGCGCTCGGTGAGCTGAAGAAGGCGGCGGCCGGCGCCGAGCAGGTCTTCCTGGCGACGGACCCCGACCGCGAGGGCGAGGCGATCGCCTGGCACCTGAACGAGGAGCTCCGTCACCCGAACGCGGTGCGGGTGCTGTTCAACGAGATCACCAAGAAGGCGATCCAGGAGGCCATCGCCCACCCGCATTCGCTCGATCAGCGCATGTTCGACTCGCAGCAGACGCGGCGGATCCTCGACCGGCTGGTGGGCTACCAGATCAGCCCGCTGCTCTGGAAGAAGGTGCGTCGCGGGCTCTCCGCGGGCCGGGTGCAGTCGGTCGCCGTGCGGCTGGTCGTCGAGCGCGAGCGGGAGATCAAGGCGTTCGTGCCGGTGGAGTACTGGACGCTGGAGGCGGAGCTGGAGGGCAAGTCCCCGCCGCCGTTCCGCGCTCGCCTGGCGAAGCTGGACGGAAAGAAGGCCGAGGTTCCGGACCGGGCGACCGCCGATGCGCTCCTCGATGAGCTGCGGAACGCCGACTACCGGGTGGAGTCGGTGGAGCGCCGCGAGCGCCGCCGGAACGCGCCGGCTCCGTTCATCACCAGCAAGCTCCAGCAGGAAGCGGCGAACCGGCTGCACTTCACCGCCAAGAAGACCATGACCCTCGCCCAGCGGCTGTACGAGGGCGTCGAGCTCGGCGACGAGGGCCAGACGGCCCTCATCACCTACATGCGCACCGACTCGGTGCGGCTCTCGGACGACGCGGTGAAGGCCGCGCGCGAGTTCATCGCCGACACCTACGGCAAGGACGCCTTGCCCGAGGAGCCGATGGTCTACAAGAGCCGGAAGAGCGCCCAGGACGCGCACGAGGCGGTCCGTCCGGTGTCGATGGAGTGGACGCCCGACCGCGTCCGTCCCTTCCTCGAGCCGGACATGGCGCGGCTCTACGAGCTCATCTGGAACCGGTTCGTGGCCTGCCAGATGAAGCCCGCGGTCTATGACCAGACGACCGTGGAAGTCTCCGCCGGCCGGGCGACGTTCCGAGCCGCGGGTTCGATCCTCAAGTTCGCGGGCTACCTCGCGGTGTACGGGATGGCGCCCACCACCGAGGAGGAAGCAGATCGGGAGAAGGCCAGCCCTGACGAGCCACGCGACGAGGGCAACGTGCAGCTGCCGGAGCTCGCCGAGGGCGATCCGCTCCGGCTGGTGGGACAGGGGCTCGTCTCCGAGCAGCACTTCACGCAGCCGCCGCCCCGATTCACCGAGGCCTCGCTGGTGAAGGAGCTGGAGGAGGACGGCATCGGGCGGCCGTCGACCTACGCCTCCATCCTCTCGGTCATCCAGGAGAAGAAGTACGTGGAGAAGATCGAGGGCCGGTTCCATCCGACCGAGCTGGGGAAGATCACCACCGAGGAGCTGGTGAAGCACTTCCCCTCGGAGATGGACGTCACCTTCACCGCGGGGATGGAGGAGCAGCTGGACCAGATCTCCGAGGGAGAAGCGGACTGGCGCCGGGTGCTGCGTGACTTCTACGGCCCGTTCCAGGTGACCCTGGCCAAGGCCGAGCAGGAGATGCGGGACGTCAAGCGCGAGGAGATCCCCACCGACGTCACCTGCGAGAAGTGCGGGAAGATGATGGCCATCAAGTGGGGGAAGATGGGCCGCTTCCTGGCCTGCACCGGTTATCCCGACTGCAAGAACACCAAGGACTTCAAGGAGGTCGACGGCAAGGTGGTGCCGGTGGAGGAGGAGCCCACCGACGAGACCTGCGAGAAGTGCGGCCGACCGATGGTCATCAAGCGCGGACGGTTCGGGCGGTTCATGGCCTGCTCCGGGTATCCGGAGTGCAAGACCAGCAAGCCTCTCTCCATCGGCGTGGCCTGCCCGACCTGCAAGGTGGGTTACCTGACCGAGCGCAGGAGCCGGCGCGGGAAGGTGTTTTTTGGGTGTCACCGCTACCCGGACTGCACCTTCGCCGCCTGGGACCGGCCGCTGCCCCAGACCTGTCCGCAGTGCGCCTCCCCGTACCTGCTACAGAAGTACAGCAAGCGCGACGGCGCGCGCATCGTGTGTCCGAACAAGGAGTGCGGGTACACCCGCGCGGTGGACGAGGGTGGGCCGGTGGCGCCACCCAGCGCGGCCTGAGGCAGCGGGGCGGCCCGAGGCGCGACGAGCTCGACCGTCCGGAAGCAGCCGAGCGGCGGAACACCTCTCCGCCCCCATGCACCGAGTGTTTCGAGCAGACCCGCGGAACGATTCCCGCCGAGGCAGACACGCGAGGAAGCCGCCGGCCCGGGCGCGAGGTCAGGGGATCTGCGCGGCGGTGCGATGCTTCCCTCCGCCGAGGCGATGCGCTCGGCGCTCGGCGCGCGGCCGTGCCGTTCTTGACACCCCCGGTACGCCAAAGGGACGATGTTCCTCAGCTTCGCCGTGAAGCATCGCTCCGCTGCATCTCCCGAACATCGCCTGCTGCCCCGGGGCCGCTCCCTTCCCCAGAATGTGACCGCGCCGGCCACGAGCCACCCCCGAGCGCGCCGAAGAAAGGATCCACCCCCGTGATGGACACGTCGCTGAGCCACCTGGTCGAGGCCGTCCTCGCCGCCGCGCCTGGCGCGAAGGGCGGGGCGGTGGACTCGATCGTCCGCTTCTTCAAGGAGGGCGGACCGTTCATGTACGTGAACATCTTCTGGATGGCGTGCGCGATCGCCGTGGTGGTCGAGCGCGTCGTCACGCTGATGTTCCGCTACAACCTGAACGCCGAGCCGTTCATGGAGCAGATCACCAAGCTGGTCCTCACTGGCAACGTGGACCGTGCGGTGAAGCTCTGCGGCGCCGCCCCGAACTCGCCGCTCGCCCGCGTCATCCGGGCCGGGCTCACCCGGGCCAATCGCGGGGAGATGGAGGTGGCCAAGAGCGTGGAGGAGGCCATCCTCGAGTACACGCCTCCGATCCAGGCGCGCATCCCCTGGCTCTGGTCCCTCGCGAACATCGCGACCCTGGTCGGCCTCCTGGGCACCATCAGCGGCCTCATCATCACCTTCCAGTCGCTGGGCAACGTGCCGGCGGATCAGAAGCAGGCCATCCTCTCCAACGGCATCTCGGAGGCGATGAACAACACCGCCTTCGGCCTGGGCATCGCGGTGTCCTGCATCATCGCCCACCTGTTCCTCACCGCGTACGCCAAGAAGATGGTGGAGACGGTGGAGCTCAGCGCGCTGAAGCTGGAGAACCTCCTGTCGCGTCGCCAGGCCGGCGAGACGTCGGCGATGGACTTCGAGCGCTCGGCGTAGGGGGCGGGTCGCCGAGGGTCAGCGCGAATGGCGTTCTTCTACAGCAAGCGCAAGCTCAGGCCTCATGGGCGCGAGGAGGGCCAGGAGCTCAACATCGTCCCCTACCTCGACATCCTCATGAACCTGATCATGTTCATGCTCCTGTCGATCACCGGGCTGTCGGCGTTCGGCATCCTGAACGTGAACGCGCCGAACTACGGTGGGCCGAGCACGCAGATGACGGAGGAGGGCGACAAGCCGAAGCTCCTCCTGACCGTGCTCATCTCCCAGAAGGGCTTCTACGTCGCGGCGACCGGGGGGGTGGTGGGCCAGCAGCCGCAGGGGCAACCCAACCCGGCCGAGGCGCCGCCGAGCATCCCGAAGAAGGCGGATGGGGCATACGACTACACCGCGCTCACCGAATCGATGGTGAACGTGAAGAAGGAGTTCCCCTCCGAGTCGAAGGTCATCGTCGGCGC
>Ga0070664_100000227_pt1 | contig 40178 bp, 35 predicted proteins | sample KBSC73metaG_FD_65863 | JGI IMG/M metagenome (GOLD analysis project Ga0070664, IMG submission 65863) | Corn rhizosphere microbial communities from Kellogg Biological Station, Michigan, USA - KBS C7-3 metaG | ecosystem: Host-associated > Plants > Roots > Rhizosphere > Soil ... | reverse complement strand
GGTGTGGATGCGGGCCGTGCGGGTGCTCCGCTCGGAAAGGAAACGGCGCCCGCCGGTCAGCTCGGGACCAGCCGGAGGTGTCGCCGGATCGGGGCCCAGCGCCGGCGCTGCAGCGTGCGGACCAGCGCCGAGCGGGCCCGGTCGAAGACCTCGCCCACCGCCAGCTCGGGACGAGCCTCCGTGGACTCCACCGTGACCGCGCCTCCGTGGCGGAGGCCCACCCGGATGACGCAGCGCAGGTCGCGGCCACCGCGGGGCCCATTCAGGTCCTCGATCCAGAGCTGCACCCGGCGAACATGCACCTCGAGTCGCCCGAGCGAGTGCAGGAGGTGGCGTTCACAGAGCGCCCGGAACCGGGGCTCGACGATGAGGTGGCGGACGCGGATCTCGAGCTTCATGCACTCCGAACCCGCGTCGCCGGGACGACTTCCAGAGCAAAAACCGCAGTATCCGGTCGATCAGGCCGATGCTTCTCGGCCGTTTCCTCGAGCGACGCCTCTCGGAGCGGGGGTGGGCGGGGCAGGTTGCCCGCGCCGAGGTGAGCGCGCTCAGCTTCCGTCGATTCCGTTGAGCAGCTCGCGGAGCACCCACGGAAGGTCGGCACCGGTCTCGCCCAGCACACCGATGAGCGAGTCGAGATCGCCCTCGATGCCGCGAAACCGCCGCCGGAGCGCGCTCATCACCCGCGCCCGTGCCGCGCTGAGCGCGCGCGAGACCGTCGACTTGTGGGTCCCCACGCGCCGGCCGATCTCCTCGAGCGTCAAGCCCTCGAGGACGTAGAGCGCCAGGAAGTGCCGGGTCCTCGGCTCCAGCGTGGCCAGCGCCTCGACCAGCGCGGCCTGGATCGTCGCTTGCTCCGAGCGGCGGAGCAGTGACAGCTCCGGGTCGGGTCCGGGTGCGGCGAGCTCGGCCAGTCCCCGCATCTCTTCCTCGCCCTGAGGTCTCGCCTCGAGCAGGTTCAGCGCCACCCGGACCAGCACCGAGCGGAGGAAGGGATCCAGGCCGCCCCGTCCCTGGTACTCGGCGAGCTTCGGCATCCGTGGCCCGACCAGGAGTCGCTCGCGCGTGCGTTGCAGGACCTCGGCCCGGAGCTCGTCGTCCGGCCGGAGCCGCCGCAGCGCGCGCGGCAGGAGCGCCCGGAGCCGGGCGTCCAGGAGCTCCAGCGCCGGATTCCGTCCCTCGAGGGCCGCGGCCACGAGGTAGAGGTCCGCCACGTGCGTGGGCACGCCGGCGCCATCGACGACAGGGCGGCGGCGGGAGAGGAAGTGGAAGAACGCCGTCGAGTCGACGTGAAGCCCCGGATGCGCCCGACGCGCAACGTCCAGCGCCCGCCAGCCTTGAACCAAGAGAAGGACGCCTTCGCCCGGGATGGCCCGCCCCGGCGCCAGGTCCCCCCTCGAGGACGCAGTCTGCCCTACCTGAGCAGTTTCGGTGCAACCCATGCAGCCAGCGCACTTCTTCGTGCCGCAGGCCGGCCAGGCGAGAGGGCCCCCGCTGCCCACATGGCGCTACACGGGTTCCCCCCGTTGGACATCGTGCAAACCCTGCCGCGTAGCGGCCAGGGAATGTCGAGAGGAGTACTGCCGGTGGGCGCGCATGTGCTGGTCGTGGAAGACGAGGCAGATCTCAGGTCTGCCCTGGTGGAGCTGCTGTCCATCTGGGGCTACCGGGTCAGCACCGCCTCCGATGGTCGCGAGGCGCTCGAGCGGCTCCGGACCGGCCAGGACCCCGTCGTCGTGCTCCTCGACCTGCAGATGCCGGTCATGAACGGGGACGAGCTCCTCGACGAGGTGAGCCGCGATCCGCCGCAGCGACCGCTGCGCATCATCGTGCTCTCGGCGAGCCTGGACGTGGAGCGCCGCGAGGCCTACGACAGTGTCGCCGCCGCGCTGAACAAGCCCGTCACCGCCGACCGGCTGCACGCGACCGTGGACGCGGAGGCGCAGGCGCTGGAGTGAAGGCACCGGGGACGGGGAACTGTCCCACACGAGACGCCGTTGCGGCCGACGCCGGGCATGAGCAGACGGAGCGGAAGGGGGTGGGCTCCGGACGCTCTTTGGCTTAGAGACTGACCCGTGGAGCCGATGGAACAGTCCCCTCCTCCGGTCCCGGGCCGGCTGGCGTTCTTCCGCGCTAGCATGGGCCTCGGTCTCAAGGCGTTCGGAAGCAGCCAGCGCATGCAGGCTCCCCTGGAGACTGCGCTGGTCCGCGAGCGCCACTGGATGACCGAGGAGGAGCACGCCGGGGTACTCCGGCTCCTCGATCTCTTCCCCGGCGCTCCCTCGGCCAACACGCTCGCTCTGGTGGGGCAGCGGCTCGGAGGCTGGACGTGGTCCCTGCTCGGCTACGTCGGGTTCGTGCTCCCCGGGGTGCTGGTCACAGCCCTTCTCGCCTGGCTGTACGTGCAATTCGATCTCGGGAACCGTCTCGAGCCGCTCTTTCGAGGATTCGGCGGGGCGGCGGTCGGAGCGATCCTGGCGCTCACCCTCCGCCGCGTGCGCGGCGCGGTGCACGCTCGATGGCAGATGGCCGTCGCGGGAGCGGCACTCCTCCTCACCGTCGCGGGCAAGGCTTCGCCCACCGAGGTGGTGCTGCTCGGGGCCGCCACCGGGCTCGCGGTCGAGCTGGGGTTCCGTCGCCGGCGCTCCCGGAAACCGGACGTTCCTCCGCCGCCCGCGGAGGGAGCGAGCACGGTTCGCTCCGCCGCGCTCGCCGCGCTTCCGGTGCTGGCGGCGATGCACCTCGCCGGACTGGACGCCCAGGTCGTGCAGGCGCTGGTGCTCTACTTCCGGACCGGCCTCGGGGCCTACGGCGGCGGCGTCGCGATCATCCCTCATCTGAGCGAGCGGCTGGACGCGCTCGGGTGGCTGACCCCGCGGCAGCTCGCCGACGGGGTCTCGGTGGCCCTGCTCACTCCGGGTCCGGTGCTGCTGGTCGCGACCTTCGCCGGCTACGTGCACCACGGCTGGGCGGGTACCGCCGCCTCCACCGTGGCGCTCCTGGCCTCGCCCTGGGTGCTGGTCCAGCTGGCCGGGGGCTGGCTGGCCCGCGTCCGCGAGCACCCCTTCGTTCAGGCCGCGGCCAGCGGGCTGCTCCCTGCCGTGGTGGGGCTCATGGGCTCGGCGGCGGTGGTCCTCGGCGGCCTCCCCGAGTTTCACCAGCCCATCACGCTCGCCATTGCCGGGGCGGCGGCGCTCACCCTGGTCCGCTACGAGCTCAACCCCGCGTGGGTCGTGGCCGCGGGGGGTGTGCTGCGTCTCGCGCTGTCTCTGGCGGGTGTATGAGCTCCGGGTCTCCTGCACTGCGCATCCTGCTGGTCGAGGACGACGCTGCCATACGCGAGGCGCTGAACGAGGTCCTGGCCGAGCTCGGCTACGAGGTCGTGTCTGCCTCGGACGGCGGGCGCGGGCTGGCGCTGGCCGCGCAGCAACCCGTGCCCTGTCCCATCCTTCTCGACTGGCGAATGCCGGTGCTCGACGGGCCCGAGTTCCTGGTCCGCCTCCGGGAGCTGCCGCGGGGCAAGGAGTTTCCGGTGATCCTCTCCACCGCAGACCGGTCGGCGACCGTCATCGCGGTGGGGGACCAGGTGGCCGGCGTGCTCAGCAAGCCGTTCGATCTGGAGGCGCTGCTCGCGGTGCTGAACCGCGTCTCGCGGCAGCGCACCGCCTCCTAGCGCTCTAGAAGTTTCCTGCCAGGCTCAGGGCGCCCCCGCCGGGCAGGAGCGTGGCCCCGACCCGGACTCCCGGCTCCTTGCGGATCTGCGCGTTGTGCTCGCGGATCAGCCCCATCAGCTCGTCACGCGAGACCGGATGCGCGCTGTAGGCGCTGGAGGCGATGCCAAGCACCGCGCCTCCGAGGACCAGGCCCCCGGACCAGTAGAACCGCGTGCGGAGCTGCGCGTCCCGGTCGTCCCAGCACTTGAGGTCTCCCTGGGGGCAGCCGTGGATGAAGAACGCGCTGATGCCCACCGCGATGCCGGAGACGAGAAGCAACGCGCTCCCGGTCCCCATGATCCGCTTGGCCGCGAGACGGCGCTCGTAGTCCTCGGCGAGATCGTTGCGCCCCAGCGCGCTGTAGAGCGCACGGCCCTTCAGAGGGCGCTTGTCGGGGCCGATCACCGGGACCTGGACCATCGGTCCCCAGCCGCGGTTGCCCTCCACGTGCTCCGGGCGCCACTCGAGGCGGATCAGCCGGTCGTCCACCTGAGCCGGCGGGGGCGATTGCTTCGCCTTCTTCGCCTTGCCCGGAGCCGGAGGCGGTGCCGAGCCGAGGTCCGCCTCCCCGCCAACGGTGGGCGCCGGTGCGGCGGTCTGCGGAACCGGAACGGCTCCGGGCGGCAACCGCGGAGCTCCCGTCGGAACGTCCTGGACCGTGGGTGCCTGGTTCCCGGCACCGACTGCCGCGGCGGCTCCGGCCGCCGCCCCGGCCGCGGGCGCTCCGGCGTTCGGTGCAGGAGCGGGAGCTGGCTGCTGCGCAACCCCCGGGCTCGTCGCGGCAGGAGGAGGTGCGTAGGCCGGAGGCGGAGCGGACTGCGGCGCGGCACCCTGTGGCGCGGTCGCGGGAGCTTGAGTGGCCGGCGCGGCCGCGGCAGGAGGAGGTGCGTAGGCCGGAGGCGCGGGCGCCTGCGTCTGGGCAGGAGCAGGCGCCGGTTGCTGGGCATCGCCCTGCGGTGCGGCTGCCGGAGGAGCCTGGCCGGCGGCCGCCGCTCCTGCGGCTGCGCCAGCCGCGGCCGGCGGGGCATACGCGGGCGGCGCGGCGTACGCGGGCTGCTGAGGAGCGGGCGCGGGCTGCTGGGGCGCGTACGCGGGCTGCTGAGGAGCGGGCGCGGGCTGCTGGGGCGCTGCATATGCCGGCTGCTGAGGAGCGGGCGCAGGCTGCTGGGGCGCTGCATATGCCGGCTGCTGAGGAGCGGGCGCAGGCTGCTGGGGCGCTGCATATGCCGGCTGCTGAGGAGCGGGCGCGGGCTGCTGAGGCGCGTACGCCGGCTGCTGAGGAGCGGGCGCGGGCTGCTGGGGCGCTGCATATGCCGGCTGCTGAGGAGCGGGTACGGGCTGCTGCTGCGGCGCGTACGCCGGCTGCTGAGGAGCGGGTGCGGCCTGCTGCTGCGGCTGCGCTGGTGCGGGTGCGTACGTGGGCGGAGGAGGAAGCGGCTGGACGGGGACGCCCTGGGCCAGCGCTCGCACGGGGTATCCCCCGAGCGCGGCGACGAGCAGGGATGCCACGGCCTGCTGGACGATCGGGGTGCGGCGCGCGGTCACGGGGAGCCCTCCTCAGCGATTCCGGCCGGAGACCGTCGGACGGGCCCGGCGAGCGGGATATTCACCCCTCCGGCGCCCATGAGATACCCGATGCCGTGCCGCGACCAGGGGGACTGTGAACTCGGAGGCGGCCCGTTCGGCCCATTTTGGGCTGGACCCTCGGCAGTCGCACCAGGGTGGGGTCGGAGTTGCAGCTTTCTTGAACCTGGGCCGGGTCGGCTGGCCTGCTCGAGGGCGTTGCCGACCGGTTGCTGGAGACCGGGTTCGGTCGTGGGAGAGCGGGCCTCAGTGGCAACGGGGCCGTCCGACCGCCCTCCCTCCCGCGGCCTCTTCGGGCTCCGCGCTCACTTCCCGAACAGTCCCTGAAGCCGCTTCCGGGCTTCCTCCGCGGCCTGCTGGTGCAGCTGCTCGGCCTCGGACTGCGCCTTCTGCTCACCGTGCGTCGGCTGCTGGTCCGTCCCGGCATTGCCCGAGCCGCCCAGTGCGCCGCCCAGCACCCCCCCCGCGGCCTTTCCGATGTCGGACCCGCCCAGGAGCGAGCGCACGGTGCTCGCGCCGGCGAGCTTGGCGATGGTGAGCGCTGCCGGCTTCACGTCCAGGCCGGTGATCTGTGGCGCCCAGGCCGGGCCGCTCAAGCTGAGTGCCACGGGGATCGGCTCCGGAGGGGTGACCTTTCCGCCGGTGAGCGACTTGATGGTCTGTGGCGTCAGCGCCACGGTCCCTGCCAGGGCCAGCGCGCCGGAAAGACCCACCCCACCCCCGAGCGAGATGTTCGCCTGGGGAAGCTGGATGTCGATCGGCTTGGTGAGCTTCGCCACGCCGTTGTCGACGCTCATCGCGATCCCCAGGTTCTCCCCGAGGGACGTGCGCCCGCCCTCGCCGGCCAGCCCTCCCAGCGACTTCGAGGCGAACGGCAGCGCCTTCGCCAGAGGCCCCACCACCGAGGAGACCAGGTCGGCCCCGAGGAACGCGCCGTTCTTGAGGTTCCCGTCGATCTTCCCGTCGACCGTCCTCTCCACCGCGGTCAGCGTGGTCCCCTTTCCGGCGAGCGCGATGTTTCCGTCGAAGATGCCAGCGAAGGCCTTGCCCTTTCCACCGAAGGTCAGTGCCTGGCCCAGGTCGAGGCTCTTCACCGCGAGCTTGACGTCCCAGGGCTTCTCCACCGGGCCGAGCCGCACGCTGGTGCCGTCCAGCCGGACCTGACCACCGGCCGCATCCATGCTGAAGCGGTCGACCTTCAACAGGTCGTCTTGCATCGAGGCGTCGAGCACCAGGTTCTTCCAGGGCACCTTGTGGAAGAGGACCGAGGCGACCTCGACGTGGATCTTCCCGCGGTAGCCATCGAAGCGGTGCGGGTCCGCGGGCGGCGGCTCGGGCTGCTTCGATGATTCGGTCTGCAGCAGCAGCGCGTCCGCATCCAGCTTCGGGGCACGCGCATCGAGGGCGAAGGTGGTGGTGGCGCGCTTGCCTTCTCCCTGCAGCTCGACGGACGCGGTGCCGCCGAGCGTGTCCTCGAGGACGTGGAGCGACCAGGCATCGACCTTGATCGTCGTGCTGCCGCCGCGGCTCGCGCTCCCCTTGAGCGACAGCGCCATCGGCCGCCCGGGTGGCTTGTCCAGGAGCTGTCCGGGCCGGAGGTCGGCCCCGGCGAGGTCGAGATCCGCATCGAAGCGATAGGCGTTCTTTCCCGCGCCCCGAAGATTCGTCACCAGCTTCATCGGCGCGCCGGCGGCCTTCGACAGCTGCATGGGAATGGCCAGCCGCACCGGAGTGAAGTCGAGCAGGAGGGCGACGGTGGGCGCAGCCTGCGTCCCCGAGCCGCGGATGGTGAGCCCGATCGGACCGGCGGCCTGGCCCTTCAGCGCCTTCGCCAGCGCCGGGAACGAGCGCGAGATCTCCGCCGGATCCAGGTCGTGCCCCACGATCTCGAAGTTCTCGATGCTCGGCTTCTCGCTGGCGAGATTGCGGACCCGGCCCTTTCCGGTGATCCCGGCCTTGCCGACCGCGAGCGCCAGAGTGCGGATGTCCAGATCGCCGGTCTCCGCGTTCCCGTCCAGGTCGGTGTCCAGGGTCACGTCGATCGGTGTCGTGCCGGTACCGGCGAAGCGGAGCCCCCGGGCGTGGATGCCGCCCTTGGCCTTCGTGGGCCCCTTGCCGCCGGCCACCGCGGCGCCCAGCTCCGCGGTCCAGTCGGCATCGAGCCGTCCGGCCTCCAGCCGCGCGTCCTTCGGAAGGAACGGACCGAGCGGGGCGAGGTCCACCGGCTGGATCTTCAGCACCACGCGCTCGGGGGTGGGCTGGAGGCTCTTGGGCAGGGGCGCGGTGTGCAGGTGCAGCTCGAGGTTCTGCTTGTCGGCAAGCAGGGCGGCCTTCACCACCACGTCCAGCGGCTTGCCGGCGCGCAGGTCGTCGACCGTGACGTCCAGGTCCGAGATGCCGAGCTCGCGTGTCTGTCCGGTGCTCCGGTCCACCAGGCGCACCCGCCCGTCGTCCACCTCCGCGTGATCGATCCGGACCGCGGAGAGGTCGCGTTCCTCCGTGCTCGGCGGCTCGGCGGGCTTCGATTTCTCCTGCTCGGCGAGGCGCGTTTGCAGCCGCTCGAGGTTGGTGCTGCCGTCGCGGAACCGGACCACGTTCACCACCGGCTGGTCCACTTCCACCGAGCGGATCACGATGTCCTTGCCCAGGGAGAAGAGCGCCCGAAGGGCGCCGACCTTGACCGCGACCTCCTTGACCTGGGCCAGGGGGACCCCCTCGTCGGGACCGGCGCCCACCTCGAGACCGGAGACGGTGGCACCGAGGCCGGTGAGGAAGCTGGTGGAGACCCGGCCGATGGAGATCGGTCGGCCGAGCTGCTGCGAGAGCGTGGCGGCCTCGGCCTGCGCCCGCTTGGTCAGGATGGAGTCGAGGACCAGGGAGACGACGAAGACGACCGCGACCAGGACCGCGACCACGATGGCCAGCACGCGGACCCAGCGCTTCTGAAAGGGGGATGCCATGGCGATACCCACGGTAGGCATGCCCCCCGGGCCAGTGAAACCGTCCTGCGAGCGCATCTGGCGGCCGGGTGACGTAGGGTCAAGGGGTTCCATGGGCCAGGGCACGGTGGCCATCGTGGTGCACGGCGGAGCGTGGAGCATCCCGCCCGGGGCACGGGAACCCCACACCCGGGGCTGCCTGGCCGCCGCCGAGCGGGGCTTTGCCATCCTCGACTCGGGCGGTTCGGCAGTGGACGCCGTGGTGGCGGCCATCGAGCTCCTCGAGGACGATCCGACGTTCGACGCTGGCCGGGGCTCGGTGCTGTCGGCCGAGGGGCGGGTGCAGCTCGACGCGGGGCTGATGGACGGACGCACCCTTCACGTCGGCGCGGTGGCCAGCGTGCACCGAGTCGAGCATCCCATTCGCCTCGCCCGGGCGGTCCTGGAGCGTTCGAGCCACCATCTGCTGGTTGGCGAGGGCGCGGAGCGGTTCGCCCGGGAACAGGGCCTCGCGCTGGTGGATCCGGACTCCCTGGTCGTCGATCGGGAACGACAGCGCTACGCGGACTTCCTCGCCGGCCGGCTCGGCACCGCGGACGACTTCGCCCACGACACGGTGGGTGCGGTGGCGCTGGACGCACGGGGGCAGATCGCCGCCGGCAACAGCACCGGCGGTGTCGCGTTCAGCCTTCCGGGACGGGTGGGGGACGCGCCGCTGCCGGGCGTGGGCTACGTGGCGGACTCACGGACCGGCGGGGTGGCCTGCACCGGCTGGGGCGAGCACATCCTCCGGGTGGGGCTCGCCACACGGGCGCTGGTGGCGATGGAGCGCGGGGCCTCGGCCCAGGAAGCGACGTCGGAGGCCCTTCGGGTGCTCGAGCGGTCGGTACAGGGGCGGGCCGGGCTCATCGTGCTCGACCGCGGCGGCGCGGTCGGGCTCGCTCACTCCACCCGGTGCCTGGCCCATGCCTACCGGCGGACGGGGATGCCCGCGGCGGTCGGAGGGACCGAGGCCCCGGGGCCGCCGATCACCGCTTCTTCGCCGACGCCCCCCCGGCCTTCGACACCGTGAAGGTCTGAGTCTGCGTCTCCTGTCCGTCGACGGTGAGCGCGACCTTGTAGTCCCCGGCCGGCCAGCCCGAGGGCTTGGAGATATGGAACTCGGTGTTCATCGGCTTCGCGGAGGGCGGGGTGATGGGCTTGCTCTCCTCGTGCACCAGCACACTCTTCGGACCGAAGGTCCAGCGCGTGCCGAGGACCGCCTGGGGCGTCACCCCCTCGCTGGTCACCGACAGGTAGATGGTGTCCTTCGGACCGAACGTCGTCGTTGCGGTCTGGACCGTGTTGTCGGGCTGGATCCCCTTGCCCAGCTGGACCGCGGTGACCCGGAACGGGACCGGCGGTGGCGGGGGGGGCGGCTGGGCGACGGGAGGAGGCGGTGGCGGCGGCGGGGGCTCCTCCTTCTTGCAGCCGGAGAGGACAAGCAACGACAGACCGAACAGGGCAGCCTTTCGGAGCATCGGTGTTCCTCGTGTTTGGGTGGGGTGTCTGGCGGTTCAGGCCTTGGGAATCTTCAGGACCTGGCCGGGGTGGATGAGGTCGGGGTTACTGCCCACGACGTCCTTGTTTGCCTCGTAGAGGACGCGCCACTTCTTCGCGTCTCCCATCAATGCCTTGGCAATCTTGCTCAGGCTGTCTCCGGGCCGGACGGTGTAGGTCCGGTCCACCTCCTGATCGGTCGAGATGCTCGAGCTGCCCCCCTGCACGTCGGAGAAATCCGGCTCGTCGTCGGGCATGGCCGCCTCCCTTCAGTCGGAACGATGTTTACGCCTTTGCGAACAGTGAGACCAATGGTCAATGGCCCCGAGGTACGGTTCCTGTTGCGTTTCCGTCGAGACAAGGGCAGGACGGGACGCCGCGAGACGGAGGGGACGCCGCGATGAGCCTGGCCAAGGACTTCCGCGAGTTCTTGCTGAAGCAGAACGCCCTTGCACTGGCGGTCGGTGTGGTGATCGGCGCTGCGGTCGGCAAGGTCGTCAGCGCAATCGTCGACGACATCATCATGCCGATCGTCGGCATCCTCTTGCCCGGCGGTGAGTGGCGAGCCTGGGAGCTTCCACTGACCCACGACGCGGCGGGGAAGGTCACCAACGCCATCAAGTACGGCGATCTGCTCGGGCGCCTGGTCGACTTCGCCATCATCGCCATCGTGGTCTTCTTCGTGACCAAGGCGCTGCTCACTGCACCCGCGCCCACCAAGGTGTGTCCGCGCTGCGCCGAGACGATTCCCGTCCCAGCCACCCGCTGCAAATTCTGCACGAGCGATGTCTGATCCGACCGGTGCAAAGGCAACCGTCGTCGTTTCAAAACCGTCACCCAGGGCTTCGCCTGCTCCAGTATGCGGGACGCCGCCCCGGGCACGCACAACCCGCCGTTTGGAGGACTTCCCCATGCGTCGAATCGTTGCCGTGATCGCGTTGGGGGCGGCCGCCGTGGGTTGCTCCACGGTGGACCCCGCTCCGAAACTGAAAGCCGCCACCTCCGCCATCGAGGCCGCGAAGTCCGCCGGCGCGGCGAACTTCCCCGCCGCCGCAAAGCCGCTCGCCGACGCCGAGAAGTACCTCGCGACGGCCCAGAGCCTGATCAAGAGTGGCGACAACGAGGCCGCGGTCCAGCAGCTCAACCTGGCGAGCGCTGCCGCCGGCGACGCGAAGATGACCGCCACCGAGCACACCAACATCGCGAAGGCCAAGGAGGTCGACGCGAAGATCGCCGACCTCAAGGCCAAGCTCGGCAAGTGAAAGGGAGAGGGACGACCATGCGATCGATCAAGCTCACCGTTGCCCTGGCCCTCTGCGCCGGCTGCTCTGCACCGTTCACCTATCCCGATCTGGCGAAGGCGAAGGACACCTATGCCCACGCGGTGAAGACGGGCCAGCCCGAGGAGTACAAGAAGGAGTTCGACGACGCGAAGAAGGCCATCGCCGCCGCGCAGTCCGCGCAGGACGCGCAGGCCTCCTTCGAGCGCGGGAAGGATCCCTCGCGCGAGCGCGACCTGGCCAAGGAGGCCCTCTACAAGGCCGAGGCGGCGGACCATGCTGCCCTCGCCGCGGCTGCCGGGGCTGGCCTGGGAGCCAAGGAGGCCGAGCTCGCCGAGCTCCAGAAGGAGTGGGACGAGAAGGGCGCGCTGGCCAACGATGCCGCGGCTCGTGCCGAGGCCGAGCGGGCGGCCCGCGAGGCCGAGGAGGCCCGCAAGCGGCTGCAGAAGTTCGCCGACGTGAAGGAGGACGAGCGCGGCACCATCATCACCCTGGCCGGTGGCATTCCCTTCAAGACGGGGAAGGCCGACCTCCAGCAGATGGCGATCGACCGGCTCAAGATCGTGGCCGAGGCGCTCAAGGGCACCCAGCGCACCATCCTGGTCGAGGGCCACACCGACAGCACCGGAAAGCCCGAAACCAACATGAAGCTCAGCCAGGCCAGGGCCGACACGGTCCGGAAGTACCTGATCGATGGGGGCATTCCCGCCAGCCAGATCCGTGCCGTGGGCGCGGGCCAGGACCGGCCGGTGGCCGACAACAAGACCTCCGCGGGCCGGGCCAAGAACCGCCGGGTCGAGGTCATCCTGGAGAAGCCGAAAGCCTCCTGATCCCCCGGCGGCGGCAGCCGCAACGCCGTGGCTCGTGAGCCCACGGGCCGCGGCCGTCCCCGCCGAGGTGAGCGAGGTGCCTGAGCGAGGTGTCTGAGCAAGGTGTCAGACACCTCGTAATGGACACCTCGTAATGGCGAGGTGTCAGACACCTCGTCATGGACACCTCGTCACGGGTCAGGGAGTCTGGGTCATCACGCCTGCGGCCCCGGCGGCAGCGGGTCCTGGGCCTCGCAGGGGCCGCGGCGGGTCGCTGCGGCCCAGACAGCTGTGACCGCGGGGCCTTGGGTGGGGGTCCCAAGGTTCGCCGGACTCACCATCTCCGTGCGGGGACTGATGCTCTCACCAGGACGGGGCGTGTGGGACCCGGCATGGCGCGCCGCGCGAGCGCCGAGGTAGGGTTCATTCAACGAGCGGCCTTGCGCCAGCCGCCGGGGTTCACGCGTGGTGTAGGTCGCTGGCGGGCGCCTGTGTTCCAGCCACGAGGTGCTTTTCCGGTGAACCCCGCGGACAGCGAGCGCATCGAGACGGGACCGCTGCCGACCGCGGCCGTGTTCGCCAGTTGCGAATACGACTTCCAGAGCGGGAGGTTCGTCTGGACGGATCGAGCGGAGGCCCTGTTCGGCACCGTTCCCCGCACCGTGGATGCCTTCCTGGAGCACGTCCAGGCGGAGGAGCGCGAGCGGGTGTGGAACACGCTCTGGCGCGCGCTCTCCGATCGCGGCATCCACGACTTCGAGTACCCATGCATCCACCTGGACGGGGCGCTCCGCTGGCACGCCTGGTACGGCCGGCCGATGGTGGACGCTGCGGGCCGGGCGCGCGGGCTCAGCGCCCTGGTGCTCGACGTCACCACCCGGCGGATGACGGAGCGGGCGCAGCTGGAGGAGCTGACGGAGGCACAGGCTGCGCGTGATCAGGCCGAGGGCGCGCTCCGGGGCAACCTCGCCGTGGCGGCGGTGGCGCACGATCTCAAGACCCCGCTCACCGCGATCCTCGGCTGGGCCCGCTCTCTCCAGGCCCGTCGCTCCGATGTGGACACCGTGGAGCGGGCAATCACCGCCATTCTCCGCAACGCCCGGGCCCAGGCCCGACTGGTCGACGACCTCCTCGACGCCGAGCGGATGGCCCGGGGGAAGCTGGTCCTCCGGCGCGAGTGGGTGAATGCCGGCGCGGTGCTTCGCGACGCGGTGGAGACGGTGCAGCCCGAGGCGGAGGACCGGGATGTCCATCTCGACGTGGAGGCGGCGACGGATCTGCCGCCGCTCTACGGCGACCCCGGACGGCTGACCCAGGTGATGTGGAACCTCCTCTCCAACGCGCTGAAGTACTCGCCGCCCGGTGCACCGGTCGTGGTGCGGATGCGGCGCGGGGAGGGAGGGGTGATCCTGGAGGTGAGCGACAGCGGTCCGGGCATTCCCGTCGACGCGCTGCCGCACGTCTTCGAGCCGTTCTGGAAGGGCGAGGGAAACGAGCAGCGCGGGAGCGGGCTCGGGCTGGGCCTGTCCATCGCTCGCCGGCTCGCGGCGCTGCACGGAGGGCACCTCGCCGCCGAGAGCAGGAGCGGCCAGGGCGCCAGCTTCCAGCTCTTCATCCCCGCTCCGCCGCAGGAGGGTGTGTCGACCGCCACGGTCGGGGCGCCCGCGCAGCTGCCGCTCTCGGGGGTCCGGGTGCTCATCGTGCCCGAGGAACGAACCGCCGGTCAGCTGATGGCGACCGCGCTCGCGCGAGCGGGTGCGGACGTGGACGTGTCCGAGCCTGGACAGGCGCTCCCTCACGTGCGGTCGGCGCGTCCCGACGTGCTGGTGAGCGGCCAGATGGCGTTCGGCGACCCCACCCGGGGGCTGCTGGCGCAGGTCCGGCGTGAGGCGGGGATGGGGCTCCGCGCCGTCGCGCTGGTGGACGCCTCCCGTCCGGCCGAGCGTGCCCGCGCGCGCCGCGAGGGGTACGACGCGGAGCTGACGCGGCCCGTCGACTCGGTGGACCTGGTCGCCGCCGTGCAGCGGGTGCTCGGCCGCCACCAGCGCTGAACAGAGCCATCACCGTCACTCGGGACCGTCGCCGGGTGCGGCCCTTTGACGCGCTCATGGCCGCGGACACGCTGGCAAGACTTCCGGCGCACCATGCGTCCCTCGTGGCTGCTCGCCCGGCTGGTCGTGCTCGCGCTCACCCTCGCGCGCCCGGCCCAGGCCTGCGCGACGTGCGGCTGTGGCGATCCGACCCTGGTCAGCATCGGAGCGGAGCAGCCCTTCGGCGGCCGGTTCCGCGCCTTCAGCGAGGGACAGGTCCGTACCGAGGCGTCCGGAACTCCGCAGACGGGAGGAACGTCGCTCACCGAGTGGGCTCTCAACTTCGGGGGGAGCTACGCCTTCTCCACCCGCTGGGCACTGAGCGTGACCGTGCCCGTGCTGTTCCGCACGCTCGAGTCGGCGGATCTGTCACAGGACCACTCCACCAACCTGGGCGACATCGAGGCGCTGGGGAAGGTGGTGCTGTGGCGTGATCGCGACTTCGCGGCCCGCCATCTCTTCTCCCTGCTCGGCGGGATGCGCTTTCCCACCGCGCCCCTGCAGCGGCTGCCCGATGGGACGGTTCTGACCTCGGACATCCAGGCGGGTCCGGGGGCCTGGTGGTTCATCGGCGGCGCCTCCTACTACGGGCGCCTGGGAGGTCCGTGGTCGGTCTACACGAGCGTCCTCGCCTACCTGCCCACGAAGGGCCGCGAGGGTCTGGAGCCGGCACCGAGCGGGCGGGGAACGGTGCACGTCCAGGTGCAACCCTGGTCCTGGATGTCCTTCCGGCTCGGCACCGACATGCGCCTGGACGGCGTCTGGCACGAGAACGGCGAGGTCTCGCCGGACACCGGAGGCTTCATCGCCTTCCTCTCCCCGGCGGTGCTGATCAGCCCCGCGACCGACTGGCTGATCCAGGTGTCGGCGCGCTTCCCGGTCATCAATGCGCTCAAGGGTGTTCACACCGAGGGGACGTACGCCTCGATCAGCCTGGTGGTGGACCTGTGAAGGGATGGCTCGGTGGTTCGTGGGTCGTGCTGTGGCTCGCGATGGGGTGCAGCAGCGAGAACCCGGGCGTGAGCCTCGGGGTGCAGCTGATGCACACGCCCTCGGACGGGGTGGCCCAGAGCGGGCCGGAGCGGACGGTGACTCGACCCAACGGGGACGTGGTCCGGCTGACCGGGGGATGGGTGAACGTGGAGAGCGTGGAGATCTTCGCTTGCCCGGCGACCGCCTGGAAGCGGCTCCTGGACGCGCTCTCGCCGGTGACGACGGCGCACGCGCACACCGCGGGCACCCCGACGAAGATCGGGACTCCACACGTGGACGATCTCCTGCGGAGCGACGTCCAGGCCCTGACGCTCGGGACGCTGAAGCCGCCCGCAGACCGGTACTGCAGAGCCGCCGTGACCCTCGGCCCGGCGGACGGCGACGCCGAGGGGCTCCCGACCGCGGTGCCGATGAGCGGAAGGACCCTCTGGCTCGAGGGGACCGTGACCCCGGCGGCCGGCGGAACCGCCCAGGCATTCCAGCTCACCTCGGCGGCAGAAGCAGACGCCGACGTCCAGTTCACGGGGGCCGGCGGAGCGGCGGCGCCGGTCGTGCTGACCACCGCCGGTGTGTCGCGCACCGGGCGGGTGGTCCTCCGGTACGACCGGTGGTTCGGCGCGGTGGATCCGCTGGAGAACGGCGCCGCCGACGCGCTGGTGAGCGCGATCGCAGAGTCGGTCGAGCTCCAGCAGGAGTGACCCTCGAGGCCCGTCTCCCGCGCGAGCCAGCCTCCTCCTCAGCGTCGCGGCGGATACTTCTGCAGCTTCCGCTGCAGCGATTTGCGGTGCAGCCCGAGCCGGCGTGCGGCCTCGGACACGTTGCCACCTGCATCGGTGAGCACGCGCTGGATGTGTTCCCATTCCGCGCGGGCGAGCGACGGTGCCATGGGCTCCTCCGGAAGCTGGTGGGGAGGAAGCAGCCCCTCGCGGGCGAAGACGGCGAGCAGCTCGTCCGCGTCCACCGGCTTCTGGAGGTAGTGGAGAGCGCCGCGGCGCACCGCCTCCAGCGCGGTCGCGATGCTGCCGTACCCGGTGAGCACCACGATGGCGGTGGCGGGGTCGAGCGTCTTCAACGCCTGGACGACGTCCAGCCCGCTCCCCCCGGGCATCCGCAGGTCCACCACCGCGCACTCGGGCGAATCCTCGCCGGCCAGACGGAGCGCCTCGCTCGGGTCCGCGGCGGTGCGCACCTCGTGCCCGCGATCCCGGAGTGCCCGGGCCATCCGCTCGCGGAAGTTCTGGTCGTCGTCCACCAGCAGGATGGAGAGCGAGCTCACGACGCAGGCACCAGCGGGACGACCAGACAGGCCCGCGTGCCCCGGGCCGGCACCGACACCAGGCGCAGGTCACCGCCGAGCTGCTCGGCGAGGCTCCGGGCCACGAAGAGTCCCAGCCCCAGGCCGTGGCCCGAGCCGCGGGTGCTGAAGAAGGGCTCGCCGGCCCGGGCCAGCACCTCGGGCGCCATGCCCTCTCCCTGGTCCTCGACCTCCACCCGGAGCCGGTCGCCGTCCAGCCCGAGGCGCAGGAGCACCGGGCGTCCGGCGGGAGAGGCCTGGAGGGCGTTGCGGACCAGGGCCTGGACGCTCTGGCCCACCGCGCGCACCGGAAGGGCGGCAGTGGCCTCGCGCACTCCTTCCTCCAGCTCGATCCGGACCCGCTCCGGCTCCGGGAGCCCCTCCAGCGCCTCGTGGAGCAGGAGCGACACCGGCCGCGACTGGAGCATCTCTCCCGGGGACTGGCCCGACTCGGTGGACATGCGAGCCAGCGCCTCGCGACAGCGGTCCACCTGCTCGCGAATGAGCCGGGCGTCGTCGGCGGCCTCGGGAATCGACCGGAGCCGCCGCTCCAGCTCGTGAGCGGCGACGGCGATGGTGGACAGCGGCGAGCCGAGCGCGTGCGCGGTGCCAGCGGCGAGCGTTGCCAGCGAGGCCAACCGGTCGCGCCGCTGGGCTCGCTCGCGCTCGCGCGACAGCTCCGCCTCGCGCTCGGCCAGGGCGCGGCGGACGCGGAGCACGAAGGCCACCAGCGTGCTGCCGGCCAGCACGAAGGCAACCCACATCCCCCGGAGGTGGAGCTCCATCAGCTCGGCGTGACCGAGGCTGGCGCCGGGGCTCCAGGGCATGGGGAGAAACAGCGACCCGAAGCAGAGGAGGGCCAGCCCGAGCAGGGCCCAGGTGAGAGCCGGGGGGAGGACCACCGCCCCCAGCGCCACGTCGACCAGGAAGAGCACGCTGAACGGATTGCTCGGACCGCCGCTCAGCGCGAGCAGGACGGTGAGGAGGACGGTGTCCAGCGCCATGAGGGCGGCGACGGTGGTGCTCCGGACCGTGCGGTGGGTGCGGACCCGGCTGGCGAGCGCCACGTTGCTGAGAATCTGAAGACCCCACACCGCGCCCACCGCGAGCGGGGGAACCGGGATGTGGAACGCCGACCGGGCCGCGAGGGCGAGGAGGAGGAACAGCAACGCGGCGGCCCAGCGGAGCCGGACCAGCCAGGAAACGTCGAGGGGCTGCATGGCCGGTATCCCCGGGCTTCTACCCCGACCGGCATGGAGATGCCTGCGGCGGGGTGCCGCGGTCCGTCCGCCGCGGCCCCTCGTCCCTCAGGGCGAGAAGGTCTCGCTCCGGACCGAGGTCACGTCCGTCGCGTTGTGCGCCCAGTTGAAGTACTGGTTCAGCACATAGTCGGTGAGCATCGTCTGCCTGCCGAACGGGTACGGGCCACCGCTCTCAACACCGGGCAGCTGCATGAAGGTGTTCTCGACCGCTCCGCCCATCGCCGCGAGCCAGCGAACGTTGCTGCCCGAGCCGTAGGCGAAGGAGAGCTGGCTGGAGCTCCGCCCGCTGGGATTGCCCACGTCCACGGTCCACGCGCCGCCCGGCCGAGGGAAGGGGCCGGGACGGAACCCCGGGTCGATCAGCGGATAGCCGGGAACGATGAAGGGGAAGCTGGCGGTGTGTACCCGGCCCCAGCGCCAGTTGGCCTCGTCGCCGTAGGCGTTCTTCAGTTTCCCGTAGGCGAACCCGAGCGCGTCCACGACCTGGGTCAGGCAGGTCTTGCTGTTGAGCGGCGCGCCGTTCGTCCCCACGTCACGGCAGAAGACGTTGTTGGGGTTCGGCACCGCACCTCCGAGGATCGTCAGGAGCGCCCGGACCTCGTTGCCCGGATTCCGGCCGGCGCCGGCCACGGCCTCCTCGTCGGCGAAGGTCGTCTCGATCACCCGCCGCAGGAAGGTGTGGAAGACCAGGCACGCCTTCGAGTTGTCGCTGCGGGCCTGGTCGGGGTCCCTTGCTGCGCTGACCGGGTCCAGCGCGGCGGGGGCGAGGCCGGTGGGGCAGTCGAACGGAGCGGTGTTCCCGGAGGCGCCCCAGGCCTTCAGGATCTGCGCCGCGAGGTCGGCGTTCGAGCCGTCGGTGATCGGGCTCGGGTCGGCCTCCAGGAGCCCGTTCACGTACTGGACGAAGGGACGGGCCACGATCATCACGTGATCCGACTGCAGCGCCTGCATGTCGGCGAGGCTCACCTTTCCGCCATTGGCCAGCTTCTGGTCCAGCACCTCCTGGATGCGGGCGATGCGATAGCCCTGATCGTCCCACTCGAGGCTGAGGTACGGCACACCGCCGGGGTTGTTCGCGTACGGGTCGTTGTCCTTCGACACGCCGAGGGGGTCCGCGTTTGCCGTGGCGAGATACCCCTTCGTCGATCCGATCGCCTTCGGAAGCTTGTCGTTCGGAACGCAGAGCAGCTCGCCGTTCGGCCCGCTCGCCCACTCGAAATTCCCCCGCCCGTCCACCGGGACGACCGGGAGCGGGTACACGGCCATGCTCGCCGCCCAGGGCCGCTGCGGGACGCAGGCGTGGGGGACGTAGCCGATGGCCCCCTGGTCGTCGGCGAGGACGAAGTTCTGCGCGCCGGTGTAGTAGCCGGTGTACGAGCCGCCGTCCGGCTTCGAGTCACCTTCCAGCGCGAGCCGCGCGTCGTCCACGCTGGCGGCGTTGTTCAGACGCAGGAAGGCGCGCAGATCGTCGGTCGACGCCTCCTGCCCCGTCCATCGCGCGGAGATCGCCGTTCCACCCTGGGCATCGAGGGAGATGATCGGGCCATGCGGAGGTGAGACGAGAACCGGAGGGGTGTCGGTGGCCGTGGCGAGCCCTTCCGCGGTGCGGAACTTGTAGGTCTGGGGCACGGGGGTGAACGGCACGGTGTTGCCCTTGAACTCGATGCCGACCGGGTTCTGTCCCTGGAAGACCAGCTTCTCCACGTACAGGTCGGTCACGTCGTAGCCCACGACCGTCACTCCCCAGCCGACGTGGCTCCCGCGCCCGATCAGCGTCGTAGGCACACCGGGGAAGATGGCGCCCTGCACGTTGAGCGAATCCTCGCTGCCGATGAGATGCGAGAGGTGGAAGTTGGCCGGATAGTTCAGGCTGAGGTGCGGGTCGTTCGCAACGAAGGCCTGGCCGATGTCGGTGTGGTCCTTGTCCACGACCCAGTTGTTGGAGCCCGCCGGCCTGCCCATGAGCTCCCGGACCTTCCCCAGAGCCTCCAGCTTCTGGCTCGCGGCGTCGATCGCCCTGCCCGCCGTGCGCAGCGACTCGAGCGTGGAGGGCGAGGCGACGAGGGTCGGCGCGTTGGGAGCGCCACTGCCGGCGAGAGCGAACGACTCGATCGGGGACTTCGCCTGCATCCAGAGGCCGAGAGTCAGCTGTAGATCCGCCGGGCTGCCGGCCAGCACCGCGCTCCACGTGGCCGCCCACCTGCCGTAGTTCCCGTCCTGCTCGGGAGTCGCGGAGAGCTGGAACTGGAACAGCCGCGCCACGGCGACCGTGTCCACGTCGGTCCAGTCCGGAAGGTCGTCCGTGCTCGCGGGGTTGATGGGGTAGACGAGCTGCCCGTACGCAGCGGGGAGCTTCGACGGGTCGGTCCGGACCTGAGCGATGAAGGCGTTGATCCCCTGGGTGTACGCGGCGAGCCGCGGCGCGACGAGCTCGTCCTCCTGCGAGTGGGCGAGGAGCGCCTCTGGCACCGGCTGCCCGGTCCGGGTGGTGAAGAAGGTCCGGAGCGAGATGTCCTGGTCGAGCGCGGCGTCACCCACCAGCTCGGCCAGCCGACCTCGCGCCACGCGGCGGAAGAAGTCCATCTGGAACAGCCGGTCGCGGGCGTGGATGAAGCCCAGCACCGCGTAGCAGTCCACCGACTTGGTGCAGTTGATGGTCGGGATGTCGCGCTCGTCGTAGGTGACGGTCACCGTCGAGACCAGACCGGGGACGCCGCCGACGGACGCGGTGGGCTTGGTGATGGTGATCTCCACCACCTGCTTCGCATCCTGGTCGTCGCTGGCTGATGCGGTGAGCTTGGCCTTGTTGGCGCTCGGGTCGTAGGTCGAGGGCGCGGTGTAGACGGTGCTGGTTCCGGAGGAGTTGGAGAGGGACCCCGGCCCGTCCAGCTTCCACTGGATGGTCCCGTTCGAATCCTGGACGATGCCGGAGATCACCAGGCTCGCGCCGACCGGAACGGAGACCGCGCTGTTCGTGTCCAGCGCGACGTGCGCACTGCCGCAAGCGGCCAGCAGCGCCGCGGAGACGGCGGCTGCGGCCCAGACGACGCTCTTCATGTACGACCCCTCCCTGAACCCCCCGTGGGTCGCCCATCACGGCACGGCCGATTCGGAAGTCAAGCGAGGATGGATCTGTCGCGACGTGCGTGACGCACGGCGGCATGCTCTCGAACGGATGGCGTCAGTTGCTTCCGGACTTCACTGCCCGCGCCGCCTTGATCGCCTCGCCGGTCGCGTCGCGCAGAGCGATGCTCCCCAGGCCCAGCGCCTCCAGCCGGGGCCGCAGCTCGGCCAGCGGACCCACCACCACGATGGCCAGGGTCTTGGTGTCGAAGCGTGCGCGGGCGGCCCGGGCCACGTCCTCGCGGGTCACCGCCTCCAGCTTCTGCACGTAGCTGGCGAAGTAGTCGGGCGGGCGGCCCAGCGCGACCAGCTTGCCGAAGGCGAGCGCGGTGCTGGTGGTCGACCCGAATTCCGCAGGCAGGCTCTGGATGAGCCCCGACTTGGCGTCGGCCAGCTCCGTGGCGTCGATGCCGCCCTCGCGGAGCCGTTCGATCTCGCCCAGGAGCTCGCGGAGGGCCTCGGGCGTCTTGTCCGCGACCACCGGAGCGATGGCGGCGAACAGTCCCGGGTCCCGGCGAACGTCGAAGGCGCTGAACGCGCCGTAGGTGTAGCCCTTGCCCGAGCGGAGATTGGCGTTGAGGCGTGACTTGAACCCTCCGCCCAGGACCTGCGACGCGACCTGCGCGGCGTAGAGGTCTGAGCTCCCCGCGCCGAGGCCCAGCTCTCCTACCCAGAGCTGGCTCTGCGCCGCGCCAGGCCGGTCGACCACGGTCACCACCCGCGGTCCCTTGCGGGCCACCGGTGCGAGGGAGCGACGCGTTGGGAGCGCCGAAGGCTTCCAGCCACCGAACCGGCGCTCGAGCTCGGGCAGGAGCGTCGTGGGGTTCACGTCACCGACCACCACCAGCACCGCGTTGTTGGGGCGGACCCACTTCCGGTGCCAGGCGGTGAGCTCGTCGCCCCGGGCAGCCTTGGTGGAGGCGACCGTGCCGGTGGTGGGGAAGGCCCAGGGGTGGCCCTCGCCGAAGACCGTGCGGTTCAGCACCGTCCTGCCAATCTGTACCGGATCCGCCTCGAGCTGGGCGATGTCGCCGAGGCGCAGCGCTCGCACTCGCTCCAGGTCCGGCTTCCTGAACGCGGGCCGGAGCACGGAGTCGGCGAAGACGTCGAGGACCGGACCCAGCGACGCCGAGGGGAAGGAGACGGCGGCGATGAGCGAGTCCTTGTCCGCCTTGGCCCGGAAGAGCGCTGCCTGATCTTCGAAGGCGGCGGCGATGGCTGTGGCGTCGCGCAGCGCGGTGCCCTCGTCGAGCATGTCGGCCACGAAGCTCGCGGTGCCCGGCTTGCCCGCAGGGTCGGTGTCCTCGCCGGCGCGGACCACCAGCTCCACCGTGGCCAGCGGGAGCTCGTGCTGCTCGACGATCCACACCGGGAGCCCGTTCTTGAGCGTGCGCACGGCGGGCACGGGTGCCTTGAACGTCACCGCAGGCCCGGGCTCGGGCAGCGTCTGGCGGAAGGGTGCGTCGGGGGTGCCGGTCTCCGAGACCGCGGCAGCGGCAGGGGCGGGCTTCACGGAGGGCGCGGTCGCCGGAGGGGGAGCGCCGGAGGTCGCGCAGGCGAGCAGGACCGCGGGGGCGAGCAGCGAGAGGCGAGCGAGGCGTTCCATGGCGGTCGTCCTCCTCACCGGGCCGAGGCCGTGCGGGCAGCGGGGTTGGCGGGATTGACGATCAGCACCACCCGCGCGTCGTGAGCGAGGACGCGGCGGACAGTCTCCTGCACCTGCTTTGCAGTCACCCCGCGGTACCGGCCGACCAGCTGGTTCACGAAGCCCGGGTCACCCCGCCACATCTGCATCGCGTTGAGGAGGTCGGCGCGGCTGCCATTCCCGTTCAGCCGCTCCAGCCCCCGGTAGAGCCGCGCTTCCAGATTTCGCTGGGCGCGCTTCAGCTCCGCATCGCTCGGAGGTGTATTCGCCAGGCGTTCCAGCTCGGCATTGAGCACGGCTTCCGCCTCCGCCGGAAGGTGTCCGGGCTTCACCGTCACCCGGATCTCGGACGTGCTGCCGAAGGTCGACTTGTCGGTGGCCATGTCCACCTCCTGGGCCAGCTCCCGGTCGAACACCAGTGCCCGGTAGAGCCGGCCGGTCTTGCCGCCGGCGAGGATCTCCTGGACCACGTCGTAGGCGAATTCCTCGTCGGTCCAGGCCGGCGGAGCGATCACCCCGACGAAGAGTCGCGACAGCTGTACGTCGTCGGTGAGCGTCTCTCGGAGCTGCCGGGTGACGGGCAGGGTCTTCACCGCGGGGACCGGGGGCTTCGGTGCGCGAGGGATGGGACCGAAATACTTCTCCACCAGAGCTCGGGCTTCTGCCGGGTCGAAGTCGCCGGCGATGACCAGCGAGGCATTGGCCGGAGCGTAGAAGGTACGGAAGAAGGACTTCACGTCCTCGAGCGTCGCGGCCTGGAGATCCTCGTGCGACCCGATGACCGCCCCGAAGTAGGGGTGAGGCTTCGGGAAGAGCAGCTCGACCAGGCGGATCTCCGCCTTTCCGTAGGGAGTGTTCTCCACGCTCTGCCGTCGCTCGTTTCGGACCACGTCTCGCTGGGTGTCGAGCTTGGTCTTGTCGAGCCCGTCGAGGAGGAAGGCCATCCGCTCGCTCTCCAGCCACAGCGCCAGCTCGAGCCGATTGGAAGGAAGGGTCTCGAAGTAGTTGGTCCGGTCGTTCCAGGTGCTGGCGTTGAGGTCCGAGCTGCCCGCGGCCTCGAGGAGCCCGGCGAAGTCCTGCTCGTTCCCCGGCCGGTGCTTCGAGCCCTGGAACATGAGGTGCTCGAACAGATGGGCGAAGCCGCTCCGCCCCGGCGCCTCGTTCGCTCCGCCCACGTGGTACCAGAGATTCACGCCCACGATGGGAAGTCGCCGGTCCTGGCTGAGGACGACGGTCAGGCCGTTGGGCAGGGTGTAGGTCTCGAGCTGGACCAGGGGCGGCGCGGCGGCGAGCAACAGGCTCGCGAGGAGGGCGGTCATGGGTGTCCCGGCAACAGAGGGTGGCCGCCACCATTGCACCATTCGCCGCTCGCCTTCGACCACCCGCTGCGCGGTCGGGGGCCCTGGAAGCGCCGGGCGCGGCCGTGGCAGCGTTCGGGGTCGATGGCGCTGACCACGGCGGTTCTCACTTCCGCGGCCTGGAAGGACGTGGAAAGGCTCTTCGGGCCCCGGGGGGCCTGCGCGGGGTGCTGGTGCATGTTCTGGCGCCTCGAGAAGGGCGAGTGCTTCGATGCGCTCAAGGGCGAGCAGCTCCGGGACAGGTTCCGGGCCGGGGTGCTCGACGGGCGAGTCCAGGGCGTCCTGGCCTACGACGCCGGGGTCCCGGTGGGCTGGGCCACCTTCGGGCCACGGATCTCGTTCGCGCGGCTGCAGCGCTCGCCCTCCCTGGTCTGCGACGACGCCGAGCGGGTGTGGAGCGTTCCCTGCTTCTTCGTGCGTCGCGATCACCGTGGCCGCGGCGTGGCCCGCGCGCTGCTCGAGGCGGCGATGGCCGAGATGCGGCGTCGGGGTGTCTCGCTGGTGGAAGGATACCCGGTGAAGCCCTCGCCCTCCGGCGCGCCGATTCCCGCGGCGTTCGCCTACACCGGTACGCGCTCGCTGTTCGAGGCGGCGGGCTTCCGGCCCGAACCAGCCACCGACGGGTACAGCCGGCAGCGGGTCCGGCGCGCGCTCCGTCCGTCCGACCCGGGAGCGCCGATTCCGAGAACCTCGGCCCGCGGCTCGATCCGGCGTTCCCGTGGATCGCGCGCGACGACCCGACGGAGCTGACCCCGACGGCGTCTCAGGCGCTCTTCTGCAGCCGCGGCGCGGATTCGGCGAGCCGGTGCGCGATCTGACCGAGCGTCCGGACCGCCGCCTCGACCTGCTCGAGATCCGGGTTGCCGGTGTTGAGCCGGATGCAGCTGCGGTAGCGGCCGGTCGAGGAGAAGATGGGCCCGGGTGCGACGCTGATGCCGCGCCGGAGCGCCTCCTCGTGCAGCTTGAGCGCGTCCACGCTGGCCGGCATCTGGACCCAGAGGATGGCCCCCCCCTCGGGACGCGTCATCCGCGTTCCCTCGGGGAAGCTGGTGCTCACCACGTTGCGGACGTGCTCCATCTGCTTCGCCAGCTCGCGCCGGAGCGAGCGGAGGAAGCGGTCGTACCCGCCCTGCTGCAGGAACTCGGCGATGGCCATCTGGGGCAGGGTGGGGGTGGCCACCGTCTGGGCGAACTTGAGGAGCTCGAACCGCTCGCGGAACCGTCCCGGCGCCGCCCAGCCCACCCGGAATCCGGCGGCCAGCGTCTTGGAGAAGCTGGAGCAGTAGAGGACGTTCCCGGTGCGATCGAAGCTCTTTGCCGCCCGCGGCCGGGCGGTGCCGAAGTAGAGGTCGCCGTAGATGTCGTCCTCGATGAGCGGCACGCCGGCGCGCTCGCAGATCCGGACCAGCGCCTCCTTCTTCTCGTCGGGCATGCAGCCGCCGAGCGGATTGGAGAAGTTGGTCACCACCAGCACGGCCTTGATCTGCTGCTTCTTCAGCGCCGCCTCGAGCGCGTCGAGCTGCATGCCCTCCCGCGGGTGGGTGGGCATCTCCAGGGCGCGGAGCTCGAGCATCTCCAGCACCTGCAACGTCCCGTAGTACGCCGGGGACTCCACCGCGACGATGTCCCCGCGGCAGCAGGTGGCCACCAAGCTGAGGTGAACCGCCTCGGCCGCGCCGATGGTGGTGACGAAGTCGTCCGGCCCCAGCTGGCAACCCCAGGCCAGCGACCGGCGGGCGAGCTGCTGCCGGAGGGCGGGCCACCCCGGGGGCATGTCGTACTCGATGCCCACCCCGCCGGCCTCGCGCGCGAGCGCGGCGATGAGCCGGGACAGCTTCCGGGTGGGGAGCAGCTTCGAGCTCGGGCGAGCCGAGCCGAGGTTGACGATCCGCTCGTTGCCGGCCGCCATGTACATGCGGCGCACCAGCTCCACCACGCTCGGCTCGCGGGCCGACGCGGGCGGCCGGCTCACCGGAGGCTCCTGCGGCGGCGGTCGCCGGAGCAGCCGCACGTAGTGGCCCGACTGCGGACGCGCCTCGACCAGGTCCCAGGCCTCGAGCTGCTGGTAGGCCTGGAGCACCGTAGAGATGCTCACCCTTTCTTGTTGGCTGAGCTCCCGGACCGAGGGAAGCCGGTCGCCCGCGGCGAGGATGCCGGCGTGGATGGCATCACGCATCCGCGCTGCCACCTGCTCGAAGAGGAGCGGTTTGTGAGCGCGGGCGACGGCCATGAGCGACTCCTGGGGGTGGCGGAGGAGAACCCTCTCTACCGGCGGCGCTCCCGGCACACCAGTACAGTTACCCGATCCAATCCCTGGACAGCAGCTGTGCTGTGCTGCGTCGCGCAGCGAACGGTCGGACTGCTGCGGTCAGTGGGAGGGAAGTCGCCGCCGGAGCACCGCGGCGAGGTCGGCCAGGTCGAATTGCTTGGGGAGCACGTCGACCAGCTCCGGCCAGGTCTCCGCGTTCGCCGGACTGAGCCCCGCGGTCATCAGGAGCACGGGTGGAATCGGCCGGTTCTGGGGGCGAAGAGCCTCCAGCAGGTCCGGGGCGGTCATGTCCGGGAGCTCGTGGTCGAGAAGGATGAGGCCCACCGGCTCGCGAGCGAGGAGCTCCATGGCCTCCGCCCCCGTCCGCGCGAGCACGCAGCGAGGCCCCCGGAGGAGGTCCCGACCACCACGACGTCACGGTGTATTTCCATCTGCATGGCGGAGGACATGCTCGGAAGTTAGGGCCGGCCGGCATTGGACAGCAGTCGGCCCCAGGTTTGACTTCGTACTGTAGACCCGCGATTCCTCACGGACGGGCCCCCCGGTGACCGATTCCAGCAAGCCCGCGCCGACCTCACACGACACGGCGCCACCCGATGCCGCTCCGGACTCGAGCGAGTCGCTGCTGGAAAGCCCGGAGAACGCAGAGGAACAGGAGGCCTCCGAGGTGGCGGATGCAGCCATCCCCGAGCCTTCGAGGGGGTTCCCGGTCGTGGGCGTGGGCGCGTCGGCGGGAGGTCTCGAGGCTCTCGAGACGTTCCTCGGCCGGCTGCCAAGAACCGGAATGGCCTTCGTCGTGATCCAGCACCTCGCGCCCGGGAAGGAGAGCCACCTTCCACAGATCCTCTCCCGGTCCACGAGGCTGCCGGTCGCCCCGGCGAGGGACGGACTCAGCGTCGAAGCGGACCACGTCTACGTCATTCCCCCCGGCGCGAACCTGGCCATCTTCGGTGGGAAGCTCCACCTGATGGACGTGTCCACCGCGCCCAGCGGGGAGCCGATGCTCCCGGTCGACTTCTTCTTCTCCTCGCTCGCCAAAGAGTGCGGCGGGCGCTGCATGGGGGTGGTGCTCTCGGGGACCGGGCTGGACGGGACCCGCGGCCTTCAAGAAATCCGCGAGGCCGGTGGGCTCACCTTCGCCCAGGATCCGGCGACCGCGCGCTTCCCGGCAATGCCCAGCTCCGCCGCGGCAGGCGCGGATGCAGTGCTCGCCCCCGACGCGATCGCCGACGAGCTGGTGCGGATCAGCCGTCACCCCTATCTGGTCCGGGGCGGGATCCGGCCCCAGCCAGAGGATGCGCTCAAGAAACTCTTCTTCTTGATCCGCTCGGCCTACGGAACGGATATCTCGTTCTACAAGTACGCCACGGTGCGGCGCCGGATCGAGCGGCGGATGGCGCTCCACAAGGTCGAACGCCTCGAGGACTACATCCAACTGGTGCAGTCGCGACCGGCAGAGATGAAGACCCTCTACCGCGATCTCCTGATCAACGTGACCAGCTTCTTCCGCGACGTCGAGCCATTCACGATCCTCCGCGACATCGTCTTCCCCAGGATCATCGAGCGAAAGAAGTCCGGTGAGAGCATCCGGGTCTGGGTCCCGGCGTGCTCCACGGGAGAGGAGGCCTACTCCATAGGCATCTGCCTGCTCGAGGCGCTCGGCGACCGTGCACAGGAGTTCCGGATCCAGGTCTTCGCCACCGATCTCGACGGGGAAGCCATCGCCCAGGCCCGCCAGGGGCTGTATCCGTCGACCATCGGTATGGACGTCTCTTCCGAGCGGCTTCGCCGGTTCTTCAGCCGGCGGGAGAACAGTTTCCAAGTGGGACGGCGCCTCCGCGAGCTGGTGGTCTTCGCCAACCACGACCTGACCCGGGATGCTTCGTTCTCCCGGCTCGACCTCTGCAGCTGCCGGAATCTCTTCATCTACCTGCAGGGTGGGCTTCAGAAGCGCGCGCTGAAGGTGCTGCACCATGCGCTCGTCCCGGAGGGGTTCCTGATGCTGGGGACCAGCGAGACCGTGGGAGACGCGCCGGAGCTGTTCACGGTCTTCGAGAAGAAAAACCGGATCTACGTGAAGCGCGGCGCTGTCAGCACGGGCCTCCTGGAGATCGATGGGACGGTGCGCGAACACCGGCGTTCCCGGAACGAGCCTCCTGACCCGCTGCGCCCGCTGGCCAACCTCCAGCAGCTGGCAGATCGAAAGGTCCTCGAGCGGTTCGGTCCGGCCGGAGTGCTGGTGAACGACAACCTGGAGGTGCTGCAGTTCCGGGGGCGCACCGGACCCTACCTGGAACCGCAGCCCGGCGCCGCCACCCTCAATCTCCTGCGGCTCGCGCGCCCCGAGCTGCACGTCGAGCTCCGTTCCGTCATCCAGCGGTCGCTGGCCGAGAACATTCCCACCACGGCCCGGCACGTGGGACTCCGGATCGGAGACAAGCTTCACTCCCTCTCGATCGAGGTCCACCCGATACGGGACGCGGAAAGCGGAGCCCGCAGTCTCCTGGTCCTCTTCCGCGAGGATGATGGGAGCAAGCCAACCGAGGAGCCTCCTCCCGCGACTGGGCCTGCACCAGGCGACGGTCGGGTGGAGGAGCTAGAGCGGGAGCTGGCCGGAACCAAGGCATATCTCCAGTCCGCGGTCGAGGAGCTCGAGACCTCGAACGAGGAGCTGAAGAGCGCCAACGAGGAACTCCAGTCTTCCAACGAGGAGCTGCAGAGCACGAACGAGGAGCTGGAGACCTCCAAGGAGGAGCTCCAGAGCAGCAATGAGGAGCTGAGCACCGTCAACGACGAGCTGCAGAACCGGCTGGAGGAGCTCTCGGTCAGCAACGACGATCTGGTGAACCTCCTCGCCACCGTCGCCCCGCCGGTGGTGATGGTGAGCATGGATCTGCGTCTGCGGCGGCTCACCGAGTCGGCCGAGAAGCTGTTCGGCCTGTCGGCCGAGGACCTGAATCGCCCGGTCGCCATCCTCCGGCCATTCCTTCCCCACGTGGAGCTGGAGCGGCTCTGCCGGACGGTGATCGATCGTCTGGTTCCGGTGGAGCAGGAGGTACACGCCGCGGACGGACGGAAGTTCGAGCTGCGGATCCGGCCTTACCGGACGGCCGACCATGTCATCGGGGGGGCGGTGCTCACCCTGGCTACGCCGGTCTCCAGCGAGGTCCAGGGAGAGACCGTGCCGGTGCCGGCGCTCCCGGTCGCGGCGCTCGTCCTGAATCAGGATCTGCGGGTCGTCATCGCCAATGCCGCCGCCGCGGACGTGCTCGGCCGCCCGGCGTCGACCCTGCAGGGGGTTCTGCTCGAGCAGCTGGGGTCCGCGGAGCTCGCCGACCCGCGTGTACGGGTGGCTGTGGAGCGGACCTTCCGCGAGGGGCTGGCGTTCCATGACCTTCCGCTCGAGCGCGAGCGTCGCGTTCATGGAGTTCGGCTCCCGCGGAGCGGCGAGGGCAGCTCGCAGGTGCTGATGCTCCTCGAAAACTTCGGGAGTCGGTTGTGAGCGGGTCCGACGATCGACGCGAGGGCGGAAGGCTCGGCTCGCAGATGGAGGCGCTGCACACCGTCCGCACGGCGCTCACCGAGACCGAGCGGCTCGTGCACGAGCTGCAGATCCACCAGATCGAGCTGGAGATCCAGAACCGCGCGCTCCGCGAAGCCCAGGAGGAGCTGGACTCCTCGCGCCAGCGCTTCTTGGAGCTGTTCGAGTTCGCGCCCATGGCCTATTTCGCCGTGGAGAGCGACGGGCGCGTCGTGGAGGCCAACCTTGCCGCCTCGGAGATGTTCGGTCTGGAGCGCGCGCTCCTTCTGGGCCGGCGGCTGCAGACCGTGGTCGGGATGACCGATCCCCTCGCCTTTCGATCCCTGCTCCGGGCCGCCGCCGAGCAGGGCATCGCCAGCCGGGCCGAGCTGACCTTTCGCACGGTGGCCCAGCAGATCCTGGTCGTCGAGGCGGTCGCCGCTCCGGTTGGCAGGGGCCAGCTGGGTCAGATCCGGCTCGTGGTCCTTGACGTCACCGCACGGGCCGCGGCCGAGCAGAACCTGGCATTCCTGAGCCAGGCCGGAGCGCGACTGAACCGCATCGGGCTCGGCACGCCGCAGCTCCTGGACGAGATCGCCGCCGCGGGGGCCTTCGGGTCCGTGGACGGTTGCTGGGCGGAGATGAATGACTTGGAGAGCGTGGCCTGGCGCACCGAGCCGCTGCGGCGGAAAATGATCGGTGAGCAGCTTCAGGCGCTCCGTTGCCAGATCGACTCCTGCATCCGCGAGACCCGGTCCAGCGGCAGCGCGAAGCACGGACGATGGACGGAGGAGCTGGGGCCGCGGCCGACCTGGCAGCCCATGGTGACCTGGGTGACCGCGCCGCTCCGCGCCCAGGGGAAGATCGAGGGAACGGTCACGCTCTTCCAGCCCCTTCCGCCGGAGCGGGAGGAGCCTGCGCGGGCGCTGACCGAAGAGTTTGCCCGCCGCGCGTCGATGGTCATGGAGAACGCCGCGCTTTTTCGGCGCGCAGAGGAAGCAAGTCGGTCGCGGGACGAGATCATGGCGGTGCTCGCGCACGACCTGTCCAATGCGCTCTTCTCCTTCCGGCTGCACTCGCAACGAGGGCTCTCGCGGGGTGGGGAGCACGCTCAGCAGGCACTCGCGGTGATCGCCCGTGGCTCGCAGTGGCTCCTGGGGCTGGTGAGGACCCTACTCGACGTGGCCGGATTGGAAGAGGGTGGGGTGAAGATTCAGCGCCAGCCCGGGAACCTGTCGGAGGTACTCGAGTCGGCTTGCCTGCTCCAGCAGATGGACGCCGACGAGCGACGACTGCAGATCGTGCGGACCTGGCCGGATGAGCTTCCGCTGGGTTTCGACCAGGAGCGCATCGTCCAGGTACTCTTCAACCTGATGAACAACGCCGTGAAGTTCACTCCGCCCGGAGGACGCATCGAGGTCGGTGCGTGCCGCGAGGCCGGACAGATCCGCCTCTGGGTCCGAGACTCGGGAAAGGGCATCGGTCCGGCGGAGCTGGCGCGCGTCTTCGAGCGCGGCTGGCAGGCGGATCCGAAGGCCGGTGGCAAGGGCCTGGGCCTGTACATCTCGCGGAGGATCGTCGAGGCCCACGGCGGCACGATGTGGGTGGAGAGCACGCCAGGTCGCGGGACGACGTTCCAGGTGGTACTTCCGTCCGAGGCGACCGAGACCGCGTCCCGGCAGGACGAGGCCGCCGTCACGCCGTGAAGGAGCGCGGCAGGTCCGGAATGAGACGACGCATTCTGCAGCTCCGCCGGTGAACGAGCCCCAGAGGGGACGCTTTGGATCCACACACGCTGCGAGGGCCGGCCCGACCACCTCCGGAGTGGCCCACGCGATGCGGACCTGGTCTGAGCGCCTCCCGTCCTGGACCGACGCGCGTGCGGAGCCGGGCGTGCGGGACGGAGTGCGTTCCCTGCAGCCGCCGGACGTTGCGGCCGCACGGTGCGTGGGCTAGGACGGCGGCCTCCTCGGTGCCGATGCACGCTGGGCAGACATTCCCGCGGTGGCTGTCGCTGTGCGCGGCTGCGCTCGCGCTGCTCCAGCTGGGGGGGATGCTCCACCTCGCCGCGGCTCCGCACGCGGTCTGCTGGGAGCACGGGGTGGTGGTGGAGCTCGACGCTCCGCAAGATGCGGGCGAGGTCCCCGCTGCTCGCGAAGGGCTCGCGCGGGGAGCGCTACCGCTCGTCTGGTCCAACCAGCATCCGCACTGCCCGGCGCTCTGGATCCATCGCCAGGCCAGGGTCGACACGCCGGGCACCCTGCCCCTGCTCGGGTGCACCCACGCGGTGCCTGCGCTGACGATCCCGGATCAGGTCCCGTCCCCGCCGGGATGGGCGCTCCGGCACGCGCCGAAGCAATCGCCGCCGGTCTGACGTCGGTCCCTGGAGTGAGTCGTCGCGCCGTGGCTGGCAGCACCCGCCGCGGTGCGCCCGAGCCGTCCCGCGCCGTCGTCGTTGACCCATCGAGATTCGAATGTCCGAACGTCCTCCTTTTTCAACACCTTCCAGAAGAGGCGCCGTCCTCACCGCGCTCGTCGCGCTCGCCTGGAGTGCGCCCGCCCTCGCCGCGAACCTGGGGATCGTCCATGGCTCCGTTCACGATGAGAACGGAAAGCCCATCCCCGGCGCGCAGGTGACCCTGCTCCGCGGGACGCAGCGCGTCGACCTGCACCCGACCGATGCCACCGGGCACTTCGAGTTCGAGCAGGTGCCGTTCGGGCGGTACCGGATCACCTTCTCTGCCCCCGACGGACGCATGGACGACCGCGAGGTGCTCATCGCCTCGGGTGACGTTCTGGAGCTAGACGTCATCCTCCCTACACTCGAGGAGACGGTGACCGTGGTCGCCCCGAAACGAGAGGCTCCTCGCCCGACCACCACGACCAGCTCGGCCACCCAGGTGCAGCGCGAGGACATCGAGTCGCGCCCGCGTGGGGACAGCGCGTCGGTCAACGAGATCCTCGCCAGCCAGCCGGGGTTCGTCTTCGACGCCCTGGGGCAGATCTACGTCCGCGGCAACCACGCCAACATCCAGTATCAGCTGGACGGAGTTCCCCTGCCGGATACGGTCTCCGGGCTCTTCGGACAGTTCCTGACCGCGCGGCTCCTGGAGAACATGGAGGTCATCAGCGGCGGGCTCCCGGCCGAGTACGGCCAGCGGCTCTCGGCGGTGGTGAACCTCAACTCGCGGCGGCCGGCTCCGGAGGGCGAGGGTCGCCTCGACCTGCTCTACGGAAGCTTCGACACGGTCAGCCCTGGTGGGTTCTGGGGGCAGAAGCTCGGGTCGGTCACGTACCTGGTCGGCGGCAGTCTCAACTGGACGGACCGCGGCCTCGACCCACCGAACCCCACCACCTACCTCAACGACAAGGCGCAGCAAGGGCGGGTCTTCGCCAAGGTGGACGTGGACCTGAACGACCGCGACCATCTGTCCACGCTGATCAGCTACTCCCACGACCGCTTCCAGATTCCGATCGACCCCACGCTGATCCCGGGAAACACCCAGGAGGACGAGTTCGGCAATCCGCCGCCGCCGTACTTCCCGTCGGACACGCAGCAGACCGAGACCGAGAGCGACCTGTTCGGGATTCTCTCGTACCGGCACGACTTCGACGCCAGCCGGTCGCTTCGGATCGCCTCGTACGTCCGGCATTCGGCGGCGAAGTTCTTCGGCGACCCTCAGCATGCACTCGGCTCGACGCAGACCTGCCTCGACCCCACCGACCAGGACAGCTGTCCCGGGGTGAGCAACGTGAACCGCCGCGCGGACCACGTCGGGCTGGTGACCGACTACCTCCAGCGACTCGGGGACCAGCACACGCTCAAGTTCGGCCTGAGCGTGGACCAGCTCTGGGGGAACACCGCCTACGACGCGTACCAGCGCGTCCTGGTCCCTCCTCCCGACTTCCAGCGGACCGGCCAGGGCGCGGACCAGCCCATGGCAACGACCGGCGGCGCCTACGCGCAAGATCGCTACACGGTCGGGAAGCTAACCCTCACCGGCGGCCTGCGGGTCGACTTCCAGAGCGCCACTCCCGGCGCCGGCGCTCCCAGGGCGACGGACGTCGGTGTAAGCCCCCGGATCGGCGCCGCGTGGGCCTTCACCCCGGACCTGGTCGCCCACGCCTTCTTTGGACTGCTGTGGATCCCGCCCTCGGTGACCGACGCCGCGGCGGGCGCGCGACTGAGCCAGGGCGTCGCGCCAGGGCAGCCGATCCCCTACGACCTGCGGCCGGAGAAGGACCGCTACGCCGAGGTGGGGTTGAAGGCCCGGATCATCCGCCCACTGACGCTGGGGCTCACCCTCTGGGGCCGGCTCTCCACCGATCAACTGGATGAGACGGAGATCGGCAACACCGGCATCACCACCCCGTACAACTTCGCCGAGGGCCGCGCGGCAGGCATCGAGGCCACCGTCGACTGGGTCATCACCCAGCGCCTGACCGCGTTCGGCAACGTCAGCTTCGGCACCGCGCAGGGAAAAGGGATCTCCACTGCGAAGTACCTGTTCGACGCTGCGGACCTGGCCAACACCGACTGGCAGACGCTGGACCACTCCCAGACCTGGACCGCCAACGCGGGCGCGAACTACCGGGACGGGCCGACGCTGGTCACGGTCCAGCTCGCTTACGGGAGCGGGCTCCGGACAGGAGCGGACAACCAGAGTCACGTTCCCGGCTGGGTCCGGGTGGACCTGACGCTGGCGCACGATTTCCTCGATCTTCCGCTCCGTCCGACCCTGGCGATCGACCTCGTGAACCTCTTCGATGCCCAGTACGCCTACCGGCTCGGGAACGGATTCAACGGGAGCCACTGGGCGCCGGGCCGGAGCGTGTACGTGCGTGGGTCGATCAACTTCTGATTTCGACCCCGGACCCGGGGTCAGGTACGAGCAGGTGCGCTTTCGCCGGCGCCGTCCGTTCACGCGGACTCTGGGCGATTTGCGAATAACCTAGGCCGCGACCGGATGCGGGCCCTCGAGATCTTCGACACCGACGAGCACGGAAGGCTGGCTGCCAGCCTCGCGGACATGCTCCGCCATTCCGACCCACCGGCATCGCGGCTGAAATGGACGCTCCGGTACATCGAGGCCCGCGACGATGTCTCCGCGGCCTGGCCTGCCGGCCTGAAGGACCTCGAGGCTCAGGCCTCGGCTCGAAAGTTCGGGCTCGAGCTCTCCTGGGAGCAGCTGACGTCGCTGGCGGCGGTGCTCCACGCTCCGGTGGACGTGCGACTCGATGGGTGGGCGCGGGTCCCGAGACCGGGCGATGCTCCCGGAGAGCTCGCGATTCGCATCGAGGTGCTGGACTCCACGCTCTTCCGGGTGGCATCCCGGGAGAGGGCGGTGCTCACCCGACTCGAGCGACGGTTCAAGGACACCCGGTTGGTCGAGGTCAGCGAGATGTACTGATCTCTAGGGTGTGGGTCCGCCCGCGGGCTTGAGGTCCACCGAGTCGATGGTGGCCCCGACCCTGGCGAGCAGCTCCCATGCCCAGCCCACCGCCTCCTCGACCTGGTCGCCGACGGGAAGCGCTCCCCACACGAGGGTGAGGGTGGTCGTCGTCTCGTCGGAGGTCTTGCTCCGGGTCGAGTCCTTCACCGCGTTGGCGCAGGGGCCCTCGGCATCGAAGAGGCACAGCAGCCCTTCGAGGTCGATCTCCTGCCCGGAGGCGTTGAAGACGTAGCGGGCGCCGGCAGGCGCGACATCCACTCGCACCGGGGCACGGAGCCGCTCCACGTCCACCACGCTGATCGGCAGTCCCGAGTGGAGGGAGACCACGTTTCCCACGTCGACCGCGGCGTTGATCGGCGCGAGCTTGCCCTCGGCGGCCGCGCGGACCAGGTACTCGGCTGCGGGCTTTCCCCGCCCGGTGGGCTTGTAGCCCCCGTGCCGGAGGAGATCGCGGATGGCGGCGCGGACCTCCTCGCTCCCGCGTACCGGGCCCCGCGCTCCGGGAGCGAGCAGATCGCGGTACGTGTCGCGCGGCAGCTTGCCCAGCGGCGCCGGGAACTCGGTCACGAAGGCTCGCAGGGCGAGCAGTGGGTGAGGGATGACGGCGAGCTCCACGGCGCGCCGAGCGTACGCCTTCCGCCGCGCGGGCGCCTCGACCATCAGGGGCCCGTGGTAGCAGACGAGCGTGCCGGGGCACCCCATCCACGCCGAGCTGCTCAGCGGAAGCGACCTCTACCGGACGGTGGTCCAGGAGAAGATGGCCGGCGCCCGCGAGTCGGTGTGGATCGCCACCGCCAACGTGAAGGCGATGATGGTGGAGCAGCGGCCGGGGCCGGGAGGTGACGGCGGACGTCACGGGCGCTTTGCCCCCGTCCTCGCGCTTTTCCGGACCCTGGCCCGACGCGGGGTGGAGCTTCGCCTGCTGCATGCCGAGCTGCCCAGCCGGCCCTTCCGGGCGGCGTTCGACCGGTCGAAGACGCTGGTCCGGGGCGGGCTTCAGCTGAAGATCTGCCCTCGCGTCCACTTCAAGTGCGTCCGTGTGGACGGCGCCTGGGTGTACCTGGGAAGCGCGAACCTGACCGGGGCCGGGCTGGGTGCAAAGCACCCGGATGCGCGGAACTTCGAGCTGGGCGTGGTCACCGAGGATTTCGACACCGTGGACCGGGTGACCGCGCTGTTCGAGTCGGTCTGGTCGGGCGCCGAGTGCGGGAGGTGCCGGCTCCGGTCGGTGTGCCCGGATCCGATCGGGCCGGCGCTCCCCCCGCCGAGAAGCACCGTCGGGATCCGCCTGGGCCGTGCGCGGCGCCTGCGGAGGCGCTGAGGCCCCTCGCGGCGAGCGCGTCGAACGCGCACGCAAGGCGTCGCTCCAGTCCTGCTGCGACAGCGAGGAGCTCAGGTGCAGAAACGCTCCGTGTCCGAGCAGAACGCCCGGGCGGTATGCTTCGGAGCCGATGCGCCGCCCGGGGCACGGGAGTCGGAGGTGAGTCGCGCCGGGCGACCGATGATGCTGGGAGCAGTGGCCGGGCTCGCGTCCGCCATCCTCTTCGGCGCGAGCGTCCCCATCACGAAGCGGCTCCTCCCCGACGTCGCGCCGGTGCTCCTCGCGGGCCTGCTGTACCTCGGGGGTGGGCTGGCCGTGGGCACGGTGAGGCTGCTCGCGCGACGGAGCATCGTGGAGGCGAGCCTCGACCGTTCCGACCTGCCCCGGGTGCTGGCCATCGTCCTCCTCGGCGGAGTGGTCGGGCCCCTCGCGCTGGTGCACGGGCTCCGGGGCGTCTCCGGGGTGAGCGGAGCCCTGCTCCTCAACCTCGAAGGGCCGCTCACGGTGCTCATCGCCCTCACGGCGTTCGGCGAGCACCTCGGCCCGCGGGCCTTCCTCGGCGCCGGGCTGGTCTTCGCCGGAGCGTGCCTGCTCGCCCTGCCCGGGGCGGGACCCGCGGATGGGACACGGCTCGGCGGCGTCCTGCTCCTGGTCCTGGCCTGTGCCGCCTGGGCGCTGGACAACAACCTCACCCAGGGCCTGGTGGGGAAGGACCCCTGGCAGGTGGTCATCGCCAAGACCCTGGGCGCGGGCACGGGCCTGGTGGCGCTCGGACTGCTCCTGGGTCACCGGTTCCCCGCCTGGCGAGTCCTCGCCGCGACGCTCACCCTCGGGGCGCTCGCCTATGGCGCCAGCGTCCTGCTCGATGCGTTCGCCCTGCGACTCCTGGGCGCCGCGCGGGAGGCCGCCTTCTTCGCCACCGCCCCCTTCGCCGGCGCGCTCCTCTCCGTGCCGGTGCTGGGCGAGCGGCTCGAGGCGCTCCAGCTCGCCGCCGGAGCGGTGATGATCGTCGGTGTGGCGCTCCTGGTCCGGGAACGGCACGGCCACGAGCACACCCACGAGGCGCTGGAGCACAGCCATCGCCACGTGCATGACGCGCATCACCAGCACGCGCACCCGGAAGGCATCGACCCCACCGACCCGCATGCGCATCCGCACCGCCACGCGCCGTTGACTCACGCACACGCCCACGTGTCCGACGCGCATCACCGGCACGCGCACTGACCGACCAGGGACTCTCCAACACGGTTTGCACGGGAGCCGTCATGCCCCGTCGCGGAACAGTGGCGCCGCGGGCGAAGGACCGGCAGATTCGGCCCCCGAGGTGAGAGGGACGTGAGCGACCGGTTCGAGGCGGACGTGCGGCGGATGCAGCGGGCCCTGGCGGCGGAGGCGGACCGTCGCGGCCAGCGGCTGGCCCGACGCGACGACCGTCGGGAGCGGCGAGCCGCCCGGAGAGCGGCTCGGCGGCGCAAGCCCAGGAGCGGCGTGGGCCTTCTCATCGGTGCGGCCGTGCTCACCGGCGTGGTCGTCGACGGCGCCCCGTTCTGGCTCCTGTTCATCGCGGTGTGGATGGTTTTCGAGGGAGCGCGTCGCCTCATCGGCAGCCGCCCCCCGGCGGTCGAGGGAGACGCGGTCCGGGAGGAGACCGGCGTCGACGCGCGGCTGGCTCGGGTGGACCAGCTCTGCGACCAGCTCCTGGCGGACATCCAGAGCGCCCCCCCAGTCCTGCGGACGATCGTCCAGCGTCCGGAGGAAACGGTGCAGGCCCTGCGCGAGGGCGTGCACGCGCTCGAGCGCCGGGAACGGGAGATCCGGGCTCTCGCCCGGCCCGAGGACGATGCGCGGCTGCAGTCCGAGCGGGAGTCGCTGCAGCGCCGCCTCGCCGCCGAGCAGGACCAGGTCACGAGGCAGCGGCTCGGCCAGGCTCTGGAGGCCCTCGACCAGCAGCGCAGCCAGCGCGCGTCGCTCCTGACCGCGGCGTCACGGCTCGAGGCCGAGCGCACGCGCCTCCTCTACACGCTGGAGGGTCTGCATACCCAGGTTCTCGCGGTCCGCTCCACCGCCGAGGCCGGCCAGGAGCAGGCCGCGGCGGACCGGCTTCGCCAGAGCCTGGACACGCTGTCCAGCGAGGTCTCCGCCGTGGCGGGAGCCCTCGAGTCGGTTCAGGCGGTCGACGCGGGCCCGGTGTCCACGCCCGACCCCCGGATACCCGACGCCCGAGTTCCGGAGCGGAGATGACGTCGGGGGGGTCTCCGTCGCCTCGGGGTGAGGCCCCCGGTCGGATCGACGCGCCCGCCGGAGAGCCCCCGGGCGAGGCCTCGGCGGAGTGCACCGCACCGGAAAGCTCGCCCGCAGGGCGACCGCGAAGCGACCCCGTCCCTCTCGCCTTCACGCCCACCGAGCCGTTCCGGCCGGCCCGGGGGGCAGCCGGCCCGCAGCGGCAGACGCTCCTCGCTCACCTCGTCCGTCGCCCGCGCCCACCGCCGCTCCGCCGCGAGCGAGTCGACACCCACGACGGCGACTTCATCGACCTGGACTGGCTCGATGCGCCGAAGGAGGCCCCTCACGTCGTGGTGCTGCACGGTCTGGAGGGAACCCCCGGCTCCGGCTACGTGCGCGCGACCCTCAACGAGATCGCCCGCCGCCGGTGGGGTGCGGTGGCCATGGCCTGGCGCAGCTGCAGCGGCGAGCCGAACCGCGCCCTCCGCTCCTACTGCTCGGGTGAGACGGAGGACCCCCGGTTGGTGTGCACCCGGATCCGCGAGGCAGGGGTCCGCGGCCCTCTCTTCGCCATCGGGTTCTCGCTGGGAGGGAACGCGCTGCTGAAGCTCCTTGCCGAGACGGGCGTGGACGCGCCGGTGGACGCCGGCGTCGCGGTGAGCACGCCGTTCGATCTCGCCGCCTGTGCGCGGGCTCTCGATGCCCCGTGGGGGAGCGGGGCCATCTATCGGCGGGAGTTCCTCCGGACCCTGCGGAGGAAGGCGCTGGGGAAGCTGCGCGAGCATCCGGCCTGCGGGCTCTCGGCCGGGGCGGTGCGTCGCGCCCGGACCTTCCACGCCTTCGACGACGCGTTCACCGCGCCCAGCAACGGCTACCGCGACGCCGACGATTACTACGCGCGGGCCTCCTCCGGGCCGCTGCTCGAGCACATTCGCCGGCCGGTGCTCTGCATCAGCGCGGCAGATGACCCGATGGTTCCCCCCGAGACCCTGCCGGCATCGATTTCCAACCCGGCGGTGCAGCTGCTCCGGACTCGCCGGGGGGGCCACGTCGGATTTCTCGCCGGGAGCCTGATCCGTCCCCGGTTCTGGGCCGAGGCCCAGGCGGTGGAATTCCTGGCACAGATCGCGAGAACCTGACCCCACCGCGGGCTCCCAGCGCGCGGGCTACCCATCGGCCGCTTCCCCGGACGTCGGCCCTGTATGGCGTGCGCCGCCAGCCTGTCCAACCCAACCCCCCGACCTACCTTGGAGGCGTGGCCGAGCGAACCCGACCGCGTCGTCCCTGGTATTTCCGCTGGTGGGCCTGGACCCTCTGGGCGCTGGTCCTGGTCGTGGCGGTGTCCGCGATCGCCCTCCAGCCCATCGCGCGGTATGCCACCCGTCGGGCTCTCGCGTCGGTGCCGGGATACGTGGGCAGCTTCGAGGATGCCCACGTCTCGATCATCCCTCTCCAGTACCGGGTCACGAAGCTGAAGCTCGAGCCCCGCGACCGGTCGCGGCCGACGGTCTACGCCGAGGACACCGTGGCCGGTCTGGACTGGAAGTGGCTGCTCCGCGGCAAGTTCCGGGCAGCCGCCTCGGTCTACAAGGGCAACCTCGTCCTGCGGGAGGCGAAGGGAAAGTCGAGCACCGAGCACGTTCCCGACCTTTCCCGCATCTTCAAACGGATCACGCCGGGGATGCTGCACCGGGTCCAGCTCCGGAGCTCCGAGCTGACCTACGTCTTCCGGAACGAGAAGGATCCCGAGGGCAAGGCGCAGC
>Ga0070664_100000225_pt1 | contig 40336 bp, 38 predicted proteins | sample KBSC73metaG_FD_65863 | JGI IMG/M metagenome (GOLD analysis project Ga0070664, IMG submission 65863) | Corn rhizosphere microbial communities from Kellogg Biological Station, Michigan, USA - KBS C7-3 metaG | ecosystem: Host-associated > Plants > Roots > Rhizosphere > Soil ... | reverse complement strand
GGCGTCGGACAGCCCGGTCGCCTCGGTCAGGACGCGCTTGCGGCCGCTCGCGACGTCGATCGTGACGATGTCGAGCTGATGCATCATGCCGGGCTCGGACGCGCGGTCCACCTGCAGCGCGATCTGGCGCCCGTCGGGCGCGATGTCGAAGTCGACGACCCCGGGATCCCAGGGCGGCAGCGAGAAGCCCGTCCCCGCGCACAGATCGCGCGTTCGACCGCCGGGGAGCTCGCACATGAACACGTGCGGCTCGCGTCCGTCGGTGAGCCAATGGTCCCAGTAACGGAATTCGCTGCGCTCGGTGATGTGCGCCTTCACCTTCGCGTCCTTGCGCTCCTTGGTGCGCTTCGCCTGTGCGGCGTCGTTGCGAAGATCGGGCCACACCCACGACACGAAGGCGAGGCGGCGGCCGTCGGGGAACCACTTCACCGCGCTCGCGCCGGTGGCGAGCGACGTGACGCGCTGCGCTTCGCCGCCATCGGATGCGATCACGTACACCTGGGGCTCGGCGTCGTCCTTGCGCTTCGCAGTGAAGGCGATGAAGCGGCCGTCGGGAGACCAGCGCGGGTCGCTGTCCTTGTCGCCGGCGGTGAGACGGCGCGTCTTCGCCTTGATCCCGCCTTCCGCGCCGAGGCCCGTGGGAAACAGCCACAGCTCCGTCGTGCCGTCGTTCTTCTCCATGTCGTACGTCGTGACCGGCGCGCACACGAGGCGTCCGTCGGGCGAGATGGTCGGAACGCCGATGCGCTTGATGGCCCACAGCGCTTCGACGTCCAACGGCGGTTTGCGAATCGTGCGCGAAGCGCGGCGTACGGCCATGTCGATGGAAGCCTTCCGCTAGAATGGAGCCGCGATTGTACTGACAACAAGGATCGATTCCTCTGCCATGAACTATCGACGCCTCGGACGTGCAGGCCTGAAGGTGAGCGAGCTGTCATTCGGCTCCTGGGTGACATACGGCAACCAGATGGGCGAGTCGATCGCGCGCGAGTGCATGGCCGCCGCATTCGACGCGGGCGTGAACTTCTTCGACAACGCCGAGGTGTACGCCAAGGGCCAGTCGGAGAGCATCATGGGCGACGCGCTGCGCAAGCTGGGCTGGCGCCGGTCCTCGTACATCGTGTCGACCAAGTTCTACTGGGGGCTCAACGACGGCCCCAACGAGAAGAACACGCTGAATCGCAAGTACCTGATGCAGGCCATCGACGGCTCGCTGGCGCGGCTCGGCCTCGATTACGTCGACCTCGTCTACTGCCACCGTCCCGATCCGGACACGCCCATCGAGGAGACGGTCCGTGCGATGCACGACATCGTGAGCGCGGGCAAGGCGGTGTACTGGGGCACGTCGGAATGGAGCGCGGGCGAGATCGCAACCGCCTACGAGATCGCCGAGCGCCATCATCTGCACAAGCCGACGGTGGAGCAGCCTCAGTACAACCTTTTCCATCGCGACCGCGTGGAAAAGGAATACGCGCGCCTCTACCAGGACTACGGCCTCGGCACGACCACGTGGAGCCCGCTTGCATCGGGACTGCTCACCGGCAAGTACAACGAGGGCATTCCCCAGGATTCGCGCGCGACGCTCAAGGGCTACGAGTGGCTGTCCGAGCGTTTGCAGGATCCGGACAAGATCCGCCGTGTGCGCGCGCTCGTGCCGGTCGCGCGAGAGCTCGGCTGCACGCTCGCGCAGCTGGCGCTCGCCTGGTGCCTGAAGAACCCGCACGTCTCATCGGTCATCACCGGCGCGAGCCGGCCGGCGCAGGTGGTGGAAAACATGAAGGCCCTCGACGTGGTGCCGAAGCTCACCGCCGAGGTCATGGCGCGCATCGAGGCCATCGCCTCCGCGTGATCACGCTCGTCGGCGGAATTCCGTGCCGGCGCGACGAGTCGAACCGCTGGCAGTAGAATCGAGGGGCGAGCCCGCAGCGCCATCCCACCGCCGCATGAATCCGCTCGAATCCTGGACCGAGGAGCAGCGCTCGGCCTTCCTCTACCGCGCGTGCGCCGAAGCCGAGAGCGGCACGGTGCGGGCGGAGCTGTTCAAGCGTCTCGCCGGCGAGGCCGAGGCGCAGGCCGCGATCTGGCGCGCGCAGCTCACCGCCCGGGGCCATCCCGCGCCGGGCCCCTTCATACCTGACACGCGCACGCGGCTGGTGGCACGCATGGTGCGCTGGCTGGGTCCGCGCCGGCTGCGCAACGTGCTCTCCGCGATGAAGGTGCGGGGAATGGCGGTCTACGGCACCGCGATCGTACGCGAGGTCGGCCACGCAACGCCGCTGAAGGTCGGCGTGGTCGAGCACCGGCACCGCGGGCTCGGTGGCGGCGGCAACCTGCGCGCCGCCGTGTTCGGCGTCAACGACGGCCTCGTGTCGAATGCGAGCCTCATTCTCGGCGTCGCGGGCGCGAGCAGCGATCCGCACGTCGTCATGCTGACCGGCGTCGCGGGCATGGCCGCCGGTGCTTTCGCCATGGCCGCCGGCGAATACGTGTCGGTGCAATCGCAGCGCGAGCTGTACGAATACCAGATCGGCCTCGAGCGCGACGAGCTGAAGCAATATCCCGAGGCCGAGGCCCAGGAGCTCGCGCTGATCTACGCCGCGAAGGGGCTGCCGGCGAAGGAAGCCGACAAGCTCGCGCAGCGGCTCGTGGCCGACCCTGAGCATGCGCTCGACACGCTCGCGCGCGAGGAGCTCGGGCTCAATCCCGGCGAGCTCGGCTCCCCGTTCGGCGCGGCGGCGAGCTCGTTCGTCTCGTTCGGGCTCGGGGCGCTGATTCCGCTCGCGCCGTGGCTCCTCGCGCGGACCTCGACGCAGGCGTTCACGCTGGCCATCACCATCCCCGCCGTGGCGCTCTTCGTCGTCGGCGCGACGCTGTCGCTCTTCACCGGACGCAACGCGCTCTGGTCGGGCCTGCGCATGCTGGCGCTCGGCGCCATCGCGGGCGGCGTGACCTACGGCATCGGTCACCTGCTCGGCGTCGCCAGCGGTTGACCACGCGCTCGCGTCGCGCGGCGCTCGTGCTCGCGCCCGGGCGCGACCGATCCGTTCGCGCGCGTCATCCCTGGATCTTTTCGGGCGCCGTCGCACGCGTCGAAGGCGACCCTTCCGCCGGCGGACTGGTGGAAGTGCGCAGCCACGAGGATGAAGCGCTCGGCTGCGCGGCCTATTCGCCGCGCTCGCAGATCCGCGCGCGCATGTGGACCTTCGATCCGAACGAGCGCGTCGACGCCGGCTTCATCGAGCGGCGGGTGGCCGCGGCCTGCGCGGCACGCGAAGCGTTGCGCGACGACGACCACACCGCGGCGCGCCTCGTGCACGCCGAGTCCGACGGTCTTCCCGGCGTGATCGCCGATCGTTACGGCGATACCGTCGTCGTGCAGCTCTCCTCGGCCGGCGCGGAAGCCTGGCGCGACGCCATCGTGACCGCGCTGGCGCGGCAACCCGACGTCGCCTGCCTCTACGAGCGGTCGGACGCCGAGGTGCGCGCGCTCGAGGGACTCGAGGCGCGTACCGGCGTTCTGCGCGGCCACGTGCCGCGGCCGCTCCTGATCCGTGAAGGCGGGCTGGTCCATCAAGTGGACATCGTCGGCGGTCAGAAGACCGGCTTCTACCTCGACCAGCGCGACAACCGCGCGCGCGTTCGTGCGCATTCGCGCGGGCGCCGCGTGCTGAACGCGTTCTGCTACACCGGCGGCTTCACGCTCGCCGCGCTCGCGGGGGGCGCCGGATCCGTCCTGTCGATCGATTCGGCAGGCGACGCGCTCGCGATGGCGCGCGACAACGTCGCTGCCAATCCTGCGCTCGACGCGTCGCGCGCCGAGTGGCGTGAAGCGGATGTCTTTACCGATCTGCGGCGGCTGCGCAACGAAGGCGCGCGTTTCGACCTCATCGTGCTCGACCCGCCCAAGTTCGCGCCGACCGCCGCGCATGCAGCGCGCGCCGCGCGCGCCTACAAGGACATCAACCTGCTCGCGCTGAAGCTTCTCGAGCGCGACGGCCTGCTCGCGACGTTCTCGTGCTCGGGCGGCATCTCGATCGATCTCTTCCAGAAGATCGTCGCGGGCGCGGCGCTCGACGCGGACGCGGACGCCTCCATCCTCGCCCGTCTCGGCGCGAGCGCGGACCATCCGGTGGCGCTCGCGTTTCCCGAGGGCGAGTATCTGAAAGGGCTGTGGCTGCGCAAGGCGTAGCCCCGCGCGGCGCACGACTACGGAGCACGGGGGGCGGCGGCCACGAACCGCGCGTGCCGAGCCGGCGTGACGGCGAGCGCTCTGGAAACGGCAATGCGACGCAGGCCGGTCGCGCCTCGACGTTGCGGCGCGCCGAGCAGCGCCGCCTACGGCTCGTCGGCGATTTCCCAATCCTCGGCGCTCGCGCCTGCGAGCGCCCGCACGCGCGACTCGTCGCTCGCGAACTCCGCCGCGCTTCCGTCGTACACGACACGCCCGTCGTCGAGCACGTATGCGCGATCGGCGATCTCGACCGCCGCGCGAACGTTCTGCTCGACCAGGAGAACCGAGATCCCTTCGCGGCGCATGTCGGCCACGACGCGGAAAACGCCTTGCACAATCAGCGGCGCGAGCCCCTGCGACGGCTCGTCGAGCAGCAGCAGGCGCGGATTGAGCAGCAGCGCGCGCGCGATCGCGAGCATCTCCTGCTCGCCGCCGGAAAGCTGACGTCCCTTGCTCGACTGGCGCTCGGCGAGGCGCGGGAAGAGGTCGTACACGCGCGCGACCGTCCATGGTCCCGGCCGCTCCGCCGGTACTTTCAAATTCTCGTCGACGGTCAGATTGGCGAAGATGCGCCGCCCTTCGGGCACGAATCCGACCCCGAGCCCGGCGATGCGATACGGCGGCCATCCGGTCGCCTCCTGCCCGAATATCCGCACGTGGCCTTGCCGAGGCGGCGTCAAGCCCATCACGCTTCGCAGCGTCGTCGACTTGCCGGCACCGTTGCGCCCGAGCAGCGTGACGATCTCGCCCTCGCCGACGTTGAGCGTCACGCCGTGAAGGATGTGGCTCTTGCCGTAGAAGGTGTGCAGCCCGACGGCTTCGAGTGCCAGCGCCATGGTCATGCCGCCTTGCCGAGATACGCGGCCTGGACCTTGTCGTTCGCGGCGATGTCGGCCGGCGTGCCCTCGGCCAGCACGGCGCCCTCGGCCAGCACCATGATGCGCTCCGCAAGATGGAAGATGACTCGCATGTCGTGCTCGATCAGCACGATCGACAGGCGCTGGTCCCGGTGCAGCTTGCGGATGAGGCGCGTGATGTCGTAGGTCTCCTGGTCGCCCATGCCGGCGGTCGGCTCGTCCAGCAGCAGCAGTCGCGGCTTGAGCGCGAGCGCCATCATGATCTCGGTCGCGCGCTGGTCGCCGTGCGAGAGCTCGCCCACGAGCCGATCCGCCTTGGCCGCGAGATTGCCCATCGCGAGGAGCTCCATGACGCGCGCCTCGATCGCCTCGCGGCGCGCACGCGCGAGCCACGGCATGAGGCGCATGCCTGCCGCGATCTCGACCGGCACGCGCAGGTTTTCGCGCACCGTGAGCTCGGGGAAGATCTCGGTGATCTGGAACGTGCGCGCCATGCCCATCGCGACGCGCTCGGCCGGCGTGAGCTGCGTGACATCGCGGCCGTCGAACAGGATTTGCCCGGCGGTGGGTGGGAACAGCCCGCTGATCATGTTGAAGAACGTGGTCTTGCCGGCGCCGTTGGGGCCGATCACCGCGCGCAGCTCGCCGGGCTCGACGGCGAGCGACACGTGATCGACGGCGACCAGGCTGCCGAAATGTCGCGACACATCCTTCACCTCGAGCAGGCTCATGCCGACAACCTCCGCCGGATGATCCCGAGAACGCCGCGCGGGAAGAACAGAACGACCAGCACGAATACGAGCCCGACGAAGGACATCCAGTTCTCGGTCTGGCTCGACACGTAGTCCTGCAGCACGACGAACACCGCGGCGCCGACGAGCGGACCCCAGAACGAGCGCATGCCGCCGAGCACCGCCATGATGACGAAGTTGCCGGACTGGTCCCAGCGCAGCGCGCGCGGGTCGATGAAGTTGTTGAGCAGCGCGTAGAGCGTTCCCGCGACGCTCACGAAGAAGCACGAGATCACGAACGACAGCCACAGGTGCTGCTCGATCGGGATGCCGAGGAACTCCGAGCGGCGCTCGTTCTCGCGGATCGCGATCAGCGTGCGTCCGAACGGCGAGCGCAGCAGCAGCCCCATCGCGATGACGCACAACGCGAACACGAACAGCACGAAATAGTAGAACGCACGGTCGTTGCCGAGGATGTCGATGCGGGTGAACAGGAGGTCGATCGGCTGGCGCTTCCAGCCGGTGAGGCCGTCGTCGCCGCCGGTCACCGCATTCCAGCGGAACGCGATGAAATAGAACACCTGTCCGAACGCGATGGTCACCATCGCGAAGTACACGCCCCGCAGCTTGACGATCAGCGCGCCGATGATCATGGCGCTGAGCGTGCCCACCGCGACGCCGACCAGCATGGCGAGGCCGGTGCTCGGCACGAGGAACTTGATCGTCATGCCGGCGCCGTAGCCCGCGAGGCCGAAGTACGCGGCATGGCCGAATGACAGCGTGCCGGTGAAGCCGAGCAGGAAGTTGAGCGCCATGGCCGCGAGCGCCATGACGAGCACGCGCGTGGCGAGCTCGGTGTATCCGCCGAGCGTGCCCACCCAGAAGGGCGCGGTGAGCAGCAGGGCCCACAACACGGCAACGACGACGCGCTGTCGAGGCGGCTTCATTGAACGCGCCCTTCCTCACCGAGCAGGCCGCGGGGACGAACGAGCAGCACCAGGCCCATCATGATGTACATCACCGCCTCGGTCGCCGAAGGCACGAACACGGTTGCGATGCCCGACACGACGCCGATCAGCAACCCGCCGAGCAGCGTGCCCGGCAGGCTGCCGAGCCCGCCGACGATGATCGCCACGAAGCTCGGCATGATGAGGGAGGTTCCGATCGTCGGCTGAAGGCCCAGCATGCCTGCGGCCAGAACCCCGGCCAGGCCGGCGAGATAGATCCCGAGACCGAAGTTCAGGTTGCGCAGGATGCGCACGTTCACGCCGAGCACCGACACCGTCTCGAGGTCGAGCGTACCGGCACGGATGCGCATGCCGAGGCGCGTGCGGTTGAGGATCAGGAACAGCGCGGCGACGGCCGCGGCGACGAGGCCGACCATGAAGAGGCGATAGCCGGTGAGGAAGAAGAACTGCGACGACAGCGCGTTCGACATCCCCGCGGGAATCGCATAGGGGACGCTCTGGGCGCCCCAGATGAAGCGCGTCCCGTCCTCGATGATGTACGCCAGGCCGAACGTGAGCAGCAGGCTGTAGAGCGGATCGCGGCCGTAGAGGCGACGAATCAGGAACCGCTCGACCAGGAGACCGAGCAGCGCCGTCAGCACCGGAGCGATCACCAGCGCGCCCCAGAAACCCACGTGCGGCATGATCGTGTACGCGATGTACGCGCCGATCGCGAGGAAGCCGCCGTGCGCGAAGTTGATCACGCCGCTGAGGTTCAGGATCAGCGAGAGGCCGAGCGCCATGAGCGCGTAGAACGCGCCCACGATCAGGCCGTTGAAGACGTTGAACAGCAGAAGCTGCGTCATGGGGTGCGGCGCTTTTCGCGCACGTTGGTTGCGAGCCGCCCGCGGCGGCGATGCGACACGATCTCGCCCCGCGCGTCGGCGCACGCGGAGTCGGACGCGAACGCGATGGGAAGCCGGCCGGGGCGCGCCTCCGCACGCCGGCCGGCGTCGATCATGCCGTCGGCCAGGTCATCTTGCAGCCGGACTCCTCGACGCTACCGGCGGCATCGACGCCATTGACCACCTGAGTGACCTTGAACAGGTCGTCGGGCGCGCTGCCCTTTGCCTGCGCCTGCCCGACGTACAGCGAGCCGATGAGCTGACCCTGGTTCGCGCGGAAGAACGGCTGGTTCGGCATCAGGCCGACTTCGGGCGGCAGCTTTAGGTTCTGCAGCGCCTTCGCCATCTTGAGCGCCTCCAGCGATTTCGCCGTGTTGGCTGCAAGCGCGCAGGTCCATGTCGACGCGAAGCCGAACCACGTGCGCGCCGTCGGCACGCGCCCGGTCTTCTTCATGATCGCGTCGTTGAACTCCTTCACGTGCGGCACGTTCGGCTGGTTCCAGTACCACTCGAAGACCCACGTGCCGATGCGCGCCTCCGGCGGAAGCCCTTCCAGCGCCTCGAGCTCCTGCTGCCCGCCGGCGAGATGGAAACGCTTTTCGAGCCCGAACTGCACGGCCTGCTTCAGCGCGTTGACCATGTCGTCGCCCTGCACCAGGAACAGGATCACGTCGGGATTCGCCGCCTGCGCCTTGATGAGATAGGACGAGAAGTCCGTCGTGCCGAGCGGCGTTAAGTCGCCCCCGACCTTGGTGCCGCCCGCCTTGGTGCACGCCTTCTCGAGCCCTTCCTGCAGGGTGTGCCCGAAGGCGTAGTCGGGCGTGATGTAGTACCACTTCTTCCCCGCGTTCTTGATGAGCGCGGGCGCGACGGCGTTCGCCTCCATCTGCGTGGTGTTGCACACGCGGAAGACGTTCCAGTGGCAGGTCGCGCCGGTGACGGCGTCGGTGTGGCCGCCCGGCACCACATGCAGCACCTTCTTCTCGCTGCTGACGTCCGCCATTGCCAGCGTGAGCGCCGAGTTCACGTTGCCGAGCAGGAAATCCACCTTGTCGCGGTCGATCAGCTTGCGCGCCTTCTGCACGGCGGTGCCCGCATCGCCACTCGTCGAGTCCTCGACGAGCAGGGTCGCCTGTCGGCCCAGGATGCCGCCCTTGGCGTTGATCTGCTCGATCGCGAGCTGGCATCCGATCAGCTCGTTCTTCCCGACCGCGGCGTACGTGCCCGTGAGCGGATTGTCGAGGCCGATCTTCACCGGCTCCTCGCCGCGAGCGCTGATGATGGCCGGTGGTGCGAGCTGCAACGCGCCCGTCGCGGCCGCGACCTTCAGCAGCGTGCGCCGGCGCGCACTCTTCGCCTTCTTCGATTCCATGCTCTCCTCCTGCTCGTGCCCGGGCTGCGGCGAGATTGCCGGTCCGGACGATGCACACGCGCGAACATGCGCACGATCGTGCGCAGTTCCTCCACTCCGATTTTTGTCGAACGGACAGCGGACGGCGAATCGCGTTCGTCGTCGGCGAATCGATGCTCGTCGAATGTAGAGAAAGTTCGCCTCGGGAGCAATACACACCGAAGCGTTCGTGTGCGCTCGAACGCCGCGCACGGGCCGGTTCGGCGCATTACTTACGGCGCTGTAAGGTTATCGTCAGCTTCCGTACAGGTAGTTGGGCAGCCACAGCGTCATGCCCGGCCATACATACATGACCACCATGCAAAGGATCACGATGAGCATGTACGGCATCATGCCGGCGAAGATCTGGTTGAGCGTGACGTGCGGGGGCGACACGCCCTTCAGGTAGAACGCCGACATCGCGACCGGCGGCGAGAGGAACGCCGCCTGCAGGTTCACGAACACGAGCGTGCCCCAGAGGATCGGGTCGATGTTGAAGTGCTTGAGGAGCGGCAGGAAGATCGGCACGAAGATCACGATGATCTCGGTCCATTCCAGCGGCCAGCCGAGCACGAAGATGATCGCCTGCGACAGGATCATGAACTGCACGGGCGTCAGGTTGAACGACAGCACCCAGTGCTCGACGAGCTGCTGTCCGCCCAGCAGGGCGAACACGGCGGAGAAGAGCGCCGACCCGACGAACAGCCAGCACACCATCGCCGTCGTCTTGGCCGTCAGGAAGATCGATTGCTTGATGCGCTCCCAGTCGAGCGTCTTCGCCTGGAAGCCCATCAGGAAGGCACCCGCGGCGCCGACCGCGGCCGACTCGGTGGCGGTCGTGATCCCGAAGAGAATCACCGCCAGAACCACGATCGTCAGGATCCCGAGCGGCATGACCGACACGGTGAGCAGCTTCAGGAGCTCGAACTGCTCCGCACGCATCTTGGCGTAGTACCAGGCCAGCGCGAGCACCGTCACCGCCACGACGCCCCAGAACCAGGGGAAGAATTCCGCCGGCGGGCCTTCCGCCGAGGGCGACGTTGGCCCCTGCGCGCGCAACTCGGCGCTGCCCATCTCCTGCAGCGTTTCACCGCCTTTCGCGGCGTCGGACTCGACCTTTGCCGCCGCGCCGAGCTCCTCGACGTGCTCTTCGTTCGGCGTCGCGTTCAAGGGAACGGGCACATCGGCGGGCGCCTGCACGGCCGGCTGGCTCGCGCCCGGCGCGGCCGGCGCGGGCTCGACGTCGGCGAGCGGATGGATCACCACGTACCACCAGATGCCCCAGAGCGTGACGCCGGCAAGCATCGCGGGGAACAGCGCCGCGGCGAAGTTGCGCCAGATGCCGAGATAGCCGAGCCGCTTGCCGTCGATCATGATCGCCGCGCCGCGTGCGGGATTGATCACGGCGAACGCAAGCGACGCGAGCATGTTCGGACGATAGGCGGCCTGGAACTTCGCGATCCATTGCGGCACCGGCACGCGCGTCTCGAGCTTCGGGGCGATCTTCGGGTTGATCAGCGCCCACCCGATGATGTAGACGAGATAGAGGAACGACAGGAAGAAGCCGGGGAACATCGCCGACGCGTACAGCTTCACCACCGACTGACCCGCGACCGCGGCGTAGACGATGATCATCACCGACGGCGGGATCAGGATGCCGAGCGTGCCGCCGGCGGTGATCACCCCCGACGCGAGCTTGGTGTCGTAGCCGGCCTTCAGCATCGGTCCCATCGCGATGACGCCCATCAGCACGACGACCGCGCCGACGAGCCCGCTCGCGATGCCCCAGAACGTGCACACGATCAGCGTCGCGACCGCGAGGGACGCGGGAAGCTTCCGGAACGCGAGCTGGATGCTGTAGAACATCTTGTCGACCAGCGCGCCCCGCTCCATCACGTAGCCCATGAGCACGAACAGCGGGATCGAGATGAGCGATTCGTTGTTCATCGCCCCGTACGCGCGCTCGACCATGAGGTCGAACACGCGGTTCTGCGTCCACGGTTGCGACGGGTCGTAGAACGCCGCGAAGCCGAACATCATGCCGAGGCCCATCAGCGTGAACGCGGTCGGGAAGCCCATCATGATGACGACCACGATGAGCGCCAGCATGGTGAGACCCAGTGCCGGATCGCTCATGAATGCTTCCCCGGCGGCTGCGGCGCGTCGCTGTTGCCGCGAGCGGCGGAATTCGCCGCTTCGCGCTTCAGGCCGTGGCTCATCGGCTTGCTTTCACAGCTTCGCATCGGCGCCCATGCCGCGCGTGCGCGCGGCCTCGTCGATGTCGTGCACGTTGGCGATCGCGCGCTTGCGCGATTCCTCGTCCACGAGCGTGCTGCCGGCGAGCTGCTGCTCGACCACGTCGATCTCCTCGGCATCCTTCAGCCGCTCGGGCCAGTGCCCGGTGCGGAGGCATTCGATGCAACGCGCGATCTCGGCGAGCCCCTGCAGCAGCACCAGCACGCCGGCGATCGGGATGATGGTCTTGAAGTGATACACCGGCGGTCCGCCTGCGGTCATCGAATGCTCGTCGATGCGCCACGAATCGGCGGCGTAGCCCCAGCCCGCGTAGACCAGCGCAACCACGCCCGGGAGGAAGAACGTGATGTAGAGCGCGAGGTCGAGGCCCGCCTGGAGGCGCGGCCGCATCGAGCCGTACAGGAAGTCGCCGCGCACGTGCCCGCCCTGCGCGAGCGTGTACGCGCCGCACATCATGAACAGAGTCCCGTACATCATGTTGTCGACGTCGTAGATCCACGCCGTCGGCGCGTTCAGGAGGTAGCGCTTGAAGACTTCCACGCAGACGACCAGCATGAGCGCGACGATGAGCCACGCGTTGGCCTTGCCGGTCCACGTGCTGACCTCGTCGGCGAGCCGGATCAGTGCGTTGCCCTTCATTCGCTCTCCACGCAGGCGGCTCAAAAAAAGGCACCACGCGGATGCCGCGTGGTGCCTCCTCGGGAGCCGCGATTCAAGCCTTCTTGGCCGGCGCCGCCCCGCTCTTCTGGCCGAAATACCACGTGTACGCCATGCGGCGGTTGACGTTGTTGTCCATGTCCCACTTCACCGCGCGCTCGGCGAAAGCGCGCTGCGAGTCGATGATCTCCTTGAACAGCGGGCTGTCGGCCGCCTTCTTCGCCACGACCTGGTCGTACACCTCGAGCTGCTTCTGCAGGACCGAGTCGGGCGTCTTGTAGAAGCGCACCTTGTCCTTGCTCTGCATCTCCACGTAGTCCTTGGAATAGCGGTCGATCGCCTTCCACGTGAGGTCCTGCGAGGCGGCGTCCACCGCGTTGGCGATAATCGCCTTCATCTTGTCGGGCAGGCCGTCGTACTTGGTCTTGTTGAACGTGATCTCGAACTGCTCGGCGTTCTGGTGGAAGCTCTGCAGCATGCACACCTTCGACACGTCGGGAAAGCCGAGGACGCGGTCGGACGACATGTTGTTGAACTCGGCGGCGTCGATCAGGCCGCGGTCCATCGCCGGAATGATCTCGCCGCCGGGCAAGGCGTTGACGGCGGCGCCCATGGCGGTGAACACGTCGATCGAGATGCCGACGGTGCGGTACTTCAGTCCCTTGAAGTCATCGGCCTTGGTCACGGGCTTCTTGAACCAGCCGAGCGGCTGCGTATACATGGGCCCGTACGGAAACGACACGACGTTGGCGCCGACCGAGTTGTACAGCTTCTGCAGGAGCTCCTTGCCGCCGCCGTAGCGATGCCATGAAAGCAGCATGTTCGCGTCCATGCCGTACGCGGGCCCCGATCCCCACAGGCCGAGCGCGTTGCTCTTGCCGTAGTGGTAGACGAGAACGCCGTGCCCGCCATCGAGCGTGCCCTTCGACACGGCCTCGAGCAGGCCGAACGCCGGAACGACCGCACCCGCCGGCAGCACCTCGATCTTGAGGTCCCCGCCGGTCATGTCGTTGACCTTCTTGGCGTAGTCGAGCGCGTACTCGTGGAAGATGTCCTTCGACGGCCACGTCGATTGCCAACGCATGCTGATCGGGCCGGTCTGGCCCTTGGCGATCATCGGGAAGCCGACAGCGGCGCCTGCACTTGCGGCGGCCGCGCGCGTCAGGAAGCGGCGGCGCGATGCAGGCTTCGTGTCGGTGGCTCGTGCGGGTGTCTTGGTCATGATCTCCTCCGATCGATTCATGGTGGTCGCCGAGCGCCGGCAAGGCGTCGCGCCGGTAATTCGATGCCGCATGCCGGACTTGTTCTCACTCGTCGCCCGGGAAATGCGTCCGCTACGGCGCAGGCATCGTAAGCCGACCGAATACCTAACGCAAGCGAGGCGCAAGGTTCACGATGCCGCGCAGATGGACGGTCGCGCCGGCGCGAACATCCAGCAAACTGAAAGCTTCCGGGGCATCGCGCAAAAAAAAGCCGCGCCGGCGCGAATGCCGGGCGGCTCGTGGGGTTCAGACCGGGCGGACAGGAGGACGCCCGGCCGAATCGGATGCGTGCGCTAGCTGGCGCCCTTCATGCACTCGGACATGAACTTCTTGCGCTCGTCCGCTTTCATGCCCTTGGACTTGGTGTTGCAGGTGGCCATCTTGTTGTCCGATTCCTTCTTGTCGGCCGACAGGCAGTCCTTCATGAACGCCTTGCGCTCGTCGCCCTTCTTGTCGGCTGCTTTCGCGTTGCACGTCTTCATCCGCTCCTGCTGCGCGTTCTCGGCGGCGAAGGCAGGTGTGGCGACGGCGGCGAAGGCGCCGATCAGGGTCAGTGCCAGGAGTTTTTTCATCGTGGGGTTCCTCGGAAGTACGGGGACAATAACAACGGCTGCTTCGAGTCTAAGGCAAGGCCAACGGCCGAGGCAACGAATTCGGCCGCGGCTGCCGATGCGCTGTTGCGCGCGTGGCTCTGGTGCGGCGCAGCACGCGGGCGCGCACACCGGCCGGCACGCGCGTACAATGCCTTAATGCCCTGAAATATTGCAGGAATTGCTTCACGATGATCCTCGTCCTCGACCCCAACACCAGCCCCGAAGGTCCCGACTACCGGTTCCTCACCAGCCAGCTGGAGCGGCTGCCCAATATCCAGTTCCGCGTCCACCGCGAAGTCGGCAGCGAAGTGACGCTGACCGAGATCTACCTCATCGGCAACACCGGCGCGCTGACGGTCGAGCAGATGCAGGTGCTGCCCTGCGTGGCGAAGGTGGTGCGCGTCTCCGAGCCCTATCGGGTGCTCGGCCGGCACAAGCAGGGCGACGACCGGCCCTCCTCGTTCGAGTACAACGGCGTGCACTTCGGCCAGGATTCGCTGAACGTGTTCGCGGGCCTGTGCGCCGTCGACTCGCCGGAATCGGTCGAGGAGATGATGCAGGCGCTGAAGGCGCACGGGCAGGTCTGCACGCGCATGGGCGCGTACAAGCCGCGAACCTCGCCGTACGCGTTCCAGGGCTTCGGTGCGAAGTGCCTGCCGTACGTGTTCGAGCTCGCCGGCAAGTACGGCATCCGCGTGATCGCGATGGAAGTCACGCACGAGTCGCACGTGCACGAGATTCGCGACGCGCTCGCCAAGACCGGCAACCCCACCGGCGTGATGCTGCAGATCGGCACCCGCAACACGCAGAACTTCGAGCTGCTGAAGCTCGTCGGGAAGCAGCAGGAATTTCCCGTCCTCATCAAGCGCGGCTTCGGCATCACGCTCGACGAGTCGCTCAACGCCGCGGAATACCTCGCCACCGAGGGCAATCGCAAGGTGGTGTTCTGCCTGCGCGGCATGAAGACCAACATGGGCGATCCGCATCGCAACTTCGTCGATTTCGCGCACGTGCCGGCGGTCAAGCGCCTGACGCGCATGCCCGTCGCGATCGATCCGTCGCATTCGGTGGGCACGCGCGCGGTGGCGCCCGACGGCCTGCTCGACATCTTCCACGTCGTCGCGCAAGGCGTGGTGGCCGGCGCGAACATGGTGCTCGTCGACTTCCACCCGCATCCCGAGAAGGCGCTGGTGGACGGCCCGCAGGCGCTGCTCCTGTCCGAGCTGGGCCCGTTCCTCGACGACGTGGCGCTCGCACGCGCGACCTACGAAGAGCGCGCGCGCCGCGCGCGCAACCCCCGCGCGACCTGATTCGTCCATGCCGGACGGCCGCGAGATCGAGCTCAAGCTGCGCGTGCCGTCCGCAGTGGCCGCTCGCGCCGCAAACGAGCCGCTGCTGCGCAACGTGCAATCGGGTCGTGCGCGCACGCAACGCCTGCTCGCGATCTACTTCGATACGCCGGACGATCGCCTCGCCGCGGCGGGGCTGGCGCTTCGCCTTCGCCGCGAAGGTCACCGCTGGGTGCAGACGCTCAAGGGGCCGCCTGAATCGGGCAGTGGTGCGGGCGTCGCAGCGCGGCTCGAGAACGAGCGTGATCGCGGCGGTGCCGCGAAGCCGCCGCCCCTCGATGCGACGCAATGGCGCGAGACGCCCTGGCGCGCGCTGCTGGCCGACGCGCAGCGACGCGGCCTCACCGCTCGCTTCGCCACCGACTTCCATCGCACCGAGCTCCCCGTCGCGCTCGATGACGGCACGCGCGCGACGGTCTGCATCGACGTCGGCGAGGTACGCGACGGCCGCGGCGGCGCGACGCCGTTGTCCGAGATCGAGGTCGAGCTCGCGCAAGGCCGCATCGATGCGCTCTACCGCTTCGCCGCGCGGCTCGCCACGCGCCTGCCGCTCGCGGTCGAGCCGCGCAGCAAGGCCGAGCGCGGCTATGCGCTCGTGCGCGGCACGCACAGGCTGCCCGCGCGCGCGACGCATCCGCCGCTCGATGGCGAAGACACCGCCGCGGCCGCGCTGCAATCGCTGCTCCGCGCGTGTGCAATCCAGATTACCGACAACGCCGACGGCACGCTCGCGCACGACGATCCGGAGTGGGTGCACCAGCTGCGGGTCGGGACGCGGCGCCTGCGCGCGTGCCTCGCGCTGGCACGGAGCGCGGTGCCGTCGGACGCGCTGACGACGGTCCTGGACGACGCCCGCTGGCTCGCCCGGGCGCTCGGACCCGTGCGCGACCTCGACGTGCTGGCGACCGAGACGCTGCCCGCGGTGCGCGTCTACACCAGCAAGCGCGGCGACGGCGCTGCAACGCGCGCGCTGGGCGCGTTCGCGAAGCGCGTCGATGCCGCCCGACGCGAGGCGCGCGACGCCGCGCGCGCTGCCGTCGCGTCACCGCGTTTCACGCACCTCGTCCTGGGCGCGGGCGGCCTGGCCGCGACGCCGCTGCTCGGCGCCGCCGCAGGGTCGAAGGCGGCGCACGTGTTGCGCGGTCGCGCGCGCGACTTCGCGGCGCCATGGCTCGCCCGCCGGCATCGCAAGCTCGTGCGGCGCGCGCGGGGCATCGGCAAGGCGAGCGACGAGGCGCTCCATGAAGTGCGCCTGGCCGCCAAGCGATTGCGCTACGTGACGGAATTCTTCGCCGACGTGTTCGACGCGCGGCGAGCGGGCGCATATCGCCGCGCGCTTGCGCGGCTGCAGGACGCCCTCGGCGCGCAAGTCGACCTGCAAGTGGCCATTCGCCTCGCGCACGCCATCGAAGGCCGGGACTCGCCGTCGGCGCTCGCGCTGCAGCGCTACGTCAAAGCGCACGCGCGCGCGAACGGCGTCGCAGTGCTGCGCCGCTGGCGCGCCTTCCGCGACTGTCCGCGCTTCTTCTCCTGACCCCATGCTCGAGGCCGCCGAAGTCGGACACACCATCGGCAAGGCGCGCTTCGCGCGCGAAGCGCCGAAGCTGCGCGAGGCGCTGCTGCTCGCGCAGTTCGAGCTGAAGCAGGCGGCGCGCGGGCCGGTGCTCGTGATCGTCAGCGGCGTCGAAGGCGCCGGTCGCCACGAGACGGCGAACCAGCTCACCGCGTGGATGGATCCGCGCCATATCCATGTCATCGGATTCGGCGCGCCGTTGCCCGAGGAAGCCGTGCGGCCGCCGGCGTGGCGCTACTGGAACGCGATGCCGGCGCGCGGTGCGATCGGCGTGTTCATGAGCGCGTGGTACTACGAGCCGCTTGCGCTGCGCGCGTCCGGCGCGCTCGACGCGCACGCGTACGACGACTATCTGCAGCAGGTTCGCCAGCACGAGTCGATGCTGGCGGCCGAAGGGGTGATGCTCGTCAAGTTCTGGATTCACCTGTCGAAGGCGGCGATGAAGACGCGCCTGCGCGAGATCGAGCACGATCCCGACGAGCGCTGGCGGCTCACCGGCGCGGAGAAGCACGAACTCAAGGAATACCCGCGCCGCCGCGGTGACTGGGAGCACATGCTGCGCACCACGTCGATCGCGGCCGCGCCGTGGTACGTCATCGATGGCGCGGATCGGCGCTACCGCGAGCTCACGGTCGCCACGCTGCTCCTCGCGGCCATGCGCGAAGCGTGCGCCAGGAAGGTGATGCGTCCTGCCGCGCAGGGCGTGCCGCCCGCACCGGCGGTGCTCGGAAACGTGGAGATCGTGCGACGCCTCGATCTCACGCAGCGACTGCCGAAGAAGCGCTACGAAACCGAGCTCACCCGCTTCCAGGCGCGTCTCGCGCGCCTCACGCGGCACAAGCGCTTCGCCGAGCGAGCCCTGGTGCTCGCGTTCGAGGGCGTCGACGCGGCCGGCAAGGGCGGCGCCATCCGGCGCGTCACGGGCGCGCTCGACGCACGCCAGTACGCGACGGTGCCGATCAGCGCGCCCAACGACGAGGAGCTCGCGCATCCGTACCTGTGGCGCTTCTGGCGCATGGTGCCGCGGCGCGGCGGCATCACGCTCTTCGATCGCACCTGGTACGGGCGCGTGCTCGTCGAACGTGTCGAGGACTTGTGCAGTCCACAGGACTGGATGCGCGCCTACGACGAGATCAACCAGTTCGAGGAAGAGCTGACTACGGCGAGCGTGGTGGTGTGCAAGTTCTGGCTCCAGATCAGCCGCGAGGAGCAGCTTCGCCGCTTCCGCGCGCGCGGCAAGACGCCGTTCAAGCGCTTCAAGATCACGCCCGACGACTGGCGCAACCGCCGCCGCTGGCGCGACTACGAGCAGGCCGCCGCCGACATGATCGAGCGCACGTCGACCGATCTCGTGCCGTGGACGCTGGTCGAAGCCGAAGACAAGTACTTCGCCCGCATCAAGGTGCTCCGCACGATCTGCGAGCGCCTGGAGGCGGCGCTCGAAAGCTGATGCGCGCACCCACGCGACGCCTGACCCCGCCCGCCTACGCAGCGCCGCGCTGGCTGCCCGGCGGCCACGCCCAGACCATCTATGGCTCGCGCCTGCGCGGCACGCGGCCGCCGTTGCGACGCGAGCGCGTCGACACGCCGGACGGCGATTTCTGGGACTTCGACTGGCTCGATGCGCCCGATGTGCGCGGGCCTCTGGTGGCGCTGTTCCACGGCCTCGAGGGTGGTGCGGGCTCGCACTACGCGCGGGCCCTGATGCACGCGCTCGACGCGCGTGGCTGGGCGGGCGTCATCCCGCACTTCCGCGGCTGCGGCGGCGAGCTCAATCGGATGGCGCGCGCCTATCACTCGGGCGACCACGAGGAGATCGGCGCGCTGCTGGCGGCGATCCGCGCGCGCAGCGACCGGCCGCTGTACGCTGTCGGCGTATCGCTCGGTGGGAGCGCGTTGCTCAACTGGCTCGGCCGGCACGAGCACCGCGCACGCGACATCCTCGAAGCGGCCGCGGCGGTTTCGGCGCCGCTCGACCTGTCGGCCGCCGGCATCGCGATCGGACAGGGCTTCAATCGCGTGTACACACGCCACTTCCTCGCTACGCTGAAGCCGAAATCGCTCGACATGGCGGCGCGGTTTCCGGGCCGGCTCGACCCTGCGCGTATCCGTGCGGCACGCACGATGTGGCAGTTCGACGAGGTCGTCACGGCGCCTCTGCACGGTTTCGCGGGCGCGGAGGACTATTGGCGGCGCGCGTCGTCGAAACCGTGGCTCCGCGCCGTCGGCGTGCCGGTGCTCGTGCTCAATGCGCGCAACGATCCTTTCATCCCGGCGGCATCGCTCGCCACGCGCGGCGAGGTCAGCGAGCACGTGCTGCTCGAGCAGCCGAGCGACGGGGGTCACGCCGGCTTCCCGGCCGGGCCATTTCCCGGCCATGTCGGCTGGCTGCCGCGGCGATTGCTACACTTCTTCGATTACGGGCTATAGCCGATGATCCTTCCTCCGGAAATATTCAAGGCCTACGACATCCGCGGCATCGTGGGCAAGACCCTCACGCCAGCGATCGTGCAGGCGGTCGGACGCGCGCTCGGCTCGCTCGCGCGCGAGCGCAACCGCGACACGATCGTGATCGGCCGCGACGGGCGTCTCTCGGGGCCCGAGCTGTCCGCGGGCGTCGCGCAAGGCATCCGCAACGCGGGTGTCGACGTCATCGACATCGGAATGGTGGCCACGCCGATGACCTACTTCGCCGCGTTCGAGCTGAAGACGGCGTGCAGCGTGATGGTCACCGGCAGCCACAATCCTCCGGACTACAACGGCCTCAAGATGGTCATCGACGGCACGACACTGTCGGGCGACGACATCCAGGCGCTGCGCACGCGTATCGTCAACGACAATTTCACCGGCGGTGAAGGCTCGTACCGCACGCACGACATCGCGCCGGCGTATTTCGAACGCATCGCAAGCGACGTCAAGGTCGCGCGCCCGCTGCGCCTGGCGGTCGACTGCGGCAACGGCGTCGCGGGCGCGTTTGCGCCCGCGCTGTATCGAAGGCTCGGCTGCACCGTCGACGAGCTGTTCTGCGACGTCGACGGTCACTTTCCCAATCACCATCCCGATCCCTCGCAGCCCAAGAACCTGCAGGACCTCGTCCAGCGGCTCGCACGCGGCGATCTCGATCTCGGCTTCGCGTTCGACGGCGACGGCGACCGGCTCGGCGTCGTGACGCCTGCGGGCCACATCATTTTTCCCGACCGGCAGCTCATGCTGTTCGCGGCCGACGTGCTGACGCGCAAGCCCGGCGCGACGATCATCTACGACGTGAAATCGACGCGCAACCTGAAGTCGTGGATCACCGAGCACGGCGGCAAGCCGTTCCTCTGGAAGACCGGCCATTCGCTCATCAAGAGCAAGATGAAGGAGACGGGCGCCGAGCTGGCCGGCGAGATGAGCGGCCACACGTTCTTCGGCGAGCGCTGGTACGGCTTCGACGACGGGCTTTACGCGGGGGCGCGCCTGCTCGAGATCCTGTCGCGGCACGACGATCCCGCGGCATTGCTCGAAGGCCTGCCCGACGCGGTCAGCACGCCCGAGCTCAGCCTGCCGCTCGCGGAGGGCGAGCAGCACGCGCTCATCGCGACGTTGCAGAAGACCGCGAAGTTTCCCGGCGCCGACGACGTGATCCGCATCGACGGCCTGCGCGTCGAGTATCCCGACGGCTTCGGCCTGGCGCGCGCGTCGAACACGACGCCCATGATCGTGCTGCGCTTCGAGGCCGAGGATCGCGAGGCGTTGTCGCGCATCCAGAACGAGTTCCGTCGCGTCCTGACCGAGGCGCGACCCGGTGTCCAGCTGCCGTTCTAGCGCCCATCGATCCTCCCACCCATTGATCACGCTCGCCGACGTCGAGGCCGCCCGGGAACGCATTCGCGGCGCGATCTACGAATCGCCGTGCGTGGAGTCGATCCCGCTGTCGCAGCTGACCGGCGCGCGGATCTACTGCAAGCTCGACTACCTGCAGCGCACCGGCAGCTTCAAGGAGCGCGGCGCGCGCAATGCGCTGTTGCAGCTCTCGCCCGAGCAACGCAGCCGCGGCGTCATCGCCGCGTCGGCCGGCAATCATGCGCAAGGCGTCGCGTATCACGGTGCGCTGCTGGGCATTCCGGTGACGGTGGTCATGCCGACGTTCGCGCCGCTCATCAAGGTGTCGAACTGCCGCCAGCTCGGCGCGACGGTCATCCTGCATGGCGCCGACATCGGCGAATCGCGCGCGCGGGCGGAGGAAGTCGCCGCGCGCGACGGCCTGACGTTCATCCATCCGTTCGACAACGCCGAGGTCATCGCCGGACAGGGCACGATGGCGCTGGAGATTCTCGAGCAGACGCCCGGCGTGCAGGCCATCGTCGTGCCGGTCGGTGGCGGTGGATTGCTCTCCGGCATCGGGACGGTGGTGCGCGCGCTGCGGCCCGAAGTGAAGCTCATCGGTGTCGAGCCGGTGAACGCCGCCTGCCTCACCGCGGCGCTGGCCGCGGGCAAGCCGGTGACCGTACCACTCGCGCCCACCCTCGCCGACGGCCTGTCGGTGCCGCTCCTCGGCGTGCGCCCGTTCGAGGTGTTGCGCCGCGTCGTCGACCAGGTCGTCACCGTCGATGAAGCGGCGATCGCGCTGGCGGTGCTGCGCCTGATCGAGCTGGAGAAGAGCGTCGTGGAAGGCGCAGGCGCGGCCCCGCTCGCGGCGTTGCTCGCGGGCAAGCTGGATCTATTGAAGGGCCGCAGCGTCGTGCTCGTGCTCGCCGGCGGGAACATCGACCTCACGATGCTCGATCGCGTCATCGAAGTGGGACTCGTCGCTGATGGTCGACTCTCGCGTTTCACGGTATCGATCAGCGACCGGCCCGGCGGCCTCGCGCGTCTCGCCGAGGTGATCGCATCCGCGGGCGCCTCGATCAAGGAGATCGTGCACGATCGTGCATTCTCCGGGCCCGATCTTTCCGAAGTGCGCGTGGTGTGCGTGGTGGAGACCACGGGGCACGACCACGTGACGGCGCTCCATCGCGCGTTGATGGACGCCGGCGTCAAGGTGGTGAGCTCGTGAGCGACGACGCGGCGGCGCAACGAGCCGCCGGCGCCTCGCGGCGGGACGCGGCCGGGTCGGCCGACAGCCGATGCGCATGACGCTGCGCGCCCTCCTCGCCTGCGCGCTGCTCGCCGCTGCACCGATGGCGTCAGCCGCCGACGAGCAGATGCTGACGCTCGGACGCGAGCTCTCCGAGCGGTTCGAGCGCGGCGACACGGCCGATCTCTGGAAGCGCATGACGCCGGAGATGCGCCAGTCCATCGGCAGCGAAGCCGATTTCGCCGCGCAGCGCGACCGCGTGATCAACGACGACGGTCCCGAAACCGGCGTGATTCGCGAGGATACCGACGTGTCCGGACCCAACCGCATCTACCGCCGCATCGCCCGCCGCAACATCGGGCAGACGCCGACGCTCATGGAATGGACCATCGACGCGCAAGGAAACATCGTGGAGCTCGTCATCCGGCCGCAGGCGATCGCCATCCCTTCGGGCAAGAGCAACTACTGATGCGACGCAGCCTGCGCTGTCGCGTGCTGGCGGGCGCGTTGATGTGCGCGCTCGCGGCTGCACCCGTTGTCGCCGCCGACACGCTGCTGACCGTGCTCACCGGGAGCTCGACCGGCGTCTACTACACCATCGGCGTCGCGCTGGCCGAGGTGTTGAACAACGCGATCCCCGACGCGAAGACCACGGTGCAAGCGACGCGCACGTCCCTGGAGAACCTGAACCTGCTCCAGTCCGGCCGGGGTGATGTCGCGTTCTCGGCGGGCGACGTCCTCTCCGATGCGTGGAAGGGCAACGAAGCCGCGGGCTTCAAGACGCCGCTGCGCAAGCTCCGCGGCATCGCGGCGATCTATCCGAACTACATCCAGTTCGTGGCGCGTGCCGACTCGGGCATCCGCAAGCTCGCCGATCTGAAGGGCAAGAAGATCTCGGTCGGCGCGCCCAAGTCGGCGACCGAGGTCAGCGCGCGCGCCATCCTTCACGCCGCCGGCATCGAGTACAAGGACTTCGCCAAGATCGAGTACGCGCCGTTCGGCGAATCGATCGAGCTCATGAAGGAGCGGCAGATCGACGTGACGCTGCAGTCCGCAGGCCTCGGTGCATCGGCGCTGCGCGACCTCGCGAACGCGATCGACATGGTCGTCGTCCCGATTCCGGCGGACGTCATCCGCAACATCGACGACCCGGCGTACATACCGGTGGCGATTCCCGCCTATACCTACCGCGGACAAGCGGCCGACGTGCCGGCCGTCGCGGTGATGAACTATCTCGTGACCCGGGAAGACGAAACGGCCGAGACCGTGTATGCGATCACCAAGGCGATGTGGACCGGCGTCGATCAGCTCGCCAGCGCGCACTCGGCGGCGCGCGCGATGGATCCGAGGAAGGCGATCGAGGGCATGCCGCTGCCGCTGCATCCCGGGGCGGAGCGCTACTACCGCGAGGTGGGGCTCATCCGATGATGCGCGGTCAATAGCGCAGGCCGAGGCGCCGGTACACGTACGCCAGCAGCCAGGCCGGGCCGACCAGCAGGAACTTCAGGTCGTCGAGGAACGACGGCTTGCGTCCCTCGATGCGGTGGCCGATGAACTGGCCGATCCATGCGGCGACGAACACCGCGATGGCACCGGGCAGCAGCCATTCGCCGAGCAGCGGCAGCGGCGCGATCATCGCCGCGGTCACGAGCAGCATGCCGATCGCGAGCGCCGGCGACATCCACGCGTAGAAGCCGAGTGCCGCGCCGACGAGCACCATCGCGGCAAGCGGCGCCCACGACCATACCGCCGCGAGCACGCTCCAGGTGATGAGCGGCACGCAGATCCAGTGGATCGTCTTGTTCGCGGGATCGCGATGGGACTCGCCGTAGCGCTCGAACAGCACGTCGACGGGACGCACCTGTTCCCCTCTGCGGCGGGATGCCGCGCCCATATGCTATAGAATCATCGAGCTAGCCGCCCGCGCGTTCAGCGACCAGAGCGGCGTCCACCGTCGCATTCCGCGGCGTCGTCTATCGGAGGATTCATGCGATTCGGGTTGCATTCACGTCTCCTGGCGAGCGCGCTCGCGTGCGCGCTGTTCGTCGCGCCCGCCCAGGCCGCCGAAACGTTCATCAACGTGCTGACGGGGGGAACGAGCGGCGTCTACTACCCGCTCGGTGTCGCGCTCGCCAACGCGATCGGCAAGGCGATGCCCAACGTCAAGACGTCGACGCAAGCCACCAAGGCGTCGGTCGAGAACCTGAATCTGCTGCAAGCCGGACGCGGCGAGATCGCGTTCACGCTGGGCGACTCGCTGTCCGATGCGTGGAAGGGCAACGAGGAAGCCGGCTTCAAGACCCCGCTCAAGAAGCTCCGCGGGATCGCGGCGATCTACCCGAACTACATCCAGGTGGTCGCGCGCGCCGATTCCGGCATCAAGACGCTCGCCGACCTGAAGGGCAAGAAGATCTCCGTCGGGGCGCCCAAGTCCGGCACGGAGCTCAACGCACGCGCCGTGCTGCATGCCGCGGGCATCGACTACAAGGACTTCTCCAAGGTCGAATACCTTCCGTTCGGCGAGTCGGTCGAGCTGATGAAGAACCGCCAGATCGACGTGACGCTGCAGTCTGCGGGGCTCGGCGTGTCGTCGTTGCGCGATCTGGCGGCGTCCGTCCCGATCGTGGTCGTGCCCATTCCGCCCGACATCGTGAAGAAGATCGGCGACCCCGCCTACATCGACGCCACCATCCCGGCCGGCACGTACAACGGGCAATCGGGCGACGTGGCGACCGCCGCGGTGCAGAACTTCCTCGTGACGCACGACGGCGTCAGCGCGGACATCGTGTACGGCATGACCAAGGCGCTGTGGACGAGCCTCGATCAGCTCGTCGCCGCGCACTCCGCCGCGCGGGCGATCGACCTGAAGAAAGCGCTGACGGGCATGCCCATACCGCTCCATCCCGGCGCCGAGAAGTATTACAAGGAGGTCGGCCTGATCAAGTGACGCTCGGGTCGATCCTGCGATGAATCCCCGCGACCTCGCCGAACCGCAGGCGAGCGCGTTCGACGAGACGGGTGTCAAGCGTGAGCTCAGCGGGCTCGCGGCGCACGTCGTCGCGTTCATCGCGCTCGCGTTCTCGGCGTACCAGCTGGTCATCGCCGCGTATGCGCCGCTGTCGAGCCTGCCCACGCGGTCGATCCATGTGGGCTTCCTGCTGACGCTCGCGTTCCTGATTCATCCGGTCGCCGGATGGGCCGACCGCAAGCGCATCGCGTGGTACGACGCCCTGCTGGCCGCCGCGGCGTTCGCGCTGGCGCTCTATCACCTCGTGTTCGAGGCGGAGCTCATCCAGCGCTCGGGCGATCCCAGCCTGGCCGACCTCGTGGTCGGGGCAGTCTTCATCGTCATGCTGTTCGAGGCGGCGCGGCGCGTGCTGGGACTCGCGCTGCCGATCATCTGCGCCTGCTTCCTCGCCTACGGACTGCTCGGACAGTACCTGCCGAGCGTCGTCGCGCATCGCGGCTACGGCGTCGACCAGATCATCGGTCAGCTCTTTCTCGGCACGGAAGGCATCTTCGGCATTCCGACGCTGGTGTCGGCGACGTACATCTTCCTGTTCATCCTCTTCGGCAGCTTCCTCGAGCACGCCGGGATGATCAATCTCTTCAACAGCGTGGCGCTCGGCTTCGTCGGGCATGCGCGCGGCGGACCGGCGAAGGTCGCGGTCATCTCGTCCGGAATGATGGGAACGATCTCGGGATCGGGTGTGGCGAACGTGCTGACGGTCGGTCAGTTCACGATCCCGCTGATGAAACGATTCGGCTATTCACCCATATTCGCGGGCGCCGTGGAAGCGACGTCCAGCATGGGCGGGCAGATCATGCCGCCGGTGATGGGCGCGGTCGCGTTCATCATGGCCGAGACGCTCAACGTGCCTTACGTGACGATCGTCAAGGCCGCCGTCGTGCCGGCGATCCTCTACTACGCTACGGCGTTCTGGATGGTGCATCTGGAGGCCGGCCGCGCCCATCTCCACGGCCTTCCCAAGGCCGACTGCCCGAACCCCTGGCATGCGATTCGCGCAAAGTGGTATCTCATGCTGCCGCTGGCGGTTCTCGTCTACATGCTGTTCGACGGCTTCACGCCGATGTTCTCGGGCCTCGTCGGCCTCGCCCTGACCGCGATACTGATCCTCGGCACCGCGGCCGCCGCGCGTATCGGACCGACCGCCTTTCGCTACGCGTTCTGGATCGCCGTCGGCATCGGGCTCGGTGCGTACCTCAAGTACGGCTTCGATCGCTACGGCGTGACGCCGATCCTCGTGGTGATCGGCGCGCTCCTCGTCGTCATGCTGGTCATCAAGGGCGGCCGGGAAACCCTGCGCACGATGCGCGCGAGTCTCATCGACGGCGCACGGCAGGCCATTGCCGTCGGCCTCGCGTGCGCGATCGTGGGCGTGATCATCGGCGTGCTCACGCTCACCGGTGCGGCGTCCAATTTCGCCGAGTTCGTGCTGCAGGTCGGCGCCAGGAGCCTGTTCCTATCGCTCGTGCTGACGATGATCGTGTGCCTGATCCTCGGCATGGGCATTCCGACCATACCGAACTACATCATCACGAGCGCGATCGCCGCGCCGGCCCTGCTGAAGCTCGGCGTGCCGCTCATCGTTTCGCACATGTTCGTATTCTATTTCGGCATCATGGCGGATCTCACGCCGCCGGTCGCGCTCGCCGCGTTCGCTGCCGCGTCCATCGCGCGCGCCTCGCCGATGCGCATCGGCTGGAAGGCCACGCACATCGCCATCGCCGGTTTCGTCATCCCGTACATGGCGATCTACGATCCGGCGCTCATGCTGCAGGCCACCGCCAATGGCAGCATCGACTGGGTCGAGGTCGTCTATGTCATCGTCAAGACGGTTCTGGCGATCGGATTGTGGGGCGCCGCGGCGATCGGCTTCCTGCGCGCGCGCATCAACTGGATCGAGCGCATCGTCGCCTTCGCCGCCGCCGCACTGCTGGTCGCGGCGCCGTCGTGGACGGACCAGGCCGGCTTCGCCGCCAGCGCTGCATTCATCGCCTGGCACTTCTGGCGCACGCGCGGCTCGAAGCACGCGGTCGCCACGCCGCAGCAGACGTCGACACGTTGAGCGCGGTATGCCTGCTGGTGGCGGGGATGCTGCGAGCGACCTTGCCCACGGACGCCTTCACCTTGCAGTGGCGGCATTCCGTGGAGAAGACGCTGTGGGAGGAGGACTACCGCGTCGAGGCCGGCAGGCTCGTCCTCGTGCAAAGCCGCATCGCCGGTTCCGGTGCGGGCATGGAGCCACCGCCGGATGCGACGCTGGTCGACGGCACGTGGCGCTGGCGGCCGGCCCTTCCGCCGCTGCCGCACATCCGGATCACGAGCTCGCCGTTCACGGCGGACTATCGCGTGTGCTGGCGGGGCGACTGTCACCCGCTGCGCGAGCTCGCCCACTCGCAGGCCATCGAAGTCGTGACGGTCGAGCCCTGTGCCGGCTGATTCAGCCCGCGGCGATGAGATCGGGCGTGAGCGGCGGTCGCCGCTCGATCGTGCTCAGGTGAACGCCGAAATCGCCGAGTCGCCGATCGAGGAAGAAGCGTCGCAGCGTGCGCGCGATGGTGCGGAACGCGATCTCGCTCCACGGCACGTCGCCTTCGTCGAACAGGCGCACCTCCAGGCTCTCGGTGCCGGGCCCGAAGTCGAGGTCGAGCAGCTCGGCGCGGAACATCATGTACACCTGGCTGATCTGCGGCAGGCTGATGATCGCGTAGAGGGGGCCGAGCGCGACCCGCGCATTGGCTTCCTCCAGCGTCTCGCGCATCGCGCCGGCACCGAGGGTCTCGCCGTTCTCGAGGAATCCCGCAGGAAGCGTCCATAGCCCGCGCCGTGGCTCGATCGCGCGCTTGCAGAGCAGCACGCGATCCTCGTGCACCGGCAGGCAACCGACCACCACCTTGGGATTCTGATAATGGATCGCCCCGCACGCGCCGCACACGAAGCGCGGCAGCGTGTCGTCGGGTGGCACGCGGAACGCAAGCTCGGAAGAGCCGCAGGTGCTGCAGAATTTCATCGTCGCGCGCGGCAGGGCAAGAGGCTCTATTATTCCAGACTCCATCCTTCACCGAGCGCGCCATGGCCTACCACCGTTCCGTCCTGCCCGACGCCATCGACGCGTACGTGCGCTCGATGGGCGCACGCGAGACCGATCTCCAGCGCCGGTTGCGCGAGGAGACGCTACGCCTCCCGCAGGCGGGCATGCAGATCGGCGCCGACGAAGCGAGCCTGCTCGCGCTCGTGGTGCGCATGATCGGCGCGCGACGCGCCATCGAGGTCGGCACGTTCACGGGCTACAGCGCGCTCGCGGTTGCCTCGGCGCTGCCAACCGACGGTCACCTCGTGTGCTGCGACGTCAACCGCGAATGGACCGATGTCGGCCGGCGCTACTGGCGGGAAGCCGGCGTCGCGGGCCGCATCGATCTGCGCATCGCACCGGCCGCCGAAACGCTGCAGGCGCTCGCACGCGACCCCGGGCCAGGATCGTTCGACTTCGTGTTCATCGATGCCGACAAGTCGGGCTACGACGCGTACTACGAGCACGCGCTCGTGCTGCTGCGTGCGGGAGGTGTGATCGCGATCGACAACACGCTATGGTCCGGCGGCGTGGCGGATGCATCGCAGACCGACGACGATACCGTCGCCCTGCGCGCGCTCAACCAGAAGATCCAGCGCGACGAGCGGGGCGACATGTGCCTGCTCAGCGTCGGCGATGGGGTGACGTTGGCGCGCAAACGCTGAATCCTTCAGCGCGTCGAGCGCGGTGACGCACCGACCGCTCGCAGCCATCCGCGCAGCGTCGCAGCTTCGTGCGGACGCGACGCGAACGGCCCTACCGCTGGATGAAATGCTCGCGGTAGTGCCGCAGCTCCATGATCGACTCGTACACGTCGGCGAGCGCCTCGTGCTTGCCTTCCTTCGGCACGCCCTTCACGACGTCGGGCTTCCAGCGCCGCGCCAGCTCCTTCAGCGTCGACACGTCGAGGTTGCGGTAGTGGAAGTAGTCCTCGAGCGCCGGCATCCAGCGCGCGAGAAAACGCCGATCCTGGCAGATCGAATTTCCGCACATCGGTGAGACCTTCGGCGGCACGTGCTGGCGAAGGAAATCGAGCGCCGCCGCCTCGATCGTCGCGTCGTCCATCGTCGAGGCTTTCGAGCGATCAATGAGGCCGGAACGACCGTGCGTGCTCTGGTTCCACGCGTCCATCGCGGCGAGCGTGGCATCGCTCTGGTGAGCCACCCACACCGGCGCCACCGCGACCGGCACGAGGTCGTGGTCGGTGATGACGAGCGCGACTTCGAGAATCCGGTCGCTCTCCGGCTTGAGACCCGTCATCTCCATGTCGATCCAGATCAGCCGGTTCGGATCCTGGGGCATCGAGCGTTCGCGTAGAATGATCGGGCCAATGTAGCACAGCGTCCGTGCGCTCTTCCGCACGGGCCATCATCGCCGTGGAACCCGCCGTCTTCACCGGACTCTTCGTCATCGCATGGGCCGCATCGCTCGCGCTGCGGCTCTGGCTCGCGCAACGCCAGGTCGCGCACGTCGCGGCGCATCGCGATCGCGTGCCGCCCGCGTTCTCGGACAGCATCCCGCTCGCCGCGCATCGCAAGGCCGCCGATTACACCATCGCCAAGCAGCACTTCGGCGTGATCGAGACGATCGCCGATGCAGCCGTTCTGATGGGAATGACGCTCGGCGGCGGCCTCGCGCTGCTGCTGACGTGGACCGAGGCCCTGCCCTTCTGGCCGATCTGGCGCGACGTGACGCTGCTCGTGGCCGTGGCGCTCATCGGCGGTCTCGTCGGCCTGCCGTTCTCGTGGTATCGGACGTTCCGCCTCGAAGCGCGCTTCGGATTCAATCGGACCACGCTGCGGCTGTGGCTCGGCGACCTTGCGAAAGGCCTCGTGCTCGCCGCGGTGCTCGGCCTGCCGCTGACGCTCGCCATCCTCTGGCTGATGGAGCGCGCCGGCTCGCTGTGGTGGCTGTGGGCCTGGCTCGTGTGGTTCGCCTTCCAGGTGCTGATGCTGTTCCTGTACCCGACCGTCATCGCGCCGATGTTCAATCGCTTCACGCCGCTGCCCGCGGGCGCGGCGCGCGAGCGCATCGAGCGCCTGCTCGCGCGTTGCGGATTCCATGTCGCCGGCCTTTTCGTCATGGACGGATCCAAGCGGTCGGGCCACGGGAACGCGTACTTCACCGGCTTCGGCAAGGCGCGCCGCATCGTGTTCTTCGACACGCTGCTGACGCGGCTCGTGCCCGACGAGATCGAAGCCATCCTGGCGCACGAGCTCGGCCACTACAAGCTTCGTCACGTGCTGAAGCGCATCGTCTGGTCGGCGCTCGTCTCGCTCGCGTTCCTCGCGCTGCTCGCATGGGTCGCTGCAACGGATTGGTTCTATGTCGGCCTCGGTATTCCCGCGGACCTGCTCGCCGTGGCGCAGGCTCGCCCGGGTGTCGCGCTCGCGCTGTTCCTGCTCGCGTTGCCGGTGTTCGTGTTCATCCTCTCACCGCTGGCGGCACGCTATTCACGCCGGCACGAATTCGAGGCCGACGCGTTCGCCGCGCGCAATGCATCCGCGCGCGCGCTGGTGAGCGCGCTCGTGAAGCTGTACGAGGACAACGCCGCGACGCTCACGCCCGATCCGGTGCACTCCGCGTTCTACGACTCGCATCCGCCGGCGTCGATTCGCGTCGCACGCCTGCAGGAGGCCGCCGCATGACCGACGCCCCGGACTCCCGACCGAAGCTCGACAGCCGACTGCTCGCGCTGGCTGCCATGCGGTGCCGGCCGAACGCGCCTCGCCTGGCCGCCGACGAGCTCGCCGCACATGCCGCGACGCTGACCGGATGGACCGCGGCGGGCGATCGCCTGACCAAGGAATTCCGCTTCGACGATTTCCACGCCACGATGGAATTCGTCAATGCGGTCGCGTGGATCGCGCATCGTGAGGACCACCATCCCGACCTCGCGGTCGGCTACAACCGTTGCGCCATGACGTGGTCGACCCACTCGGCGGGCGGTGTCACGCAGAACGACGTCATCTGCGCGGCCAAGGTCGAGCGGCTCTTTGCCTGACTCCGTGAGCGAGCGCGGCCTCGTCGTCGCGACTTTCCGGCGTCACTACACCGTCCTGCTCGACTCGGGCGAGACGGTGGACTGCGTTCAGAAGGGGCGCTCGCTGCAACTCGCCTGCGGCGACCGCGTCGGCGTGCAACGCGTCGCGGGCGGCGGTGCCATCGAGTCGGTGGAACCGCGTCGCAGCCTCTTCTATCGCTCAGACGCGTTCAAGGAAAAGCTGATCGCGGCCAACGTCACCCAAGTGATCGGCGTCGTGGCGCCCGACGTCGCCATCGACGAGCATCTGCTCAACCGCTGGATCATCGCGGCCGAATGCGAGCGCTGCCGTTTCGTGCTCGCGGTGAACAAGGCCGATCTTCCGGGCTTCGAGGCATTGCGCGCGCGCATGGCGCCGTACGCCGCGCTGGGCTACCCGCTCGTGCCGCTGTCCGCGCGCCACGACGTCCGGCCGCTCGAGTCCTATCTCGATCGCCAGCATTCGGTTCTGATCGGCCAATCGGGCATGGGCAAGTCGACCATCGTCAATTCCGTTGCACCCGACGCCGCCGCGCGCACCGAGTCGGTCTCCACCGCGCTCGTCGCCGGTCGCCACACGACGTCGTCGACGCGCCTGTACCGGCTCGACGCGGACGCATGGCTCATCGACTCTCCCGGCATGACGGTTTTCGGCCTCGCGCACTACGACCCGCAGGCGGTGGAGCAGGCGTTCGTCGAGCTGCGCGATGTCATCGGCCAGTGCCGCTTTCGCGACTGTCACCACGACCGCGAGCCGGACTGCGCGGTGCAGGCGGCCGTCGCGCGAGGACGCGTCGCGCCGCAGCGCGCCGACCTGCTGCGCGCGCTGGTGCGGGAATCGAAGGCCGCGCGCGACCCCGCGCGCTGATCGCGGCGGCGATGCGTCCGAACTTCGTCTTCATCCTCGCCGACGATCTCGGTTACGCCGATCTGGGCTGCTACGGCGCGCGTGCGGCCGTAACGCCGGCGCTCGATCGCATCGCCCGCGAGGGCCTGCGCTTCACCGACGGCTACGCCAACTCGCCGGTATGCTCGCCCACGCGGTTCGCGCTGATGACCGGCCGCTACCAGTATCGCTTTCGCGGCGGCGCCGAAGAGCCGCTCGGGTCGCGGACGCGCGGAAATCGCGAGCTCGGTCTGCCTCCCGCGCTGCCCACGCTGCCTTCGCTCCTGCGGGCCGCCGGGTACGCGACCGCGCTCGTGGGCAAGTGGCACCTCGGCTACCCACCGCACTTCGGTCCGTGCAAGAGCGGTTACGACTCTTTCTTCGGCTCGATGGGCGGTGCGATCGACTACTTCAGCCATCGCGACCGGCGCGGCGTGCACGATCTCTACGACGGCGACGTGGAGCGCAGGGTCGACGGCTACGCGACCGATCTCTTCACCGCGCGCGCGGTCGAGTATATCGAGCGGCGCAGGGGCAATCCGCAACCCTTCTTCCTGAGTGTGCATTACACGGCGCCGCACTGGCCGTGGGAAACGCGTCACGACGGGGAAGAGTCGCGCCGCATCGGCGATGCGATTTATCACGTCGACGGCGGCTCGCTCGCGACGTACCGCGAGATGGTCCGCGAGATGGACGAAGGCATCGGGTCCATCGTCGACGCGCTGCGACGCACCGGCGCAGACGACGATACGCTGCTCGTCTTCACGAGCGACAACGGCGGCGAGCGCTACTCCGACAACTGGCCCTTCGTCGGGCAGAAGATGGACCTGCTGGAAGGCGGCGTCCGCGTGCCGCTCGTCGCGCGCTGGCCGGCACGCATCCCCGCCGGCGGCGTGACGTCCCAGCTCGCGATCACGATGGACTGGGTTGCAACGATGCTCGCGTCGGCGGGCGTGCAGCCGCACCCCGAGCATCCGCTCGACGGCGCGGATCTCTCGGCGGTCTTGAGCGATCCATCGGCCACCGTTTCACGCACGCTCTACTGGCGCATGAAGCATCGCGCGCAGCGCGCCGTGCGTCACGGGAACTGGAAGTTTTTGTCGATGGACGGCAGCGAGTTTCTCTACGACCTCGCGCAGGACGCGCGCGAGCGCGCGAATCTCGCATCGCGCTTTCCCGGCACGCTGCGCGAGATGCGCGAGCGTTACGCGCGATGGGACGCGACGATGCCGCCCGTGCCCGACGACGCGGCGGTGCACCTCGTGTACGGCCCGTCCGACATGGCGCGGCCCACCGGTTGAGCGTCAAGGCGCCCAGTTCGCGAGCGTGAGCAGCAGCGTCAGGAGCAGCCACAGCACGAGCGCGCGCCATACGAGGCCCACGGCGGACGGAAGGAGCTCGGTGTCGGCGATCTCACCCATGCCCATGATGGGTCGATCCTCGGGCTCACCGCTCATCACCGGAATGGGTCCGCCGAGCTCGACGCCAAGCGCGCCGCCCGCGCTTGCGAGAAGGATGCCGACGGGCTGCCCGCCTTCGTCGAGCGGCCATTGCGTGATCTGCGTGCGCCAGCAGTAGACCGCATCCTCGAAGTCCCCGACGACCGCGAACGACAATGCGGTGAGCCGCACCGGCAGCCAGTCGAGCACCCACATCAGCGTGCGCGCCGGACGGCCGAACTCGCCGCGGTCGCGCGCAAGCGGCGTGACATCGCCGGGCAGGACGCCGCTTCGCCATTGATCGGCGAGCAGCGTCGCGAACCGATACAGGACCGCGCCCGCGGGCCCCGGAAGCACGAGAAACCAGAACACGACCGCGAACACCTCGCGATACGCGTCGACCACGCCGCGCTCGATGGTCAGCCGGGCGACCTCCTGGCTCGACAGCTCGGCTGTCCAGCCGCCTCGCCATGCCGCGAGCGTCCTGCGCGCGGCCGGGAGATCGCCGGCACGCAGCGCGCCGATGATCGCCGACACCGCGTGGCTGAAGCGGCGAAATCCCATGAACGAATACAGGGCCAGCACGTTGATGACGAAGCCGAGCGCCGGGTGCACGCGCATGGCAGCCGCCCAGACCAGGCCGGCGAGCAAAACCCACGGCAGGAGCGCAAGGAGCGCCGCCGCGACACCCTGCCCCGCCGTCCCGCCGTTGAATCGGTGCTCGAGCGTTCTCGCGTAGCCGCAGAACGCGCGCTCCAGCGCGGGCCGCCACGGGCATGGCCGCCATTGCTCGAGCCCGAGCGCCGCCAGGATGGCGACGAAGATCATCGGACGACCCGGATCACGAGCGCAGCTCTTCGCGATCGCGAAACTCGTCGAGCGCCTCGGGATTCGCGAGCGCGTCCTGGTTCTTCACCGGGCGTCCGTGAACCACGTTGCGCACGGCGAGCTCCACGATCTTGCCGCTCTTGGTCCGGGGAATGTCGCCGACCTGGACGATCTTCGCGGGCACGTGGCGAGGCGTCGTGTTGGCGCGAATGCACGCCTTGATGCGATCGGCGAGCTCGTTGTCGAGCGTTCGGCCTTCCTGCAGCTTCACGAACAGGACGACGCGGACGTCACCCACTTCGCCGGGCGGCCAGTCCTGGCCGATGACGATGCTTTCGACGACCTCGGGCATCTGCTCGACCTGGCGATAGATCTCGGCCGTCCCGATGCGCACGCCGCCCGGATTGAGCGTTGCATCGGAGCGGCCGTAGATGACGAGGCCGTCGTGCGCGGTGATCTCGACCCAATCGCCATGACACCAGACGCCGGGAAACCGCTCGAAGTACGCCGCGCGGTACTTGCTGCCGTCGGGATCGTTCCAGAAACCGATCGGCATGGAGGGAAACGGGCTCTTGCACACGAGCTCGCCCTTCTCCTCGCGGATGGAACGGCCGTTCTCGTCGAACACGTCGACGTCCAGCCCGAGACCGCGGCATTGCAGCTCGCCGCGCCAGACGGGCAGCGTCGGATTGCCGAGCGCGAAGCACGAGATGATGTCCGTGCCGCCGGAGATGGACGACAGGCACACGTCGTCCTTCACTGTCTGGTAGACGTAGTCGAAGCTCTCGGCGGCGAGCGGACTGCCGGTGGAGAAGATCGTCTCGAGCGCCGAAAGATCGAAGTCCTTGCGCGGCACCAGCGCGATCTTCTTGATCGCATCGATGTACTTCGCCGACGTGCCGAAATGCGTGATGCGCTCGCTTTGCGCGAGCTCCCACAGGATGCGTCCGCGCGACACGAACGGCGACCCGTCGAAGAGGATCAGCGTGGCACGCGAGGCGAGGCCCGACACGAGCCAGTTCCACATCATCCAGCCGCAGGTGGTGAAGTAGAACAGTCGATCGCCCGGCTTGACGTCGCCGTGCAGGCGATGCTCTTTCAGATGCTGCAGCAGCGTCCCGCCCGCCCCGTGCACGATGCACTTGGGCACGCCCGTCGTGCCGGACGAGTAGAGGATGTACAACGGGTGGTCGAAGGGCAGCTGCGCGTACGCGATCGGCCCGGCCAGATGCGGGGCGAGGAAGACGTCCCACAACCATGCATCGCGCGCCTTCGCGGCTTCGCGATGGTCGACCGCGGGGTCGAGATAGGGCACCACCACGACACGCTCGACCGACGGCAGCCGCGACACGATCTCGACCACCTTGTCGAAGATCGGGATCGGCTTGCCGTTGTACCAGTAGCCATCCACGGTGAAGAGCACACGTGGCGCGATCTGGCCGAATCGATCCACCACGCCCTGCACGCCGAAGTCCGGCGAGCAGGAGGAGAACGTCGCGCCAAGCGCGGTGGTGCCGAGCATCGCGACGATCGTCTCGGGCATGTTCGGCATGTACGCCGCAACGCGATCACCCGGTACGATCCCGTGCGACGACAGTGCCGCGGCGACGCGCGCCGCCAGCGCGTGCAGCTCGGCGTGTGAAAGTCGCCGCTGCACCTTGTCCTCGCCCCAGAACACGAGCGCATCCCCCGTATCGTCGGCGCGGCGGCGCTCGAGCAGGTTCTGCGCGAAGTTGAGGCGCGCGTCCGGAAACCAGGTAGCGCCGGGCATGCGATCGGCATTCTCGAGCACGCGCTCGCCCGGACTGCCGATCACGCCGCCGTCGTCCCACACCGCGCGCCAGAAGTCCCATTTGTGGTCGATCGACCACTGCCACAGGCGGTGATAGTCGGGAAGCGCAGCGCCATGACGCTGCTCGAGCGCGAGCCGGAAGGCCGTGATGTTGGCCTGCTCGACGCGCTGCTCGCTCGGAGTCCAGAGGGGTTGCATGGGGTGCTCCGTCGGAATTCGCTCGAGGCCTGGCGCACGGCATGCGCGCGTGCTGCGCGCAGTCGACCGATGGTCGGTCATTATAATTGACGCATCCGATGACATCCGCGTGGCGCCGGCGCCGCTCGATCATCGGCAACCGGAGCGATCCATGACGCGCGAAGCGATGGAGTACGACGTGGTCATCGTCGGCGGCGGGCCGGCGGGCCTCAGCGCTGCCATTCGCATCAAGCAGCTCGCCGCGGCCGCGCAGCGCGATATCTCCGTGTGCCTGCTCGAGAAAGGCTCGGAAATCGGTGCGCACATCCTCTCGGGTGCCGTCATCGATCCGCGTGCGCTCAACGAGCTGCTGCCCGACTGGCGCGAGCGCGGCGCGCCGCTGGACACGGCGGTCACCGACGATCGCTTCCTCATCCTCACCGAGCGCAAGTCGTACCGCATTCCCGAGGGATTGCTGCCGCCGCTCATGCGCAATCACGGCAACTACATCGTGAGCCTCGGCAACGTGTGTCGCTGGCTCGCGCAGCAGGCCGAAGCGCTCGGCGTCGAGATCTACGCGGGCTTCCCGGCGACCGAAACGCTGTTCGACGAGCGCGGCGCCGTGCGCGGTGTGGCGACCGGCGACATGGGCGTCGCGAGAGACGGCTCGCACAAGCCGGGCTATCAGCCGGGCATGGAGCTGCACGCCAAATACACGCTCTTCGCCGAAGGTGCGCGCGGATCGCTCTCGCAGGAGCTCATGGCGCGCTTCAATTTGCGCGACGGCGTCGATCCGCAGAAGTACGGCATCGGCATCAAGGAGCTGTGGCAGGTGGCACCCGAGCGCCATCATCCCGGCCTGGTGATCCATACCCAGGGATGGCCTCTCGACACCGAGACCGGCGGTGGCTCGTTCATGTATCACTTCGGCGAGCGCATGGTGTCGGTGGGCTTCGTCGTGCATCTCAACTACTCGAACCCCTACCTGTCACCGTACGACGAGTTCCAGCGGTTCAAGCTGCATCCCGACATCCGCGGCACGTTCGAGGGCGGCAAGCGCCTCGGCTACGGCGCGCGCGCGATCAACGAAGGCGGGCTGCAATCGGTGCCCGATCTCGCATTCCCCGGTGGCGCGCTGATCGGCTGCGCGGCAGGCTTCGTCAATCTGCCGCGCATCAAGGGCACGCACAACGCGATGAAGACCGGCATGCTCGCCGCCGAAGCGGCGGTGGCGGCACTCGGTGCGGGGCGTGCGCGCGATCGTCTGGACGACTACGCGCAAGGCTGGCGACGCACGTGGGTGTACGACGACCTCTACAAGGTGCGCAACGTCAAGCCCGGGCTGAAATGGGGCATGTGGGCGGGCACGCTCCACGGCGGATTGCACATGTGGCTGAACGACGTGGGGCTGGGCGGGCTGGTCGGCTGGACGCTGCGTCATCACGAGCCCGACCATGCGTCGCTGAAGCCCGCCCGCGACGCGCATCCGATCGCCTATCCCAGGTACGACGGCGTGCTGACGTTCGACAAGCTGTCGTCGGTGTTCCTGTCGAACACGAGCCACGACGAAGACCAGCCGGTACATCTGCAGCTCCGCGACCCGACGATTCCGGTGGCCGTGAATCTCGCGATCTACGCCGGCCCCGAATCGCGCTATTGCCCCGCGGCGGTGTACGAGTTCGTCGACGATGGCGCAGGCGGCAAGCGACTTCAGATCAATGCCGCGAACTGCGTGCATTGCAAGACGTGCGACATCAAGGACCCGCGGCAGAACATCCACTGGGTGCCGCCCGAGGGCGGTGGCGGGCCCAACTACGTGAACATGTAACGGACGCGGCCGCTAGTCGTTCCACAGCCACGCGGCGCCGCGCACGCCGCTCGAGTCGCCGTACACGTTGCGCACGAGCCGCGTGTCCACGCGATCGCAGAACACCCACCGGCCCCACAGGCGAGGCACGTTCTCGTAGATGCGGTCGATGTTGGACAAGCCGCCGCCCAGCACGATGACATCCGGATCGACGATGTTCATCATGTGCGCGAGCGCGCGCGCGAGGCGCTCGTCGTAGCGATCCAGCGTTGCGTTGCATGCGGCGTCGCCGGCGGCCGCGCGTGCGACGATCTGCGGCACGTCCAGCGTCTCGCCCGTGACCTTGGCATGATCGCGCGCGAGACCGGGACCGGACAGGAACGTCTCGATGCAGCCGTGCTGGCCGCAGAAGCATCGGAATCCGGGACGCTCGTCGTCGCGTGGCCACGGCAACGGGTTGTGACCCCACTCCCCGGCGATCGCGTTCGGTCCATCGAGCACGTGTCCGTGAACAACGATGCCTGCACCCACGCCCGTGCCGAGGATCGCGCCGAACACGACGCCCGCCCCGGCGCCGGCGCCATCGGTCGCCTCCGACAACGCGAAGCAGTTCGCGTCATTGGTGATGCGCACCGGTCGGCCGAGAACGGCCTCGAGATCGCGTCGCACGGGCTGGCCGTTGAGGCACACCGAGTTCGAGCCGCGCAACAGGCCCGTTGCACGCGAGATGGACCCCGGCGTGCCGATGCCCACCGTTCCGCTCGTCTGCAGCTCGTGCTCCGCGTCGTTGACCAGACCCGCCACGGCTGCGAGCGTCGCGGCGTAGTCCTCCTTCGGTGTGGGAATGCGGCGGCGCAGGCGCTCGGTCCCATGCACGTCGAGCGCCACGATCTCGATCTTCGAGCCGCCGAGATCGATGCCGAGCCGCAGCGACGGCGCATCGCGGAGGTGCCTCGGTGTCGATTGCAGGGATTCAGCCACGAGCCATTATCGCAGCGCCTGCACGCCGCCCGGCGGATCGCGGTGTGCGCGCATTGACAGGCCGCACGGACCCGCTACGCTTGCGCGCCGTGCCGTGGCTCATCATCTTGCTGCTGGCCGCCAGCGTGCTCGGCGGGTGGAACTGGTGGACGCGCGAGCGCGCCGTGTCGCGCGCGCCTGGCGTGCTCGTCGCCGAGGCGCCGCGCCAGGACGATCTCGCAGCGCCACGGGCTTTCGAGCACCACGGCTATACGCTCTATGCGCGCGCACACTACGACATCAGCGCGCGCGTGATCCGCAAGGAGATCTACCACCTCGACGGCGGCGCGGGCCTTGCGCCCGTCGATCTGGGCGTCGGCTGGGGCCCGATGTCGGATACCGCGGTGCTCGACCGCATCCGCTTCACGCAGATGGGGCGCTTCTTCTACTGGGACGCGCGCGATGCCTCGTTTCCCATTCCGGCGCTGACGCTCCAGACGCACGCCGCGCAGATGCACATGGTGCCGCCGGACGGCGACATGGAAGACCGGCTGAAGCATCTGCGTCCCGGCCAGATCGTTCATGCCCAGGGATGGCTGGTCGACATCCGCGGTCCTGCGGGCTTCACCTGGAACACGTCGCTCCGCCGCGACGACACCGGTGCCGGTGCTTGCGAGATCCTGTACGTCGAGTCGCTCGACGTCGAATAGGACGTGCGGCCGCGCGCGGTTTATCATGTCGGTCCGGCTCCGACCTGCTTTTGCCGCGACGTTCCATGAAAGTCCTGCCCTGATGCCGCGCGGTCGCAGTCCCAAGGACAGGCCGCCGCTTCGCGCACCCGTCGCGGGAGCCGGGTCGGTCGAGCTGTTTCGTCGCATCGCGCAGCTCGAGGTCAACCTGCGCACGACGATCCAGGAGCTGCAGGCGCTCGCCGAGGCGGGCCTCGACGGCCCCGTGACGCGCGAGCGTTTGCAGCACGCCGGCATGCTCGTCGGCGCGCTCAAGGATGCGATGAGTCGTCTCGGCGAAGGACAGGACGAGGACGCCACGCGCTTCGCCGTCGGCCAGCTCGAGGGCGAGCTCCTGATCGTGGAGCGCACGCTGGGCGGCTCGCGCGTGCATTGATCTACGGCAGCGCGCAGAACACCGCGCCTTCCCGTATCCATCCCTGCAGCAGCATGGCGTGAATCTCGCTGTGGCTGGTGAGGTAGCGATGGTTCGCCTGTCCGCCCTTGCCGTTGTTGTAGAGGCGAATGACGGGCACGCGATCGGCCGCGCAATCGTCCCCGAAGGGCAAATCGGCCTTGAACGCGATGCCCTCGTAGGTCCAGGCCGGATTGGTCTTCACCAGCGCGCACTCGGCCGGGTCGATCGTGAAGAAGTGCGAGTTCGGTCCGATGCCGGGCGTGCCGAAGAAGCGGCAGGCGGGCGCACCGAACTGCGAATCCGATTTGTAGACCTTGAAGTCGAACCCGGTGCGCACCCACCCGGGCACGATGACGCCCGCGTCCAGCATCGCG
>Ga0070664_100000224_pt1 | contig 40566 bp, 28 predicted proteins | sample KBSC73metaG_FD_65863 | JGI IMG/M metagenome (GOLD analysis project Ga0070664, IMG submission 65863) | Corn rhizosphere microbial communities from Kellogg Biological Station, Michigan, USA - KBS C7-3 metaG | ecosystem: Host-associated > Plants > Roots > Rhizosphere > Soil ... | reverse complement strand
CACGCGAGTCGGCCGTTGATCGTGATTGGTCTCGGGATTGACGCCGCCAACGCAGGGCGTCTTCGCCGTTGGGTGAGTGACTGGAACCTGCCGGTCGCCGTGACGCCGAAGGTCAAGGGCATCGTCGATGAGACCGCCGCAAATTTCGTCGGCGTGGTCGGTGGCATGGCGGCCGATGGAGTGATGTGCGACGCGATTGCGGCTGCCGATCTCGTCGTCGGCTTCGGTCTCGATCCGGTGGAAATCGACAAGACGTGGCACGCCGAGAAGTCGATTCACTGGGTGCTGGAATCGCCGAATGCCGTCGGCGTCGTTCCGCCCGGGGCCGAGCTCGTCGAGCACGCGTCGATCCTCGACGTTCTCGTCGAGCAGGCGCCGCCGCGATCCTGGGCCGATCCGTTCAAGGAGTTTCAGGATCGACGCGCGCGCATGCTCACCGATCGAACAGGGTCGTCTGCGGCCATCTGGCCCGGCGACATCGTCCAGGCTCTCGCGTCGGTGATGCCGCCCGAGACGATTGTCACGACCGACGTCGGCTCGCACAAGTATTTGTTCGGACAGTTCTGGCCGAGCCGCGAGCCAGAGACGTTCTGGATGTCGAATGGATTGTCGGGAATGGCGTACGGGCTCAGCGCCGCGATTGGCGCGAAGCTGGCGCGGCCCGACGCACCCGTCCTGGCCGCGGTCGGTGACGGCGGCTTCTCGATGAACGCACAGGAACTGGAGACGGCCGAGCGCGTCGGCGCCCCCTTCATCACCGTGGTGCTCGAGGACGGCAGCTATTCACTGATCAAGATTTCTCAGGCTGGCAAGAAACTCCCGTCGTACCGGACAGACTTCGGTCGAATTGACTCGGTAAAGATGGCGGAAGCCTGCGGTGTGAAGGGCCTGCGGACGACAAACCCGGACGAGCTGGCCTCGGCGGCGCAGCGCGCCGTCAACGAACGCCGCAGCCTGGTGCTCGCGGTACCGATCGACGACGCCGATTACCCGCGAATGTTCTGACCGTTTCGAGTCTTGGAAATTGAGTGGCGCCCTCTCCCTTTGCCCGGGGCCATTTCATCGCTAGAATCAGCCGCGACGCATGCCGCTGAGAGCCGGCTCTCACCTTGGTCCCTACGAAATTCTCGCCGCCATCGGTGCGGGCGGGATGGGTGAGGTGTATCGCGCACGCGACGGGAAGCTGAATCGCGACGTCGCGCTCAAGGTCCTGCCGGAAGCCTTCACGGCCGATCCGGAGCGCCGCGCCCGCTTCACGCGGGAGGCACAGGTCCTCGCCTCGCTCAATCATCCGAACATCGCACACATCCACGGGTTCGAGGACGCAGGCCCGACGTCAGCCCTCGTCATGGAGTTGGTGGACGGTCCGAATCTCGCTGAACTGATTCAAACGCGTCGCCGTCTGCCGCTCGATGAAGCGCTCCCGATCGCGCGGCAGATCGCCGAGGCGCTCGAAGCGGCGCACGAACGCGGGATCGTGCATCGCGATCTGAAGCCGGCCAACGTCAAGGTGCGCGACGACGGGACCGTCAAGGTGCTGGACTTCGGGCTCGCCAAGGCACTCAGTCCTGAGAGTGCGGCATCATCGGTCGACGTGATGAACTCGCCGACGCTCACCGCGCAGGCGACGCAGCTCGGCGTCATTCTCGGGACAGCCGCATACATGGCGCCCGAGCAGGCCAAGGGCCGATACGTCGATCGCCGAGCGGACATCTGGGCGTTCGGTGTCGTGCTCTACGAAATGCTCACCGGCCGGCGCGGCTACGACGCGGAGGATGTGTCGGACACGCTCGCTGCAGTGCTGACGCGCGACGTCGACTGGAACGCGCTGCCGACGGAGGTGCCGCCCCGACTAGTCGCGCTGCTTCGCGACTGCCTCGTCCGCGATCCGAAGCAGCGGCTCCGCGACATCGGCGACGCACGTCGCGTGCTCGATCAGATCATCGCCGGTGTGCCGGATCCGGCGTCAGCCGTCGCGTCTGCGCAATCGCAGACGCGACGATCGAGTGCTCGAGCGCTGCCATGGGGCGTGGCGGTCGTTGCGCTGGTGGGCGCCGCGGCGCTCGCATTCGTTCACTTCGGCGAGAGGCCTTCGGTTCAGCAGACCATCCGATTTCAGGTACCTGGTCCTGAAAAGTCTCGAATCGTTTCATTCGCGCTCTCTCCAGACGGGCGATATCTCGCCTTCGCGACGGGCGACCCCTACAGCGGCGTGCAAGGGGGCACGAAGGTGTGGCTCCGCCCCGTCGATTCACTCGAGGCCCGCGCGGTAACGGGGACCGAAGGAACCAGCGTGCTGCCAGACCAAGTGTTTTGGTCGCCAGGCAGCGACTCCATCGGCTTCGTGACTCAAGACGGGAAGCTGAAGAAAGTCTCAATCAGTGGCGGTCCGCCGCAAACAATTGCTTCCCCGGTGGAGCCAATCACGCATGGTGCGTGGGGCCCGAATGGCGTCATCCTGCTGGCGCGTAATCCACGCCTACCCATTCAGCGCCTCCCTGACGTTGGAGGGGCACTCGTCGATGTGACGAAGAACGACGGCCAGAACCAGTCCCAGCCGCAGTTCCTCCCCGACGGGCGGCACTTTCTCTATTGGGTGGCCGGCGCCAGCGCGGAAACCAACGGAGTCTACGTGGCGTCGCTGGAGAATGACGGGAAGACCAGGCGGCTGTTGCCCGACAGCACAGTCGCGAGATATGTCCCTCCGGCAACGACCGGTCGAAGCGGCCACCTGCTGTTCGTTCGTGAAAACACGTTGGTGGCGCAGGCATTCGACGCGGACACGGCCACATTGTCGGGACCAATCTTGGCGGTCGCCGAGAACGTCGGCCGATTTTCCATTTCGCAAAATGGGGCGCTGGCTTACATGGCGGGCATCCCGACGTCCCGCCAGCAGCTGGTCTGGGTCGATCGGACCGGCGCGGAGGTCGGCGTTGCCGCTGCACCGGCACAGTACCGCAACGTACGACTGTCTCCCGACGACAAGAGCATTGCATTCGACCGCAGCGAGGATGCGAATAGTGACGTCTGGACCATGGATCTGACGCGGGGGGTGCCTTCTAAGATCACGTTCGCTCCCATACCCGATCGTCTTCCACTCTGGTCTCCTGACGGACGGCGGATTCTCTGGTCGTCACGTCGCAACGGCGTTCAGGACCTATACGTCAAAGCCGCGAACGGGACTGGCCAGGACGAAAAGCTCATTGCAATGGGCTCTCCTTTTGGCATGGCGACCGATTGGTCACGCGACGAGTTGGTGCTGTATCACCTCCAGGGAGGCAAGACCGGCCAGGACCTCTGGATCGCTCCGCAACGCACCGGCGCTTCGAGTGAACCACAGAAGCCGTTCGCATACCTGGACTCGAACTTCAACGAAGCGTTCGGAGCATTCTCGCCGGACGGACACTGGATCGCGTACGAGTCGGACGAGTCCGGCAAGCCGGAAATCTATGTGCAAGGCTATCCGCTCCCGAATCAGAAGGTGAAGGTGAAGATTTCTAGCGCGGGCGGGACTGACGCGGCCTGGAGCAAGACGAGCAGGGAACTGTTTTATCTCGGCGCTGATCGAAATCTGATGGCCGTGAAGTACCGCGCGACAGCGACGACCTTCGATCCGGAAGCAACCAAAGTGTTGTTTCCCGTTCCGGGAAGCCTCGTACATCGCAGCTATGCGGTGACTGGCGACGGCCGGTTCCTCATCGCGAAGCCGGTGGATGAAAACATGAGTGATTCGGTTACCTGGGTCCTCAACTGGCTTGCCGAACCAACGCAGCGTGTGCCGTCAAGATAGGGCATCATCGGATTGACACAAATAACTTTGCATTATAAAGTTAAATGGCTGGTCGATGCCCAAAAATCGAACTCACACCATCCTCGCCCTGTCCGTCGTTGCTGTCGGCGCTGTGGTCTCGGCGATTCTGGGTCTTTTCGCATACATGAGTGTCACGGCGACGCCGATTCACGCCGACTTGAGGCACGTGAGATCCGTGACCCATTCGGTTCCATTGCCACAGTGGCTCGGCGCCGTGGACGAGGGGCGGCAGATCGTCCGTGGGAGTCTCGTTGCGCAGAACCTGCCGGGAGTTTCGGTGGCTGTCGGCATCGGCGGCGACATCGTCTGGGCGGAAGGTTTTGGCTGGGCGGACCTGGAAAATCGCGTGCCGGTCGCGCCGGAAACGCGTTTCAGGATCGCTGACGTGTCGATCCCGCTCACGTCCGCAGCGGTTGGCCTTCTAATCGAGAAGAAAAAGTTGAATCTCGATGACCAGATTCAGACCTACGTACCTGACTTTCCGAAGAAAGACTGGCCCGTGACCGTGCGCCAGCTGATGGGACATGTGGCCGGCGTGAGGACCGACGCGGGAGACGAGGAGCCCATATCCATACACTGCGGGCGGCCGGGCGAGGCGCTGCAGCGCTTTGCGAGCGATCGGCTGAAGTTCGAGCCCGGTACCGAGTATCGGCGATCAAGCTATGGCTGGATCCTGGTGAGCGCCGCGGTGGAAGCCGCGGCGAAGCGGCCGTTTTTTACCTTCATGCGTACCCAGATCTTCGAGCCGCTCGGGATGGAAGACACGAGACCTGATTCGTCGAAGGAGTCGCCGACCGATCGCGTGACGTTTTACCACCCAAGGTTCGCCGGGGATACTCGTTACGGGCCGGAACTCGTGCGGGAGGGCGACTATTCCTGTCTCGCCGGAGGCAGTGGCTTCCTGTCCACGCCCTCCGACCTGGTCCGCTTTGGTATGGCGATCAGCGGCGGCAAGCTGCTGCAGCCCGCGACCGTCGAGATCCTCCAGAGTCCGCAGCGTCTCACGTCCGGTCAGCCAACCGACTACGGTCTTGGATGGACGCTCGCGACCGTTCCGCTCGCCGGCAAACGCACGCGGATGGCGGGCCACGACACGCGACGGGACTTCCTCGGCGGCACAGCGTCACTCATGTTGTTTCCCGAACGACAAATCGTCGTCGCGGTGACGTCGAATATCGGGTTCGCGGACACGAGGTCTGCTGCCCTGAAGATCGCGCAGGCCTTCGCGGAGGAAAGAGAGAGCGCAGCGAGCAAGTGATTCGCGAAGCCGGAATGCCTGGGATCCCGACTGCCGTCCGGCTGAGGTGCGATCTACTGCTGGAGAGTCATAGTATGGCGACGCCGGATGCGATCGGAGCACACTCCTTTTGATCGCTTTTGTAAGGAGACGATCTCATGCGAAAAGTCTTTTTATGGTCGCTCGTGTGTGTCCTCGCGTTGGCGCTACCGTCGTTCGCGGGTCAAGCGGCCACCCCGAGCAAGAGCACTCAGTCGAAAGCGCCTTCAGCTCCCGTAAACCTCAACAGCGCATCGGAGGCCGAGCTCGAGGCGCTGCCGGGCATTGGACCGGCCACGGCGAAAAAGATCGTCGCGGGACGCCCGTACGCGGCGATCGCAGATCTATCGAAGGCGGGAGTTCCCAAGAACACGATCGAAAAGATCACGCCGATGGTGACGGTAGGCGCACCGGCGCCAGCCGCGGCGGCGCACGCACCAGCGCCCAAGGCGACTGCGCCGCCCACGTCCGCGGCTCATACGCCGGCAGTACCTGCTACGGCGCAACAACCGCCGGTCAAGGGAATGGTCTGGGTCAACCTGGACACAAAGGTGTTTCATCGCGAAGGCGACCGGTATTACGGAAACACGAAGAACGGGAAGTTCATGACCGAAGCCGACGCCGTCAAGGCCGGATATCGCGAAGCAAAAACCGCCGCCAAGAAAACAAAGCACTGACCGCCGGGATGCGTGATCCGGGATCCGAGGGTCGTCGAAGGCGGTGGCTTCGTCGGATGCCGGATCCCGGACAACGGATCCCGGAGCGATCGAGTTAGCCGAACGTAGAAAACCGGCTGCCCGATGCGTAGCGGCGGACACCGCGCTCGAACAACCACACTGCAGCACACACGTATCCAACCGCGACGCAACCCAGAATGGCCACGTTCGCGAGCGACGGCGCGTGCAAGATCCGGACGGGCATGTAGCCAACGAATCCCGCCGGCAGCACGGTGAACAGCACGAGCCGCAACGTGCCGCCGAACAACGGCTCGGGGTAGAGCGAAAACGTAATCAGCAGCTCCCACAGCTGGGTGGCGACGGTTTCAATCCGCCCCAGCCAGAACGCGAGGCTGAAGAAAACGACCCCGCACGCCACGAAGATCAGCGCGCTCGCCACGATCACCACCATGACGACCGGCACGGTTCTCCATGAGATCAGCCCCGACAACCCCATGAAAATGGCGCCGGAGATCAGGTCACCGAAACCGGACGGCTGGGTCCGCATGCCGAGCGCCTGAACGAGAACTGATCTCGGGCGCGTCAGCAGCGTATCGAGGTCGCCATCCTCGATGAAACGCGCGAGGTGTCGAACGCCGCCGGCGAGGGTGACGGTCAGGCCGAACGACGCCGCAACCAGGCCGAACAGCATCTGGATATCGGCCAGTTGCCAACCGCGGATCGTCGTCACGCGTTTCATGAGCGCCCACCAGAACACAAAGAAGGTGAGGTTGTTGAGCGCCATGAAGACGACCTGAATGACGAAGGCGCTGCGCAAGGCGAGCGCCGCCTTCAGGTTCGTCGTGACAAGAGCTCGTGCGAACGACAACGTGTTAGCCGCCATTGATCGTCACTCCCACTACCGCCCGCCGGAAGGTCCACGACACCGCTAATCCCGTTGCGCAGCTCCAGAAGACGAGAGCTCCGGCCAGCGGTCCGGGCGGCACGAGAGGCGTTCCCAGCATGAATGACGCCGGTGCCGCGAGCAGCGACGGAAAGGGCGTGAACGCCGCGACGCGCTGAATGAACGCCGGATACAACTGAAGCGGCAGCATCAGGCCGCCGAGCACGAACATCAGCTTTTGCCACACCCAGTACACCGGCGCGACATCCTGGAGCCAGAAGGCCAGAAGGCCGATCCCGAGATACCACGCGGTGACGAGCGCACTTGCCGCAAGCCCGAACGGCACGACGATGAGAAGCGTGCCGAGCGGTGGAGCCCAACCGGTGAACGCGAACGCACAGAGAAACGCCGTTGCTCCGAGGAACGGCGCGCGCACCGCCAAGAGACCAAGTGCGCTTGCGAACTCTGCCAACACGTACGAGACTGGATGACCGAGGCGGTACACGACGTCGCCCCGGCGGATCGCCTCCTGAATCTCGAGATGGATCGGCGGCGCGCTGAGCAGGATCCATTCGGTTGCCGCCAGATACCAGACGAGCGATTTCGGGTTGGCGTCCACCGGCATGCCGGCTTCCCTCACCGCACGCCAGAGGCTCGAGAACACTCCGAGAATCACGGCGAAGAACACCATGCGCCCGTACAATTCGTTGCGCTCGCGCCGGGCCTCACGCGCCGAGATGCGCGAGAACCCGGCGTACTTGGCAAAGTGTGCGGTGGTCATGACGACACGCTCTCTGGCTTGGCGCTCGCGTACAGCGCCCTGATGACCTCATCCAGTGGAGCGTCTTCAATCGCCATGTCGCGGATGGCACCCTGCCGCTGCGCCGCATCGACAACGTGTCCGAGCGGCGTGATTTCGAGCGCAATCTCGAGCTCCGTGCGATAAGCCCCGGACGACAGCACACGTACACCCGGCATCGTCAGTTCGAGACGTTCCGACTCGCTCCACAACGTGACGCGCTTCGCCTTGAGGTGGCCGCGTCGCAGCCCCGTGATCGCGCCGTCCCACAGCAGGCGTCCGTGATTGATGACGATGGCGCGCGTGCACACACGCTCCATGTCGCCGGTATCGTGCGACGTGAGTAGCAATGTGATCCCTTCGCGCTCGGACTCCGTCCACAGCAGCTCGCGAATGATCGCCTTCGCCGACACGTCGAGGCCGATCGATGGCTCGTCGAGAAACAGCAGGTGCGGCGCGTGCAGCAGGCTCGCCACGATTTCGCAGCGCATCCGTTCGCCGAGCGACAGGTGACGCACCGGCGTGTTGACGAACGCGCCGAGGCCGAATGCCGACGCGAGCGCGTCAGTCCGACGCCGGTGTTCTCGCGGATCGATCTCGTAGACCCTGCCGAGGAGTTCGAACGTGTCGCGTGGCGGCAGCTGATACCACAGCTGCGAGCGCTGGCCGAACACGGTGCCGATGCGAAACGCCAGCTGCCGTCGTTGCCGAGACGGGTCGAGGCCGAACACGCGCACCTCGCCGGCATCGGGCTGCAGAATTCCCGAGAGCATCTTCAATGTCGTCGATTTGCCAGCGCCGTTGGGTCCGATGAACGCGACGCGTTCACCCGGCGCGATCGAAAACGACAGGCCGTCGACGGCTGTGACCGTTTCGCTGTGGTGGCTGAACAGATCACGAATGCGACCGCCAACGTCCTGTCCTCTCGGGCGCCGTACGCGAAACGACTTCGACAGTTGATGCAGGTCGACGGCGGCAGCTGGCATGGCGACGCTCCCTGTCGCCCTGTGGAAGCTTGCCGAAAATGAAAAGCCCTTCCGGTGAAGCTTCCGGAAGGGCGTTGATGGCTGAAGAATCGAGAACGCTTCCGGTTTTACACGGCGATACCCATGTACAGGCCGCCCGAAAGGGCGACGATGCACGGGCTTTCGACGAGGGTGTAAACCGGGTGCGTCATATGAACACGACAATTATACGGCGTCTTGCCGGTTCACTGCGACGGATCCGAAGACTGGCCGGGTAATGTAGTATGCGACCGGCGTTTTCCACTGAAAACTACCGCCCGACCCTAGTTCGGGACAAAACGGCCACAGTGAGGGCATCAATGTTTCCACGACGCATTCTCGCCGCCTCGACTGCGCTTGTCGCGGTCGCGTTGTCGATCACCCCGGGCGCGCAGACACCGCCACCCGCACCGGCTCGTCCCGCCACTTTCGTTCCCGACTGGAGCTTCAAGGGATCCGCGCTGACCGGGACTGAACAGATCGGCCAGGCGTCGTGGCGCGCCGAGAACGGCGAGATCGTCGGTACGCCGAAGAGCGCTGACGGGGGCTGGCTCCTCATCAATCCTGGCTACCAGGATGTGCAGATTGCCGGTTCGTACAAGTGTGCCGCGCCGTGCACGGCAGGCGTCATGGTGCGTAGCGAGAAGAGCGCCTCGGGGATTAGAGGCATTTACACGACCCTCGGCGGAGATGCGCCGGCGCCTGCGGCCGTGACCGTCGACGCGCAAGGGCACATCGGCGGCCGCGAACCGTTGACCCGCCCCGGCGGTGCGATGATCCGGATCCAGCCGCCTCCGCCACCGGCGGCCGCGGGCCGTGGCGACGGTGCTGGAGGCGGCGGTGGGCGCGGACGCGGGCGCGGCGCGGGCGAGGCCTCGACATTCGTCTCGATGTTCCCGACTCGGGCATCGACGGCATTCAAGCCCAACGACTGGAATACGTTTGAAGTACTGGTCGACGCCAACGTCTTCCGCGCCAGCCTCAATGCGCCGGCCGGCGGCGGCGTGACGATCGATCCCGAGACCGGCAGCTTCGGCCCGATCGCTCTCTACGTCGGCGGCACCGGGGAAGTGCGCTTCAAGAATCTCGCGCTCAAGGACCTGCAGCGCAGGCTGACGCCAGCCGAGAAGACCTCGCCGCATTTTCGCGCGCAGCACTTCGAGGACTTCTATTACGGCTGGTCAGCCGCGGCCGGCGACTTCAACCATGATGGCGTGCTCGACGTGACGATGGGCAACCGCTACTACCTCGGCCCGACGTTCACGGATTCGCGCGAGTTCTATCTCGGACAGGCGTTCAACCCGGCGAAGGAATACGGGCCGGCGATGGTGAACTATGCGGGCGACTTCACCGGCGACGGATGGGACGACATCCTCGTCGTCGAATCACGCGCGCCCGCACTTTACGTGAACCCGCGCGGTGAATCGCGGCGTTGGACCCGCTACACCATCTCTCCCGAAGTCATCTCGGAATCGATCACGTTTGCCGACGTCAACGGCGACGGCAAGCCAGACGCGGTCTTCTCCGGCGGCAACAAGGTGCAGTGGATCACGTCCGATCCCGCGAATCCGACCGGCCCGTGGAAGGTGTACGCGGTTTCCGAAGCCGGCCCGTGGGGCGGAAGCATTCACGGCATCGGCGCGGGCGACATCAACGGCGACGGTAGGGTCGATTTGATCGCGCCGCACGGATGGTGGGAGCAGCCCGCGGAAGGTGCGACGGTCACGCCCTGGAAGTTTCATCAGGGTGCCTTCGGCCGCAACGGCAATGCCGGCGGCAACATCGAAATCTACGACGTCAACGGCGACAAACTCCCCGACGTCGTCACCGCGCTCGCGGCGCACGGCTTCGGCCTCGCCTGGTACGAGCAGAAGCGCGACGCGTCTGGAGCGATTTCATTTGTCGAGCACCAGATCATGGGGGACTTCGCGGCAAACAATCCCGGCGATGTGACCTTCTCCGAGCTGCACGCCTTGACGATGGCGGATGTGGACGGTGATGGGATCAAGGACATCATCACCGGCAAGCGTGCCTGGTCGCACCTCGACAGCTATACCGATCCCGACGCGCAGGGCGCCGCCGTCCTCTACTGGTTCAAGACGATCCGCGATCCGAAGGCGCCAGGCGGCGCGCGGTTCGTGCCGGAGTTGATTCACAACCGGTCGGGCGTCGGCTCGATGATCCAGGTCGCCGATCTGAACAAGGATGGCGCAATCGACATCATGGCGGGTACCAATCGCGGCGGCTACATTTTCTGGGGCATTCCGTCGCGCGGGCGAGGGACTGTGACGTCTCCATCCGGGACACCCTCGCCCAACCGTAAGTGACGACGCGCCTGCAAGTTAGGTGGCTGGTACCTGAAAAAGGAGGCTGGCACTTTTCCGGGGAAGGTGCCAGCCTCCTTTTTGCTGGAAACTGCGATTACGTTGGCAGTCCGCCGGTCAGCTTCAGCATCCACCGCATGCAGGTATGACCGAAGTCGACGTTGTCGCCAAACATCATCGGGCAGGCGCCGGCAATCACGCTGATGTCGTGTTGACGGCAGAACTCGACCGCTTCTGCGGAGACACTCGTGCTCTTTCCCACTGATTGATGCATCCACACGCGGCGGACTCCGGCCGCGTCACAGTCGCGGACGATCTTCTCGGTAGTCTCCGGCCGAGTAATGATCACGACGCCGTCAACGCCACCGGCGATGGACTGCAGATTCGGATAACAGCGCTCGCCCGCGAACACCGTCATCTGCGGGTTCACCGCGAAGACCTGGTGCCCGCTGTTCTTCAAGCGGTCGTAAATCAGATTGCCGACCGGGTGATCGCGCTTGTTCCGCGATACGCCCGCAACCGCGATGCGCTTCTGAGCCAGAAAGTCTTTCACTTTCATGTCGAGCGCTGTTGTCGTCATGGAGTCCTCCGCGATTCATCAATGAGAGGTTTTGCGCGCAGCGATTGCTTCGGGCTGGCGTGCCGCCGCACATATCGTCTCGACGTCCTGGGCCGAGAGCCGCGTGTCCTGGCGCAGCCACGCGTAGACGCCGGGCATCTTGCCGTCGGACGCGTCCTTGCACGAAGCGGCGAGCAGCATGCGGCGCTGGTCCGGCGAATACGTAGCCCATTCCGAAAAGTTGACCGCCGTTCGCCCTTTCTTCACTGCGTACGCCATCAGCCAGGACGTGGGCGCCACATGCGTGTACCAGGGCCAGACGGTCGCGTTCGAGTGACAGTCACCGCAGGAGCGATCCAGGACGGCGACCAGCCCGCTCGGTGTTCGCACGTGCGCCTGGATCGTGCGGCTTTGATCGATCGTCGGGTTGGCACGCTCGGGACGAATGAGTTGCGCAGCAGCGAAGACGACGGCCAGGACGATGAGGGCTTGCTTCAATCGTGTCCTCATGGCTTCTCCTCAGTCGCTCGACGACTCGAGTCCTTTGACGAACGAGAACCACTTGAACTGATGTTCCAGACGATGCGCCTTTACGAGATCGATGAGTTCCTGCGTCGGTTCTCCGTAGACCGTCATGAAGTGGTTGTCGGCGTAGTTCCTGAACAGTTCGGTCCGCGCTTCGAGGATGTTGCGGTTGTGCTCGATGAGCCCTTCCGGGCCCGTGTACGCCTCCCGAACCTCGCACTCACCATCGTTACTGAGAAACCAGTCGTAGCGCAGCGTGTGTGTGTCCTGTTCCCTGGTGATCCGGATGCATTCAGCCGCCTGTTTCTTGAACCCCTCCAGTTGTCCCGGTCGAACTGTCATGTGAGCGCTGAGTTCAAAAGCCATGGGTCCTCCTATCGAGTTTCGATTGAACGACCACGTTCGAGTGACGAGATGTCGTCGGTCCGCCGGCGGAGATCGCCGGAAATCCGGCAGGTGGTGGCGAAGACGTGTGCCGGATCCAGCGGAGTGAGGCCTGTTTCCGGGATCTGTTCGACATGGCGACGACGGCGCGGTGCATATGCCGCGCCGCAACCCCTCAGGAATGCGCTCCTAGTACAAGTCTGGCAGTGGCGAACGAGCGCGCGAGTGAGTGATTCTAGAATTCCATGCAAGAATCCCTGTTTCAACAGTCGCCTTCGACTCGCGAGCAACGGGCGCTCGTGCAGGGCAGACTGGAAACTGGGATCTGGGAACTACGAAGCACACATATTAGGAGCGCTGAATGATTGCCTCGACTCGCCGGCGGTTTCTGCACGGCCTTGCAGGCGCCGCCGCGGCGCCGTTACTTTTTCGGGCAGAGCAGTCGCGTCCAAGATCGACGGGTCGGCAGGTCGTCGGGTACGTCGGCACCTACAGCCAGGGCTCAGCGACGGCACGCGGCAAAGGCATTCACATTTTTGAGATGAATGCGGAGACCGGTGCGCTGTCGGTGCGGGACGTGTTCGAGACGCCATCGAATCCGTCGTGGCTGGCGCTCGATCCCACGCGCACGCACATCTACGCGGCGAATGGGCTGACGGGAGGAGGCCCGGGCTCGGTGAGCGCCTTCGCGATCGATGCGGCGACCGGGCGACTGACCCTACTGAATACCGTCAGCTCGGAAGGCAGCGGACCCGCGCACGCCAGTGTCCATCCGTCCGGGAAATACGTGTTGGTCGCCAACTACGATGGCGGTATATCCGCGGTCCTGCCGGTCCGGCCGAATGGCGAGCTGGGACCCGCAACCGACGTGAAGCGCCACGAGGGTAAGCCGGGTGCGGCACAGCCGTCGAGCGCGCCGCCAGGCAGCTTCGCGATCAGCGGACACGAACGGCCGCACGCGCACATGATTCAGTCCGATCCGTCTGGCAATTTCGTCTTTGCCGCCGACCTCGCGCTCGATCAAATCCTGGTGTGGAGGTTCGATGTCCGCACGGGCATGTTGACCCCGAACGATCCGCCCTCGGTTGCCGTACCCACGGGCGACGGCCCGCGCCACTTCGTCTTCCATCCGAACGGGCGCTGGTTCTATTCGGTGCAAGAGGAAGCGTCGACGCTCATCACGTTCGACTACGACGGCGCAGGAGGCACGCTCAAACCGAAGCAGACGGTTTCGACGCTGCCAAAGAGATTCGCCGGCACGAACTTCACGTCAGAAGTAATGCTGTCGCCCGACTCGCGATTCCTGTACGTCGCCAATCGGCTGCACGACTCGATCGCGTGGTTCTCTATCGCGGCGGACGGCAGGCTGACGTTCGCGGGTGAAGAGTGGACGCGCGGCGACTATCCACGCAGCTTCAACATCGATCCGACCGGACGCTTTCTCTTTTCCTGCAATCAGCGGTCGGACGCGGTCACCTGTTTCCGGATCAACGAGAAGAGCGGTGCGCTGACCTTCACCGGCCACTACACGGCCGTAGGAACGCCGTCACATATCGTGTTCGTCGGGTGACGTCTGCGTCAGTAGCCCTTTGTCGTAACCCAGAAGCTCTCCTCCCATGACCCGTTGGGCGGAATGCTCTGGAGATCCTTATAGACGCCCTTGTGCGCCAGGTTCAGCGCGTTGGTGATGGCGACCATCGGCTCGAACGCAATGAAGCCCTTGGTCGTTGGCGCGGGCGCGCCCTCGGCCGGTGGAACAGCGGGCGGCGCGACCCTGACACCCTGGGCGGGATCGACCGGAAACGGGCCTGACGGTGCTGGCGGTGGGGCTGACGCGCCGGCGCCCGCGCCCGCACCACGTCCGCCGCCGCCTCCACCCGCACGACCGCCGCCCGATGGCAGCGGTGTCGACCATGCCAGCACGGTTTTGAACTTCGGTCCGAGGCTGACGTGGAGTTCCTTCCCGTTGTACATCAGCTTCATCGTCGCGCGGCCGTTCGCATCGCGGACGAGATCGGTAAACACATCGTCGATCAACGCGTACTTCTTCAGCTGAATCGCCGTTCGATCGGATCCGAAGAAATTCTCGATGGGCTGCGTCTCGCCCGTCGGCAGCCGCTGAGGAATCTCAATCCAGTGCGTCTTCGCGTCGAGCGACACGGTCCAGTCGTTCCGATTGCCGTCGGGCAGCTCGAAGATCGGATGGTAGCCAACGACGACCGGCATCGGCTCGGTGCTCAGGTTGTCGAGCCGTGTGCGAACTTCGAGCGCACCGTCCGACACACGGTAGGTCATGGTGATGGTGTGAGCGAACGGGAACTGCGCCATGAATAGCGGGTTCTTGTAGAAGTCCAGCCGGCACGTCACCCATGCGCTGCGCGGGTCCGCTTTCGCCTCGACGAGCTGCCACGCTTTCGAGCCGTTGACGTAGCCGGTCGACGGAATCGGTCCACGCACGTTCCCGAGTTCGAGGTCGAAGTTATATTTGCGGTCGTTGGCGTAGAAGGCCGTCTCGTCGAGTCGATTGGCGAACGGCGCGAGGATCGGCATCCCGTTGAGGCCTGGGCGTGCCTCAAAGTCAGCCAGCGTCGTCGACGTCCTCACCAGGTCCTTGCCCTTGACCTGGATACGCCAGGCGTTGCTCATGCTCCAGACCACGGAAACGTTCATCTGCGCCTGGGTGTCGGCAAGTTCCACGACGTCGCCGTCCTGTTTGGCGGTGTAACGCTGCGCCGCCGCCGGCGCCGCCCAGGCGGCCACGATCGCCATCAACACCACAAGTCGCATCAGTTTCATCACTGTGTCTCCGTTGCGGAACGACCGAGAATCCGAGGAGTCAGGTTCGAGGATTATGCCACGATGACCTGTCGCCGTTGGCTCGCACCCTGTCATCAGGACGGTACATGGGTGTCCTTCGGTCGCGACAATCCCGCCTCGGTGAGCGCACTTTACGCAGCGATCTGACGCGTTCGGCCACGATTCTGAGCCGTCACAGAAATTTCAAACAATCATCGTGTCCAGAGGGCGGCGAGCGTAACTCGCGCAGTGCAAGAGGATCCGGCAACGGCGTCGAGTCGACCGAACGACGCGATCGCTTCGTGGCGTGATGGAACGGCGTTATCGCGCCATCGAGGAATCGTTCCTGCTTGCAATCGCCAATTATGCAGATCGATTACCTGACCCGCAGTCCCATGCGCGCCGCGCTGCAGCGGCGCGATGGAGTAGCAGGTTCCCAGGCGTTGTCGACGTCGGATCGGGTCTTTTGGTCCGTCCTCGGCGCCGTCTCCGCAACATCCATCATCTTGAGCCACGAGCTCCTGACATTTCTGTCAGTGCTCGTCAAGGTCGCATGGCTCTACATGGTTGCCGGGGCGCGCGGGTGACGCTCGAATGCTCGGGCATCAGACGCTCGCGCCTCAGAACGAGGAAATACATTCATGCCATTCATCTCTCGCGTCGTACGGCCGTACGGTCTTGCGTGCTCGATCGTCCTCTTACTCTGCGTGGCAGCGTGCGGGTCGTCTGGCTCCAGCACCCCGTCTGTGACCACTCCAACAGCGACGCCGACGCTGGCGACCGAAACCTTCACGGGCTCGATTGACCAGAGTGGAACGGCCGTCTACCCGTTTACGGTCACGACCTCGGGTTACAGCTTGCTCGCCGGTTACACCAGCATCTCGCCCACATCGGTTACGGCGCTTGGCCTGGGAATCGGCGCGTGGGACGCGACCGCGTCTACGTGCAGCCTGAACGTCAGCCAAAATGACACGGGCCGAAGCGGTAGCACTGCGATCAGCGGGACACCCAACAGCGGCAGCTACTGCGTCCGCGTCTATGCCGCGGGCAACATCCCGGCTGGCGTTTCGGCGTCGTTCACCGTCCAGGTCCAGCACTATTAGACCGAGGGGCTCGCCCCTCGGACTCTCTCCGCATCCTCTCCCCGAGAATTCTGGAGCGTCACGGCCTGACGGGCTGGTCAACGACCCGCCCGGCGGCGTCCACCGTGACGACGACCGACAGACGCGCGCTCGCGGACGCGTCACGAACGTTCAAGGGCATCGTCACGAAGCGCGCATCAGAAAGCCGCACCGTCGTGAATGACGACGTGCGCGCTACGAGTTCACCGACCGGGAAGCGTGCAAAATCCAGATACACTTGCGCGGGCCGCGTCCCGCGTATCCGCTCGACCTCGGCGCCGTCGCTCGCGAGCCACGCTGACCGAATCGTTGTCGGCTGGCCGAACACTCGCCGGTCGCTCACCTCGTACCCATTCGACTGCTGCCTGATGACCCGCCAGGTGAACGGCGTAAAGAACGTCGGAAGCGCCGCGGCTTCAATGCAGGTCTCGGGTCCAGTATCGTGCGCCGCCGCGCCTCCTGAATGCGCGACGAGAGTCGGCGCCGAGCTACACGATGCGTGAACACCCGCAGCACTGAATGACGCGCCGTTCGTCAGCGCGCCGTGGTGCAGCATCGCGCGCGCGGAGTAGTCGACCGCCATCAATCCGAGTGCCATCAGTGCGGCCCGTCGGCGTCCAATTCTCGATCCGGCGATCAGTCCCGCAATCAGCGCCAGCCACAGAAACACGTCGATGATTGGCATCCAGTCGAGCGCGTACCAGGTCCAGGCGAATGGACTCAGCAACCGAGTACCGTATGACGTCGGCAGATCCATGAGCACGTGACAGACAATCCCTATCGTCGCAAGCCCCCACCAGCTCGCGAAATGGCGCCCGCCTCGATCGTCGGCAGAGGATCGCGCCTGGCGAGAGCCGACGCGTCGGGAGACCGCTATCACCGTCGCCGTCAGCAGGCCGAGACCGACGACGCCCAGCGGCCCGTGGGTGGGACCGCGATGCACGGCGAGATAGTCGATGCCGTCGCGAAGTCCGGCGACGATGTCGATGTCGGGAAGATTGGATGCAACAATCAGGGTCGCGGTCGCATGGGGCACACGGCGACCGAGACCGGCACGCGCGATCGTCCATCCGAACAAGGAGTGCGTCAGATTATCCAATGCTTACTCCGAGGGGCCTCGCCCCTCGGACTCCCCTACTCGCGCTCTCGCTCGCTGCTTCGCCACGCTCGCTCCGATCGCGAGGCTCGCTAACGCTCGCTCGCGCACATTCGCCCCTTTCGCACGGTCCCGAACCACTTGTAGTGTATTGGACGACCGAGGTACGCGCCGGGCGCTCTTTTGGCAGGTGTTGCAAACAATGAAAGCCGTGTCGATGTGGGCCAGCGTACTTCAGGACGTTCGGTACGCGACGCGGCGGCTTCGCAATAATCCAGGCTTCTCGGCCGTGGCGATTGCCACCGTCGCGCTCGCGATCGGCGCGAATACGGCCATGTTCTCTTTTGTGAACGGCATGTTGCTTAGCCCCTTGCCGTACCCCGAATCGGCCCGGATCGTTCGGGTCCTCGAACGCTCTCCCAGCGGCGGACTCAACGGAATTTCGACGCTCAACTATCTCGATTGGGCGAACCAGAATACCGTCTTCGAGTACGTGGCCGCTGAGGCCGGCTGGCGTGCGACTTTGACCGGTGTGGACGAGCCCCTCTCGATCCGCGGGGCCCGCGTCTCGGCGCGTTACTTTGACATCTTCGGAGTGAAGCCCGCGCTGGGCCGCGCATTTCGCGACGGTGAGGACCAGCCCGGCCACGATCGGGTCGTGCTGTTGAGCCACGTGCTGTGGGAAAGCCGATTCGGTTCTGATGCCGCAATCCTGGGACGAGACATTCTTCTCGACGGCGAGCCACACACCATCGTCGGTGTGCTTCCGAACAACAGTCCATTCGATCGTGCCGCGGCTCAGATTTGGAAGCCGCTTGCCTTCGCGGCGTCAAACATGACGCGTGACTTCCGGTGGCTCGGCGCGAGCGCCAGGCTGAAGTCGGGGGTGACACTCGAACAGGCGCGGGCCGAGATGGACGTTGTCGCGCAGCGTCTTGCCAGTGCGTACCCCGACTCGAACAGGAACTGGGGCGTGGCCGTCGACCGCCTCGGCGACGTGGTGATCGGTCCGCAATTGCGCACCGCCGTCACGGTCCTGTTCGCGGCAACGTTGTTCGTCTTGCTTATTGGTTGCGCCAACCTGGCAAATCTCGCGCTTGCACGCGGCGCCTCGAGAGAAAGGGAGATGGCCGTGCGCGCCACTCTCGGTGCGAGCCGTTGGCGGCTGGTGCGGCAGTTGTTGATCGAGAACATCCTGATCTCAGTGTGTGGCGGCATCGCGGGAGTCGGTGTGGGGTACGCGCTGATGAAATGGATGGAATCGTTGATTCCGCCGTACTCGCTGCCACCTGCGGTGGACGTGCACATGGATGCGTTCGTGCTGCTGTTCGCGCTGATTGCCGCGGTCGTGACCGGCGTGCTGTTCAGCGCAGCGCCTGCAGCCCAGACAACGAACCCGAATCTGGTCGGAGCGATGAAGGAAGGGGGACACGGCGCGACGACAGGTACCGGTGGTCGCCGCATGCGCGGCATTCTTGTCGCTGCAGAAATCGCGCTCGCGTTCGCGCTGTTGGTCGCCTCGGGACTATTGATGCGCAGTTTCTTCAACCTCCTGGACGTCGATCCCGGATTCGACGCGACCAACGTCCTGACCGGGAGTCTGCCGATTCTTCAGGAACAGCACCCTGATCCGGCCGAACTGAACGAATACCTGACGTCGATCAGTGAGGCGGTGAAGGGCGTGCCTGGCGTTCGTGAAACAGCGCTGACTTCGGCCTTGCCGCTCCAGGGATGGGGATTCGGCGTCGCGTATTCGATCGCTGGCCGCGACAGCCGGGATCAGGCCACTCGCCGCTCGGCGTTTTTCAAGACCATCAGCCCGTCGTACTTCGACGCACTGGGCATCAAGCTTCTCGGGGGACGCGCGTTGAGCGACCACGACATTGCCGGCGCGCCGCCGGTCACGGTAATCAACGAGCAGTTGGCCAGGCGCGAGTTTGCCGGTGAGAATCCGATCGGCCGGCGCATCCTTGTGCGGGACGTCGTGCCGGGCAAGACGGAACTCGGCCCTGAGATCGCCTGGGAAATCGTCGGTGTCGTTGCAGGTGAAAAGGTCAACGGCCTTGGCGATGAGATCAGCGCCGGCATGTACGTCTCGAATCGCCAGAGTCCCACCTACAACGTCAACCTGATCGTGCAGGCCGGCATGCCTCCGCAGTCGCTGCAGAGAGCCGTTCGCTCGGCGATGGATAGCGTGAACAGGAGTCAGGCGTTCAGCGACGTCCGTACGCTCGAAGAAATCGTGGATCAATCGATGTCGGGCAATCGCTTCATGAGCACGCTCCTCATGGCGTTTGCCTCGACCGCGCTATTGCTCGCAGCCGTCGGCATCTACGGCGTCGTTTCTTACACCGCCGCCCAGCGCACGCAAGAGATGGGGATTCGTGCCGCGCTTGGAGCCAGCAGCGGCAACCTGCGCTGGTTGATACTCCGTGGAGGGATGCGTCTCGCGTTGATCGGGCTTGGAATCGGACTCACCACGACGACCGCCGCGACTCGCGTGATGGCGTCCTTGCTCTACGGCGTCGACACGGACGATCCGCTCACCATCGCGGTCGTCGCCGTCATCCTCTTCGCCGTCGCCGCCCTCGCGTGTTTGGCGCCCGCCTGGCGGATCACGAAGGCCAATCCAATCGAAGCGCTGCGCCATCAATAAGGAGGGTTGGCCCTGACGGGCAGGGCCAACCAGCCGAGATATTCAGCGCTCTCCTGTTCCGCCCTTGCACAGTCCCAGCTTGCCCGGGGCGCCCTTTGGAAGTCCATAGAACTTCCAGGAGTCGGCCGCAGTCTGAACCTGCGACACGGTCTGACCCATGGGGTCGCTGAGGTCGAAGTCGTTCAACCCGCTTGCGGCGCAGGCTGAATTGGCGTGATCGAGCGCGCCAGTCTCATTCGTATTGTTCAGTGTCCCCGGAGGTCCTTTCACTTCGCCCGCGAATGCTCCGCCACCCGCGAGCGCCACGACAGCCGTTGCAGCAATAAGCAGTCGTCTCATCTGTCCGTCCCCTTTCTTTCTTTTCCTGACTCGCCTGGAAAGACCATACGGTCGGGACAGGAACATTATCACTAGATGGTCTGGGCGACTACTATGGCGGGCGTTCCTCAATTCAGCCTGCAAGAACCCGCCGCGACAAAAGAAGGGTTGACTGGAACGCAGCAAAACCACGACTCTCTCGTATCCATGCCCTCTCGATTCATGTCAGTCGCGGCGTCGTTCGTGCTTTCCGCAATTTGGCTCCTGAATCCTCAACAACCTGCGGCGGCCAGGCCGCCGCAGCCGTCGCCAGGCGCTTTCGAGACCTCGATCCTTCTGTATCACCGGTTCGGTCCCGTGGTCCACGACGAGATGACCGTGCGAACGGCCACCTTCCGCACGCAGGTCGAGTACTTGAAGCAGCACGGATATCAGATTGTCCCGCTGCGCATGGTCGTGTCGCACCTGCTCGGGAAAGGGCCCGCGCCGCCGGCTCATTCTGTCGTGATTACCGTTGACGATGGGCACGCGTCGGTGTTCAGCGAGATGCTCCCGATCGTCCGCGAAAACCGGATGCCGGTGACGCTGTTCATCTATCCGTCGGCGATTTCGAATGCGTCCTATGCCATGAAGTGGGATCAGCTCACGACGCTACAGGCCACTGGATTGTTTGATATCCAGTCGCACACGTACTGGCATCCGAACTTCAAAACCGAGAGAAAGCGGCTGTCGCCAGATGCGTATCAATCGTTTTTGACGATGCAATTCACGAAACCTCGGACGACGTTGAAGAGCAGGTTGGGTGTGGACGCCGACATGCTCGCATGGCCATTCGGCATCTACGATGACGACCTGATTGCGAAGGCGCACGAGGCGGGATACGTCTCGGCATTCACCCTCGATCGACGTCCTGTCACGTCACGGGAGCGAATGATGGCGCTCCCAAGATATCTCGTCCTGGACAGCGACTCGGGTGCTCGTTTTGCGTCGATGCTGCCGAAGCAATGAGCGACCTTGGAACGGGGCGGCAATCGATCATCTTCGTTCACCGCTGGCTGGGTGTCGTGTTGTCGTTGTTGTTCCTTCTGTGGTTCCTGTCCGGCATCGCGCTGATGTATTGGGACTTTCCGTCGGTGCGCGATCGGGATCGTCTCGACCGGGCGCCGAGACTCGATCCGTCGACGATTCGCATCTCGCCCTCGGAGGCGGCGGCGCGGGCGAGTAGGGATCTGGGGGCGCCGGTTGTTCTCAGCACATTGGACGGCAGACCTGCTTATCTATTTGGCAGCCGCCGACAGCCAACGATCGTCTACGCCGACACCGGAGAGCTGCAGCACGAGTTGTCGAGGGTGATGGTCGACCGAATTGCGTCGGCGTGGAGCGGTCAACCGCTCGCGGTCGCACACGTCGTGACGCGGAACGACGTGGACCAATGGACGTTGCACGTGCGACTGGCCGACGTCACCCCCCTGTGGAAGTATTCGTGGGCAGACGGTCAGCAGGTGTATGTGTCCCAGAAGACTGGTGAGGTCGTTCAATACACGACGACGAATTCCCGATGGGGCGCGTACGTCGGCGCGATTCCCCACTGGTTGTACTTCACGCCGCTCCGAAAACATGGTCGAGCGTGGAGCCGAGTCGTGATCTGGTCCTCGGGGGTGGGCACCGCGACCGCGATATTGGGCATCGCCATCGCCGCGTGGGCCTACTCGCCAGGCAAACGATATCGACACAACGGCCTGGCAACAGCGGTTCCGTATCGAGGCTGGAAACGGTGGCACACGATCATCGGCCTGGTGTCGGGCGCCGGCGCAGTGACTTGGGCGTTCAGCGGCATGTTGTCGATGGATCCGTTTCCCGCGCAGCGGGCCGGCGGAAGCGATGAACGGTCCGTCGAGACCGCTGTCGTGCGTTCTCTTCGCGGTCGGGTCGCATTGTCCGCGTTTGCGTCGAAGCCTCCGGATGACGCGCTGCGCCAGCTCGCGCCTCTCACCGTGAAAGAGCTGGAGCTGACGTCCTTTGCCAACGAGCCGATTTACCTTGCGACTGTTGCAGGCAACGAGACTCGAGTGGTGCCCGTCCGTGGAGCGCCGCAGCCGGAGCTCGATCGGCAAACTCTCGTGAATGTTCTCGAGCAGGCCGTGCAGGCTGGCGGCGGTGGCGATGTGAGCGTTCTGGAGCAGTACGATCGGTACTATCTTGACCGACGCGGAGTGCTTCCGCTCCCGGTTCTTCTCGCTCGCCTCAACGACCCACGACGCACGCGGCTCTACGTCGATCCAAAGACGGCACGTCTTGTCGGCCGCTACAGTTCGGATCGGTGGGTCAACCGGTGGCTGTACCACGGGCTGCATTCGCTCGAGTTTCCGTGGCTGTACGCACACCGACCCCTGTGGGACGTGGTGATGCTGACGTGCATGGTGGCCGGGGCTGCGCTATCGCTGACCGCCCTCGTTCTCGCGTCGAAGGTGGTTACCCGCAAGCTGAGGGCCGGTCCCGCTGCCTGACACGGCTCGTTTCACGATTCACTGCCTGACACCGGTTCGTGCCACCTGCTACAATGCCGGACCACCTTGGAGGACGCTATGGCTTCTCGACCCTCCCGGTTCTCGCGCCGCACGTTTCTCTCGACCGCCGGAACCGCGTCCGCGTTCGTGTGGATTCCGAAACCCGTCAACGGCTACTCCCCAGCCGACATGCGGGCCATGACGGAGGGAACCACCGTCAACCCGGGCATTTCCAAGTGGGAGCTCGACACGCCCGCGCTGTGCGTCGATCTCGACAAGATGGAGAAGAACATCTCCACGATGCAGGCGGCGTTGAAGGCGAGCCGCATTCCCAGCCGGCCGCACTCCAAGACGCACAAGTGCGCCGCGATTGCGAAGTATCAGCTCGCGACCGGATCGATTGGCATCTGCTGCGCGAAGCTGAGCGAAGCCGAGGCGATGGTGGCCAACGGCGTCGACAAGATCCTGATGACGACCTCGAACCCGTCGAAGAACAAGATCAAGCGGGCGATGGCGCTGCGGAAGGCGCATCCGAGCTTCATTCAAGCTGTCGACGTAGAACAGAACGCCCGCGATTTGTCGGAAGCCGCCAAAGCCGCCGGCGTCGTGGCTGACGTGGTGATCGATGTCGCGGTTGGCACGCGCAGTGGCGTTCCGCCTGGAGATGGGGCGGTGGCCCTCGCGCAGCTCGTCGACAAGCTGCCGAACCTGAAGCTGCGCGGCATCCTGTCCTACGACGGCGGCGTCCAGCACGCCAAGGGATTTGCCGCCCGCAAGGAACGCGCGCTCAAGGCGATCGAGCCGAACGTCGCCACGTTCGAGGCAATGAAGAAGTCCGGCTTGAATCTGGAGATCTTCAGCGGCGGCGGCACCGGCACCTACAACATCATGCACGCGGTGCCCGGCTTCACCGACGTCCAGGTCGGCAGCTACCTCTTTATGGACATGCAGTATCTGGCCATCGGCAGCGAGCGCGGTGGCGAGGTGTTCGACGATTTCGCGCCGTCGCTGACCGTGTTGACCACCGTGCTCAATAATCGATTCCCCGGCCGATTGACGACTGACGCCGGTGCGAAAGCGCTCACCCTCAATACCCCGACCGCTGGCGTGATCGGCGAGCCAGGCATGGAATACAACGCCGGCTCGGACGAATTCGGCGTCATCCGCTTCACGTCGCCGCCTTCGAAGGAATACAAGATCGGCGATCTCCTCGAAGTGATCGTCCCGCACTGCGACCCGGTCGTGAACGAGTTCGATCAGATGTACGGGATTCGCAAGGACCGGGTGGAAGTCGTCTGGCCGATTACCGGCAGAGGAAAGTCGCAGTAAAGAGAGAGAACGAAGGTCACAACGAAGAAACGAAGAGAAGGAAGCCGAACGAAGAAGGCAGATACTCCAGAAGAGTGTTTATCGGCAAGCCATTCTTCTCCGTGTGCTTCGGTCCCTCGTTGTGAGCCCCGTTCCCTCGTCGTGAACTCCGTCCCTCGTCGCCCCCTTCAGCCTGAGATGAGCCTCAGAAGCGAAAACCAAATCTCACGCCAAACTCGTTGGTGTTGTTGTCGGGTTCGTAGGCGCCGAGCTGCTCCTGCGCCGTGATGTTGTTGACCGTGAACGTCGCGGTTTCATAATTCACCGGCGAGGCGCTGACGTTCCAGTGCACGAAGTACGGCTCCAGTGACAAGTGCCTGTTCAACGGATATGTCGCACTGGCACGCAACGCCCAGCCTCCGGACTGAGAGAACGCGATATCGCTAAAGCCATCGATGGTGAAGGCAGGCGCTATCGGAGTCGCGGGAACATCACCTCCGCCGAGCGCGGAATCACGCGTCTTCTGCCAACCGTGCAGCAGGTGGTCGTACTCGACGTTGAAACTCAGTGCTCCAAACGACCGAATATTGCTGCGTGCGGTGATGCCGACCGGGAGGTAGAGATAATCGTCCGTCCGATACCCGGGCGTGCCGGTCGTGCCGTTCGACAAATGACGGAGGCCCAGCCCGCTATAAGGCGACCACCCCCATCGTTGACCGATTAGGTCTTTACCGACGAGGCCTCGTGTTTCGACATACCAGTCCTTGTCGCCGCTCTCATTGCACGGCGATGAATCCCCCGTGTCGAGCTCATACCCGTTTGGCGACTCGCTGGTCGGCGTGATCAGGAACGGCGAGCACCAGCCGTTGTAGGTGACGTTGCCGACGGTGCCGCGCACGTCGCCCTGGGCGAACCAATGCTGCTGCTTATTGAGCGACAGCGTCCCGGTGTAGTCGCCGATGAATCGAGCGCCGTGTATCGAGATCGCCTGGGCGCCAGGTTCGTTGTAGGTATAGCTCGCGAGACCTGCGCTCATTTCGTGTCCCGTTGGCGTAGCGAGGCTCGCCTCGGCCGTAGCCGACTGATTGGGCGAAGACAACGCGTCAGGTGTTTGCGAAAAAGCGGAGGATGCAATCAGCGTCATGACAGCGGTCACGACAAGTGTTTTCATGGCAGAGTCCTGCAGGCGCACAGGACTTGGCTGCAATTGCCGTTCCTCGAACGGGGGTCGCTGCGCTGGGCTGTTACGGCGATCGCGGTATTGATTGGACTCGTTCTGTCCTGAACTTCGGTCGATCTTTCGCTGGTAACACAGCGTTCAACGACGTGTCCGCGGAGGTTACAGTGGCGATTAGGGACACCAACGCAATTGCGCCACTGTGCATCCTTTCACATCAGAGGCGCGAGACGTCATATGTACGGCCAGTCCACGGTCCGGTGAAATAGAAATGATCGAGCAGCTTTACTTCGTTCCCAAAGCGTCGGTTGACAAGCGGCACAGCTGGCGGCAGTCTTACGCCCATGTCTCTCCGCGATGGCGTTGGTGTCGACAACTGCCGCCTACTTCTCTCGATCCCGTTCTTCCTGCTCCTGATTTCGTTCGATTCTCCAGGTGCGCAAACGGCGGCCACGCCCGGTCAGACACCGGCGATCCCACACCCAACGGGCCCACCGCCAGGCTCGCCACCTCCCGGCTCGCGTTGCCTGGGCTGCGGGACTGTGCCCGAGCCCGTCGACTACACCGACCACACGGGATGGACGCAGATCTTTGACGGCCGGTCGCTCACTCACTGGGACGGCAATCCCGACGTGTGGAAGGCTGAGAACGGCGCCATCACGGCGGAGAACTGGCCGGAGCGGCGTATCGGGACGACCTACATCATCTGGCGCGGCGGTGAACCAGGTGACTTTGAGTTGAAGCTCGAGGTCAAAGCGGACTACGACGTCCACGGCGGCATCTTCTATCGATCCATCGTCGGCGCCGAACCCGCGCGGGGCGGTGGCGCAGGTTCCGCGGCACGCGGGGCGGCTCCCGCCGGAACACCACGTCCTCAGCTGCCACCGCAGGCGGTGCCATCAGATCCCAGATGGAACGTACGCGGATACGCGATGGACTGGGACTACGATCCCGGAAACAACGGCAACGTCCAGGATCCGGGCGCGGGCCGCACTGATACGCAAATCGTGTGGCGCGGCCACATCGTTCGTACCGAGAATGGCAAGCGTCCTCGCTCGATTGGTACCCTTGGCGATCGCGACGGGCTGATGAAGTTCATCACCCTCGGTGACTGGAACCAGATTCACATCATCGCGCACGGCCATCAGCTCACCCATATCGTCAACGGCCATGTCATGGCGATCTTGATCGACGATGATCAGGCGGCGCTGAAGACGAAGGGCGTCATCGCGCTGCAGATCGAGCAGTACGGTGCCGGAAAGATCAGCTTCAGGAATATCTGGTTGAAGCAGTAAACGCAGCAACCCGCGACAATCTGGCTACGGTGACGCGCCCTCAGCTCATACTGCCGGGCTGCCCTCCTTTCGCTGGCGCCGTGCGACTTGAGCGAGTCGTCATCATGCTCCCAGCGGGCGTCATTGCAGCCCGCTGACCACGAACAGATTGCCCAGCTCTCGCGAGGCCGTATAGACGTAGTACTTGCCGTCAGGTGTCATCAAGACATCCGTGATGCGCTCGACCCCTCCGGTGTCGGCAGGCTGCACCTGTCGAACGAACTGTCGGCTGCCCGTGACGAAATCGTAGCGATATACGTTGGCCGGCAGGTCATCGTGGCGGACCGCATCACAAATCCGAACGGGAGCTATACGGTAGGTGGCGACTGCCGCGGTTCAGCATCTTTGCAGAAGACTCCGTTCGGAACGGCGAACTGGGAATTCGTCATCGTCGGCGATGGGAGTGAGGTCTTGCAGATCGCGACGACACCAGCCCGCGGCGCGCTCCTGTGCGTACTCAAGAAGCAGTTCTCGCGCTAAATCATTTCGGCCGGACGTAGCATGTTTGAGAATTTCGTCTGCGTAGCGAGATGAGGCTGACGTGCGTTAATGATGGTCTTATCGGCGCAGCTCTCGCATCAGCCAGGCCTTCGCCAGCTGCCAGTCTCGCATCACGGTTTTTGGAGACACGCTCAGGGCGTCGGCCGTCTCTTCGACGCTGAGGCCGCCGAAGTATCGAAGCTCGACGACCCTGGCGCGGCGAGGATCCATTCGTGCCAGCGCCTCGAGCGCGTCATCGAGCGCGCTGATTTCCTGTGCCGTCCGCTCGCGGCCGGCCTCAATCGTCTCGACGTCAACCGCGGCGCGAACGGCGCCGTCCGGACCACCACCACGTTTGGCAGCCGCACGCGCGCGGGCCGCGTCCACCAGAATGCGGCGCATGACTTGGGAGGCGACCGCATAGAAGTGCGAGCGGTCGCGCCAGTCCACGGCGCGGCCCTCCGCCAGCCGCAGGAAGGCCTCGTGCACGAGCGCAGTCCCCTGCAGGGTCAAGCCATCCCGCTCGTACCGGACGTACCGCCTGGCCTGTGCCCGGAGGTGGTGGTAAACGAGCGGCATCAAGCGCTCAATCGCGCCTTCGTCACCGCTGCGCCATGCGTGCAGGAGCGCCGTGACCTCCGACGATTCAGATGTGCTCTGCCAGTTCAAGATCGGCCGGATTGTACTTCCTGAGCCGATTTTTCCGCTTAAGCGAGTACAGGAGTCCGTGTATGCTCCGGCCATCGGACGGGAATGCCATCGTGAACAGCGACCGCTGGGAACAGATCGCGCGGCTGCACGACCAGATGCTCGACCAGCCGCCGTCGGCGCGTGCCTCATTCATCACGGAGATATGCGGTGACGACGTCGCCCTGCGTCGTGAATTGGAGACGCTGCTGGCCCAAAACGACCAGCCCGGCCTTATGGATCGACCGATCTGGAACGTGGCGTCGGAACTGATCGAGCCTGCACCTGGCCTCGCGGCCGGTACCGCGCTCGGCCCCTACCAGATCGATCGGCTCGTCGGTGAAGGCGGGATGGGTCAGGTCTTTCGCGCTGTCGACACCCGGCTCAATCGAACTGTCGCCGTCAAGATCCTGCCGCCCACCGATGGCATCGATCCCATGCTGCGTGAGCGGTTCGGTCGCGAGGCACAGGCGAGCGCATCGCTCGCCCACCCGCATATCTGCACGCTCTACGACGTCGGCTCCAGCGATGGCGTCGACTTCATCGTCATGGAGTATCTCGAAGGGGACACCCTCGCCGCGCAACTCGCGAAAGGGCCGCTGCCGCTCGAGCGCACGTTGCAGTGCGCTATCGACGTAGCCGATGCGCTCGATCACGCGCATCGCAGCGGGATTGTGCACCGGGACGTCAAGCCGGCGAACATCATGCTGACGCGCGGCGGGGCCAAGCTGATGGACTTCGGCGTCGCCAAGCGGCGGCCGGTCGCGGGCAGTGGCGCGCACAGCACGTCGCTGACCGCACAGGGCACCATCGTCGGCACCGTCCGCTATATGTCGCCCGAGCAGGTCGAAGGACGCGACACCGATCACCGCAGCGACCTCTTCTCTTTTGGCGCGGTCGTCTACGAGATGGTCACCGGCCGGCCGGCGTTCGAGGGCAGCAGTCCGGCGAGCACGATGGCGGCGATCCTGGAACGCGAGCCACCGCCGATGGTGGCGCTGCAGCAGCTCACGCCCCCAACGCTCGACCACATCGTCCGGCGCTGCCTCGCGAAGCAGGCGAACGACAGATGGCAAAGCGCCGGCGACGTGATGCGTGAATTGAAGTGGGTAGCCGAAAGCAGCGGCGTCGCATCCGCGGAGCCCAGCGCGCCGGCCAATTCGAGATCCACGTTTGCTCGTGTCTTCTCGTGGGCGTTCTCGTGGCCGGCACTAGCGGTCGTGCTGGCTGTGGTGTTGTTATTCGTGCTGGTGCGATGGAGTCCCTGGCGGCCGGAGGCGACCCCATTTCCCCTGCGGTCCCAGCTTCAGGCGCCAAGGATAACCGCCGCTCTTTCCACCGGCTACGATTCTGAGCGGCGGCTGGTGCTGTCACCCGATGGGACACGGATCGTCTACCAGGAGTCCCGGGCCCGGTCGCGGATCGGGTTGATGGGACAGTGGCTCGATCAGTTCGATCCGGTCCCGCTGCCAGGGACAGCCTATGGCAGGGTTCCTTTCTTCTCACCAGACGGCAAGTGGATTGGCTACTACGACGACAACTCAGGGGAGTTGCGGAGGATTGCCGCTGACGGAGGAAGTCCCGTCACGATCTGCAAGGTCGAGACTCCGGTCACCGGCGCGAGCTGGGGGGTCGATGACGTCGTGGTGTTCTCGACCGGCTCGGAGGGCTCGGGCTTCGACGCAGGCACCGGCTTGATGCGTGTTTCAGCGAACGGAGGCGAGCCCGAGGTTCTCACGAAACCCGAAATAGGCCAGCCCGGAGCGAGCCACCAATTTCCGTCAGCGCTTCCCGGCGGGCGCGGCGTGCTCTTCACGATTGCCACCGTTGGAGGGGGCGCCACTCGGATTGCCGTGCTGGATCGCCACTCCGGCAAGTGGAGCGTGCTCCTCGAGGGGGGCAGCGGCGCAGAGTATGTCGGTACCGGCCACCTGGTTTTCGTCGCTGGCAACACGTTGCAGGCCGTGCCGTTCGATCTCGATCGGCTCGAGGTCACGGGCGCGGCTGTCACGCTCGTTGACGATGTCGCTGTCGCAAGGGCTGGCGCAGGGGCGCCGCAGTACGTTGTGTCGCCCACGGGCACGCTCGCCTATGTGCGCGCGTCGGCAGCCCAGTTCCCGCCGTCTTCCCTCGTGTGGGTCGATCGCCTCGGCGCTGAATCGTCGATTCCCGGGGCACCCGAGCACCGGTACCGTTCGCTGCGGCTGTCGCCCTCCGGCGACCGCGTCGCGCTTGACGTTCGCGAGGGGCAGAACGACGCGTCGGTCTTCGACTTTCAACGCGGCACCTTCGAGAAAGTGACGGCCAGCCCGCATAACGACGATTTTCCGCTCTGGACGCCGGACGGGCACAAGATCGTCACGGGCGCCAATCCAGGCTTGAGCTGGCGGTCCGCCGACGGCAGTGGCGCCGAGGATGCGCTGACGAAGACGACGTACCTTCACTTCCCGATGTCGTTCACGCCGGACGGGACGACACTCGTGCTGACGCAAACGAAAGGGAGCGACAGCGATTTATATGTGATGACGCCGAACGGCCCGCGGGAGGTCAAACCGCTCACTGGATTGAACACACCCGCCTACGAGGTGGGCGCGGAACTCTCGCCCAACGGTAGGTGGCTCGCCTACCAGTCGAGCGAAAGCGGGCAATCCCAGATCTATGTTCGTCCGTTTCCCGACGTGGCCAGGAGGCGATTCACCGTTTCTGCAAAAGCTGGCTTCAGTCCGGCGTGGTCGCGTGATGGCCGCGAACTCTTTTACATCGCGCTCTCGGGCGGAGCGCCTGACAGGAACGATCCGAATCGAATCGACGGGATGCTTACCGCGGTTCACGTCGTCGAGACGGGCGGAGAGCTCAAGTTCGACGCCAGCAAGCCTCTCTTCAATGTCGGTCGTTATGTCGCTGCGGGGCACACCCGCAGCTACGACGTGTCGCGCGACGGCAAGCGATTCTTGTTCCTCAGGCTGCAGACGCTGGTGTCCCCTCCCGATCTCGTCGTCGTCGTCAACTGGATCGAGGAACTGAAGACGCGCGTTCGGCAGCATTGACGGCGAGCGCCTCCTTGAGCTCTATCAAAGTCTCGAGCCTCCGGCTTCAACACTGAGCACGGCGCTATTTCGTCGGCACGCGCTCCCTCAGCTCCTGAAACCAGTTCAAGACGATGCGAGTCTCCGCAGAGGCCGATCCCGTCTCCGTCTCGGCTGCCGACACAGGCGCGATGAATCGCTTGCCACTCGCATCCCTATTTCTGGCGAACGCCGGGCCCGTCGATCCGAACCTGCCCGCCGGCAGCGGGACGGGCGTGCCGAACGCGAACGGCGTCAGGATCGGCACGACGGCGAGCTCGTTGATCCGCGGCTCGTAGAATAGTTCCTTGCCATCGCGCGACCAGAACGGGTTATGCGGGTCGGGGCCAGTCGGCGGCACCGGATATATCGCACCTGTGGGGGGATACGGCTGGACGAACACGCCGTCAGTGGTGCCGTCGCCGGCAGCGGTGGCGTAGGCCACCCAGTGGCCGTCGGGTGAGAAAGCGCTGCCGATCGGCAGCTTTGATTCGACGTCCGGGAACGGCGCCGAGTGTCGCTGCCGCAGCGACAGCACCCAGAGCGTCACCTTGGAGGATTTGGTGACGGTGTACAGCAGTTCATCCCGGGCGGGCGACCACGATTCGGGCGTGTGGGCAGTTCCTTCTTCGGCCTTCGTCAGCCGCTCGGCCTTGCCGCCGCCGTCCGCCGGTTGCCAGAAGATCCCGAGATCGCCTTCCCGATCGGACTGGAACGCGATCCGTTTGCCGTCTCCGGTCCAGACAGGAAAACGGTTGACGCCGTCAATCGTGAGGCGCCGTATTGCAGTGCCGCTGCCAAGCGTGTACACGTACACGTTGTTGTCTTTACTGGTTTCGGACGCGAACGCGACACGCTGCCCGTCCGGTGACACCCGTGGGTGGACGTACGTCCCACCCGGGAGTTTCAATCGCTCCAGGTTTCCGTCGCGATCGACGAGCGCGAGATCCTGCGGTGGCGCCACCGGAGCTGTCGGACCGGGAACATAAGCGAGTGTGCCCGTCGACGATATGCTGAATTGCGCCTCACCTGTCACTGAACGACCGATTTGAGAAGCGGGGGCCGCTGAGACGTCCGGGCCTGCGCGGCGGACGCCCTCCAGAACAGAAATCGATTCATCGCGCACTTCGATCCGTATCGGGTCGAACCGACTGGCAAACAACACGCCGCCACGCGCATAAAGGATGTGGCCGGTCGACACGTACTGCCCGCTGCTGGCGTTTTGGATCACGACCTTTCGGTCACGCGTTTTGGGTGCCTGCACCACGATTTGCGCGTGCTCCCAGCGATCGCCCGCAATACCCTTTGCGAGCGTGAACAAAACCTTCCCGTCCGGCAAGACTTGCGGGGCGTCTGCGAACTCATCGGTCGCCACGCTCACGAGCAGCTCTGGAGTGCCCCCGTTAGGCGAGACGCGAAAGATGCCCTTCCTGCCCTGTCCGAACAGGATCCCTCCCTCGTCCCACCAGATGCCAAATGGGACGTCTGCCGCGCAGATCGGCTGAGCCACTCCGCCGGTGACCGCGATCTGCTTCAGCGCACCTTCGGATCTCGAATAAAACACGAGCGATCGGCCGTCTGGAGAGAACGCTGGTGACAAAACCGCATCGGGCGCCGCGCCCGCGGCGCCGGCGATGAGTCGCGCCTCCCCCGACGCCAGGTCCTGAAGGTACAACTGACGATTCGCCGCGTAGACGAACTGCCGGCCGTCCGGCGAAATTGCGATTCCGCGCCTGCCATTCGACGTGAAGCTCTGGCCCTGTCCCAGCGGGACGGAAAAACGCACAATTGGCGCCGGCACGACGAGCGGCATCGCCAAACGGACGGCTGCGCCGGTAGCCACGCCCGCTGCCACGGCTGTGACAATGAACGGCGCCGCGCGTCTCCACAGCGGGGGCGCCATGGGCGGTCTGGCCAGCGCCGCGGGGTGATTCGACGTGGCGATCGGCTCCGTGATGAGGAAGCGAGCGGTGCTGATGTCCGCCACGCGGCTGTTCCGCTCCTTGTCCAGGCATCGTCGCAGCAGCAGGCGAATGTGCTCGGGAACATCTGCCGGCAACGCGGTCCAATCCGGCTCCGCTCGGACGACGGCGGCGATCACATCAGTGACGTCGTCGCCGTCAAACGCGCGCTTCCCGGCGAGCATCTCATAGAGCACGCAGCCGAATGCCCAGATATCGGTCCGTGTATCAGTGGCCTTTCCCTTCGCCTGCTCCGGGCTCATGTATGGAGCAGTGCCCAGGATGACGCCGGCCTGCGTCGCAGCAAACGAAATCGTCGGCGACAGGGTAACGGCGGCCGTCGACGATGGCGGATCCAGCGCTTTCGCGAGGCCGAAGTCGAGCACCTTCACACTGCCGTCGCTCCGCAGCTTGACATTAGCGGGCTTCAGGTCACGGTGCACGATGCCTCGCTCGTGCGCCGCTTCCAAAGCCTCCGTGATCTGCTTCGCGATCGGCAGCGCTTCATCCAGCGGAACCGGTCCTTGCGCGATCCGATCCGCGAGCGTCGGCCCTTCCACCAGTTCCATCACCAGGGCGCTTGCTCCGGCGGCGCCTTCAAGACCGTAAATCTGGGCAATGTTCGGGTGATTCAGAGCAGCAAGCGTCTTGGCTTCGCGCTCGAACCGGGCGATGCGTTCCGGATCCGCCGCGACCGACTCGGGAAGGATTTTGATGGCAACGTCCCGATCGAGCTTCTTGTCGCGCGCGCGATACACCTCGCCCATCCCGCCCACACCGATGGCATTGAGAATCTCATAGGGACCAAGGTGAGCGCCGGTTGTCAGCGACATGCGTCGAAGCAAATTCTACTGATGAAGTGCCCCGAGGCAAACCACACGCTGATGTCTGGGCTCCCTTAGTACCCCCTGCTCCAGAGGTTACGTCTTTTTGCTTGGGATTAATCGCGCTTGCCTCTTTTCGCCGGCCGTTTCCGCCTTCTCAGTAGGACACAGGAGTCGGCACGGCAACGGCTCCGGCCAAAAGGGGGACATATGCAGAGACAAACAGCCGCATTTGCAGTGATCGCGATCCTGATCGGCGGCGTAGCAGCGGAACGACTGTCGGCGCAGCGAGAGGCGCACCGGCCGCAGCTCTCGGGCACGATCCGCACGTATTACATCGCGGCCGATGAGGTGGACTGGAACTACGCGCCTGCCGATCACGATCACATGACCGGCAAGCCGTACGACGAGCGGGCGCGGTACTACACCGAGAAGGCCCCGGGACGAATCGGCCCAATCTATCGCAAGGCGGTGTATCACGAGTACACCGACGCGTCGTTCACCAAGTTGACCCCCCGGCCCGCCTCCTGGGAACACCTCGGTGTGCTCGGGCCGGTGATCCGGGCAGAGGTCGGCGATACGATCAAAGTCGTATTCAAGAACAACGCGCGGTTCCCCTTCAGCATGCACCCGCACGGCGTGAAGTACGACGAGGCGTCAAATGGTGTCGCCCCCGTGGCCCCTGGCGCGACGTTTACGTATACCTGGAACGTCGAGCCGCGCACCGGTCCGCAGCCCGGTGAGCCCAGCTCGAAGCTGTGGCTGTATCACTCGCACGTCAACGAGCAGCGCGATGTCGCCGCGGGGCTGGTTGGTGCCATGTTGATCAGCGCGAAAGGCACCACCAAGCCTGACGGCACACCGAAGGACGTCGACCGCGAGTTCGTCCTGATCTACTACACGATCAACGAGCTGGACAGCCAGTACCTGGACGACAACATCGCGCGCAACATCGACTCGCCGGAGAACATCAAAAAGAGGGCCGCGCCGGCGATCGTCGAGATCGACGGGCAGCCGGTGAACGTTTCATTCCCTGCGACGAATTTGCGCGAGACGATCAACGGCTACATCTACGGAAATACGGTGGGACTGACCATGACCGAGGGAGAGCGGGTGCGGTGGTATGTGGCCGGGATGGGGGTTCCACACATCGCACATTGGCACGCGAACACGGTCATGCTCGCGCACAGCTCCGTCGACACCGTCCCCCTGCTCCCCACCGAGATGCACACCGTGGACATGATCGCGGAGAGTCCCGGAACGTGGATGCTCCATTGCCATCTTGAGGCACATCTGGCGGCCGGGATGTACGGACACTACACGGTCGAGCCCGCGAAAAGGACGCGAGTGATCACCGAGCCGCGATAGCGACGCATCGTCATGAAGACGATGAGCCGCGCCTCGAATCTGAGGTCCATCTGAATCGAGGAGCCGCACACCTTATAATCTCGACCTATGCCGCTCACCCCAGGGACCCAACTGGGCTCGTACGAGATCGTCGGACTGCTCGGTGCGGGCGGCATGGGCGAGGTGTATCGAGCGAGGGATACGCGTCTCAGCCGCGACGTCGCGGTAAAGACGCTGCCGGACAGCGTGACGCGGGATCCCGAGCGGCTGGCGCGCTTTCGTCGTGAGGCGCAAGTTCTCGCCGCATTGAATCATCAACACATCGCCGGCATCTACGGTCTGGAGGAGGCGAACTCCCATCGATTTCTGGTTCTGGAGCTGGTCGACGGCGAGACGCTGGCCGCGCGAATAGAACGAGGCCCGCTGCCGGTCGAAGAGGCGATCCCGATTGCGAAGGAGATCGCCGAAGCGCTCGAATCCGCGCACGAACGAGGAATCGTCCATCGCGATCTGAAGCCGGCCAACATTGCCCTCACGTCAGCGGACCGAGTCAAGGTCCTCGATTTCGGACTGGCGAAGGCCGCCGATGTTTCCGGCAGCATCGATTCCATCTCAGCGCTGAACTTGCCGACGATCACGTCACCGGCGATGCTGACGCAGGTCGGCATGATTCTGGGCACGGCGGCTTATATGAGTCCCGAACAGTCCAGAGGACGAGCCGCCGACAAGCGCAGCGACGTCTGGGCGTTCGGTTGCGTGCTGTTTGAGATGCTCACCGGCAGGCGGGCCTTCGATGGGGACGATGTCAGCGAGACGCTTGCATCGGTGCTCAAGAGCGATCCGTCGTGGGACGCGCTGCCGCCGTCGCTCCCCGCGCCGATTCGCACGCTGCTGAAAGGCTGCCTCGAGAAGAACCCTCGCGAACGCATCAGCGACATGTCGACGGTGCTGTTCGTGTTGAAGCAGGAACCATCGCGCGCGCTCGACTCGACGGCGCGCGACCCGTCGTCGAAGTTGAGACGCGCATGGCGGCTGGCTGCACTTGTCACGGTGGGTGCCGCTGTTGGCGCCACTGCTGCGGCGATCGCGCTCTGGCCGCGCTCCTCTGTACCGGCGGCGTCCGTCACACGCTTTACGGTGCCGCCGGCAGCGGGCAATGAACTCACGCTGAGCAGACGAGTCGTCGCCGTTTCGCCCGACGGTTCCCAGATTGCTTACTCCGCGGGCGGCCATCTGTTCATCCGGCTACTCTCGGAGTCCGTGTCGAGGCCGCTCGCGGGCGCCGACCCCGGCATTCTCCCGGCGTTTTCCCCCGACGGCCAGTCCATCGTCTTTTGGGCGACTTCCGAGCTGAAACGGATCTCGATCACCGGCGGCAGGCCGATCAAGGTGTGTGCTGTGACGAATGCGCCGTTCGCCCTGGTCTGGGACGCCAGCGGGATTCTGTTCGACCGGCGCGAGACGGGGATCGTGCGCGTGTCGCCCGACGGTGGCGTGCCGCAACCAATCGTCAAGGTGACTGATACGGGTGGCCTCATCCAGAAGCTGCAGCTGCTGCCGGACGGCGACACGGTTCTGTTCAGCCTCGCCCACGCCGAGGCGCTGGCAACAGGGGACGTCGTCGTGCAGTCCATCAAGACGGGCGCGCGAAAAACGATTGTCGAGGGAGGCCTCGATCCGCAGTACCTCCCGACCGGCGACCTCGTCTACGTCGTTGACGGAGCGCTCATGATGCGACCCTTCAATGTGCGCAGCCTGGAATTCACCGGTGGGCCGGTAACCGTCATCGACGGTGTTCTTCGCACTGGTGGTGCTAATTACGCGGTGTCCGATACCGGCGTGCTCGCCTACCTTCCCGGGCCAGCGCAATTCGAACAGGACACCGTCATCGTCTACGACCGCAATGGAAGTGTGAGGGCGTTGCCGTTGCCGCGTGGCGCCTATCAGAATCCGCGCGTGTCGCCCGACGGTAAGTGGCTGGCGATCGAGATCAACGACGGGAATCATTGGACGATCGGGCTGTACGAGTTGTCGGGCGGCAACTCGATCTCGCGGCTCACGTATGACGGCAACAGCCGCGTGCCCGTCTGGTCCGCCGATAGCAAGAGAGTGGCGTTCCAGTCCGACCGGGAGGGCGATCGCGCGATTTTCTCGCAGCCCATTGACGGCAGTCGGGCCGATCGGCTGACGCGCCCCGAGCCAGGCATCGTTCACACGCCGGAATCCTGGGCGCCTTCCAGCGATGTCCTGCTGTTCAGCGCAACCAAAGACGGGGAGACGACGCTGTGGACGCTCTCTGCCAGTAGCCGGAAAGCAGCTCGTTTCAGCGACGTGACGTCGGTCGGTATCCCAACGGATGCCACGTTCTCGCCGGACGGCCGCTGGATCGCGTATCAAGCTGCAGGAGCCGGTTCAGCCGCAGCCGAAGGAGTCACGTACGTCGAGCCCTTTCCTCCCACCGGCACCAAACATCAGATTGCGCGTGGTGGGCGGCCCATGTGGTCGCACGACGGAAAGGAAATCTTCTTCGTGCCGGGACCCGGTCAGTTCCGATCCGTGACGATTCGTACGCAGCCGACGTTCGGTGTCAGCAATCCTGTCGATGTACCGCGGCGCTTCCCGCTGGCAGGTCCAGCAAGCCCGCGACCGTACGACACCCTGCCGGATGGAACCTTCGTCACGGTCGGCGCTGCAGCCGGAGGCGGGTATCAGGGACCACTACCGATCGAGGTGGTCGTGAACTGGTTCGAAGAACTCAAACGGAAAAAGCCGGCCTCCAAATAGGCCTGCCTCGCGCAAACTGACCGTGCGCGACGAGGTAGGATCCCATCGACATGGCGTCAACCTCGTACGAACGATTACCCTGCTGGCCAGGTGTTCTGCGCCTGGCCGGCTTCAGCCTCGCGGTTGCGACCGCGGTGCCACAGCCGGCGGCAGCGCAGTCGGTGATCACGGCGCGTCCCGACGATCCGGCCGGCATTTATCTCTCCACGAACGCGACGAACGAGGGCGACGACACCTCGACACTTCAGGCGGCCATCGACAAGGCCGGCGCGTCGTTCAGCGGCGGAATCGTCTTTATCCCGTCCGGTCGATATCGCCTGACGCACACGATCTATGTCTGGCGCTCGGTGCGCCTCGTCGGCTACGGCACAACCAGGCCGGTGTTCGTGCTTCCCGACGGTACGCCTGGATTTCAGAGCGGAGTCGCCGTGCTGGTCACGTTCAGCGGCGGCGGTCCGGGTACCCTCGCGCCTGGCGGCGGGCGAGGCCGCATCCCGTTCCCACCCCCGGGCAGCGTTCCTCCCAACGATCGCATCGCCGATGCCAACCAGGGCACGTTCTATTCGGGGATCACCAACATCGATGTCGAGATCGGTCGCGGCAACCCCGCAGCGATCGCAGTACGTTTTCACGTCGCGCAGCACGGGATCCTCAGCCACATGCGTATCGACGTCGGCTCCGGCCTCGCCGGCCTGACGCAAATCGGCAACGAGATCCGCGACCTGAACGTCCGCGGCGGCCGCTTCGGCATCCTCACAGAGAACACTTCCCCGTACTGGCCGTTCACGGTGATCGACTCCGTCTTCGAAGGTCAACGGGACGCCGCCATCCGCGAGTACATGGCCGGTCTCACCGTCGTCCGCACCACCTTCAAGGACGTGCCAGTGGGTATCGAGATCGCTCGCGAGTACTCGGACCAGCTCTGGGTGAAGGATTCGCGCTTCGAACACGTCTCGGACGTGGCGGTGCTCGTCAGCAATGAGCGAAACGCGATGACCGAGGTCGGCATCGACAACGTCGTCTGCATCGGCGTGCCGATATTTGCGCGCCTGCGCCAAAGCGGGCGGAGCTTCACAGGTGTGGGGGCGACCTATCGCGTACGGGGGTTCAACCATGGGCTTGTCGTTTCGCTCGGTGAAACCGGAACCATCGACACTCGCTACGACGCCGTGCCGTTGGCCTCACCACCGGCCACACCGCAGGCGGCGATCCGGGCTCTGCCTGAGAGCGAAAATTGGGTCAACGTCCGCACCCTCGGAGTCAAAGGTGACGGCGAGACCGACGATACCGAGGCGATTCGCAAGGCGATCGACGCTCATCGCGTGCTCTACTTTCCGATCGGCTACTACATCGTGCGCGACACGATCGCGCTGAAGTCCGACACCGTACTGATCGGCCTTCACCCCGGATTGACGCAGCTCGATCTGCCGGATCGATCCCCTGGGTACCAAGGCGTGGGCGAACCGAAGGCGCTCCTGCTTGCGCCGCAGAATGGTCACAACATCGTGTCCGGTCTCGGCATCTTCACTGGCGGCGTTAATCCACGGGCCACCGGTATCCTGTGGATGGCCGGTGAGGAGTCGCTCCTTGACGACGTGCAGTTTCATGGTTTTGCCGGCACGGTGCTGTCACCGGCAGTGCGGAAAACTTTTTATGATGCGAGCGGCGGACGCGGCCAGTTCGCCTCCGGTCGCTGGGGCGCGCAGTATCCGAGCCTGTGGGTCACGCGGGGCGGAGGTACGTTCAACAACGTCTGGTCCCCGAACACCTTCGCCCGGTCGGGACTCTACGTCTCCGACACCACCACGCCGGGACACGTCTATCAACTCTCCGTCGAACACCACCTATCGGTGGAGATCCAGCTGGATCGCGTCGAAAACTGGGACTTCAATGCCCCGCAAACCGAGGAGGAAGCCCAGACCAGTCCCGAGGCCGTCGCCATCGCGATCGAGCAGTCGAAGAATGTCACGTTCGCCAATTATCACGGCTATCGCGTGACCCGAAGCCGGCAGCCGTTCGCGACGGCGATACGGATCACGAACTCGTCTGATATCCGTTTCCGGAATGGGCACATCAAATCCGAAAACGGCTATGCCATTTGCGACGCGAACGGATGCGGTCGATTTCTGAGGGCGGGTAAGTTTGCTTTCGACAACGCCGTGCAGGATGTCACCAGGCACCTCGACGTCCGCGAACGAGAATTCGCCGTGCTCGACGTCGCCGCGACCGCGCGGAAAAACACGGACCAACCCGGCGCAATCAGCGAGCCGCAGCGCGCACAATCGCGCGGTGCCGCGACGGTCGTCGCACCAGGCGCATCGATCCGGAAACTCGAGGACGGCTTCTCCGCGATTGCCGGCGCGACCGTGGACGGGGCCGGAACACTCTATTTCGCGGACCGTAGTCAGCAGCGGATTTTCTCGTGGACGGCCGGGCGCGGACTGACCGTCGTCCGCGACGCCGCACATGATCCGGTGAACCTGGTGGCAACCAAGTCCGGAGAGATCCTGGTCGTCTCGTCAGCCGGACCGCAAGGTACGGTCTACCTCTTTGATCCAGGGAAGCCGACCGAAGCGATGACAGTCCTTTCGCCGCAGCCCGCTGCGCCAACGTCCGGCGCGGCAGTTGTGCGACCGGTCAACATCTGGGTCAATGGCGAGCTCGAAGATCAACTCGATCCGCGGACCTTTGAATACACCACGCTCGCTGAGCTCTTCACGCGCGACGTCGCGACGCCGGCGCCGCGGCAGTATGTGTCGCCAGACGGCAGCCTGTTCCTTCCTGCGACGCGCGTCTTTCAGCAAGGGCCGGACGACTCGTATGCCGGCATGGACGATAGCGGCTGGCGCTGGTCGCACAATCT
>Ga0070664_100000221_pt1 | contig 40815 bp, 41 predicted proteins | sample KBSC73metaG_FD_65863 | JGI IMG/M metagenome (GOLD analysis project Ga0070664, IMG submission 65863) | Corn rhizosphere microbial communities from Kellogg Biological Station, Michigan, USA - KBS C7-3 metaG | ecosystem: Host-associated > Plants > Roots > Rhizosphere > Soil ... | reverse complement strand
CGGTCCGCGGCGGAGATGCCGGTGGTGACCCCGCGAGCAGCCTCGATGGACACGGTGAAGGCGGTGCCGAACGGCGAGGTGTTGTCCTGCACCATGAGCGGCAGGGCGAGCTGGCGGATGCGGTCCTCGGTCAGCGAGAGGCAGATGAGCCCGCGGCCGTGGGTGGCCATGAAGTTGATGGCCGTCGGGGTGACCTTCTCCGCGGCCATGACCAGGTCGCCCTCGTTCTCCCGGTCGGTGTCGTCGGTGAGGATGACCATCCGACCCTTGCGGATCTCACCGATGGCTCGCTCGACCAGGGCGATGCTTCCCACCTCTTCCGGGCGTCGTGCCATCAGTCCAATCCGAACCCGGCGGCGCGGAGCATGTCCACCGTCAGCCCACCGGAGCTCGCGGGCCGGGGAGCGTGAGCGGCATGGAGGCGCGCCACGTACTTGCCGATGACGTCCGCCTCGACGTTGTAGCGCTCACCGACCGCCCGGTCGGCCAGGGTGGTCCGCGCCTGGGTCTCGGGGATGAGCTGCACGCCGAAGCGGTCCTCGCCGACGGTGTTGACCGTGAGGCTGACCCCGTCGAGGGTGACCGACCCCTTCTCGATGAAGAGCGGGGCCAGCTCCGGGGTGAGGCCGACCTCGAGCAGGACCGAGCCGCCCTCGTTCCCCCGGGAGAGGAGCGGCAGCACGCCGTCCACGTGGCCCAGCACCAGGTGGCCGCCGAGCCGGTCTGAGAGCCGGAGGGCACGCTCGAGGTTGACCCGCGAGCCGCTGCGGAGCTCTCCGAGCGTGGTCCGGCGGAGGGTCTCGGGGGCGGCGTCGACCCGGAACTGGTCCCCGGCGCGCTCGACCACGGTCAGACAGGCGCCCGAGACGCAGATCGACTCTCCGGGCGCGAACTCGCCTGCTCCGAGGGCGGTCCGGATCCAGAGGGTCGTCATGGGGCCGGGGAGGACGCGCTCCACGGTGCCCACGTCCTGCACCAGGCCGGTGAACATGGTCGGTCGTCGCTTATAAGGCCCTCCGGGCCAACCTGCCATGACCGACACCACCCCCGAGATCCTCCTCGCCGACACCCGCGCCGCCCTGGCCACCGCCCGCTCCGAGCTGGAGACCCTGCTCGGGGTCAAGGGGCCTCGCACGGAAGCGGACACGCTCGGCCCCTACCAGCGGTTGCAGCTGGCCCTCTCCAACGCCGGACACCGTGCGGGGCTTCTGTCGGAGGTCCATCCGGACAAGCCCCTGCGCGAGGCGGCCGAGACGGCGGTCCAGGAGATCAGCACCTACGCGACCGAGCTGTCGCTGAACCGGGGCCTCTACGACGCGCTGGCGGCGGTGAGGATGGAGGGGCTCGCGCCCGACACCCGGCGACTCCTCGAGCACACACTCCGCGACTTCCGACGGGCTGGCGTGGACAAGGACGAGCCGACGCGGGCACGACTCAAGGAGCTGGCGGACCGAGCGGTGCGGCTGGGCCAGGACTTCGACCGAGCGATCCGGGAAGACGTGCGGAGCGTGTCGCTGCGGCCGGAGCAGCTGGCGGGGCTGCCGGAGGACTACCGCGCGGCGCGCACGCCGGACCCGGACGGGAAGGTGCGCATCACGACGGACTACCCCGACCTCCTGCCCTTCCGGACCTATGCCCATGACGGCGAGGCGCGGCGGCAGCTCTACGTCGAGAACACCTCGCGGGCGTTCCCGGGGAACGAGAAGGTGCTGCAGGAGATCCTCGAGGTGCGGGCCGAGCAGGCGCAGCTCCTCGGCGCGGCCTCCTGGGCCGACTACGTGACCGAGGACAAGATGTCGAAGTCGGCGACGGTGGTGGCCGAGTTCCTCGCCCGGGTGGCCGAGGTGAGCGAGGGCCCGGCGCGGCGCGATGTGGACCGGCTGCTCCGGCGGAAGCAGAAGGACGTGCCCTCCGCGACCCGGGTCGAGGACTGGGAGAAGGCGTATTACGAGGAGCGAGTGAAGCAGGAGGAGCTGGGCTTCGACTCGCAGTCGGTCCGGCCGTACTTCGAGTTCAACCGGGTGCGGGACGGGCTGCTCACCATCACCGCGCGGCTGTTCGGCATCCGCTACGTGCCGATCAAGGACCCGGCGGCGTGGCACCCGAAGGTCGAGTCCCACGACGTGTTCCGCGGCGAGAAGAAGCTGGGGCGGATCCATCTCGACCTGCACCCGCGGGCGGACAAGTACAAGCACGCCGCGCAGTTCCCGATCGTGAGCGGCGTCGCCGGCGTCCAGCTCCCGGAGGGAGCGCTGATCTGCAACTTCGCCGATCCGGCGGTGCACAGCCCGGCGCTCCTCGACCACGACGACGTGGTGACCCTGTTCCACGAGTTCGGACACCTGATGCACCACGTGCTGGGCGGGCAGCAGCGGTGGCTGGGCTTCTCCGGTGTGGCGACCGAGTGGGACTTCGTCGAGGCTCCGAGCCAGATGCTCGAGGAGTGGGCCTGGGACCCGGAGACGCTGAAGCTGTTCGCGCGCCACGTGGAAACGAACGAGGCGATTCCTGCCGAGCTGGTGCACCGGATGCGGGAGGCGAACGAGTTCGGCAAGGGCGCGCACACGCGGCACCAGGTCTTCTACGCGCAGCTGTCGCTCGGGCTGCACAGCCGGCCCCCGGCGGACATCGACATCACCAGGACGATGGTGGAGCTGCAGAAGAAGTACAGCCCGTTCCCGTACGTGGAGGGCACGCACTTCTTCGCCAGCTTCGGGCACCTGAACGGGTACTCGGCGATGTATTACACGTACCTGTGGTCACTGGTGATCGCCAAGGACCTGCTCGGCGAGTTCCAGCGGCACGGGCTGCTGGACGAAGCCACCGCGAACCGCTACCGCGACACGGTGCTGGTGCCCGGCGGGAGCAAGGATGCCGCGGATCTGGTGAAGGAGTTTCTCGGCCGCCCGTACGGATTCGAGGCGTTCCAGCACTGGCTGGAGAGGGTTTGACACGGGGGGGAGGTCGTCGAGGAACATCGGCATCACAGGCGCATGAAGGTCACTCTCCGCCCCGCCGTCGCTGCCGACTTCGAGGCGTGCCGGCGCACGTACTTCGCGGAAGTGAACTGGATCAATGAGCGCCTGGGCCTGAAACGGGACGAGCAGGAGTCGATGTTCCGGAAGCTTTGGGACCCCGCCCAGGTCTGCATCATCCAGACGGACGGGGTCGACGTCGGCTGGCTCCAGACCGTGGTGAGCAAGAGCGAGCACATGCTCGGGCAGATCTTCGTGGACGCCCCGTTCCAGCGGCGAGGCATCGGGACCGAGGTCCTGCGCGGCATCATCGCCGAGGCATCACGGCTGGAGCTGCCGGTCCGTCTCGCGGTCGTGAAGTTCAACCCGAGCCGGCGTCTGTACGAGCGCCTCGGGTTCCGGGTGACGCGCGAGGACGAGCGGAAGGTCTACATGTCCCGGGAGCCGGATCGAGCGCCGTCGAGCTGAATCGATGGGTCACCCCAGGGCGATCTCGGATCGACTCGCTCGAGCATGTCTCCCTCTCGACGGATCCAGCGGATTGCCCAACGAGCTTCTTGCCCGACCGTCCACATGCCGGGAAGGGGCGCTGGATCCCCGGTCATCGACTCCAGCTTGGGAATGAGCCAGTCGTTGTCTGGTTTCGCGAGCGCGAAGATGCTCCAGAACCCCACCTCAGGTTCGGGATCGTCGAGCCCGCGCAGGAACGCCTCCCGGGCGAGTGCGTCACGCCGCCGCACTCTGCCGGCATCCCGCGGTAGCTGATGCGCGGGCCGAGCGCCTCGGCGGCTTGTCCACGAATACCGGGCGACTCCCTCGTGTCCTGGTAAATCCTGAGGAGCCGATTGAAGTCTTCGGGCCTCATGCGCCAGACCCACACGAATCCGTAGACCGCGGCTTGGCGAGTCGCGGCAGGAATCCCAGGTCCAAGCGCCTCGCGCAGGACTCTGACCCCTTCACGCGACCTGCTCAGCGCATCAGCCGCCCACTGTGGTGACAGGCCGGCGTCCGCACCGTGGAGAGCCCGACGAAGTCTCTCGAATACGTCTTTCGAAGGAAATCGCCAGAAGCGACGGTTCGATGGCGTCGGGAGTGCGCGCGAGCCGTGAGCTGCTTTCTCAGGGCCCCGCGGCACGGACGTCGATCCGGTTGTCGTAGAACGTGCTGCCCCCGCCGGTGTCGGCGATCCGCTGCGAGGTCAGCCCGTTCACGTTGCGCACGTTGCCTTGCTGGATCGAGTGCACGCCCTCGGCGACCGCGATTCCCGGCGGCACCGCATCCGTCACCTCGAGGACGAACGCAACCTCGCCCAGCGCGTTGAATCCGGTGACCCGTTGCCCGGTGGTGAGCCCCCGGGCCGCTGCATCGGCCGGTGAGAGCCGCAGGGTCTGGGCGCCCAGCTTCGTCGAGAGCTCCGCCCGCTCGGTGAAGGACGAGTTCAGCCGGTAGAGCGCGGGCGCCGTCTGCAGCCGGAGCGGCAGCGCCTCCCCGTCGAGGTCGGCGTGGGTCGGGCGGTGGCGCGGGAGCGGCTCGGGAAGGCGCTCGTTCTTGATCTCGATCTTCCCCGACGGCGTGAGCCACTTGCCGCGCGGGACGTTCAGGCGCACCGCCTGGCCGGCATTCATCGCGTCGAGATCGACACCCTGCAGCCACGACGTCGGCCGGGAGAGGATCAGGTCGATGTGCTCGTCGGCCGAGAGCTGGAACACGTCGTCGGTCAGGCCCATCGCCCCGGCCAGGGTCCGGATCGTCTCCCAGTTCGAGCGCGACTCGCCAAGCGGCGGGATCACCGGCCGGACTCGCTGGGCGTAGAAGTGACCGTAGGCGCGGTAGAGGTCCGCGGTCTCCAGCATCGTCGGCGCCGGGAGCACCACGTCCGCGTAGAGCGCGGTGTCGGTCATGAACCGCTCGTGGACCACGGTGAACAGGTCCTCACGGGAGAGGCCCCGCAGCACCGCGTTCTGGTCCGGAGCCACCGCCGCCGGGTTCGAGCTGGCCACGAACAGCGACATCACCCGCGGACCATCGAGCTCGTTCAGCGCTTGCCCGAGCTGGTTCATGTTCACGATGCGCGTGCGCCCGGGCAGCAGGTCCGGTCGGACGAAGGAGCGGACATCGAAGGCCTGACCGGAGTTGGTACTGGAGAGAAACCCCCCACCCTTCTTCGCCCAGGCGCCCACCGCCGTCGGGAGGCAGATCGTCGCCCGGGTGTTGAGCCCACCGTTGCCGTAGCGCGACGGCGCACCGCCGAGCCGGATGAAGGGGGCCCGCGCGGTGCCGTACTCCCGGGCGAGGAACACCACCTCCTCGACCGACAGGCCGGTGAGCGCCGCCGTTCGCTCGGGCGGGTGCTCGGGAAGGATCTGACGCTCCAGCTCGTCCCACCCCACGGTCTCGCGCGCGAGGAAGGCGCGATCGACGCGATTCTCGCGCGACAGCAAATGCAGCATCCCCAGGGCGAGCGCTCCGTCGGAGCCGGGACGAACGAGGAAGACCCGGTCGGCGTACGCCGCGCTGGCCTGGCGGTGGGTGTCGATCAGGAAAACCCGCCCGCCGTTCCTCCGCACCGCCTTCACCTGGGTGATGAAGTGGATGTTGGTGGCCAGCGCGTTGATGCCCCAGAGGAACAGGAGATCGCTGTGGACGGCGTCCTCGGGGTCCGAGCCGGGGCTGTGGCCCATCACCTGCTCCCAGCCCGCGTTCTGGGCCGAGGTACAGATGGTCCGGTCCAGCAACGACGCCCCGAGCCGGTGCATCAGCGGCTCCTGGGCGTTCCGCTGGATGAGGCCCATCGTGCCTGCGTAGGTGTACGGCAGGAGGCACTCGCGCCCGTGCGCGGCGATGAGTGACTGCCAGCGCTCGGCGATGAGCGCCACCGACTCCTCCCAGGAGGCGCGCCGGAACACACCCTGTCCCTTGGGGCCGGTCCGGATGAGCGGATGGAGCAGCCGGCCGGGAGCGTGGACCGTCCGCTCGAAGCCGTTCACCTTGGGGCAGAGCGTCCCGCGGGTGTAGTCATGCTCGGGGTCGCCCCGCACCGACCGCACCGAACGGCCGTCGGTCTCCACCACCAGGCCGCAGGCATCGGGGCAGTCGAACGGACAGGTCGAGCGGCGGGTCTCCAGCATCGGACCGGAGTGTGCCCGAAGGCGCTCGCTGGACGCCACACAGCATCGCCGGTCTCGAATGAGCACAGGCTTGGGATGGCGACGTGCCGGCAGACTCCGCTGCCCGAGGACAGCCCGTCACGCGCTCACCGGGCCGGCAGAGACCGGAGATCCTCGTAGCCGCCGCCGGACAGGACGATGACATCCTTCCAGCCCTCGGCGACCAGGAGCTCCGCGGCGCGACGGGCGCGGGCCCCGCTCGCGCAGTAGACGAGCACCGGAGGGTCCTTCGCGATCTTGCCGTGGTCACGAGCGAAGACGCCGCTCGTGTACGGCATCAGCTCGGCTCCTCGAACGAACCCGGCCGCAGTCTCGTTCGGCTCGCGCACGTCGACCAGCGTGAACTTTCCGGACGCCTGCGCCTTCTCCAGCGCCGCCTTGAACTCGGGTGCCTCGAGCTTGCGCATCGCCGGCACCGTCGTACCGGTGGCCCCTGCGTCCGGTGCCTGAGTTGCCAGCGCTGGCGCCACGCCCACCAGCGCGAGGACGATGAGCCACGCGGAACGCATCAGTACGCCTCGACCACGAACTGACTCTGCTTCACGACGGTGGACCCGGCCGTGTCCTCGATCCGGAGCGTGACGTTGTACCGGCCCGGAGCAGCCCCCGCCGCGGCCTGGACCTGCGAGCCGCACATGCAGCCCGCGCCGCACGGGTCGCCCTCCACCGTCTCGATGAAGTTCACCTGGCCCATCACCCGCTGAACGTAGATCTTCGCCCTCGTGCAGCAAGGGTGGGTGAGATTGTGCGACACCCAGATGCCGCCCGGCTGGATCCCCAGCTGCACCTCGGAGGCCGACGGTCTCGATCCGCCCCCCGGCACGAGCGGTGGATTCGTGACCGTGTCCTGTTCGGACGGGCTCGCCGAATCGGAGCAGCCGCTCACCTTCGCCACCGACTGGTCTGGCGCGAGTGCAGGAGGCGGAGGTAGGCCCTGAGCGGCAGGACCCTGTCCAGGGATGTCCGCAGCCGGGTCGTACTTCGCCGACTTCTGGCCGCCAGAGCAGGCGGCGGCAAGCAGCAACACCGGGAGCAGAAGACGCATGGGACGGGAACTCTCCGACAGGAGCGGATGGCGGTCCATGTAGGTCCTTCCGAGTGTACCGATGAAGAAGTGTTGGGGTGGGAGTCCAACGCAGCGATGGGCCGAAACCTTCATCCGTGAATGCGCATCCAATCGGCACGTCCGTTGCGTAGGAACTTCGCCATGCACCGCTCTCATCTCTGCAGCCACTGCCTCCGCCGCCGGGTTCTCCTCTGGGCGAGCGCCTTTTTCATGACCGTGGGCGCTCTCGGCGCAGCCAGCGCCAGCGGGTCAGCCCAGGCCGCCCGGGGTCAGAACACCCCGGTCCAGACCGCGTCGCGCTAGGGCGATCCGAGCAAGGCCCGGATCTCGAGGTCCTCGCCCAGCCGCCGGACCGACTCGACCATGACCGGATGGGCCCCGGCCATCCGTTCCACTCCCAGCGGACCGAGCCAGGAAAGCCCATCACCGCCCACCAGCCTGGGCGCCAGGTGCAGCACCAGCGAATCCGCCAGCCCCGCGCGGAGGAACGCCGAGAAGACGCCGGGGCCCCCCTCCACCAGCACGTGCAGCACGTCGCGCCGGAGCAGCGCGCGCAGCATCGACTCGAGGTCCACCTCGCCCGGACGGCCCGGGACCGCGAGGAGCTCCGCACCGACCGCCGCGAGCGCCGCTGCCCGTTCCGCCCCCCGACCCTCCACGTGCACCAGCAACGTTCGCGCTGCCGAGCCGAGGTGGAAGAGTTGCCTCCCAGGCGACAGCTGTAGCGCGGAATCGAGCACCACGCGGAGCGGGTCCCTGCCTCCGCCCTCAGGGAGGCGCGTGGTGAGGGAGGGGTCGTCCGCTCGCACCGTCCCCGATCCGACCAGCACCGCATCGACGATGTTGCGAAGCCGGTGGACCTCGGTGCGAGCCGCCTCCCCGGTGACCCATCGACTGTCCCCGGAGGCGGTGGCGAGCTTGCCGTCCAGCGAGACCGCCGCCTTCAGCGTCACCCAGGGGAGCCCCGAGCGCATGGCCTTGAAGAAGGGTCGGTTCAGCAGGTCGGTCTCGGCGGAGAGCAAACCCGTCCATACCGGCATCCCCAGCCCGCGCAGGCGGAGCACGCCGCGCCCATCGACGAGCGGATTCGGATCCGACGATCCGGCGAACACCCGCGCGATTCCGGAGGCGAGGATGGCCTCCGTGCACGGCGGGGTCCGCCCGTAATGATCGCAGGGCTCGAGAGTGGTGAAGAGGTCCGCGCCGCGCGCACGCAGACCGGCGTTGGCGATGGCCTGCACCTCGGCGTGCGGTCCTCCGGCCGGCGCGGTGTGACCGCGGCCGACGATCTCACCGCCCAGCACCACCACCGCTCCCACCGCGGGATTGGGGTGGGTGCGGCCCACCGCGAGGTGCGCCTCGGCCAGCGCCTCGCGCATCCACGCCTCGGCGCCCGGCGGCAGCGCGCCGGGTTCAGTCTTCGAGCTGCCCGCGGTGTCCCCGCGCGGCGTCGGCGCCGTGGTCATCGAGTAGGCCCTTCAGCTCGTCCATGAACTCCTCGATGTCCCGGAAGCTCCGGTACACCGATGCGAACCGGACGTACGCCACCTGGTCGAGGGCGCGCAACCGGCCCATCACCTCCTCGCCGATCAGGCTGGAGGGAATCTCCTTCTCCCCCCGCTCGAGGATGCGCCCTTCCACCTCCGCCACCAGCCCCTCCAGCTGGTCCATGGAGACCGGCCGCTTCTCCACCGCCTTCTGCAGGCCGGAGATGAGCTTCTCCCGGTCGTAGGGCTCGCGGCGGCCATCCTTCTTCACCACCAGCGGCATCAGCTCCTCGACCCGCTCGTAGGTGGTGAAGCGCTTGTGACAGCCGAGGCACTCGCGGCGGCGCCGGGTGACCGTTCCCTCCGCCGACTCGCGCGAGTCGAGAACCTTGCTGTCGTCGCGCTTGCAGAAGGGACAGCGCATTCAGCTCCTAGTGCCTCGACCCGGGTGCGGTGAGCACGGCGAGATGGACGAGACCGAAGCGAGATGGCGCACACGAGGGACGAGCAGCGGAGGCGTGCCTCGTGGCACGTCGAGCAGCGCAGGGCCGGGTCTGCGCGTCGCAGCGAGAGGATCGGTCATCGTGGCGATCAGCGCACCCCGGTCGAGGCACTAAGTCGGCTTGCGTAGAGCGGGAAGCTCCGGGCCATCTCCTGGACCTTCCCGGCGACGCGTGCGAGCACTGCCTCGTCCGACGGGTTGTCCAGGGCCTCGACGATGAGCCCGCCCACGGTCGCCATCTCGGCCTCCTTCATCCCGCGGGTGGTGAGCGCCGGGGTCCCGATGCGAATGCCCGAGGTCACCATGGGCTTCTCCGGGTCGAAGGCGATCATGTTCTTGTTGACGGTGATCGCCGCCTTCCCCAGCACCGCCTCGGCGACCTTGCCGGTGAGCTTCTTCGGCCGCAGGTCCACGAGCATGAGGTGAGTGTCGGTGCCGCCCGAGACCAGCCGCAGGCCGCCGCTCAGGAGCGCCTCGGCCAGCGCCTTGGCGTTGGCGAGGATCTGCCGCTGATAGGCCGCGAACTCCGGCTGGAGCGCCTCCCGGAGGGCCACCGCCTTGGCGGCGATGATGTGCATCAGGGGGCCACCCTGGATGCCGGGGAAGATGTTGCTGTTCACGCCCTTGATGAACGGCTCCTTCGCCAGGACCATGCCGGCCCGGGGACCCCGGAGCGTCTTGTGGGTGGTGGTCGTGACCAGCTCCGCCACCGGCACCGGCGAGGGGTGGATGCCCGCTGCCACCAGCCCTGCGATGTGCGCCATGTCCACCACCATGACCGCGCCGACCGTGTCGGCGATCTCCCGGAAGGTGCCGAAGTCCAGCGTCCGCGGGTAGGCGGAGGCGCCGACCACGATGATCTTCGGTCGGTGCTCCTTCGCCAGGGACCTGACCTGCCCGAAGTCGATGCGCTCCGTGGCCCGGTCGAGCCCGTAGTGCACGACCCGGTAGAGCTTTCCGGAGAAGTTGAGCGACATCCCGTGGGTGAGGTGCCCGCCGGAGTTGAGGTCCAGGCTGAGCATCGTGTCGCCCGGCTGCATCACCGACATGTACGCGGCCATGTTGGCCTGGCTGCCCGAGTGGGCCTGGACGTTCGCGGCCTCGGCTCCGAACAGCTTCTTCGCTCGGTCGATGGCCAGGGTCTCCACCTGGTCCACCACCTCGCAACCGCCGTAGTAGCGCTTGCCAGGGTAGCCCTCGGCGTACTTGTTGGTCAGGACCGACCCCATCGCCTCCAGCACCGCGGGGCTGACGAAGTTCTCCGAGGCGATGAGCTCGAGGCCTTCCTCCTGGCGTTCGGTCTCTCTCCGGATGAGGGCGGCGATCTCCGGGTCCACCTCGGCGAGGGTGCGAGTGTTCTCCATGGCCGGGCTCTTAGCAGAGGCCCCGGACGGCCGCTGCCCCGTCGGAGCCCGGGCGGTCGCGCATGGACGCAGGGGGACGGTTCGCCGGCGGGCACCGAGAGTGCAAGACTCGCCGCTCCCCGTGGACGACCAGGACGCCGAGCTCACCCGCATCCGCCGGGCCATCGAGGCCCTCGATCGCTCCCTCCTGGCGCTCCTCCGGGAGCGCCAGCTGCTGGGGCAGCAAGCCGCCCGGGCCAAGATCGCCGCCGCGGTGCCGCTGCGCGATCCGCTGCGGGAGGCGGTGGTTCTGCGCCGGGCACGCGAGACGGCGGCCGAGCTCGGACTCGACACCCATCAGTCGGAGCGGCTGTACCGGCTGATCATCGAGATGTCGGTCTCGCAGCAGCAGAGCCATCTCCTCGAGCTCGACACCGTACCGCTCCGGGTGGCGTTCCTCGGAGTCGAGGGGAGCCCGGGGCAGGTCGCGGCACAGGCGCGCTATGGAGTGCGGACCGGCGGGGCGCTGCTCGAGGGACACACCGCGCTGGCCGACGCGGTCGAGTCCGTGCGCTCGGGGCGGGCCGACGTGGCGCTCCTCCCGCTGGAGAGCACCCTCGAGGGGTCGACCCGAACGATGGATCTCGTGTCCGAGGCCGGGCTGGTCATCAGCGGCGAGCAGATTCACCGCGACGGTGAGCACTACACCCGCTATGTCGAGCTGGCGCGCGAGGCTCCGGCCGTGCCCGAGGACGTCTCCTGCAAGACCTCGGTCATCCTCACCCTGGCAGACCGGACCGGCGCGCTGGACGAGGTGCTCCAGGCCTTCTCGCGTCAAGGGGTGAACCTCACTCGCATCGAGTCGCGGCCGATGCCGGGCAGCCCGCCCCGGTTCCGCTTCTTCGTCGACATGGAAGGCCACGCCGCCGGCGACCGGGTGTCGCGCGCGCTTGAGGGAGCACGAGCGCATGCCGAGGTCCGGGTGGTGGGCTCGTATCCGGCGTACCGGGCGGAGGGATGAAGGTCGCCTACGCCGGGGAGCCCGGGGCGTTCGGCGAGGAGGCAGCGCGCATGCTGCCCGACGCCGAGCCTCTGGCCTGTCCCTCCTTCGCGGCTGTGTTCGAGGCCGTCGAGCGCGGCGAGGCCGAACGCGGCGTGGTCCCGCTCCACAACTCGCGCGCGGGCATGGTGGAGGAGGTGGTGAGGCTCCTCGCGAGGTCGCGTCTTCAAGTGTCCGACCGGCTCGCGCTCCGGGTGCGCCAGGCGCTGCTCGCGCTGCCCGGTGTGCGCCTGCAGGACATCCGCCGCGTGGCCTCCCATCCGCAGGCCCTGGCCCAGTGCAGCGGCTTCCTCCAGCAGCACGGGTGGGAGCCGGTGGCGCGAGGAACGACCTCGGGCGCGGCCCGCCAGCTCGCCGAGGAGGGAGACCGCAGCTGTGCCGTGGTCGCTCGTGCGGCCGCAGCGGAGATCTACGGGCTGGTCCTGCTCGCCCAGGGAATCGAGGACGATGCGGACAACACCACGCGGTTTGCAGTCATTCGCCGCCTCGGGTGACGGATCCGAGCGGACGGCGGAAGGAGAGAGGAAGGACTCTCCCTGGCTCGAGCTCTTATCGGGGGAACGGCACGCGCTTGCCGGGGTCGCCCCGCGCGGAACGATCCCGGGACGGCGTGTCTGGATCTCGAGATTCGAGGCGTCCGGGCGCCGGCGGGAACAAAGGGGCCGCGCCGTACGTCGAACCCACGGGCCTGACCGATGCTCCTCTCACCTACACCTCCCGACGTCCACGGTCTCCGGATCGATCTGCACCACGGCTCACGGCACGAGCTCTGGCCGCTGTTCGAGCTTGCCGACGACTCGGCGACGGCGATCCGCCGGTATCTCGACCTGGGGCTCGTGCACGTGGCGTCGCTCGGTGGCGTCGCCATCGGACACGCGCAGATCGTCCCGCACGACGTGCGGGTCTGGGAGCTGCGGAGCCTCGCCGTGCTCGGCCCCTACCGCGAGCGTGGGGTAGGAACGGGTCTGGTGCGGCGCTCCATCGCCTGGGTGCGCGAGCACGGTGCCGCACAGCTCCTCGTGGCCACGGCAAGCGCCGACCTCGACACGCTGGGCTTCTACCAGCGCCTGGGCTTCCGGATGCTCCGCGTCGAGCGGGATGCCTTCACTCCGGAGGGTGGCTATCCGGCAGGCCTGTCTGTCCGTGGCGTGCCGGTCAGGGATCGCGTCTGGCTGGAGATCCCGCTCTAGGCTCGGCGAAAGCTGAGCTGACCGATGTAGTCGCGCTTACCGAGATCGACGCCGTTGTGGCGGAGGATGGCGTAGGCCATGTTGAGGTGGAAGAAGAAGTTCGGAAGCGCCTGCTCGACGAAGTAGTCCGTGGCGCGCATCGACTTCCCCTCCCACCGCGGGCGCTTCACCTCGCGGGCATCGGTGTCCCGGAAGTCGGCCTCGGTGAAGGTGCCGAGGTAGTCGATGACCGACCCGATGCGCGCACGCACCTCGGCGAAGCTCTGCTCGGTATCCGGGTGGGACGGCGGCTCCTTCCCGGTGGTGAACGCCGCGGCGAACTTGGCGTTGTCGCAGGCGTTCTGGAACTGCCGGACAAGCGGAAGCATGTCTGGCGCCAGCCGGGCCTGGAGGAGCGTGTTCGCGTCGTAACCTTTGGTCGCGGCATGCGCCTCGGCCTTGTCGATCCACGCGTTCATGTGGCCCAGCAGCTTCCTCATCTCGAGCATGATGGGATGGAGCGTCATGGCCGGAGACGTAACGCGCGCGGGGGCGGAAGCCACGTTCGAGCCGCGTTACTTGCTGTAGCGCTTCAACAGCAGCACCGCGTTCGTCCCGCCGAACCCGAAGCTGTTGCTCATCACCGCGTCCACCCGGACCTCGCGCGGCGTGTTCGGCACGTAGTCCAGGTCGCAGTCCGGATCCGGCGTGGTGTAGTTGATGGTCGGGGGAATCACCCCGCGGGTGAGCGCCAGGACCGCGACCACCGCCTCGGCCCCACCGGCCGCCCCGAGCATGTGCCCGGTCATAGACTTGGTGGAGCTGACCAGCATCTTCTTCGCCTGCGGCCCGAAGACCGCCTTGATCGCCCGGGTCTCGTTGGCATCGTTGAACGGCGTCGACGTCCCGTGCGCGTTCAGGTAGCCCACGTCGTCCGGCCGCATCCCCGCATCGGCCAGCGCCAGGCGCATGCACCGCGCCGCGCCCTCCCCCTCCGGCGCAGGAGCGGTCACGTGGTGCGCGTCCGAGTTGGCCCCGTAGCCGACGATCTCCGCGAGGATGTTCGCCCCGCGACGGCGGGCGTGCTCCAGCTCCTCGAGCACCACGATTCCCGCGCCCTCCCCTTCCACGAAGCCGTCTCGGTCCTTGTCGAACGGCCGGCTCGCATGTGCCGGATCGTCGTTCCGGGTGGACAGCGCCTTCATCGCCGCGAACCCGCCGATGCCCAGGGGAGTGATCGCCGCCTCCGCTCCGCCGGCGATCATCGCGTCGGTCTCACCCATGCGGATCGACTTCACCGCCTCGCCGATGGCGTGGGCCGAGGTCGAGCAGGCCGACACCGGAGACCAGTTCGGGCCCTTGCACCCGTACTTGATGGTCACCAGGCCCGGGGCCATGTTGATGATCATCTGGAGGATGAAGAACGGGCTCAGCCGATCGAAGCCCTTCTCCAGCGCCTTCTTGTGCTGCTCCTCCAGCGAGCCCAGGCCGCCGATGCCCGAGCCGATGATGACCCCCACCTTCTCCGGGACGTAGCCGTGGGGCTTGTCCTGACCGACGGGAAGACCGCTCTCCTTCATCGCCATCTCGGTGGCCGCCATCGCGTACTGCGCGTAGAGGTCCATGCGCCGGACCTCGCGCTTGTCGATCCACTCCTCGGGCACGAAGTCCTTCACCTCGGCCGCGATGCGCGCGTCGATCCCGCTGGCATCGAAGCGGGTGATCAGACCCACCCCGGACTTGCCGGCCAGCATGGCCTGCCAGTTCTTCTCCACGCCAGTCCCCAGCGCGGTGATGAGCCCGGTTCCTGTGACGACGACGCGGCGGTTCGGCATGGGCGGATGACCTATTCCCGGCCCTCGGGGAGCGCTACTTCTTGTGGGTGTTGATGTAGTTGATGGCGTCCCCGACGGTCTTGATGTTCTCCGCCTCCTCGTCGGGAATCTCCACCTCGAACTCCTCTTCCATCGCCATCACCAGCTCGACGATGTCCAGGCTGTCCGCACCGAGGTCCTCGATGAAGGAGGATTCGGGCTTGATCTCGTCCTCACCCACGCCCAGCTGGTCGGCGATGATCGACTTGACCTTGGCCTCGATTGCACTCGTCGCCATCTGATTCCTCCGGTCCCTTCTTTCCTCGAAGTGCTGCCGAATGCTCGTTGTCGGGGTGCGTTGCCCGGGGGACCTCCTAACGGCCTAGGAGAGGTCCCGCGGGACCCCCGGGGCGCGCGCGGTATAGCCCACGCCCCTTTACATGTACATGCCGCCGTTGACCTTCAGCACTTCACCCGTCACGTAGGACGCCGCGTCACTGGCGAGGAAAAGCACGGCCCTCGCGACCTCGTCCGCCGTCCCCAGTCGCCTCAGCGGGATGGCCTCGGTCATCTTGGCCTTGAGCTCGGCGTTCAGTCCCGCCGTCATGTCGGTGTCGATGAACCCCGGCGAGACCGCATTCACCCGGATGTTGCGACTCGAGAGCTCACGGGCAAGCGACTTGGTGAGACCGATGAGCCCGGCCTTGCTCGCCGCGTAGGCAGCCTGGCCCACGTTTCCCATCTCGCCGACGACGGAGGTGAGGTTCACGATCGCGCCCGACCGCTGCTTCATCATGGGACGCGCCGCGGCGCGACAGAGGGCGAAGGCCCCCTTGAGGTTCGTGTCCAGCGTCCGGTCCCAGTCGTCGTCCCTGGTCCGGACCGCCAGGCCGTCGATGGCCACCCCGGCATTGTTCACCAGCACGTCCAGCCGGCCGGCGCCCTTCACCACCTCGTCCACCGCTGCCGCGCAGGCCGCGGTGTCCGACACGTCGAACTTCATGCTCCGGGCGTTGGGTCCGCTCGCGGCGACGGCCTCGGCCGCGGCGGCCTCGTTGGCGGCGTAGGTGAGCACCACCGTCGCCCCGGCCTTCCCGAACGCGACCGCGCACGCCCGCCCGATGCCTCGCGAGCCGCCGGTGACCAGAACCACCTTTCCGGTGAACTCCATCCTTGTCCGGTCCCCTCCCCTGGCCTAGCGGCTGCCGGCGGCGGCGAGCGACCTCTCCAGGCTCGCCGGATCCTCCACGTTCAGCACCTCGATGTCCTTCGAGATGCGCTTCACCAGACTTCCCAGCACCTTGCCCGGCCCGAGCTCCACCACCCGCGTCACGCCGGCCGCAGCGAGCGCACGGACGGACTCGACCCATCGCACCGGGGCACTCACCTGCGCGAGGAGCAGCGGCACCACCCGGGAGGCATCGGCGTTGGGCGATGCCTCGACGTTGCTGACCACCGGCACCCGCGGCGCCGAGACCTTGCAGCGGGCCAGCACCTCGGCCAGCCGAGGCTTCACCGGCTCCATCAGCGCGCAGTGGAAGGGAGCGGAGACCGAGAGCGGCACCACGCGCTTGGCGCCGGCCTCCTTGAGCTTCGCCGAGGCGCGCTCCACCGCGCTGGCATGACCGGCGATGACGGTCTGCTCGGGCGAATTGTAGTTCGCCGGCGAGACGACCTCCGGACCCGCGGCTTCGGCACAGACCCGGGTGACGACGTCGGCATCGAGCCCGAGCACTGCTGCCATCGCCCCGGTGCCCGCCGGCACGGCCTCCTGCATGAAGGTTCCCCGAGCCCGCACCGCCCGGACCGCGTCGCCGAGCGAGAACGAGCCCGCGGCCACCAGCGCCGAGTACTCGCCGAGGGAGTGGCCGGCGACGAATGCCGCCGCTCCGGACCGCGCCGACCACACCGCATGCGCGGCGATGGAGGTGACGAGGATGGCCGGCTGGGTGTTCCGGGTGAGCACCAGCTCGGACTCCGGCCCCTCGCAGCACAGCCGGAAGAGCCGATCGGCGAGCGCGTCGTCGGCGGCCTGGAACACGGCCCGGGCCTCGGGGAAGGCCTGGGCCAGGGCCTTGCCCATGCCCACCGCCTGACTGCCCTGTCCCGGGAAGAGGAAGGCGGTGCTCACCAGCGCACCACGCCCGCGCCCCAGGCCATCCCTGCGCCGATGGCCATCATGGCGATGATGTCCCCGGGGCGGAGGCGGCCGGCGCGGTTGGCCTCGTCCAGCGTCGTCGGCAGCGACGCCGAGGAGGTGTTGCCGTAGCGCTGGATGTTCACCCAGCACTTCTCCAGCGGCAGCCCGAGCCGGTGGCACACCGACTCGATGATCCGGAGGTTGGCCTGGTGCCCGATGAGGTGTGTCACGTCGTCGGGGGCCAGACCCTGGGCGCCCAGCGCCTCGAGCACCGCCTCGGGCAGCGCGCGGACCGCGTACTTGTAGACCTCGCGGCCGTTCATCGCGACCTTGTGCAGCTTCTTCTCCAGCACCTCGGGCGACTGCGGATGCAGGCTGCCTCCCCCGGGGATGGTGAGGATGCCGGCAGCATCACCATCGGCGTGGAGGTGGATGCCGAGGATGCCATGGTCGGGGTCCGGCGACGGGCCGAGCACCATCGCGCCCGCGGCATCGCCGAACAGCACGCAGGTGTTCCGGTCAGTCCAGTCCACGACCCGGCTCAGCATCTCCACACCGACGACCAGCGCCCGCTTCACGCTGCCGTTGCGGATGTACTGATCGGCGATCGACATTCCATAGAGCGACCCGGCACAGGCCGCGGCGAGGTCGAAGGCGAACGCCTTCTTGGCTCCGAGCTTGGCCTGCACCATCACCGCGCAGGACGGCATCGGCATGTCCGGAGAGATGGTGCCGATGATGATGAGGTCCAGCTCCTCGGCCCGGGTGTGCGCCATCTCCAGCGCGCGGACCGCCGCCTTCACCGCCATGTCCGAGGTCAGCTCGCCCGGGGCAGCGATGCGGCGCTCCTTGATGCCGGTGCGCTCCGTGATCCATGCATCCGACGTCTCGACCATCCGCTCCAGATCCGCGTTGGTCAGGACCTTCTCGGGCGCGTAGGCACCCGTTCCCAGGATGGCGGTGCGTCTCATGCGGCGGTCACCATGACGCATGCGGGCAGGAATGTCCTGCGCGGCACCGCGATCCGGTTGTGCTCCCAGCGGAAATGACTCTGCGCGTCGTCCACGGCGGCTACTTGGTCGCCACGACCTCGCGCCCCGCGTACTGGCCGCAGTTGCTGCACACGCGGTGAGGCAGCACCGGCTCCTTGCAGTTGGAGCAGGAGATGACCTGCACCGCCGCGCGGAGGTTGTTGTTGGCGGCGCGCCGGCGGTCGCGGCGCATCTTGGACGTCCTCTTCTTGGGAACTCCCACGGCGTTCTGCTCCTAGTTCAGCTTGATGTTCTTCAGGACTGCGAGGCGGGGATCTACCTGGCCCGGGGCGCAATCGCACTGACCTTCGTTGAGATTCTGCCCACAGCTCCCACACAGGCCCTTGCAGCCGTCGGTGCAGACCGCGTGCATGGGGAGGGCGAGCAGCACCTGCTCTCGCACCAGCGGGTCCAGGTTGATGGTCTTGCCGTCGAACAGCTCCTCGTCGGCGCGCTCGAGGTCGAAGCTCCCCGCCCGCTCGCTCTGCTCGTCGTCCTCGTCCTTGCGCCCTGCGAGTGCGGCCTGGGAGACCAGGTTGAGCGTGAAGCTGACCGGGATCCTGAGGTGGACGTCCGCCAGGCACCGCCGGCAGGGGGTGTGCACCGCCACCTCGGTGGAGCCCCGCAGCAGCACCCCACCCCCGGTCTTCTGGAGCTTCAGGTGAAGGGGCGCTGGCCCGTCGGGGCGAAACCCGGTGTCCTTCACCTCGGAAAAGGCGTGGGCGAGGAAGCTCTCCGAGAGGGTCTCCTCGAGGGAGAGGCCTCCCTCGCGGATCTGATCGACGGTGACGACCATGGGGGGTGGGGAGAAAAGGGCGCGGACTTAATGACACACCCCATCCTCTGTCAATGACAGGGACCTTCCTCCGAAGTCATGCCTCCGACACCCAAGCGTCACCCGACCCGTCGTCCTCGTCTGATACAGGCGTGCTCCCGGGTCGACGTTCCATCTCCCCGGAGGCTCCCCCAACCGTGTCCCGCATCCTGATCGTCGAGGACGAGCAAGACCTCGCCAACCTCCTCACCTACAACCTCTCCGCGGCGGGGTTCGAGACCGAGACCACCCACAGCGGAGCCGCGGCGCTCAGCCGGGCGAAGGCATTCAAGCCCGATCTGGTTCTGCTCGATCTCATGCTGCCCGACCTGCCGGGCAGTGAGGTCCTCCGGCTGATCAAGGAGGACCCGAATCTGCGGCGGACGGCGGTGGTGATGGTGACAGCCAAGGGGCAGGAGTCGGACCGGGTCCAGGGCCTGGAGCTCGGCGCGGACGACTACGTGGTGAAGCCCTTCAGCGTCCGCGAGCTGGCTCTCCGGGTGAAGGCCGTGCTCCGGCGGATGGCCCGCGACTCCGAGGGCACCGGCGTGCTGTCCGCGGGCAGCATCAAGCTGGACCCGGCACGGCACGAGGTGCGGGTCGGCGGCAACGAGGTTGCGCTCACCGCGCTCGAGTTCCGTCTGCTGAAGACGCTGCTCGAGCGCCCCGGACGGGTGCAGACGCGCGAGGTGCTCCTCTCCGACGTCTGGGGCATCGAGGCGGAGATCACCACCCGCACGGTGGACACGCACATCAAGCGGCTGCGGGAGAAGCTCGGCACCGCCGGAGACGTCATCGAAACGGTCCGCGGGGTCGGCTACAAGCTGGCCAGCCCCGACAAGGACGCGTGAACGAGCCTCCTCAGCCTCGCCGGATCCTCTTCCTGCTGCTCGCCACCCTGCTCCCCGGTCTCGCCGCGGGGGTCGGATCGGCCGCGCTCGCCGGCGTGCAGTCCGGCGTCCTGGCCGGGACGCTGGCGGGGATCGTCTCCTTCGTCATCGCGATCGTCAGCGAGAGCGAGGCGGCGCGCGCGCTGATCCGGTCCGGGGAGGCGGCCGAGGCTCGCCAGCGGGGGCTGTCGGAGGAACGCGACGAGGCGCTGCTCGAGGTGCAGACCCTGGCCTCGGCCATCGAGGGGATGGACGAGGGGATGTGGATCACCGACGCCAACGGCGTGGTGATCCGGCACAACGAAGCCCTGCGGGCCATCCTGGGGACCGACCAGGAGCTGGTGGGTCAGCGGCCGCTGTTCCTGCTCCGGCGAACCGAGCTCCACGACGCGGTCCTCCGGGCCTGCCGGGAGGGAGTCACCTCGAAGGTGGAGGTGTCGATGGATGCCCCGCGCAACAAGACGCTCGAGGTGCACATCGCACCGCTGGGCGGCTCGCTGCCGGGAAGCGCGGCGGTGTTCCGCGACGTCACGGAGCGAAAGCGCCTGGAACGGGTGCGACAGGACTTCGTGGCCAACGTGAGCCACGAGCTCCGGACGCCCATCGCTGCCATCCTGGGCTACGCCGAGACGCTGCGGTCCGGGGCACTGTCCGATGCCAGGCACGCGCCGCAGATGGTGGAGATCATCCACCGGCAGTCGGAGCGGCTCGGGGCGCTGGTCGAGGACCTGCTCGAGCTGTCCCGGCTGGACGCCGGCGAGCGGCCGCTCTCACCCGCACCGGTGTCGCTGGGCGAGGTGGCCCGTCAGGCGAGCGAGGCGATGGAGCCGCGCGCCGCGGGCAAGCGTCTGTCCGTGCAGCTGAGGGTTCCCGACGACCTGACCGCTCGCGCCGACCCGAAGGCGCTGGAGCAGGTGCTGCTGAACCTCCTGGACAACGCAATCAAGTACACCCCCGAGGGCGGGACGGTGGAGCTCGTCGGGGAGCGCGTGGGCGAGCGGGCGGAGCTGTCGGTCAGGGACACCGGGCTGGGCATCGAGGCCAAGCACCTTCCTCGGCTCTTCGAGCGCTTCTACCGGGTGGACCGGGGCCGGAGCCGCGAGCAGGGCGGCACGGGGCTGGGGCTGTCCATCGTGCGGCACCTGGTGCACGGCATGGAGGGGGAGGTCCGGGTGGCGAGCCAGCTGGGGGTGGGAAGCACGTTCACCGTGGTGCTCCCCGTGGGCTGACCGGGCAGGGTGCCGACCCCGCGCCCGTGGATGGCCGTCAGGCGACGGGAGCGGTTACACTCCGGGGCGCCATGCGGGTGGCCATCCTGGCAGACATCCACGGGAATCTCCCGGCCTGCGAGGCGGTGCTCCAGGACATCGTGCGGAACGGCGCAGACGTGGTGGTGGCGGCGGGAGACCTCGCGCTGCGCGGCGCGCATCCCCGCGAGACGGTGGAGCTGCTCCTCGACCGCTGCCAGGCGGTGCTGATGGGGAACACCGACTGCTACATCGCCGGGAACTACCTCGGCGGCGCGTATCGTGAGCGGGAGCACTGGAAACAGGACCTGCTGGCCTGGACCCGCGACCAGCTCGGCCCCGACCTGACGCGGAAGCTGGGCGAGCTCCCGTTCAGCGTGCGCTACTCGCCGCGGCGGGGACAGGACCTCTACGTCTGTCACGCCAACCCCCGAAACCTGGAGGACTCGGTCGACCCGACCCTCGACGACGCCGCCCTCCGGCGCTTCTTCGCCCACCTGGACGCGTCCGCGTGCGCCTTCGGCCACCTGCACTTCCCCTACCGGCGCCGCTTCGGGCGGATGCTGCTGGCTGACGTGGCCTCGGCCGGGATCCCGCGCGACGGTGACATTCGTCCGGCATACGGGCTGTTCACCTGGACCCCGCGCGGCTGGCGGGTGCAGATCCGCCGGGTGCGCTACCCGGTTCGCCGGGAAACGCAGGCACTCACCGCCCGGCGCGTGCCCGGAGGCTCACTCCTGGTGCACAAGCTGCTGGAAGCCCGCTACCGGCACCACGCGGCGCTGATCGAGGCGGCGCGGCGGCACTCGGGGCTCCCCCCGGTCGGAGGCCGTCCGGCCATCGAGCCGCTCCGGCCAGTGGACGGCGGGGCGCATCCGATGCCGGCTCCGGACCTGCTGACGCCCCCGGAGGGCATCCCCGCCCAGGTGGAGCGCCCGGCCGAGGCGGTGGTCCCGGTGATGGCGGCCGTGCCTCCGCTGGGCAGGGAGGGCGTCGATTCGGTGGACGAGTCCGACGCGGGGCTCGCCGACGAGACGGCCGTCACCTTCCGCTGAACCCGGACTCCGACCTTGCTAGGGTCCGCGGCCACACCGTGGCTCGACCCGAGGAGATTGTCCGAATGACCACCGCCGCCATCGAGCAGGCGTTGCAGGCCGCGCTCGCTCCCCGCGATCTGCTGACCCATCCGTTCTACCAGGCGTGGTCCGCCGGTGAGCTCCGGGCGGACGACCTGGCGCGGTACGCCGAGCAGTATCGGTTCCAGGTGACGGCGCTTCCCGAGCTGCTCCGCCGGGCCCGGTCGCTCACTCGCGACGCGGACACCCAGGCCGAGCTGTCCCGGAACCTCGACGACGAGGAGGGGCGCACCGGCGTGGCGCACGCGCGGCTGTGGGAGGCGTTCGGCGCGGCGGTGGGCGCGGCGGCGGAGGCGTCCCCCCTTCCCGAAACACGCTCGTCGGCCGAGTGCCTGGCAGGGCTGGTGGGCGAGGACGAGCTCACGGCACTTGCGGCGCTCTGGGCCTACGAGACCCAGACTGCACGGGTGGCGGATACCAAGGAGAAGGGCCTGCGCTGCTACGGGGTGGACTCGCCGGCGGCGCTCCGCTTCTTCCGACTGCACGGCGAGCTGGACGTGCACCACGCCCGCGGGCTGCTGGAAGCCATCGAGCGGTGCCTGGCGCTCGGCGACTCCATCGAGAAGGCGAAGGTGGCGGTGGAACGCTCGGCGCGCGCGCAGTGGGCATTCCTGGACGGGGCCGAGCGGCTCCGGCAGGCCCGGCTCGCGGCCGCCTGAGCGGCGCTCAATCCGTCCGCGCGGGGGTCCGGTGGGGGCGGACGGAAGGCGCTCCTGGCCGCTGACTTGCCCGTTCGACGGATCGAAGGTGTCCGGATCGAAGGTGTCTGGCACCTTCGAAAGGCCCTACTCAGATTTACCTAGGAATCTCGGTAACTTGTGGTCCTCACGGAGCCATGTCGATCTCGGAGTGCCTCGTTTGTCGTCTCGGCGTGGGTGCACTCCAGCGCCCCGAACCAGGAGACGACGTTGGAAGCCACGCTCGAGACCGCTGTCCTTCCCCGGAGCCCGTCCACCGCCCGCTGGGCGGGCCGGGTGCTCACCGGGATTCCTGTCGCGTTCATGCTCTTCGACGCGACCATCAAGTTCGCACACATCCCCGAGGTCGCCGAGGGCTCCCTGAAGCTCGGGTGGCCCACGCATCTCAATCCGGTCCTGGGCCTGGTCATCCTCGGATGCCTCGCGCTCCACCTGTGGCCGCGCACCGCAGTGCTCGGAGCCACGCTGCTCACCGGCTATCTGGGCGGAGCGGTGGCGATCCATCTCCGGGTCGGCGACCCGCTCGCCACACACGTCCTGTTCCCGGTGTACGTCGGCGCGCTGTTCTGGGCCGGACTCGTCCTGCGAGACACCCGGGTGCGCGCGCTCGTCCTTCCGGAGTGAACCCCGAAGATGCACGACGGAGATCCACCATGCGCTTCCTCATGACCTACCAGCAGGACCCGAACATCGCCCCACCGACGCCGGAGAAGTTGGCGGCCATCGGCGCGTACACGAAGAAGAACATCGAGGCCGGAGTCGTGGTGATGACCGGCGGTCTGGTCCGGCCAACGCACGGCACCCAGGTGAAGACCGAGCGCGGGAAGTTCAGCGTGACCGACGGACCCTTCGCCGAGACCAAGGAACTGATCGACGGCTTTGCCCTCATCGAGGTCCCCTCGAAGGAAGCAGCCATCGCAGTGGCGCGCGAGTTCATGCAGCTGGCCGGTGACGGGACCGGGGAGATCCTCCAGATGTTCGATCCGGGCGGGCCTCCACCCGGACGGTAGTCTCCCGGGGCGAACGTGGAGACCACGTTCGGCGTGAACGGCGGTTCCGGCGTTAAGTTCGGCCCGATGTCCGGGTCCGAAGCAAAGCTCGCCGTTCGCCGGATCTGGAGGGAGGAAGCTCCCCGGGTCATCGGCGGGCTCGCGCGGCTCCTCCGCGACGTGGCGCTGGCAGAGGATTTCGCCCAGGAGGCGGTGCTCGCTGCGCTGGAGGAATGGCCGAGGACCGGGGTCCCCGACCGACCCGGCGCGTGGCTGATGACCACCGCCAGAAACCGGGCCCTGAATGCGGTCCGGCGGACCGCGATGGTCGAGCGAACCGGCGCGACGCAGGAGCTCGAGGACAGGAGGCAGCGGTCGCGCGCGGAGATCGAGGCGGCGCTGGTCGAGGGTGTGGACCAGGACGTACGTGACGATGTGCTGCGCTTGCTCTTCACCGCGTGCCATCCGGTGCTTTCGCAGGAAGCGCGGGTCACGCTGACCCTCCGGATCGTGGGAGGACTCTCGACCCAGGAGATCGCCCGGGCGTTCCTGACCACCGAGCCCACCATCGCCCAGCGCGTGGTCCGGGCGAAGCGCGCGCTCGGCGAGGCCGGGCTGTCCTTCGAGGTGCCTCGCGGAGCAGAGCTGCGAGCGCGGTTGCCGTCGGTGCTCGAGGTGCTCTACCTCGTGTTCAACGAGGGCCACACCGCGACCGTGGGCCTGGAGCTGATCCGGCCGGAGCTGACCGACGAGGCGCTCCGCCTCGGCGCCCTGGTCGCCAAGCTGCTACCGGGCGAGTCCGAGGTCCACGGCCTTCTCGCGCTGATGCGGTTCCACGCCTCGCGCTCGCCGAGCCGGACAGACGACCGGGGCGACCCGGTGCTCCTCGAGGCACAGGACCGCACACGCTGGGACGTGCGGCTGATTTCTGCCGGCCACGATGCGCTCGGCCGGGCCGAATCGCTGGGCGACGCACCCGGGCCCTACCAGCTGCAGGCGATGGTCGCCGCCTGTCACGCGCGCGCAGCGACACCGGGCGAGACCGACTGGAAGCGGATCGCCGGGCTGTACCGCGACCTGGGGGTGCTGAACCCCTCGCCGGTCATCGAGCTGAACCGCGCGATGGCGGTCTCGCGGGCAGAGGGACCCGCGGCGGGACTACTTCTCCTCGACGCCCTCTCCGAGCATCCGGAGCTCGCTCGCTATCACCTGCTCCCGGCCGCCCGCGCCGAGCTCCTCGAGGCACTGGGTCGGCTCGCGGAGGCCAGCGGCGAGTTCCAGCGCGCGGCGAACCTCACCCTGAACGCCCGGCAGCGAGCACGACTCGAGGCGCGCGCCGCCGCGTGCCGGCGCTGAGAGGCCAGTGCCGAGCTCGAGCGGTCGAGCAGGTGACCGGAATTTCGACGGCGGCCGCTCCCGGGTGGAGACTCCGTGCATGAGACACCTGGTGCTCTTCATCGCCGCGGTCGGGATCGGCTGTGCCTCCAGACCCGCCGAACAGCAGGAGCCGGCACACGCTCGCGTCGGCAGCTCGACGGCGTCGACTGCCATCGAGGCCGCAGCGAAGTTCGCCCTCACGACCTATGTCGACCGATCCACGAGGGCCCAGGGTGTGGTGTGCGTGGAGCTCGACGGCACGGAGGATCCGGCCACGGTGCTCGACCGGCTCTCGCCGCTTGCCACTCGTCTCTCGGCCGGCCGGAAGGAGTGCCTCGGTCACGCCGAGCCATCGGCGATCCTCTCCATCGGCACTCCTCAGGTGGCGGGTGACCGCGCGCGGGTGGACGTCGGTGTCGTGCTGGGCAGCGCTGGAATGCTCGAGCTCGAGCGTCGCCAGGGCTCCTGGGTGGTGGTCCGCGCGACCAGCCCCTGGCTCTCGCTCCGGTAACGCCGGAGGGGCATCGAAGTCATGAGGGGACTGCGTCTTGCGAGCAGTGCGCAAGGCGTGGGATGCGCTGAGTCCCCCGCCCGTCCGTGACCGCCCTTCCCCGCTCGAACACTCTCCGCGCCTTCCGCTCGCTCGACTTCCGGCGCTTCGTCGGCTCGCGCCTGCTCTCCATCCTCGGGCTGGAGATGGTGAACGTCGCCGTCGGCTGGCAGGTGTACGCCCTGACCAAGCGGCCGCTGGACCTGGGCTACGTCGGGCTCGCGCAGTTCCTTCCGCCGCTCCTCCTCACCCTCGTGGCCGGACACGCCGCGGACCGGTTCGACCGGCGGCGCGTCATCCTCCTGTGCCACCTCGGGTTCGGGCTCTGCTTCGGCATCCTCGCCTGGCTCGCGCTCACCAGCGTCCAGACCCCGCTGCCCATCTTCGGCGTGCTCCTCCTCCTCGGCACCGCGCGGGCCTTCAACTCGCCCGCGGCGCAGGCGCTCATGCCGTCCCTCCTGCCCGAGGCCGACTTCCCGAACGCCGTCGCCTGGAACTCGAGCACCTTCCAGGTCGCCACCGTGGTCGGCCCGGCGCTGGGTGGCGGGCTCTATGCGCTGCTCGGGCACCCCGAGGCCGTCTACCTCCTCGCCCTGGGGTTGATCCTGGTGGACGTCACGGTGCTCGCCGGGATCAAGACCCGCACCGGACGCATGGAGCAGAAGAGCGCCTCGTGGGCCACGGTGCTCGCCGGCGTCCGGTACGTCTGGGAGAACAAGACCATCCTCGGGATGATCTCCCTCGACCTGTTCGCGGTGCTGCTCGGGGGAGCCGTGGCGCTGATGCCCGTCTTTGCTCAGGATGTGCTGCACACCGGGGCGTGGGGCCTCGGCATCCTCCGCAGCGCGCCGGCCCTCGGTGCGGGCGTCGTCGGGCTGTGGCTCGCCGCTCATCCTCTCCAGCGTCACGTGGGCCGGACGATGCTCACCGGCGTCGCGATCTTCGGCCTGGCCATCGTGGCCTTCGGCCTGTCCCGCACGCTCTGGCTCTCGGTGCTGATCCTGATCGTCCTGGGCGGCGCCGACATGCTGAGCGTCTTCGTCCGCCTCACGGTCGTGCAGATCACCCCTCCGCCGGAGATGCGTGGCCGGGTGAACGCGGTGAACATGCTCTTCCTCGGCGCGAGCAACGAGCTGGGCGAGTTCGAGTCCGGCCTCACTGCCCAGTGGCTGGGCCCGGTCCGCGCCGTCGTCGCCGGCGGAGTCGGAACTCTCCTCGTGGTGCTGGCCTGGACCCGGCTCTTCCCGGAGATCCGTCGTCTGGATCGGCTCCCGACGACCTCGCGGACAGCGGAGCTGGAACGCGAATCCAGCGCTGCTGAAGCGAGCGCCCCACCCGCCTGATGGCGAACGCTTCACCGGCGTGACGATCGCCCGTGACCCCGCCGAGGAGCAGAGCTTTCACCGGCCCGTCACGGAAACGCCATCGACGCTGGTTACCTCGCCAGCAGCTGGAATCGTTCCCCGACAACCAGAGGAGTCAACGAGCCATGAAGAAGCTGCTCATGGGCGCCGCGCTGCTGGTCGGCACCGCCGCCTCCGCACAGGGGCTGCTCATCAACGGAGCGGGGGCCACGTTCCCCGCGCCGCTCTACCAGAAGTGGTTCAACGAATATTACAAGCTGAACCCGAACATGAAGTTCAACTATCAGCCCATCGGCTCGGGTGGAGGCATCAGGCAGTTCAGCGAAGGCACGATCGACTTTGGCGCAACCGACGCCTTCATCAAGGACGACCAGATCGCGAAGGCTCCGGACGTGGTGCACATCCCCACCGTGCTCGGCGCAGTGGTGGTGGCCTACAACGCGCCCGGCCTGAAGACGCTTCGTTTCTCCGGCGAGACGCTGGCCAACGTCTTCCTCGGTAAGATCACCAAGTGGAACGACCCGGCGATCGTCGCTGACAACCCGGGGGTCAAGATGCCGGACCAGGCAATCGTCGTCGCCCGCCGCTCGGATGGGTCGGGGACCAATGCCATCTTCACCGACTACCTCTCGAAGGTCTCTCCCGAGTTCAAGAGCAAGATCGGCTCTGGCACCAGCGTGAGCTGGCCCGCCGGGACGCTCGGTGGAAAGGGCAACGACGGCGTCACTGCGCTGGTGAAGAGCACGCCCGGGTCCATCGGGTACGTCGAGCTTGCCTACGCCATCCAGCAGAAGCTCAGCGTCGCCGAGCTGAAGAACAAGGACGGCAGCTGGGTCAAACCCTCCATCGAGAGCACCACCGCCGCGGCGGCGGGGACGGAGATCCCGGCCGATTTCCGGGTATCGATCACCAATCCCTCGGGCAAGGACGCCTACCCCATCGCCGGGTTCACCTGGCTCCTCGTGCACAAGGACACGAAGGACGCGGCGAAGGGCAAGGCCATCGTCGGGTTTCTCCGCTGGGCCCTCACCGAGGGCGAGAAGATGGCGCCGCCGCTGGACTATGCGCCTCTGCCGCAGGCAGTCGCCGAGCGAGTCCTGAAGACGATCGACACTTTGACCGTGAACGGCGCGAAGATCAGTGCCAAGTAAGGGTGTCGTGGCCCGGACTGCCGTCCAACTCGCTGTCGACGACGGTCAGCACGGTGGTCGTCCCGGTTCCGGGAACCTGGGAGACCGCATCTTCTCCGGCACGCTGTTGATCCTCGGGGGGATGATCCTGGTGGTCGCGGGGCTCATCGTCCTGAACCTCGCGCAGCTCGCGAAGCCGCTGGCGAAGGAGCACACCCTCTGGGGGTTCATCACCGGAATCGAATGGAATCCGGTCGAGGATCGCTTCGGCGCCCTGACCTTTCTCTACGGGACGCTGGTCACCTCGGCGGTGGCGATCGTGGTCGCCGTTCCGGTCGCCATCGGCCTGGCCCTGTTCATCACCCAGTTCGCACCGGCGAAGCTCGGCCGGGCCCTCACCATCCCGGTCGAGCTGCTGGCTGCCATCCCTTCGGTGGTCTACGGCTTGTGGGGACTGTTCGTCGTCGTGCCCTGGCTGCGCACCTCCCTCCAGCCGTGGCTCGGCAAGTACCTGGGCTTCCTCCCGCTGTTCAGCGGCCCACCGATCGGTCTGGGGTATCTCGCCGCGGGGCTGATCCTGGCGGTGATGATCCTCCCCACGGTGGTCACGGTCTCGGTGGAGGTGATGCGCACCACACCGGAGGCGAACCGGGAGGCGGCGCTGGCTCTCGGTGCGACCAAGTGGGAAGCGGTGATGATGGCCGTCATCCCCTACAGCCGCGCGGGGATCGTCGGCGCGATCCTGCTCGGCCTTGGCCGCGCGCTGGGCGAGACGATGGCGGTCACCATGGTGATCGGCAACTCGGCACAGATCTCCGCGTCCCTCTTCGCGCCCGGGTACACGCTGCCCGCGGTCATCGCCAACGAGTTTGCCGAGGCGACGAGCAACGTGCACATCGCGGCGCTGGCCGGTCTGGGGCTGATCCTCTTTGGCACCACCTTTCTCCTGAACGCCCTGGCGCGGGTCCTGGTGAATGCGGTCCAGAAGGGCCCGAAGCGAGCCACCGGATGAACCTGCACAGCTCGTTCACCTACCGGAAGGTCGTGGACAGGAGCATGGCGGTCGTCTGTGCCATCTGCTTCGCGCTGGCCTTCATTCCTCTGCTCTCCGTGCTCTGGCTGGTGGTCAGCAAGGGCGCGGCCGGACTCTCCTGGTCCCTCTTCACCGAGGTGCCGAAGCCGGTGGGCGAGGAAGGCGGGGGCATCGGAAACGCCCTGGTGGGCACGCTGTACATGGTTGGCCTGGCGTCCCTGATCGGGCTGCCGCTCGGAATCGGCGCGGGCGTCTACCTCGCGGAGAAGGGCGACGGCGCCATCGGAAGCGGCGTGCGCTTCATGGCCGAGGTGCTCTCCGGCGTCCCGTCCATCGTCATCGGCATCGTGGCCTACGCCCTGGTGGTGATCCCGATGGGCCATTTCTCGGCCGTAGCTGGCGCCGTGGCGCTGGCGATCATCATGATTCCCACCCTGGCCCGGGCCACCGAGGAGCTGGTGCGCCTGGTCCCGGCGGCGCTGCGGGAGGCATCGCTCGCCCTGGGCGTGCCGAACTGGAAGACCAGTCTGCGCGTCATCCTCAGGACCGCGCTGGCCGGGATCGTGACCGCGTGCCTGCTCTCGGTGGCGCGCGCCGCCGGTGAGACCGCACCCCTGCTCTTCACCTCCCTCAACAACCAGTACTGGAACCTGAACCCGGCGCAGCCCACCGCCTCGCTCACCGTGCAGATCTACAACTATGCGGTCAGCCCCTACGACGACTGGCACGCAAAGGCCTGGACCGCAGCGCTGGTGCTGCTCATCGTGGTGGGGCTCCTGAACATCGCCTCACGCGTGCTCACCCGGAGCCGCCTGAAAGGTGCACGATGAGCTCTGCTCCGGCGATCCAGACCATGCCTCCCGACAACCCGCTGTCCGGGGCGCTCGCGCCACAGCCGCAGCTTCCCCTCGCCCCGCCCGGAGAGACGCCCTTCAAGATCGACGTGCAGGACCTCAATGTCTACTTCCGGGCCAACCACGCGATCCGGCACGTCACCCTGGGAGTGAAGCCGCAGACGGTGCTCGCGGTGATCGGTCCGTCGGGCTGCGGAAAGTCCACGTTCATCCGCGCGCTGAACCGGATGCACGATCTGGTGCCCGGCGCCCGCGTGGAGGGGAAGGTGTTCGTCGACGGCAAGGACCTCTACGCCCGGGGCGTCGACCCGGTGCTCATTCGCCGGCGGGTGGGTATGGTCTTCCAGCGCCCCAACCCGTTCCCCACCATGAGCATCTACGAGAACGTGGCCGCCGGGTTGACCCTGAACGGCATCGGCGGGAACCACGCGGAGATCGTCGAGCACTGCCTGCGCCAGGCGGCCCTGTGGGACGAGGTGAAGGACCGGCTGAGGCACGCCGGGACCTCGCTCTCGGGAGGTCAGCAGCAGCGCCTCTGCATCGCGCGGGCGCTGGCGGTGGAGCCGGAGGTGCTCCTGATGGACGAGCCGGCGTCGGCCCTCGATCCCATCGCCACTGCCAAGATCGAGGAGCTGATCCACGAGCTCAAGGAGAAGTACACGATCGTCATCGTGACCCACTCGATGCAGCAGGCTGCCCGGGTCTCTGACAACACTGCCTTCTTCTACCTGGGAGAGCTCATCGAGATGGGGCCCACCGCGCAGATCTTCACCAACCCGCGCGAGCGACGGACGGAGGACTATGTCACCGGCAAGTTCGGGTAGGCCGACCGCCTCCCACACGGACAAGGCGTTCGAGTCCGACCTCCGCCTCGTCCGCGAGAAGCTCCTCGCCATGGGAGCCAAGGTCGAGGAGCAGATCGCCAAGAGCATGCGGTCGCTCACCGACCGAGACTCGGAGCTCGGCGAGCAGGTGAAGGAATCGGATCTCGAGATCAACCGGCTCGAGGTGGACATCGACGAACTGTGCCGGAAGATCCTCGCCCTCCGGCAGCCCGCGGCCTCGGATCTGAGACTGATCACCACCGCTCTGAAGATCGTCACCGACCTGGAGCGAATCGGCGATCTGGCGGTGAACATCGCCGAGCGGGCGATGGACCTGAACCAGGCCCCCCCGCTGGCCGCCTACGTGGACATGCCCCGGCTGGCCGAGCTGGCCCAGGAGCAGGTGAAGAGGGCGCTGGACTCGTTCGTACGTGCCGACCCCGACGAGGCCCAGGAGGTGCTCGCCGGTGACGACCACCTCGACGACCTCTTCGTGAAGATCTTCAACGAGCTGCTGGCCTTCATGATGGAGGACTCGCGGAACATCCGCCGGGCCACCTCGCTGGTGTCGATCTGCAAGCACCTGGAGCGGATCGGCGACCATGCAGTGAACGTGGCGGAGATGGTCATCTACATGGTCCGAGGTACGGACGTGCGGCACCCGCGGAGCCGGGCCGTCGAGAGTTGACGGCCGGTCGCCCTCCGAGCGTTCGGCCCACCGGGGAGTGACCGCTCCACCCCTTTTCTGACAAGCTGGGCGTTCGCGTGGGGATGGCCGGAACTCCGAAACGCAAGGTGCTCGTGGTCGACGATGACCCGAGCTGGCGGCAGATGCTCTCGCTCGAGCTGGAGGAGCTGGGCTACGAGCCCGTCCAGGCGGCGGACGGAGCCGAGGCCCTGCGGCTCCTCGAGCACCACGTGGACTGCGCGGTGGTCCTGCTCGATCTGCGGATGCCGGAGCTGGACGGACACCAGGTGATGGCGCGGCTCCCGCTGCCTCCCGAGGGTCCGCGGGTGGTGATCCTCACCGCCGCGGGCATGGACGAGGTGCAGGAGGCGCTCGTGGCACGGCCGCACTACTACCTGCCCAAGACGGCGGGGAAGGACGAGCTGGCCCTGATGCTGCAGTCGCTCGCGGCCTGAGGCCCCGGCGGCCCGCCTCGCGGGCTGCGGAGCGGGCGCGGCGCCGAGCTCTCGGGGACACGGCCGTCACGGTCTGGTCCAGAGATCGGCGACACGGGGTCCGGTCCGTAGGACTGACCGGGGCCGCCTCGCCTTGGGGTGAGTGGCGTGACCCCTGCAGCGGCGCGTCCGGATGGGGGCGGCATGGGGGGTCGCGGGCGTGGCGCTGGTGTGGCTCGGTGCAACGACAGCGGGCAGCGAACGACCGCAGCCCCGCGCCGGGCTGGGCGAGAACAGCGCCGCGCGGCCTGCCAGGAAGGACGTCCACCCCCGGGCGCCGATCCGTCGTCACACCGGGGCCGTTCCACGACATCGGACGGGAAAGGATGGGCGTGTCAGATCCCGGAATGCGTCTCCGGACGTGAAGCGTCCCACGGCCGCGCCCGAAGCTCGGTCGCCGCGTCCTGTCCTTCCGTCCGGCCTCCGTCCGATCGATGAGTCCGCCCCGGCGACGCGCCAGAACACGGTCTCGGTCGGGACCCCTGTCTCAACCTCCCCCGCGGTGCGGGCGCCGAAGGCCGGAGTGCATGCACCGACGGTGCCCGGAGTCCCTGCACCGACGTCGCCTTGGCCCGGCTCGCCCACCTCGTTGGACGGTCGTGCGCCGACTTCCTCCGGAGCCCGTACACGTCCCTCCCCCGAACACGCGCAGCCGCCCGGGGCCGGGCCAGCGTCGCGCGCTGCTCCCCGGCCCCGGTCGCAGGAAGGAGCCAGCTCCGAGCGCGACTCCGTCCGGCCCGGGTCGCCGCGGGGGACTCCGGCGGCGCGGCCCGGACGCGCTTCTGCCGGACCGGAGCGAAGCGGCACGCGCTCACCGGACCGCACCGCGTCAACGGGGGAAGACGAAGGGAGCGGTGCGCGCGGTGAGGCATCGCCACCGCCAATGCCGTGGACGCTGGTGCATCCCCTCCCCTTCGAGCGGGAGGTGTCGGTCGATGGCTTTCGGCTCGCACGCGGTGCCGGCGCCCTCGTTCCGTCGTTCCTCGCCCTCGCCGACCGAGCGTGGGTCCCGGCCGCGGCCGATGCGCGACTCGGCGGCCTCGGCTGGACCGAGGCGCTCACCCTCGAGGATGGGCTCTCTGCCCCTCGCTGGGCAGTCGCGGGGCGCTGGGCACCACCCCCGCTCTCGGCACGTCCGGCCCCGGTGGGGCTCGCCGGGCCGGTGGTCGTCGACGGCGCCGAGGGCGCGGTCTCCGCGCCTCGCGGAGCGTGGCGAGCGTCCGGCCTTCTCGGAGGTCCCCTTGCCGGAAGGCATCTCGGCGCGGTGCTCTCGCTCGACGCGTCCGGCGTGGGTCTTCCACCGACCGAGGCCGGCCTCGCCGGGGGCGGCCGCGCCCGGCAAACCCTCGCGTTGACCACCACCTGGCTCCCCGGCGCGAGCGACCGGCTGTTCCTGCTCGTGCTCGCTGGCCGCCGCTCCGAGTCGCCGGACTGCTTCCGTTGCACCGACGCCGCCGCAAGAGTCGATCGGGAGCTCGCCCTCCTCGCCGGCCTCGGATGGGTGCACGCGCTCGACCCGGTCAGCGTGCTCGAGCTCCGTCTCTCCGCCGAGCACCGGAGCATGTCGGCCGGAGCTCGCTCACCGACGGACGCACCGAGCCGCCTCGACCTCACGCGGTGGATCACCGACGGCGCTCCCGGTCCCCTGGCCCCCCACCTCGGCGCGAGCACCCTGGACGAGTCCCGCACGCGCATCCGACTCGCAGGCGGCGTGCACGCGGCGCTCGGGTTCCAGCATCTGGAGGCCGGCGTCGAGGGGTGGCTCGAGGGCGGTCGCCGTGGGCTCTGGCTTCCGGGAGGAGTGCGCTTTCTGGACCGCGGGACGAGCTGCGCCGGCGGGGACACCGAGGAGTGCGCCTATCGGGTCGAGGTCGAGCCGCTGGACCTGACCTCCGGCGGCTGGGCGGTCGCCGGCCATTTCCAGGATGCGCTGCGCCTGGGCCCGGTCGAGCTGCGCGCGGGCCTCCGCGTCGACGGTGCGCAGGCGAGCGCCGGCGAGTCCTCCACCGGCCTGCGCCTCGGGCTTGGACCACGCCTCTCGCTCGCCTGGAACGTCACGCGCGACGGACGCCACTGGCTCGTGGCACACGCCGGGCGGAGTCACGACCCGGAGCTGTTGGCCGCCGCGACACGGGCCGTGCTACCCCGGCAGCGGCTGATGGCATGGACGGAGGGTGCCTTCGACCCGTGCACCCGATCTGCGCCGACGTGCGTGCAGCTTGGGGGAACGGCTGCCGTCGCACCCGGCGGTCTCCCGTGGACGGACGAGGTGGCGGTCGGATGGCGCGGGCGGCCCGCGCGCGGTCTCGAGGGAGGATTCGAGGCGCGGTGGCGGCGGACCTCCGACCTCTGGACCGAGGAGGAAGTCGGGCTCCTCACCGAGGCCGATGGCCAGTGGACGAGCCACGACGGGACCTGGACCTCGCGGCGGGTCGTCGCGGCGGATGGCAGGGCGTGGCGGCAGGCGCTTGGGCTCGGGGTGTGGGCGCGGGCACGGTCGGGGCCGGCCCGCGTGTTCCTGGCCTGGAACCTGTCACGTGTCACCGGGACGGTGGCCGGCCCGTTCGATCCCTGGCTCGCCGATGCACGCACCGCAGCGCTCGCCGCCGGCCCCCTCCCGGACGACCGGCGGCATCGGCTGGAGGTCTCGATCGCGCTCTTTGCCCACCCGGCAGTCGAGCTGGGCGCTCGGCTTCGCTACGCCACCGGCGGCCCACTCTGGGAGACGTTCAGCGTTCGGGGTTCCGCCGGTCTCCGGACGGTGCGCGGGATGCGCGGCACGGGCGTGTTGAGCTCCGCCGAGGTGGCGCTCCGCGATCCGGACGTGTTCGCCGCGGATGCCTGGTTGCGCCTCCGGCTGGCGACCCTGGCCCCCCGCGTTCTGCCCCGGCTCGACCTCACGATCGAGGCTGCACAGGTGGCCGGCGGGAACACTCCCGTCCACCTCTCCGCCAGCGCGGGCCGGCTGGGCGCGGTGCTCCGACGTGAGCCGCCCTTCCAGCTCGTGCTCGCGATCCGCGCCGGGAATTGAGGGAGCCCTACGAAGGTAGGGGTACGGAAATTCAACGAACTCGCCCGGGGCGGATACGGTAGGAGAGATGCCTCCCGAGGCTTGCTCCCCGCACGGGCCTCCGACGACAATCGACAGGAGCGGGGCCGGAAACGACCGAGGGGAGCCGACGATGAAGAACGCAGTTCGCTCACTGGTGGTGTGCCTTCTGGTGCTCGGCGCGAACGACGCGCTCGCACAGGCGCGGGGTACCACGCAAGGGCCCGAGGGCTCGGAGATCGGCAAGGGCGGCTACGTCTCGGGCCCGGGAGGCCTCGGTGGCTTCTCGCTCACCGCCGATGGTGGCGGGGCAATCAGGATCAAGGGCAGCCAGTTCAGCCCGCCCCTGTATGCCGGCCTCACCGCCTCGTACTGGGAGGCGAACTTCTACCGGATCGATCTGAGCGGCTTCTACGTCCCGGATCCGAAGCTCTGGGGTGTGCTCCTCGGCCCCTCGTTCCACACCACCACCTGGCCCATCGCCTTCAGCGCCGGGTTCCAGGCCGGCCTCCACATCCCCAACCAGGGTGCGGTGAATTTCATCATCTCCCCGCGGGTCGGAATGGACTGGATCACAGAGAGTCACTTCCAGCTCGGGGTGTTCGCCAACTTCGACATCAACCTGGCCGACTTCGATTTCTCCATCGTCCGCGTGGGCCTGAGCATCGGATGGCGATTCTGATCTCCAGGCCCCGCCTCGTGAACTGATGCCTGCCTCGCTCCTGCTCCTCGCCCTCCTCGCGCAGACGACCCCGATCGGGTCCGCGCCGCCCCCTCCCCCTCCCTCGGCACAGCCGTCCACCCCGCCGGTGCAGTCCACGCCCCCACCGCCGTCGGCCACGCCGCCGTCCGGTGGGCCCCTGCTCCAGCCCACCCCATCGGCGCAGGCCGCTCCCGCCACTCCGACCACCCTGGCGGCTCTGCCACCGCCCGCGAGCTCGCAGCAGAACGTGAACCTGGCGCAGTGGGATTCGAACAGTCTCCCCCCAGTCTACGAGCGGAGCGAGCAGCCGCCCCTCAGTGATCAGGAGGTCACGAAGCTCACCCAGTCCGGGTTCTCGCCGGATCAGCTGGTCCGACTGATTGCAGAGCGCCAGTGTGCCTGCGACGCCTCACCGGAGGGCCTGATCCGGATGCGCGTGGCCGGGGTAGACCCATCGGTCATCTCCGCCGTTTCCAAGTACGCCCTGAAGCCCAACGGCGCGCTGAATCTCGAGGTGACGCTCGACTTCACCGGAGAGAGCCGGCGAGCCCGGAACGCCTACCTCTACGTCTTCCTCGACGACGGCGACGTGACGCGGGTCATGAGCACGAACATCGACGAGCTGCTCCGTCGACCCAACGCGCACGAGACCACCGTCGACAACAGCGACATCCTGATCACTCGCACGGTCCGCCGGATCGTCCTGCCGGGTCAGCTGCCGCTGAAGACCTACGGGCGCCACACCCTGGTCATCGCCAGCTCCGCGAATCCCCGGCTGACCCACCCCTCGCAGCTGAAGTCACAGGATCGGACCGCGGCGCAGGTGTATCTGTTCGACTATCCGAGAGCCTCGCTGCAGAGTCTCTGCAGGCTGACCGCCGGCTACAAGCGCGACGCGCAGATCGTCGACCGCTGGCGCTTCCAAGGTAGCCGCTTCGAATGCGAATGGAACTGACAATGACCCGCACCCGCATCGCCGTGTCCCTCCTCGCCGGCCTGTGGCTGGCGTGCTCCACCGAGCGCGCCTTCACCAAGGGCGAGTATTCCGACCCGAACGAGATCGACCTGCTCTCCGACGAGTGGGCACCCAGCGACCTGCAGCTCATCGCCAAGAAGGTGGTCGGCGATCTCCAAGTCTCACCGGCCTTTGCCCAGATCCAGGGCCGACCGGTGGTGATCGTCGGCAAGCTGAAGAACAGCACCTCCGAGCACATCGACATGCAGAGCCTGGCGGACAAGATCCAGACCCAGCTCGCCAACACCGGGAAGTTCGCCTTCGTGGACGCGAGCGCGCGTCAGGCCGTCGCCGAGGAGTACGAGTACCAGGGAAGCGGCTACGTCCGGCCCGACCAGGCGAAGGGACCGGGCCAGCAGATCGCGCCGGACTACATCATGACCGGCGACCTCGCCTCCATCAAACAGCGGGTGGGGAGCGACGAGTTCATCTATTACAAGATGACCGCCAAGCTGACGAACCTCCGGACCGGCATCCTCGAGTGGACGGACGAGAAGGAGCTGAAGAAGAAGTTCGTCAAGCAGGGGATCCGGCCCTAGCGCTCGACCCCCGCGCTCTCGACGTGGTCCACCCTCTCCTCGCAGCTCGCTGGCCGGTCGCGCTCGGCGCGCTCGTGCTGCTCCTGACTGGGTGCGCCGGCGATTACATCGCCCGGACCGCGGGGTACCGCCACGCCTACGAGGCCTACCAGTACCCGCCGGCCATCCAGGGGTTCGCCAACGAGGTCCAGTCGGGGCCGCAGATCGACCGGCTGCTGGCGCTGATGGACCAGGGGATGGTGCTGCACGCCGCCGGCAAGTTCGAGGAGAGCATCAAGGTGCTCGCCGAGGCGGACAAGCTGAGCGAGCGGCTCGACTTCACCTCCGTCAGCGAGGAGGCCAAGGTGCTCCTCTCCAGCGAGCGCGAGCGGGCCTACCGCGGCGAGGACTTCGAGAAGCTGATGATCTCCACCCTGCAGGCGCTGAACTACGCCCAGCTGGGGAAGGACGAGGATGCGCTGGTCGAGGTGCGCCGGGTGAACGAGCGCATGCAGCGAATGATCAACGAGGAGAAGAAGCCCTACGAGCAGCTGGCGGTGGCCCGGTACCTGACCGGGGTTCTCTGGGAGGACCAGGGGCACGCCGACGATGCGTTCATCGACTATTACGCGGCGAACAAGCTCGCCGGCGACCTGGGCTCGCTGGCCGAACCGCTGGTCCGCCTGGCGAAGGAGACTGGGCGCGACGAGGCCTTCCGCCAGCTCCGGAAGCAGTACCCCTGGGTCCAACCCCAGCCGCTGGCCAGGGACGAGGGGCAGATCCTGGTGGTGCTCGAGGCGGGCAAGGTTCCGGTGAAGACCAACGGGACCCGGAGCGGCGGCCCCAAGGCGGAGGTCATCGCCGTGCCCGTGTTCCGGGACCGCCCCTGGATCCGGGACTCGCAGGTGGTGCTGGACGGCGATGCGAACACCGCGGTGCGGCCGACCACGGTCACCTCGCTCGAGCAGGTCGCGAAGATCCACCTCGACTACCGGGTGGACGGGCTCATCGCGCGCCAGTTCGGGGCGCTTGCGATCCGGACCGGGGCGGCGGTCGGCGTCGGACAGGCCACGGGGAGCGAGGCGCTGGGGATCCTCACCTTCCTCGCCCTCAGCTACGTGAACCAGCCGGACCTGCGTTCCTGGATGTCACTCCCCGGCGAGTTCCAGCTGGCGCGCTTCCGCGTGCCGGCCGGCGTGCACCGTCTCAGCGTGGTGGCCGGCGGCGGCGCCCGGGAGATCCAGGTCGACGTGCAGCCCCGCCGGGTGACGCTGATCGTGCTCCGGAGCTACTGAGCCCGGACGCCCGGCGCCCCTGCGCCGATCCACGGGCGTCCCCCTGGTGCGGGGGACTGACCGGCCGAGCGCCGGTGCTCGAGGACTTCCGCGGACCTCCCCAGCGGCCGGTCTTCGTGGGGCCTCCCACCGGCGCACGCAGGTTTCCTCGCCGTTCCAGATAGCTCTGAAGCCGGGACAGCACGCTGACGAGGTTCGGCGCCTCGCCGAGCACGCCGAGGAACGGGTCGCTGCCGAGGCGCTCCATCCGCGCCGGAGCGTCGAGCGCGGTGAACTGTCGCGGGGAGAGACCCGGCTTCACCTCGTCCCAGCGAAGGGGCATCGAGACCGGCACGCCGGGAAGCGGGCGTGCGGAGAACGGCGCGACCAGGAGCTTTCCCCGCCCGTTCTGGAGGTAGTCCACGTACACCTTCGAGCGGCGTGCACGGACCGCTCGCTCGGTCGTGGCGATGTCCGGATGCTGCTGGACCAGCGCCTCGGCGAGCACCTGCCCGAAGCTGACGGCCGCTTCGTGGTCCAGCTGGCGCTCGAGGGGCACGAGCACGTGCAGGCCCGAGCTGCCGCTGGTCTTGATGAAGTGGGGCAGCTCCAGCTCCTCGCAGAGGGCCCGCGCGGCGATGGCGAGGGTGATCACGTGCTCGAACGGGGCGGACTTCGGGTCGAGGTCGAGGATGCACCAGTCCGGGTGCTCGAGGTCGGCGATCCGCGCGCTCCAGAGGTGGAAGGGGATGGTGCCGAGGTTGACCAGGAAGGAAAGGGTCTCCACGTCCTCGCAGACGAACTGCCGGATCGGTCCCTCGTCGCCCTCCATCTCCACCGTGCGAGCCCAGGACGGCACGTAGGGTCCGCCGGCCTGCTTCTGGAAGAAGCTCTCGCCGTGGATGCCGTCGGGGAACCTGGTGAGCATCAGCGGACGGTCGCGCAGGTACGGCAGCATCCAGGGCGCAATGGCCTGGTAGTAGCGGATGAGGTCTCCCTTGCTGAACTTGTCCTCGGGGAACCACACCTTCTCCAGATTGACGTAGTTGACGGTCCGTTCCTCGGCGCGCCACGGCGGGAGGCACTGCTCGGGGCGCCGATCGTCGCGGAAGCGGCAGAAGACCGGGGCGCGGGGAGATCCTCCGCGCTCCCACTCCTTGTAGCGAACCTCGGCCACCAGCGTCGGATCGACCCAGATGAGATCTCGGTCGCGTGGACAATCACGACAGGGAGGCGTGGTGCGGCGGTGGGCCGCGAGCTCCTTCTCCACCCGCGAGGCTTCCCGCGGCCCGAGACCGCTTCCCACCCGGCCGGCGTAGGCGAATCCGTCACCGTCCCAGGTGGCAATCGCCAGGGAAGTCAGCTCTCGGGTATGGCCGACCACCGCGAAGTCCCCCACCTGGTGGATGACCACCTTCTGCCAGTCGGTTCCCCGGCCGGCGTGGTGGGCGGCGTCGGAGCGCTTGGCGACGACGCCCTCCAGCCCCATCTGCTTCACCGCCTCGTAGAAGGCCTCCCCTTCCGTCTCCACCGGCTCGACGTACCGCACTCGTCCCCCCTCCGCGGTGAGCAACCGGAGCAGCTCGCGGCGGCGGGCGAGCGACAAGCCGCGCAGGTCGTGTCCCTCGGCGGCGAGGAGGTCGAACGTCCAGTAGGTGGCGGGGGGAGCGCCGGGCAGAGGACGGCTCCGCTGTGCGCGCTGCTGCAGCAAGGAGAACGAGGGACGTCCCTCGCTGTCCTCCACCACCACCTCTCCATCGAGGATGAAGTCGTCGGAGGGAAGCGCCCGCAGCGCCGCCACCACCTCGGGGAACTGCTCGGAGGGGTCGCTTCCACCGCGGTACCGGAGCCGGACCTGCTTGCCGCGCCGCTCCGCGAGGATGCGGTAGCCGTCGTACTTCAGCTCGAACCACCACCCGCTGCGGGTGAAGGCCCGCGGAGCACGGCTGGCGAGCTGGAAATCCACGTCTGCCAGCCGGACCTCCCGCTGGGGTGCCCCGGTCTCCTGGATCGCACGTCGGAAGGGAGGGGTCGCGACAGACCTGTTGCGAGGAGGGCGTCTGCTGGCGGCCATGCGGTGGGGGGTATATCTACGCTCTCATGGCGGCTCGTGCGATCGGCTCGGGGACCATCTCCTTCGGCCTGGTGAACATCCCGGTGAAGCTCTACGCGGCGGCCGAGAGCGCGGCGCAGATCTCGTTCAATCAGCTCCACGACAAGTGCAAGAGCCGCATCAAGCAGCAGATCTGGTGCCCGGTGGACAACGAGATCGTGCCCCGTGAGCACCTGGTGAAGGGCTACGAGTTCGCCAAGGACCAGTACGTGATCTTCACCCCCGAGGAGCTGAAGGCGCTCGAGGAGGCCTCCACCAAGGCGATGGAGATCACCGAGTTCGTCCCGCTCTCCAAGGTGGA
>Ga0070664_100000219_pt1 | contig 40949 bp, 49 predicted proteins | sample KBSC73metaG_FD_65863 | JGI IMG/M metagenome (GOLD analysis project Ga0070664, IMG submission 65863) | Corn rhizosphere microbial communities from Kellogg Biological Station, Michigan, USA - KBS C7-3 metaG | ecosystem: Host-associated > Plants > Roots > Rhizosphere > Soil ... | reverse complement strand
TACGGCAATTACGACGTCTTCGTCGTCGCCGCGACCGGCGGGACGCCGGTTCGGCTGACCTATCACACCGGGACGGACGACGTGGTTGGCTGGACCCGCGACTCGCAACAAGTCATCTTCAGATCGGCGCGCGGCGATGGCGCGTTCCCCAACGTGGCCGTGCTCTATCAGATCCCGGTGACCGGTGGCATGGAGAAGCCGCTGCCGCTCGACTGGGGCTACTGGGGATCGTACTCGCCCGATGGGAAGTCGCTCGCGTTCAATCGCCATCCCGCGGTGTGGTCGCGACAGCACTATCGCGGAAGCTACGCGGCGGATCTCTGGACCGTGAACCTGGCGAATGACACCTACACGAAGCTCCTCGGCGATGAACGCTACAACCGCTATTGGCCGATGTGGGGCGCAGACGATGCCATCTACTTTGTCGCCGACCCGCTGCCGAACGACAAGAGCGTGAAGGCGGGCAGCTTCGAGGTTCGCAAGAGCGCCAACAACATCTACAAGGTGTCGGCCCGCGGCGGGCAACCGGTTCAGGTGACGAAGCATACGGACGGAAATGTCTTCTGGCCATCGATGTCGAGCGACGGAAAGGTGATCGTCTACGAAGACAACTTCGGCATCTGGAAGCTCGATGTCGCCTCCGGCCGAAGCAGCGAGATCAAGCTGGACATCGCCACCGACGAAAAAGAGAACCAGGCCGACGTCCTCACCGTCAACAACGAAGTCGATGCGTTTGACATTTCGCCGTCGGGGCGCCGGGCGGTCATCTCGGTGCGGGGACAGATCCTGACGATTGCAACCGACCGCGGCGACATCACCCGTCTCGCACCGGATCGGATGGCTTCGCGCAACGATGCGCCGAAATGGTCGTTCGACGGCAAGTACATCGCGTTCATCTCGGATCGATCCGGCCGTGACGAAGTCTGGATCAGCGAATCCGAATCGAAGAACCCGAAAAAGATTACCGATCTCGACAATGAAAAGGGATCGCTCGCCTGGTCGCCTGACTCGAAGCTGCTGCTGTATACCGCGGCCGACAAGAAGCTGTACAGCTACAGCGTCGCTGACGGCAAGACCAGCCTCGTCACCTCGACCGATCTCGGCCGGCTCGGATCCGTGGCGATATCCCCGGACAGCAAGTGGGTCACGTTTTCCAAACAGGATCGAACGGTGCGCACGCACGTCTACATCGCCCCGATAGGTGGTGGTGAAGAGCGGCACATCTCGGACGACAAGCTGCTGTATGCCGAGAACAATGCCGTCTGGACGGCGGACGGCCGCTATATCGTGTTCACGTCAACCGAAGGCACGAACAACGGCATCGCGACGCAGGGCGGACTGACCACGACGATGTCGCTCTGGGCATTGTCACTGCGGGATCAGGATCGCGACCCCACCAACCGAGACATCGACAACGAAGCCCAGGGGCTGGCGGCCGAAGCGGCGGCACGTCAGAACACCGGGCGCGGCGCCGGTGGAGGGGGAACGCCACAGCCAGTCGACGTGCGTATCGACTGGAGTGGTCTGGCGCGGCGCGCAAGGCAGATTTCCGTACCGGGAACGGCGATTGGCAATTTGACGCCGGCGCCGGAAGGGCACCTGATTGCGCTGAGCGTGTTCAGCGGCGGAGTTGGCGGCGGACGTGGCGGCGCGGCGACTGCGGACGCTGCGGCCGGCATGTACTTGATCAACGTGGAAAGCGATCAGCAGACGCGGCTGCCGCCAGCGCCTCCGGCGCCTGGCGCTGCGGGTGGCGGACGCGGACGCGGTGGTGCGGGCGGAGGCTTCGCCGGCGGCAGCAGCATGGCGTTCGCCCGCGACGGCCGCACCCTGTTTTTCAGGTCGGGCAACGGACTCTACGCGGCGACGATTCCTGCGAACGCGGCGGGCGCTGCCGCGCCCGCAGCCGGCGCAGGCAGCGGAGGTCGGGGTGGGCGCGGTGGCGGCGCACCGGCGGCAACGACCGAACAGGGCGGACAGAACGCAACCGCCCGCCAGGTCACCTACACGGCCAACCTCGAAGTCGATCAGAAGGCACTCCGCGCGCAGGTCTTCAACGAAGGCTGGCGCATCATGAAGAACCGTTTCTACGACGGCGAGATGCACGGCACAGATTGGGTGGCGGCAAAGAAGATGTACGAGCCGCTGCTCGACTACCTCGTCGACGAGGAGGAACTGCACACGGTCATGATGATGATGATCGGGCAGCTCAACGCGTCGCACACAGGCGTGAGCGGCGGTCCGGCCGCTCCACAGACCGCCCTCCAGACCCGGTATCCCGGATTCGATGTCATCGCCGATGCGTCAGGGGTCTACAAGGTTGGTCACGTTTACAAGGACGGTCCCGCCGATCGTGACTATCTGAAGATCAAGGAGGGCGATTACATCATTTCGGTTGACGATCACGATCTCAAAGCCGGCGACAACTACTGGCGGTACTTCACGCTGGCGCCAGGAACCAAGTTTCACTTCGCGATCAACGACAAGCCGGTGAAAGACGGCGCGTGGGATGTCACGATCACGCCGGCAACCGGAACGGCGTTTGGAGACCTTCAGTACGCGCGCTGGGTCGACGACCGGCGCGACATCGTCACGAAGATGAGCAACGGCGAGATTGGATACCTGCACATCCGCGCGATGGACGCGCCATCGCTCCGCCAGTTCCAGCTCGATCTCGCGGCCAATCGCACCAAGCGGGCGCTCGTCATCGACCAGCGCTTCAACGGTGGCGGCGGAATCGATCAGGAGCTGCTCGGCATCCTCGCCGGACGCCAGTATCAATACACGATTGGTCGGGACGCGGGATTCCAGCAGCCACGCCCGCAGAACTTCTACGGCCCGATGGTCGTGATGCAGAACGAACGATCCGCATCGGACGCGGAAATGTTCCCTGCGGGTTTCAAGGCCTTGGGGCTCGGCAAGGTCGTCGGCGTCCCGACGATGGGAGCGGTCATCGGCACAGGCGCCGCGACGCTCCTCGATGGATCGACGATCCGAACGCCTGGCAGCGGCGTCTGGACAGCGACCGGCGAGAACATGGAGAACTTCGGCGTGCCGCCGGACGTCTTCGTTGACAACACCCCGGAGGAGTTCCTCAAGCGGCGCGACGCGCAGCTCGAGAAAGCCGTCGAGGTGCTCAAGCAGGAACTCTCGACGAAGAAGACGACGCCGCCAGCAGGGCAGAATCGCTAATCACTAATCACTGATCCCGAATCTCTGATCCTTGAATCACTCATCTTGAATCGCCGAATCCTCGAATCGAGCACGAGATCAGGGATTCAGCGGATCAGCGATTCGAGGACCAGAGATTCTGGATCAGTGACCAGTGATCAGTGATTGCGCGACGCTAGTCGCGCGCTGCGTTCGCCTGAACGCGGATGATACCCGGGTCCCCGGCGCGAACAGGATTGGTGAACTTTCTTCCGGCATCCGTCAGATCGCCCAGGACATCATCCCCTTCTGGCCGTTTACCGGTTCGAGCCCAGGCGACGAGCGCATCAAAGGCGTCGGCTTGTTCTTCCGCACTGAAATTGCAGTGACCTGGACTCCGGACGATACGCTGCACGAGCGACGATGAACTCTTGGCCGCATCAACAGCGCGCCGCAGTGATTGCTCGAGCGAGATCGGCACGTACAGGTCGCCGCTGCCGTGCAGCGTCAGCACCGGCCGCTCGAATCGCCCGTCGAACGGAATCGCCTCCTCGTACGGTCCCTGCGGGCCGCGCGCCTGCTGGTCCGCCGCCTTTCGGCGCACTCCCGCGTTGATCGCGTCATCGGTCAATCCGAGCCCGGCGTCGATGTGATACTTCACGTCGGAATTGGACCGGACCCGGTTCCAGATATCGGCGCCGCGGTCGTTGACGACGGTGCTGGCGTTGTCGGTGAATCGCGCTTCCAAGCCATCGAGGGCGAATGGACGCGGACCTCCGCTGATCTGCACCTGGATGCTAGCCAGTTGACGTCCCTTGTCGGTGTAGCTCGGCGGCTTGCCGAGAAGTTCGGTCAATTTCGCGACGTCCTGAGCACGGGTTGCCTCAGTGACAGTGACGCCGGTGATGAGCTCAGCGGCCGCGGCGACCGATGTCAGGAAATCCATCTCGCCCGGACCGGATGCGCAGAGTGCCAGGCCGCCCGCAAAAGCCTTCGGGAACTCCTGCATACCCAGAAGCGTGACGTGGCCGCCCATCGAAACGCCCGTCAGATAAATGCGTGACGGTGCCTTTCCTTCATTGACCTTCGTAAACAGATCGGTCAGCCCGATGGTGTCGAGCAGCCCCTGCCCCGGGACGTAGCCATTACAGCGATAGCTGGACGCTGCCCACGCGAACCCCTGCGAGATCAGATGCTCGCGAAACGGGTTGCCCTGCCCGACGCCGGGAACGCCCACGCGCAGGCGCGCTCCTTGTGCGCCGCCATTGGCCACGTAGCCGTGCGCCCACAGCACAAGCTCGCCATTCCACTTCTCTGGAATCTCAATCCGGTAGACCCCGCCATCGTACCGGCCGAATGACGCTTTCGCGCCGGGAAGCGCCGCGAACGAGGCGTCGGCTTCCTCCCATGCCTGATCGGGACACGGAGCCGGCGTGATGCCAGGCTTTCCGCGTTCCCTGGACGCGGCGTTCACAGCCCCGCCGACGGCCGCAATCGAGACCGCCAGCACGAAAGCTCTCGCGATCATGAGGATCTCCCGCGCAGATTCTAGCAGAGCACCGATTCGCGAGTTCTGCGTGTTGTCTGCACGTCTCGCGGCGCAGAAAATGCGCGCTTTCTGCTCGGGTCGAACCTGCGTTCCGTCAAAACGTGCCGGATCACGTCTGGCAGAGGTCGTGCACACGCATCGGCGACGCCTCGCAAAGCAAAGCGCGAGCGAGCGCAGCGAAACGAGCCACGCGACCGGCCCGCCTTCGCCAAGGCTTCGGCGAGGTCGCGCCGTAGCGCTTCGCGCCGAGGCGGAGGCGAGCCGGCGAAGCGGCTCGCGAGAGCGCGTGTTGGGGAGCCCGAGGGGCGAAGCCCATCGGAGTGATGATGCACATCAAGGTTCAAGGCGGAACGCCAATCGCAAGCGAGAGCAGCCTCTGTGCGACCTGCCGCTGCTCGACGATCGTTCGGGGCAGAACGCTGGACGAGGAGCTCGTCCTCTGCAACGCGCTTGGTTTGCACGGAGTGCAGATCACGTTCAAGGTCACGTCGTGTTCCGACTATGCGGACCGTCGCGTGCCGTCCTACATGGAGATGATGCAGGACGCGTGGATCCTGCGACCGGGCTCCAGACGACGGCCCGCCGGATTCGTCCGGGCCACTGAGCTGGAGGAAGAAGAAATCGGCGATTTCTACTCGAGCCTGCGCGGGAAACGACGCAAATAGGAAACAGGCGAACGAGCGCGCGAGTGAGCCCACGCGAGCGAAGCGGGGTTGCGGGGCCCCGCGAGGGAGCGTGTGGGGGAGTCCGAGGGCCAAAGCCCTCGGAGTGATAGTGAGCCGCTTTCCGCTAGTCCTGCGCCTTCCAGGGTGTGAAGGCTTTCTACAGATCCATCGGCATGGCTCTAGCGGTGGTCATCATGGCTGCCGCTCCGGACGCGTCGGCTCAACCGGCGCCAGCGGTCATCCGCGGGGATGCCGCCGCAACGGTCGGCTGGCTCGCTGCCAACTCGCATGCCGCAGGCGAGTTCTACAACGGCGACTGGATCAGCAGCTTCTATGGGGCGGCATCAGCCGGCTGGCACTGGACCGATAACCTCAAGACTGAGGTAGATTTCGGCGCGGGCACTCCGTCGCGCATCTTCCGCTCGGAACAAGTCGTCATCGACGGCCGCCCTGCCTACTACACCGTCGAGTCTCGATTCAGCCGACGAACCGTCGGAGTCAGCCAGCAGTATCAGTTCTTCCACAACGTCTGGTTTCATCCGCACGTCGCCGTGGGCGCGAACTTCACCTGGGAACGGGAAACTGAAAGACCCGACCAGATTTACGTCTACAACGCGGTCACGCAACAGAGCCGGAGTCTGCCGCCAATTCGCGGCGACAGTGCGCGGACGTCACTGCAGGTGAATCCGTTCGTCGCTCTTGGCTACAAGGCCTACCTGTCGGACCGAGCGTTCTTCCGCAACGATCTGCGAATCGCGTTCCGCGGCGGCATAGACGAAACCACGCTTCGCATCGGATTCGGGTTCGACTTTTGAGGAGCGCTCATGTCAACCATGATCAAACAAGCCGGGTGCCTGGTCGTGTGCGTGGCCATTGCGGCCTCTGGCTGTGCGACGACGGGCAACCCGCGCGTAACGCCGGCGAACATGGGACAGCAACCCGCCGCCAGCCGACTTGCGCTCGTTGAATACATGCAGAAACTGCCTGCGGGCACGCTCGTGCGCGTCAATCGCGCCGGGGGGCACGCAGTTCACGGCACGCTGATGAAGGCCACGGATCAAAGCGTCTTCGTTCAACCGAAGACCCGCCTGCCCGAAGCCATCGTTGAAATCCCGGTGGACGAGATTCTCACGGTGACACCGTCGTCGAAGCACGGCCAAGGCGTCGGGCGAGCAATCGCCGCAGGCGCGGCGGCGGGAGTCGGGGCGACCCTCGCCATCTTCTGGATTCTGTTCGCGGCGTCCGTGGACTGAGAGATCGGAGGAATGGAAGATAACGGCGTTCACAACGAAGGAACGAAGATAACGGCGCCTTCGTTTGCTTCGTTCCTTCGTTGTGAACTTCGTTAACTCTTTGTGACCTCCGATGCCTCGTAGTAGAGTCGCCCGCATGAAACTGACCGCACTTGTCGCCGCGTGCTGCCTCTCCGCTTCACTCCTCGCGCAGGATGCGCCTCTGACCCCGAAGTCGCTCCAGGCTGCGCTCGCCGCCAAACCAGAGGGGCCCGAAGCCGAGAAGCTTGCCGAGCGGATCCGCACCTATTTCGGCGGCAGCGAAACCCTGGTCAAGGGGCCAGCCCCGAAAATCGACGAGCTCACGGTCGCGTGGGCCATCGAGGCTCCTCAGCTTGCTGCGAACGTCACTCCACGCGTTGTAGCGGACGTCGGCTACCTGAGTGTGCCGATGGTGAAGGTCGGGACCACCGGCGTCTATGCCGTCGCCGTCAACCTTGCACACGGCTCGGCCTTGACGTGGCATTACGAGCTTGGCCCGGATCGTCGGCTCGGGGGGTCGCAGATCGAAACCTACGAGACTCACCCCGACAGCCGCGAGCGCTCGGACGTGCCAAAGGGCAGCGTCAAGCAGATGCCTCCATGGGAAAGCAAGGTCTTCGCAGGCACGAAGCGTGATTGGTGGGTGTATGTGCCGGCGCAGTACCGGCCGGAGAACCCCGCGGCCGTCATGGTGTTTCAGGATGGCGCGGGGCCGAAGGACTACGTTCCAAGCGTCTTCGACAATCTGATCGCGAAGGGTGACATCCCGGTAATGGTCGGGATCTTCATCAATCCCGGCACGCGCGCCGACGGTGGCGCCAACCGCAGCTTCGAGTACGACACGCTTTCGGATCAGTACGCGCGATTCCTGCTCGAGGAAATCCTGCCCGAGGTCGAGAAGACCGTGAAGCTCAAACATGACGCCGCCAGCCGTGCGATCTCGGGCGCGAGCAGCGGCGGCATCTGCTCCTTCACCGTCGCCTGGGAGCGGCCGAACGAATTCAGCAAGGTGCTCTCCTGGATCGGCAGCTTCACGAACATCGCCAACGGGAAGACGCTTCGCGAGGGTGGACACAATTACGAAGCGCTCGTGCGGAAAACGCTCCCGCGCAAGCCGATTCGCGTGTTCCTGCAGGATGGCGAGAACGATCTGGACAACGCCAACGGCAACTGGCCGCTCGCGAACCAGACGCTGGCCAAATCCCTGGCGTATGCGGGCTACGACTACAAGTTCGAATATGGCCACGGATTCCACAGCAATCGTCATGGCCGCGCGATCCTGCCGGATTCGTTGCGCTGGTTGTGGCGGGATTACAAACCGTAATTCGGAGTCAGCGGTACGCGATTTGCGGACAGCCATCGTCACGCTGCGATCGAGTCAAGAGATAAAAAGGAGAAACGAGGATCTGATCCTCACAAATCATTTCTCCCTTCTCCCTTCTCCAGTTCGCTCTGTTGACTTGATCGCAGCGTGACAATGCACGTCCGTGAGGTGCGATAGTCCGCGCGATCGGAGTTCTTGATGACACGTCGTCTAATCAGTTCGGGATCGACGTTCGAGCAGGAGATTGGATACTCACGAGCCGTTGTCGATGGCGACTGGATCTTCGTCTCCGGGACCACGGGCTTCGACTATTCGTCGATGACGATCTCGGACGACATCGTCGAGCAGACAGAACAGTGCTTTCGCAACATCGACGCTGCGCTCGCTCAGGCCGACGCGCAACTCGATGACGTCGTCCGCGTGAGATACATCCTGACCGACGCGGCGCAGTTCAGGAAGTGCGTGCCGGTGCTGCGTAAGTATTTCGGCGAGATCAGGCCTGCGGCGACGATGATCGCGGCCGGCCTGGCCGATCCGAGGATGCTCATCGAGATCGAGGTGACCGCGCGGCGGCAGATCAGGTAGGTTCAGTCGACGCGTTTACGCCCAAAGGCGAACGACGCGCCGCGAGAGCTACTTCGCCGGCACCTTCAGCTTCCATGATTCATCGAAGAAGCCCTGTGACTCGACGAACAGCGGCAGGTATTTGTAGTTGTTCCCCGGCTTCGTGATGTCGACGACGGCCCAGTCGGGAAGCTTCGGCGACTGCATGTCGTTGTTCGATTGATCGTGAAACGTGAACCCGCTGTTGATCACCACGTACTTCTTGGGATTGAGCGGATTCGGAAAGACGAACACCGGGGCGTGATTGGCGTCGAACTTGTGGCCACCCACGACCACGCCGTCCGAGCGCCAGCGGATGGGCAGGCGATCGGCAATGCGTTTGTAGACGCTGTTGCTCGACGGGTCGCCGAAGAGCGCAAGGTTGCTGTCGGCGATATCCTGCGCGCCGACGTCCGAGTCGTTCTTCACGATCGGTTCGCCGCGGAAGAAATGCACCCACTCTGAAATCGCGTAATCGGCCTGCTCGCGGGTCCATTTCCCAATGATCTCGGACAGCGGAGTTCCGGTCGGACGGACGACGACAAACCGATCCATGAACGCATCGTCTATCGGGCCCTGAAGGCCGTGCGCCTTTCGCAGGCCGCCTGGCAGCTCACCGAGCTTCCAGCCGGCACCGTTGCGGACGACGCCCACTTTCAACGAACGATCGCTGCTCACCACCGGCAGCGTGAGCGCGGCATCGTCGATCTTCAATACCGGCCTGGAGCCGGCGGCGAAGGGTGCCAGACCGGGCGCGAAGTCGAAATGCATCGCGGTCACGTTGGCGGTCGTCGCCGTAATCGTGTTTCCGTCAATCTTCGCGTTGACCCGAGCCCGCTGCCATTCCTCACCCATCGCGTCCACGGTGATCCAGAACATCTGGTTGTATCGGAGCATCCAGGTCGTGAATCGAATCTCCGCAGGTGAGGGATTCCGTCCTTTGGACGCGAGTTCATCCAGGCGATCCTGGAGACGCTGCCTTGCACCAGGTTCGTAGGCATGGCCCGTGTTCGGACCGATGATGTGCTCGAGCTTGAGACCTTCGTCGAGCATTGCCGCGGCCATTGCATCCGCGGCCTGCTTTTGGGCATCGATCTCACCTGAGTAGGCAAGCACCGGCACGTTGAACGTGTTGATGGCGTAGTCAGTCGAGTCATACATGTGCCACAGCGTTCTCTGCACGTCGTTCTGGGGCTGACGTGCGAGGCCGCCACGCAGGAAGACTTCCGTCTCGGTGAATCCTGCTCCGGCCGCGCCAGCGACCCATCGATCGGCAAAATGAACGATGTAGGACCACGCGGAAGCGCCGCCCATGGAGAACCCTGCCATCACCACGCGGTTTGGATCGATCGCGTAGACGTTCTTGACCGAGTCAATCGCCTCGAAGCCGTCCGTCTCTCCTGCAAACCGGCTGGCGTTCGTGTAGCGGCCGTAGGGCTGCAGCATGAATCGATCGGAGCCGGCAGCAAAAGGTTTCGACGTGTAACCTGTCAGCGACTTCGCCATGAACTGCTGTTCGAGAACGGTGTCGTCGCGACCGTGCATGAAGATGTCCAGCCGATACTGCCGTTTCGCCGCGGGATCGTAGTTGTCCGGCATCGTCAACAGATAGGGCTGCGCCGAGCCGTCAATCCGCGAGTAGAAACCACGAACGCCGCTTTGCGTCATCCACGGCGTGTCACCCTTTGCCAGTTGATTCGCGCGTTCGATTCCCGTGGCGAGCGTCTGCTGCGCGTAGTTGACGGGCGTGCTTCCGCGGCCGGCATACAGCCGCTCGTCGTACTTCAGTGGCCGCCTTACGGCGTCGAGGTAGACCTCCACGTCTGCGATGCGGTCGAACATCGATCCCGATCGATATTGCTTTTTTAGCGACGCGACCTTCGCGGCGAGCGCATCCACGCTTGACTGCAGCGTCCTTGCCTCCTCAGCTGAGATGCCGGTGCCGAGCGGCGGGAACTGGGCGGGCGGCGCAGGTGCAGGATTCTGCGGTGCTGGCGCTTGCGCCAATCCAATGCAAAGACTTCCAACGAACGCGGCCGAATGCGAAAGGACACGGAGCCATTGACGTCCCGCGAATCGATTCATACGAGCCCTCGCGACCGTGAGCCTCACGAAACTGGGAACTGGGAACTGAGAACTGGAAACTGGAAGCTTACTTCGGAAAGATCACCGGCAGCACCACATCCGTCGTGTAGACGCACCGATCGTTGTGGCCACACTCCGGTACGATGATCGCCTGATGCTTTGCGCCTAACGTTTCGTTGACATACTTCACAAACGCCTCTCCCCTGGCACGCCGGGTCGGTCCCTGCGCCATAGCCGAGCACGACGAGTCGAATCCGCCGAGTGGCAGCGTGTCTACCTGACCGAGCAGATAGGTCGTCGGCCGCGAGGCGAGCTGCTTCATCAACTGCTCGTCGCCGATCTTCGTCGTGTAGCCCGACGTTCGACTCTCTAGACCCAACGGCCACCGATTGTAATTCTGGCAACCGCTGGCGTCGTACGCGCCATAGCTGAAGCTCGTGTGCACCGTCTCCAATTTCCAGCCGTCCTTTGCACCCACCGGCTCGGCGTCGTCGCTCGGTGCCGGGCGCGTCGCGGCCGGCCACGCGTAGCTTGATGGGTTGGCAACAACGTAAGTGACTGGCACTCCGAGGGTCTCGTGGATGCGATTCGACATCTCGTATCGCGTGACGAACTGCCCACCGGCCGAATGACCGGCAACGACGATGGTCTTGAGGTTGGGAAAGGTGCTCTTGTTCGCGAGCTTCCTGAGAATCTGGTCGGCAAGATCGAACGACGACAACTCGGGATGGCTGGTGGCCGCGCCGCCGGACCGCCAGCTGTCACCGCCGCAACTCCACACGACTTCATTCACGTCGGGCTGGTCGTTGCACGCGATGATGTGGGGAGCAATGACGACCGTGTCGTCGAGGGCGCCGGCAAGAAACGCGGCCGCCATCGCCGTCGCGAAGTAGTGATCGGCATTCCGATTGGTGCCATGGACCATGATCAGAGCGCGGGCGATGCGATCGTTGCGGCGATCGAGCGGGTAGGACGTGTAGACCATGGACCGCGCCGGGCCGGCACCGATCGTGACCCACTCGGTGCACGCGCTGCTCGATGTCGTGCAGGCGGTAGCGGCAGTTGAACGCTGGGCGGCGGCGAGCGGAGCGGCAAGTATGAAAGCAATCAGAACAGCGATTCGCATGGCCTACACGATACACGAGCCGTGGCTCACCGCCACTCCGGTGCGTAGTCGCGATCACGCTGCTTCTTCTCCACGCGCAGGCTATAGGAAAACAGCAGGAAGACCTGGATGAGACCGATGAACGCATAGATCGCAAATCGTGTGAACGCGCCCGGCTGAGGAAAACAGCCGATGTCGCCGCCGGCATCCAGGCAAGCCCGTACGAGCCGATCGATCTCGACATACTCGCGCATGATCAGTGCGAAGGCGGATCCGAAGATAACGGCGGTTCCGGCGATGTTGCCGAAAATCATGCCCCCTTTCCGCCAGAACGGAAAAGCCACCAGAAAGCCGGCAATGGGCGTTACCGTCAGCTCCAGGCCGATCCAGAACCATTGAAGACCGTTCATTTCGGGGGGCATTGTTCCTCTGAATGACCTGCGATGCGCTGATGTCGGAATAGTATCAAACCGGGATCCGCGGTTGCGGGATCGAGGATCCGAATCCGTCAGGCCGGGGTGGATTCGGAGGAGAGGAACGAGCTTACTTCTGCCAGCCGCAGTCTTTCGCAGACGACGAAGAGAGGTCGGTCAGGCCGCTGACCTCGAACACGGCTTCCACCGGCTCGGCGTTATGGGGCGTATATCCGAATCGAAGCGTGTGAGCGGCCATGACGCGATGTGCGAAGGCCACGCCGTCGGGCGCAAACAGCGCGTCGTGCTCGGCCGAGTCAGGCCAGTGCGTGGACTCCGGCGCGTCGTTGTCGAACCGGAAGGTGACGCCGTGATCCTCGGTATTCGGTTCGATCTTGAGGGCGGACCCGGTATACACGAACGCTTCCGTCTTTTTCGCCATGCACCGCACCACGAGGAGCGGGCGAACGTAATTCATCCAGATTGCGACGGTGTTCTCCGCGGGCAGTTCGAATGCGGCGGTGTGGCGTTGATTTGCCGTCCAGTAGCCGCGGCGCGCTGTGCTCCAAACCTGTGTCGCGGCTGGCGCGGGCCTCGAAGGTGCCGAGGGTGCAGACGCGCGCTTGGCTGGGGCGACGCTCGAAGCGGCGACGGCGGTGGACGGCCCTCCACGCGTCGACATCATGGCGAACATGATCAGGCCGCCGACGGCGATCGCTGCGGCCATGATCGTGAGTTCACGGCGGCTCAAGCCCGCCTTTCGGGCCGGCGCGGTGGCAACGGGCGACGAGACTTTTGGCGTTGCCGCTGGTGCGGGTACTTCGGCCGGTGACGGCGGCGCGGCCGCAACCGTAGGCGCGGTGCATGGCGTGTCAACCTGCGAAGGCGATGGCGATGATTGTGCGGAGGCGGCGGCGCTGTGGTGGTTCGCCCACCGTTCGCACCCGTCGCACACCGTCGCGGACTCCGCGATCTCCATCCCGCACGACGCACAGCGTTTCACGCGCGTTGCTCCTGACAAGACCCGCGCACACACACGGGGCGTCCAGGACCCCCGCAAGCCGTGTACCAGGCGCAACGAGGCGATAAAACGGGCCCCTGGCATCACTTGCTCCCGGCGAAACTGGCATTCGACTGACAAGTCTGTGATGGAGTTGGAGGCACATGCCGGGATCCGTGGTCCGGGATCCGTGGTTCGGGATCCGGGCTGCGGGATCCGGGCTGCGGGATCGGGGAGCCGGCCCGATGCGGAATCCGTGGTCCGCTCGGGAGACCACCTCCGAATCGTCGCGATGAGCGCTTATGTCATCGTGCCGACGCCGTGCGGACCAACGCGTGGCGCTGAACTTTGCTCAGTGAGGTGACGCCTGCGGACAGTTCGTGGATGGCCGTTTCGAGCGCCTTGCGATCCTTGCGCGTGATTCCCGCACGCGGGAATTCATAGAGAAACAGGTGGCCCACCCCATCAGGTCCGGAAAACACTGGATCGACCCAGACCACGTCCTGTCCGACTCCCACGCACGCCCATTCGTTATGCGCCTGCACCGGATCTCGCGGGGACGGCGATGCCTTCTGCAGCGCCGCGTCCATCTGGAGCACGATCTGATCGAAGAAGAACAGGCGCACGGCCTCGTCCAGGGCCGCGAGATCGGAGACCTCGTTGAGCCGCTTGAACAGTCCGGCGCGCGCGTGCCCGCCAATCATCGCGCGCGGCACCAGCACGAGCCGGTGAAGGGCAATGTTGGCGCGAGGCAGGCCGTCGGAATACGCGACGTGAGCGGCTGATTCCATGTAGCGCGGCGCTTCGCTGGCGATAGCGGTCGTGACCGCGCGACTGCAAGACGCGTCGTGCAGCGCGCGCCACATACGGCGCCGGGCGGAGCGTTGTCTGCCAAACAGGCTGAAGCGAAGTCCAGCAGCGACGCGCGCAATCGCCTCGACCCCTTCCTGACTGGACGCCCACCGCCTGAATGGCTCGCGTGTGATGCGGCCGCGGTATTCGAGCTTGCCGCGCGAAACCCTGAACCAGCTCATCGTGCAACGGGCACCTGCGAAGACTGTGCCTGCCGGAAAACCGAGGCTCGCCGCATGGACACGTGGCGGAAGAACCCACAAAACCTGTCGGCGGTCAGCGAATTCTGTGTGCGCCTCCGCCTTCACCATTCGCTCGCCTCGTCGCGGCCGATACCTCGAGCTCGCTTACAATGCGCGTGATGCCGGCTTCCCTCTTCGGCCTCCTCGCTCTTGGCTGGATTGCGTGGATGATTCCGTTTTTTCTGGCTCGCCGCGGCGGCAAGGCCCAAACGCTCGACCGCCGGGCGCGCTGGGGCATTTTCATCCAGGGGATCGGCTTTGCCATTGTGTGGATGAACAACTATTGGGCCCGCTCGCCTTCCCTGTGGCGGATCGTCGCAGCCGCCTGCATGCTGACGCTGGGGGCGGTTCTCTCATGGACGAGCGCGCGAACGCTCGGCCGGCAGTGGCGATTCGATGCCGGTCTGAATGCCGACCACGAGCTGGTGCAGTCCGGCGCCTACCGGTACGTGCGCCATCCCATCTACGCGTCGATGTTGTGCATGCTGCTGGGAACCGGATTTCTGATCGCCCCGATGTGGGCGCTGCTCATCGCGTTGATCTTCTTCCTGATCGGCCTCGAGATCCGCGTCCGGATCGAAGACGCGCTGCTGGCGTCACGCTTTGGCGAGACGTTCCGCGATTATCAGCGCAGGGTGCCGGCTTATCTGCCGTTCGTGCGTTGAGAGTAGGGCGACTCCGTTACCGCGAGCCGCGGCGGCGGTCAGCTACCAGCCGTAGAGCATTCTCGGATTTTCCGCCAGAATCGCCTTCCGTTCAGCCGCGGTCGTTGCCCACGTGGCGAACTGGTTGAACACGCGACCGTCGTCGATCTGACGCAAGGGGGAAATCTCGGTGGGCGACTTGCCGCTGGCGGTGTCGGGGTGAGGCCAATCGGTGCCCCACAGGATTCGATTGACGTTCGCGGCGATGAGCGCCTTGGCGAGCGGCGCCATGTCGGCGAAATCCGGGGTGCTGGTCGATCCGCGGTACGGCGCCGACACCTTCACATAGGCACGCCCGCTTCGCACGAGATCCAGCAGCACGTCGAAGCCAGCCTGCGATGTTCCGCCGGCTGCCTGTGCGCCGCCGAAATGATCGAAGACGACCGGCACCGGCGACGCCGCGATCTCCTTCTGCAGCGCGGCGATCACCGACAACTGCGTGAACATCTGGATGTGCCATTTCCGGTCCCGAATGCGTGCAACGGCCGCCGTGAATCTTCGACGGCCCAGCTCTGGATCGGTCTGCCCGGTGGTCGCCAGATTGATTCGAATGCCGCGAATGCCGCCGCTGTACATGTCGTTGAGCGCGGCGTCGGATATCGAATCGTCGATGACGGCTATGCCACGGGCGTTCGGCCCGAGTTGACGAATCGCATCGAGCGTGCACGAGTTGTCGGTGCCATACACGCTGGGCTGAACGATCACGACCCGCTCGGTCCGGAGCGCGCGATGGAGGCTGCGCATCTCGGCGACCGAGGCGGACTCCGGCGTGTAGGTTCTCCCGGTCGCAAATGGAAATCGCCGCGGATCGCCGAAGATGTGAGTGTGGCAGTCGCAGGCGTCTGCCGGCACGCTGAAGTTCACCGGGGTAGCCGGCTGCGCGGCAGTGGCGGCGCCCATCCGCGAACCTCGAATCGCCGCCGCAGCCGCAAGCGGGGTCATCGCAAGCATCTCGCGCCTCGACAGCATGGTCGTTTCCTTCAACTGATGCAGTGAGCAATTACGCTCGCGTATCCGCCTGTTCGTACCAATCCTCGTGCAGCGACCATTCCCCGCACGAGAGGCACGACGTCCACCGCCACTGATGGTCGCAGCCCGGGCACCGGCCACGCGTCGAGAACGTATTCCACACGGTCCCGCATCCGGGAAAGGATGGCTCGGGAGTTTCCTGCGGATGACAACACCAGCGGCTCGACGCATCCGGCCGCCACTCGCATACCGGACAGCGCACGCCGTGGAAGGCGTCCGCTTCAATGATTCGGGTGCCGATCAGCGGAAGATTGCCGACGCGATTCAGGTCGAGCAAAGAGTGAATAACGGGTGCGAGCGCCTCCATATCCCTTTCTACTTCCTGCGCGACACGTCGTGACGTCTACTTGGTCTCGTCCCAAATGACCTGGGCATCCGCCTTGATTCGGTTGGCGCGCGCGGTGCGTTGAGCCTCGGTCGTCGGCTCGGCGTAACCTGCGTATTTGGCCGGTGTCTTCCACGTGCTCACAACGTCGTCGACGGTCTTCCCTGCCTTCTTCGCGTCCTGGACGAACTTGACGAAGTCGGCGAGGAATTCGGAATACAGCTTCAAGTCGGCGGGGGTCGTCGTCGTCTCGTTATGGCCGTTGATGAGCGTGTCCACATCCTTGACGGCGGCCGCTTTGGCGAGCGTCGCGGAATAGCTGATGCCGCTCCCGCCGTTGTTCTTGTCCATGATCGGAAAATCACGGGTCGGCATGGTGTCGCCTACGTGCATCACGCGGTAATCACGAAAAATGACGAATGCATCGCCGTCCGTGTGCGCTGGCCCGAAGTAGCGCAGATCGATCTGCTCCTTGCCGCTGCCGATCGTCCACGTGTCCTTGAACGTCCGTTTGGGCAGTCCCCGGCCGCCATTCTTCGTGAAGATGTTCTCCGGCGGGGTCGTTTGCAGGCCATACACCGCGTTCGCCTGTTCCATATGCTTTTTGGTGTTCTCTTGCACGATGACGTCGACGGTCGGCGCGAATTCGACGTTGCCACTGACGTGGTCGCCATGCGTGTGCGTGTTGATGATGGTCGTCAGCGGCTTATCGGTCAGCGTCTTGATCTTGTCGATGATCGGCTGTCCCCATCCCGGATTCTTGGTATCGACCACGACAACCCCCTTCGAGGTGATGAAGACGGCGGTGTTCCCGCCGCCACCCTTCAGGACGTAGAGGTTGTCCTTGATCTTGTCGACCGTGATTGCGTCAACCGAGGGTTGCGGCGGTTGCTGCTGGTACGCGGCAACCGTAATCGACACCGCACCCACGCCAATCAACGCTCCAAGCACTACACACCTTTTCATGCGTTCCTCACAGGCAAATCGGTGGCCAGCGGACATCATCCCATAGAATCCGATCGTCGAATCACCTAGAGCCGCTCCGCAATCGCAACGATCCAGAAGGCGGCTGGCACGAGCAGGACCTGTGCGAGCACCGTTCCCACCAGGCGGCTTCCCGTCAGCCGTCGCTCCCGGCACGGCCTCGCCTATGCGGACGCGGCGGTCGCTGCCGCGGCGGCGCGCCGGCGCGTCTCCTCGATGGCTCCAGCCTGGGAGGAACCCGCGATGCTGACGATTCCCCAACCGAAGCCTGGCAGTTCGTTGCACCACCGAATCTCGCCGGAGGCCGCGTCGAGACGGTACAACCGTCCTTTGGATCCGGCGAACACATCAGCGCCTTCGACGGAAACGCTGACGAAGTCCGAACCCTTCAAAGCAGTGGCCCAGAGCGTCTCGCCGGTATCGCGATCGATTGCCAGCACCGTGCCTTTGATCCCCACCACGACTATGTTCGAGCCGGATGCCATCGAATCCTCCGTCGTCTCGCGCGTGATCACGCGACCGAATCTGTTTCAGGTTCCTCTCGGTTCTTCACGAGAACAGTCGCGCCCCAAACAAGCGCGCCCACCATCATCAAGAGACCCAGGCGATGCGCAGCAAGACCGATGGTCCGATCGAAGCGCATCCACCCGAGCGTCGTGAGCAGGTACTCCCAATCGTGTCCCTCGACTTCGGCGCCGGTTCGTCCGCCGAGCAGGACGAGCTGCAGTGCACGAGCGTCGGCGATGTACGGCGCAACGTCGAGCAGATTTTCTCCCGCCCACCAGATGGAGACAACCGCGCCGAACGGGTTCCGTTGTTTGACGAAGGCTATCGCGAGCGCCAGCGGCAGAGCAAACTGGAACAGGCTTCCGCCGAGAACGGTCAGGAATCGACCGAATGGCATGAAGAGCACGTGGCCGGCCTCGTGGAAGACCAGGTTGGGAAGATGAAGCACGGAACCGGCCGAGGCCACGCCCATTGGCGCACGCGCGAACTGCCAGGTCCACACGATCAAGCCGACCAGAAGACCCGCGCGCGCCAGACGTGACACATCGAGCGGAACGTGAACCGCGGCAGATTGAGTGTGCACCGCTGGCGGCGGCACGACGTCTGCTTCCGGCTTGGGCGCACGCGACACGTACTTCGCGAAGACGATGCCGCAGCGCGGGCACTCGGCCGCGTCAGTCGTGACAGGCGCAGCGCATTTCGGACACTGGGTCACCTGCTGCTTCGACACCGTCCACGTGCCGGCGACGACCTCGGTGAGTTTGCGTGGCGGAAAGGCGAGGCGCGAACGCGAATCGCGAGCCGAGTCGCGAGCCGCAAATCGCTTCACCTCTGCCATGGGTGCTTCACGGTCGGCACGTTCGCGTATCGCTTCATGTCGAACGCGAGCGTGGCCCCCGACCCAGCCGCGAGCTGGACCGTCAGGAGCGGTGCGTCTATGCGGGTGGTCTTACCGCCAGCCGTAACCGACACGAGCTGATGCTCGCCGTATCCGCCGCCCTGCACGATGACGGTGCGGCGCAGCGTCGGGTTGAGATTGACGAGCGCTACGACGGTGCGAGCATCGGAGAGTTCCGATACCAGGGCTCCGACATCTTCGGGCAGGCCGGCGCGCTTGCGATCCGGATCGAAGTAGCGGAGCCGCGCGTTGAGGAGACCGCCTTCGCGTCCCGGCAGCAACGCACCCCACATCAGCTGCACCAGTGACTCTGTTGCGGCGGGGTTATAGTCGAGCATGTTGTCTGCCAGTCGCTTCGCTGGAGGCGTCGTATCGCGGCGCATGGCGCTCAGGCGCTGAGGGATCAACTTCAGATCCCGTTCGAGGGCCTGTTCGGGATAGCCGGTGTTCCGCCCCTCGAGGTATTCCACCCAGTCGCTGCGCCCCACGCGCTGACGATCGTCTGATCGTTGCGACCAGTACCAGACCTCGAGCGCTCCGACATTCCACGGCGCATCGCGCCAGCCATACCATCCGTCTGCGCCGTACATCGACGGATACTGCTGGCGGCCGTCCGCGTCGCGCGCGTGTGAGTTGACGGCGGCGATCATCGTGCGCCAGGCATCGACGTATTTCTGATCGCCGGTGACGAGGAGCGCATTGTTGAACCCGACGAGCGCCCGTGGAATCCGGTTGCGATCCTCGCGGCGGCCGGTCACCGGATTCACCGGGCTGAAGCCCCATCCATACGCGTTCTTCCACCACTGTCCGTCAGGACCGCCGATCCGTCCGTCGAGATCGACGAAGCTCGGGATGACCCCGCCGTTCTTCTTCATTCGATCGAGCCAGGCGTCCATGTAGTCGACGATCCATTGCTTGTACTTCGTCTCGCTCGCGATCAGATACGCATCCAGGGGCAACGTCGTCGCCACCAGGTTCAGAAAATGATCGCCGACGACGTCGCCGTATTCCTGGTAGTGGGCGAGAAACTGTTCGAACGTGGACTCGCCATGGAGCGCATCGAATCCGTTGACGTCAAACGGATCGCCGACCCAATCAATCGGCGTGGCCTTTCGAAGCATCGGCCCGCGGCTGCCATTCTCCATGCTGCGGATGATCTTGTGCGCGCGATCGTAGTTCGCCGCTTCGGGATCCTCACCCATATAGAACCCGGCGAAGCGGCGGGCCCGCGCTTGATATGTCGGATCGGACGGAATCGACAATCCCATCCGGTTGAACAGCTGAAGCCCTTCGCCGTGGTGCATCCAATCCGATTGGACGATGAATTCCTTGTAGTACATGCCCTGGCGGGCAATCGGAACTTCCGTCGTGCGAGCCGCGCTGTATTGCTTGATCAGGCCGTCATGTCCCTTCAGGAACATTCGCATGATGTCGTCGCTGGCTCCGAGCGCATGCAGCTCGGGCCAGCGGTTGAAGTTCTCGAACGCATCGTCCGGTCCGTCGTTTGCACCCCAACGAACGAGGCACTGCAGGTACCCACGATCGTCGAAATACTTCTGATAGAACTCACGGCAGGCAGGAACGTTCTCGTCGAGGAGCTGGCGCTCGAGGCGCGCCCATCGCGGCGCTTCCATTCGTGAGTCAACGATGATCGAGACGTCCCGCACCGCCGGCGCGGACAATCCGACAAGCGGAGCCAACCCGCATGCACACAGCATCACGACTATGCGAGCCCGCGTCATGAGCACACCGCTCCGATTTGAAAGGTCAGAACCGCAGGGAAACCTGAACGCCCTTTCCTGATTGCACCAGCCAGGGCGACACGTTTAGTGGTGACCGCTGGCCGGTCGATCTGTACACGATGCGGTGCTCAAAGAACAGTGCATCCATCAACGAGCCAATGGCAGCCGTCGCGACGGCCGGTACGAGAATGATTCCCGCGGCGATGCCAGGGTCCTGGATTGGGTCGGATCCACCCTGCCGACCGGCGATGAAGATGATGCCTGGCGCCGCGCCGGCTGCGAAACCGATGAGCGTCCCGTTCAGAAGCGAGTCGTGCCGCTCGAAGCGAATCTGTCGGATATCGCGCTGGTCGAAGCGGACGGGCGGCACGCCGCTGTCCAGTACCGACCCGCCAGGCTGCAGTTGAAGCTCGAACGCCGCCAAACCGGCCAACCTGCCGGAGGTCTTGTGACCGTTCATGTCGGTGATTACGATTTGGTCGCCCGGTTGCAGAAATGTTGCGAGGCGTTCAAACGCGGCGGGTGATTCCTGCGCGGCGGCGGATCTTACGAGCAGGACAAGCGTCAGGAAGACGAACACGCCAATACGGGCAAAAGTGGTTCGCACGTCAGTCCCTCCTCAGGTCGCGGGTTCTCTGTAGAAGGCGAAAAACGGCAGGTTTCTGGCGCAGTGTGGAAAACAGGACCGGCCGCTGCGCGCATCAGGCGCTTGGCCTGACGCCGGCGTCCTCGCTCCTGCGCTTGAGTCCCGCAGCCTCGAGTGCAATGTAACGATCGTTCAGGCTGCCGGTGAACCAGGCAAGAAGAGGTCCGAGCGCACCGCTGTATTCGACTGCAAGGGTCACTCGGCTGCCCGAGGATGTCCGCTCGATGATGTGACGGCCGGTGACGAGTAGACCAGGTCCGGTGCTGATCCAGGTGAACCCTCTCTGTGGATCGAGTTGGGTCACTCGCCATTTCGCGGGTGGCAATTTCGGCTGACGGACTGTCGCACTGCTTCCGACCGTCAGCGGACCAGCGTCCATCTTCTGAATGCTGGTGATCGAGGGCGTCCACTCGTGCCAGCGCTCGACGTCGCCCATGATGGACCACACACGTTCGGGCGACGCGTTGATGTCGATGGAAGTCGTGAAGGTCTTCACTTCAGTCCCCGCAGGTTACGTGTGGCGTGTTCGTCGTCACTTGAAGATCCAGTGGGCGACGTTCGATTCGAGGTTCCAGTAGATGAGTGCAACGGCGGTCAGATCGAACGAAGCGTGCATCACCATGAGCGTCCACAGACGTCCGGTGATGGCGAAGATCGTTCCGAATACCAGACCGGTGATGGCCGCCTGCTCCATGCCCGGTACACCCTGCCCGGGATAATGAGCAATGCCGAACCAGGCGGACGAGAGAATCACAATCGCCGTCGTGGCGCCGACGCTGTGCCCCAGGAGTGCGCGCAACCGCGAAAAAAGAAAGCCGCGAAAAACAGTTTCCTCGCCGAAGCCCGCGCCAATCGTCACGGCAAACAGCATACCCGGGAGAGCCGTGGAGTTGCCGGCAAGATAGTGGAAAGCCCTGTTGATCGGGTCAGCACCAAGCAGCGGCATGACCACTGCCTTCATCAGGAGCTTGAAGATGATTCCGCATCCGATTCCGGCAACCGTGCTCCAGACCCAACTCGCGGGACGGCGGTACCCGATCTCGCTCCACGGTGTCCGCGACCAGTAGGCCCACAACAAGACCAGGAGAGCGCCAATCCACGGTGTGATCGCCAGGAGAATGAGAAGCGTTGCGAGGATCCCAACGGGCCCAAATCCGCGCAGCCGTTCAGCGAAGCGGTCGGCCGCCATCCGAGATGCTGGGCCCGAGTCTGTCTTGCTCAGGCTGTCGCCGGACGGCCGACAAACTTGCGGGCCAGCAGAGCGAGCAGCCCGATCAACGCGCCTGACACGATGCCGATCAGTGGCCCGACCATCGACATCATCAGTCTGGGAGAATCGGGGGCCGGCATCGACGACATCATCGCCGCTTCCTGAGGATGATTGGTGATGTACTGATGAAAGAACACCACGTGCGAGGCGGTGACCCACACACTGTTGGCGATGCCGACCAGAAGACCATGAACAAATTCATGCCCCGGACACCGCCTGGCGATCACGTAGGCGCTGATGACGAAGATTGCGATCCAGAACAATGGCTCGATAGTGGAAGGGATCACGAACACGGTCGCAATACCCATCGCCAACCCGAACAACGAGAGCTGGACGACAGTTTTCCAGTTCATACGTCCTCCTTCGAACCTGTGTCACCGCGGTACGAATTCGATGGTGGCGTCCCGCCGCCGCGGCGTGCGAAATCCCACGACGTACTTTCTCGACGCGGGAGTCGCGTACTTGCTGGCGTATGCGTCTTCGACCGCGTCGCGGAGGCGCTCGCTGCGAACACGGACCGCTCGTATGCGGACGTTCCGGTTGCCAATCGAAATCGTGCCCCGCGGATCCTCCAGGAACGCTCGATACCATCCGTCGGGTTTCACGGTCCAGGAACGCACGAACACGCGGCCTTCGACGACGACCGGCCACACACCGGTGAATCGATGAACGGTGCGCGCGCCGGCGCGAATGCCGAGGATCTTGATCTGATCGATGGCGCTGACGATGTGACGCGGTAGCCTGGCCGTAAGCGAGCCTCGTGTTTCTCCGAACGTCAGCTTCTGAAACCAGACGGCGACGACGACGAGGCGGCAATTCTGAAGAGGCGCCATGCCCAGAAGCACAACGCGGCGGCGATGAGGCCGATCCCCGGGCCTTCAACGATGAACCCCGGATCCGCCATGAGCCGCTGCCACTCCGCGATCGTGCGAAGCACGTGCGCCAACGCAAGCAGTGCAAAGAGAATCCCGGTAGTCATGAGATAGAGCTTCATCGACGGCTCCTATCCACTCCGAGGGGCTTCGCCCCTCGGACTTCCCCGCACGCTCTCTCGCTCGCCGCTTCGCCGGCTCGCTCCGTTCGCGTGCCTCGACCTGCGCGTGGACACCCGGTCAAGAGCTCGAGCCCCGTGACGGATAAAACGTGAAAGCCTAAGACGTCTCAAGACATATGCGACCGAATCTGATGGTTCAGATGGTGCATCTGTCGTCGAATGCTCTTGAGCGACGGATGGTCGTGTGCCTCGAGCGCCCGCTGCCGCTCCTCCTTGAGCGCCCGCATCTGTTCCTTCACGGCTTCCTTGTCCAGCCCCACCGCGACGTGATGCTCCAGCATCTCGACATGGAGAGCGTGGCAGAGCGCAGGAAGAAGCCGTTCCTTGTTCATCTGCGAATAGCCCTGCACGGCGTCATCCTTCAGATCTTTGGCCAGCTCACGCAGTTCGGCGACGGTCTTCAGCTTGAGGTCATGATAGGTGTGTGCCACGGGTTCCCCCTCTCTCCGGGAATCCTAGCGCAAGCCGAGATGGCGCTCAATCCATCGCCGCCTTCGCGGGCCCGCTCTTCTGCTTCGCCAGCTCGGCACGAAACTCCTGCTCCTTGTCGCTCACGAACTTCTTGTAGCCGTCGGGATCGACAAACGGATTGGCGCCCGCTTTTCCCATACGCGCGTACTTGCCCTCGAGACCGAAATAGCTGCCGTGAGCGCCCAGAAAGATGTCGCACGGCAGCGTTTTCAACACGCCGAACATTCGCTGATAATCGTCGGCGATCGATGGATACTGCGCGTTGTTCACGAGCCGGTAGCCGGGGTTGACGTTCGGGCTACCGACAATGACGACGTTATAGCTTTTCCCCTGATCGGTGAGCTTCATCGTCCAGGTCGTGCAACCCTTGGTATGCCCCGGCGTCAGGTGCGCAACCAGGACAGCGTCGCCCAGCCTGACCTCGTCGCCATCGTGAAGAGTTCGATCGACCTTCGTCGCCGGATAGAGATTGGCGGGTGTATTGCCGTACTGAAAGTCGGTCTTGCCCCCGGACTCGACGACGGGGACATCACCCTCCATCACCATGTACTTTGCGCCGGTCGCCTTCTTGATGGTATCGCTCGCGGCGTTGTGGTCCCAGTGCGCGTGGCTGATCAGAAGAATCTTGATATCGCTGAATTTGAAGCCCAGTTTCTCGACGCTGGCTCGAATCAACGGAACGTTCGCTTCCAGATCGCTGTTGATGAGGATATGGCCCTGGGATGTCGTGATGAGATAGTTCGCAAGCCCCTTGCTGCCGACGTAGTACAGATTTCCGGCGATGCGGAACGGGGGAAACGGTTCCGTCCAGCTGGCATCCTGGGCCGCTGCAGGAACGGCACCGACGCACAGCAACACCATCAACACGATCGTTTCAAGTCTCATGTCATCTCCTCACTAACACGCTCAGGATTGCGGATGAAACGCTTGTCTCTTTGCCAGCATGGCGACGATCGCCCTCATCCGGCGATGCCTGGTCTCGGGCTTCTTTGCCGTCTGCAGTCTCCAGCTGATCGCATACCGGTTGGCCTTGTTGAGCGTCTCGAAGAACGCCGCGGCTTTCTTGTTCTTTGAAAGCGCCGCCAAAAAATCCTCCGGCATGGCCGACCGACTTGGCGAATCGTAGGCATCGGCCCACCGACCGTCCTGACGCGCCTGTTCAACCTCTCGCAAGCCGGCCGGCTTCATTCTTCCCGCTGCGATCAAACGCATCGCGTGAGCGACGTTGATCTTCGACCAGATGCTTTTTTTCCGCCGTGGCGTGAACTTCTGAAGCCACGACTCGTCGTCGTGCGTCTTCGCCTGACCGTCGATCCATCCATAACATAAGGCCTCTTCGAGCGCGTCCGCGCGCGAGATGCCGACAGCCTCGGACCCTTTCTTGAAAAAGCGCAGCCACACGCCATCGGACGTGTCGTGGTGGTTGGCGAGCCAGTTCGCCCACTCCTGATGTGAAGCACACGTCACTATTGACGGCGCGGGCGATTTCACAGGCTTCCGTGACGATTTGCTCATACTCCCCCGATGTCGACAGCACGGCTCGCGCAAGCGTAGAATTCGATCGTGGATCCACTGAACAAGAGCCTCGAAGAGCTGGAAAAGACGCTCGGCAAGTCGCTCCGCGCGTTTCGCGAGGCCGTGGCCGCCCATGGACGACCATGGCTGAAGATCCCGCGCGTGTACTCGAACGCCTACGACGATAACGATCTCGACGACGCCCCGGATGCGCTCGTTGGCGCCCGGCTTCGGCCTCAACGGCCGCTCGGTGGGCTGGCCGTTGCGTTGCCAGAACCGGATGAAGATCTGGCGGCTGAGGCCGTCGGCGTCCGAAGCCGTCGCTGACGCCTGGCCCTCGCGCGTCAGCTACTTCGACAAATCGACGATCGTGATGTCTTTGTACCACGCTTCTGATGGTGGGCCGGCGTGGATTTGCGGACAAATGACTCCGCGGGTTTCAATCGACGCATCCGGCTCGACATAATCGACCGTCTGAACGCCATTGATCCAGAGTCGGACGTGGTTCCCTTCGGCCCGAATCACGTAATCGTTCCATTCGGTGGGTTTGACGACCTGTTTCATCTTCTCCTGATCCGGACCGGCGAGTGTCTTCTTCCGTCGCGACTCGTCGTATAACCCGCCCCACCAGCCTGCCCCCATGTCCGCCTGGTAGCCTGAGACCTCGTGGTCATTCGGGATGCGTTTGGTGCGGAACTGGACGCCCGCATTGGCGGCATCGCCGCCGAGCAGCTTGAATTTCAATCGAAGCTCGAAGTCGCCGTAGACTCGCGTCGTGCACAGGAACTCGTTGCGCGCGATCTTGTCCTTCATCGACCCACCAACGATTGCGCCGTCCTCGACGCGGAAGATCGAGAGATTCCCTTCCCAGCCGGTCAGTGTCTTGCCGTCGAAGATTCGGACCGGCTTCGGATCCTTTGGCGACTGGCTCGGCGCCGTGACGAGAGGCAGTAATGCCAGCAGCCCGACACACGAACAGTTCCTCAGCAGCATGACGTGATCCTCCATCTGCGCGCGCCGCCGGAGACGGGAACGCATGGCACTCACTTACAACATCAACATGAATCCCGTCACGCGCTCGATTCGCCCGCGTGCGTCGAACACAAACACGTTCGTCCCGCGGGCGCGGTCCTGACCATCCGTCGACCGCGCGACGTACTCCGCGAGCACCATTCCCTGACAGTGCCGCACGTCGCCGTTGCGTTTCATGCGGATCCCGGGCATGAAGCGCTGGGCGCCGGCGATGTGGGCGACGAGATCGTCGATGCCGTCAGTATTGCTGAAACGATCGTGAAAGCTCAGCGAGGGTACCGCGATGCGCGACAGCGTGCTCGTGCGCGACGCGGCATCCGGATCGGCCCACGCGTCGAACCAGGCATCCACCATGCCCGTAGCGCCGGCGTTCACCGCGTCGGTCGCGATGTTGGCGAAGAGCGACAGCTGATAGCGCCACCCCTGGACGTGCGCGTCTCGGACCTTCTCGTCGGCAACCTCGTGGGTCAAGCGGAGGCGCGTCGCAAACCCGACAGGTTCGAGCTCGATCGTGACGCGCGATCCGCCCGGTGGGATCATCCCGCCATCTGCGTAGCCGTATGTGAAGACGATTCGCTCAGGAGCGACGACTTCGACGACTTCACCGGTCGCTTCCCTGCCACCGGGATAGACGATTTTCATGCGTCCGCCAGGCCGGGCGTCGATTTCCGAGCCGGCACCCCACCACGATGCCCAGCGCGGCGTCTCGGTGAGAAACGAAAACACGATCGCAGGGGTGGCCTGGATCACCAGACTGCGGTCGAGGCGATGTGAAAGCGCCGTCATGCGTTCCTCTTGTGCGTCAAGATACATCTCAATCATCCTGTTCCCGCGGTGAAATCACTTCCGCGTTACTTCTTCCTCTGTTTCCGGGATCGAACCGCGCGCCCGGCCGGGCGCGGACCGCGCCGGGTCTGCTCCAGCTCCGCGGCGAGCTTCAACCTCCACAGCGCGTCGTCCCACATCGACTCCAGCATTCGGCCGACGGGCCCGAACGCCTCGCGCCGCGCGCGATAGAAGCGCTGCTGCCGCTCGGCACGCGTTTCGATTAACCCTGCCTCCAGCAGGGCGCGGAGCTGTAAAGAGACCGCGCCAAACGTCACGTCCGGCATTGCCCGCGAAATCTCGCCGGCACTCACCTCCCGGTCCCAGACGAGCCGAAGAATCTCGCGCCGCCGCGGCGAGGCGATGGCGTTGAGGATTGTCGTCTCCATGCTCATTTATTTTAGTTAAAACTAAAATAAGTGTCAAGTCGCCGCCGACCGTCCAAGCGTCCCACGCTCACTCACATCGCGCTTGGCGAGCCGGCGGGCGCTTTCGGTCGTACACACGCAGCGCCACGTGCACATCCGGCAGCAGAAACTCGCGGCGGAGCGTCCACTCATCGCGGTCAATCCGGGCCTCGACCGCTTGACGCTGTGACAGGTAAGAGCTGGTGAGATCGAGCGCCGACGCGCCACCCGCGAGTGGCACCATCAACAACACCCGGGACGCCAGAGAGAGATCCACTCCTCTCGCACCACCGATTTCAAAAGGAAAACACGGCGCACCTGACGGCGGCCCAAGCTCCCACCGCAGGAGCGCTGGGGACAGCTCGTTGCCCTGTCCCACGATCGCGAGCCGATCGTCGGCGGTGAGATCAGTGCGAATCGAGTCAAGTGCCGCGCGAAGGACTTCATTGTCGGTATAGTTCTCGAACGCCACGACCCGGAATCGGTCCTCGCTCACCGCGTTTCTCGCTGTAATCAGACCTGCGACCAGCACGATCGGCGCGAACGACCACGCCGCCACGCGCCAACCGCGTGAACGGCCGAACCATTGTCCAACCTCGCTGGCAGCTGCCAGACACAGGAGCACGACCGTCAGCAGGAGAAACCGTGGGAATCGGGTCTGGTGGACGGCAATCGCCGCGAGCTGAATGGGAATCGCAAGAATAATCCAGCGGAACACCGGTGGCTGCCGTCGATACCGCACGGCCGCTACGAGAAACAAGCCAGCTACACACGCCAACACCCATCCGCTGTAGAAGTAGGTCGTTCGCATCGCATCGACGTAGACGGCGACGCCACTTCCGACCGTGGATTCACCTAGCGGTCGATTGATGACGAGGTTTGCAAAGTCGCGAATGTGATTCGGGTAGGGCGAGGCCAACCAGATTGTTGCGGGCAGCACAAACCAGATGAGAAGCGGACGCACGAGCGGATCAGCCGACGTCATGCGATCCCACGCAACCCGGCGACGTCGGTGGAGATACCACAGTCGCGCAAGCAACAGGTACAGAACCACGTGCCCGCTGTTGCCGATCGTGTGCACTGAAATCCGCCGGCCGAAGAGGCGCACGTCGAACCCTCCGGTCCGCATGATGATCAGCACGGCGACCAGATAGAGCAAGATCACGATGACGATCGGTGACGCGAATGCACGGCGCCCCCATTCCCAGACGCTTGCAACTCTCTCGACCATCCCCTGACCAGCCGTCCGTTCCAGCCACTCGTGGAGCACGAACGGAAGCGCCAGCAGCAGGAAGTAGTTGTACTTGGTAAAGAACAGCGTCGTCAGTGACAGGGCGAAGAGACGCGCCGCCGCCTGGGTTCGATTCTCGCGATACCGGGCGTACGCCAGAAGCACGAGAAGTTGGATCAACGCGCCCAGCGTCTCGGTCATCGTCACGGACGCGTAGGCAAGCAGGTATGGCGATGACACGAGCAGTGCAAGAAAGAGACTCGCCGGTAGCCAGGCGGCACTTTTCCACTGACGCCACATCAGGGCGCTGCCAGTCAGGCCGATGAGGACGAATGCCGCCAGGGCGCTTATCAGGCCGGGGGTCATGCCGGTGCCGAGAATCAGGTAAAACGGCACTTGCCAGATTGAGAGCATGGGCGGCCAATAGCCCTGAAGCCAGAGATCCCACAGGAGTCGGTGGATCTGGCCGGTGACGAGCAAGTGGTAGTCGATCCAACCCGACTCGAGGTGCGTTGCGAGATCCCAGCGGGGCAACAACCGGCGGGCGGAAACGAGCACGATGGTGTGCCGGTCGACCAACCAGGCGACATAGCCCACGGCGACGGCGGCAATCGTCATGAAGCAGACGAAAGCCAGGCGCCTCGGCCGCGTGGGGATGGTTTCTTCCCCGTTAGCGGCCGTCATGCTGACGCTTGTCGAGGGTCTTCACGCGGCCCATCCGGTGGTGCCGTAGAGCCGGAGGTTGGAACGGAGAGTCATTTGGCCATCCGAGGCGTTATCAGCGGCGTCGATCCGCTTCGCGCCAGCCTCGTATTCTGAGTCGGAGATCACCATCAGCTGTGAAGTGCTCGTGCGATTCATGAAACCACCCGCACGCGCCGCACTGACGGTCATCTCCCACGGCCGATGCTGAATGATTCGAGTCTCGCACCCATCAAATCCGGAACTCGCCATGAGCTCGCGGATGCGACTCGTTGACCAATAACGCTTCTGATCGGCGACCAAGGCTTCCGGGAAATGCTCGTAAATCCACCACTCGTCCTGACCGTTATGTGGATCGAGGCCAATCGTCATCAGGCCGCCACCTGCGGTCAGCACTCGCCGTGCTTCACGGAAAAACGCGCCCGGATTCTCGAAATGGTGAAGCGCATTCACGCAGAAAAGGCGACGGCAACTCGTGCTCACGAAAGGCAACGCTTCGGCGCGCCCCCGAATGAGGCGTCGCGAACCTGGGGCGGCGCGCGCCACCTTCAACATTCCGGCCGCTGGATCCAGGCCGACGACGGTGACGTTTGCTTGACCGAGCCAGTGAAGCCAGTGCCCGGCGCCACAGCCGACCTCTAGAATGACGTGCTCATCGATGCCCGGTCCGGCGACAAACGCCGCGAGCGCTTGCTCGACTCCTGAATAATCGTTCCGCACATACCGACTCTCGTAGACGTCGGCAACGCGGTCGTAGTCCACTCGCTGACTCATTCGGACTCAGATGCGATCGAGCAGAGGCCGCACCTTGTGATTCTTCAGCAACGAACGCGCCTCTTCGAGCGTGCACCACCGTCGTTCGCGGAATCCCATTTCGGCCCACGTCGGATGTTCTTCGAGGACCTGCATCATAAAAACCGCTACGGTGAGGAAGATGTTTCCCTTCTTGTAATCGTACGTCCCAATGCTCTTCCCGACGATTTCGCCAGTCAGGCCTGCCTCCTCGTACGCCTCGGTCAGCGCCGCTTGTTCACGGCTATTGCCTGGATCGATAAACCCCTTGGGAATACCCCACTTCTCCGAGTCCTTCCTGCGAATGACGCAGACCTCGGTGCCCGAGCCCCGCGTGCGCAATGGAATCGCCGCCACTTGTCGTGGTTTGGTCTCTGGTTCAGCCATCTATTTATTCCGAGGGGCTCCGCAGCTCGGACTCCCCGACACGCTCTCTCGCCTTGGCGGACCATGCGCTCGAACTCATGACAATGAAAAGACGATCGATCCAATTCGGATCGTTGATGACGACATGATGCGTCGTTTCGTCAAGCTGCCGGCGAAGGCGGCCAGTATCCTACGTGCACGGCACGGGCCTCGTCGAGCAGCAACGGTCCGACGACCCGCACTGGTTCGCTCGTCCGCGTCAGCAGCTCCCGGCAGGGAACGAGGAAATCCCCTCCGGCGAGCACAGCGAGCTCATCCGACGAGAGCGCAAAGACGATAGAGCGAATGCCCGCCCAATATATCTTTCCCACGCACATCGCACAGGGTTCGCAGCTCGTGTAGAGAACACTGCGGCGAATCTCATCTGACGACATCTGACGAATCGCTGCGGCCACGAGATTGGTTTCCGCGTGAGCCGTCGGATCGCGATCGGTTCCAACAGTGTTCTGGGCCGTCAACACGACGGTCCCGTCGAGGACGAGCAACGCACCAAAAGGATGATTCCCTGCGGCCCGAGCCTGACGAGCAAGTTCGATCGCCTCCCGGGCAAAACGTTCATCAATATCTCGAGTGTGCATGTTGCTACATCGTCCCGGAGCGGATCCCGGATTCCGCACGACGGATCCCGGATGACGTCACCACATGTATGGTACGAGCCGGTAGGGAACACGCTGCTGATACTCGCGGTAACCAGGAAGTTCCCGGACCAGCACCGACTCCTCGTCTACCAGGCGCCAGAGAAGAAACGGAACCATGAAAACCACCGCGAGCAGGCCCCAGTACGATCCGAGCGCGAGCGGCGTCCCCATCAAGTACACCAGCGCACTGGCATACATGGGATGCCGGACGACTGCATACGGTCCAGTAGAGATCACCCGTTGCCCCTCTGCGACCTGTATCGTTGCCGATGTGTAGGTGTTCTCCCGATACACGCGTCCGATAAAACCAAATCCGACGACGAACATGACGTAGCCGAGGACAATCGCGCCAAGGGGAACCGATGACCACGTGAATCGAAAGTCGAGCGCGGGCACGACCAGCAGGCCGATGAATCCGACCGAAGCGCCCAGCATGATCACTCGTTGCAGCGGCCGTGGTTCCGCGGTCGGGCCGCCTTTCAAGCGGCGTTCAAGTAGCGCGGGGTCACGACGGATCAGATCAAGAGTGAGCACAGCGGACAGGCCAAAGAACAGAGTCAGGTAGATCCACGCCTGCCGGTACCGAATGGTGCCAGCTGCAAGAAATATGGCCAGGCTCATCACCACGGCAACGAACCCAAGCCCCAGCCACGCTCGCGCCTTGAGAGACGCCATGTGCTCAGCAACGAATGGATTCCGGATCCCGCACCACGGATCACGACGCTGTTTTCTTCAAGAGATACCTGTCGAACCACTTCACCATCTCGCCCTTGTAGTCGGGCGGATTCTTCGCGCCCGGAAAATCAGGACCATGATCGCCCCCTTCGATGCGGATCAGTTTCACGGGGACGTTCACTTTCCTGAGGGCTGCCTCCATCAATTCCGATTGATGAAACGGCACGGTGCGATCCGCATCGCCGTGCATCAGCAGGACCGGCGGGTCATCCGCCGAAACGTACGTGATCGGCGACGCGGCCACTGCAGTCTTGTACTCGACGCTGCCCTTCACCGTGGTTTCGTCGATGCGGGCACCAAGAAGCAAGCTGACCAGAGGCACGCCGAGGCTCGGGCTCATCTGCGTCAGATCGATGGGTGCGGCCCGCGCCACCGCACATTGAATCTTCGCGCTCTCACGGTTCGTCGCATCCGGATCCGACGGATCTCCAGTGCCGTCCATCGTCGCCAGCAGGCTGATGAGGTGCGCGCCAGATGATCCCCCGGCACCGCCAATGCGCGCGGCATCGATGCCAAACGTCGAGGCATTGTGCCGGATGAACCGCACCGCTCGTTGCACATCTTCGAGTGGCGCCGGATAGCGGAAGGTGGGGGTCGCGCGATGGGTCAGGGCAAACACCGTGTAGCCTGCCTGCAGCAGAGAAGGAACGTACATCGCGACCTGAGGCGATTCCTTGAGCGGCGGCGCCGCGTATCCGAGTGGCGCGTTCCACCCGCTGCCGGGGATGAAAAGGACACCAAAACCATTCGCCTTTGCCGGGTAGTGGACGTCGAGCAGCAGGGCCGAACCGGAGTACATCCCATACACGACGTTCTTCTCGATGCGCGGCTGAGCGAATCCGCTGCTTGCGGTTGCGGCGAGAAGTCCGGCAATGACAAGCGGGCGTCGGAGGTTGGGATACATGGAGTGTGCCTCTTCAAATGACGGTCAGCGAAGATTAACTCGTGGATCGCATGGATCGGGTCGCGCGCGAGCGAACACCGGCGTGTGCCAGCGGTTTCGGTGGCGCCTTCACGGGGCGCTGCCGCGGCCGCTGCTTCGCGGCGATCGATCGAACGATCAGCTTGCCTCGCCCCCGGACCGGCAGAGGCCGATTTGCCCGGGCGATTGCTGCCGCGATGAGCGCCTCCACGTCGGGGTCCGAAAGCTGACCGGCCGACTCGAGCCGAATGAACCTCGTCTGGCGACCAGAGCCAAGAAGAAGTCCCTTCGGGTCGGGCAGGCTCGCACCGTAAATGAAACAGAGTCCGACGCCGTGGGCCCTCGCGGCGATTGACACGATCGCATCGCTTGGCCGCTCCGTGGGCGAATAGCCGATGACAAAAAAGTTGTAGTTGTCGTACACCAGTTCATTCGCCGTCGGCAGCCGTTTTCTGACGGCGGATCGAACCGCGCGGATGAGGCGCTGGTCCGCCGAGTCGAACTTCTCGATGAACGCTCGGAGTTGAGCCTGCGCGCTGAGTCGGGACGGCCCCGGCTGAGACTTCATGTAGCGCTCCTGCTGCGGCAGCGAGACAACGAAGGCCCGAACGGTCTCTGTGTCTTGAAGCACTCCGCGATCTTTCCTAGGATATCCGACGATGCCTCGACGAGCGACCGGCTTTGACGTCGCGCGCGAGATCGGCCTCGAACTGCCAGACGTCGAGGAGAGCACGATGTACGGCGCTCCGGCGCTGAAGGTTCGGGGCCAGCTCCTGGCGTGCATGGCTTCTCACAAATCGGCGGAGCCCGGCTCGCTCGTCGTGAGGATTGGGTTCGAGGACCGTGAGGCGCTGATCGCCGACGATCCGCGCACGTATTACGTCAAGCCGCACTACGAGGGATACCCCGCCGTTCTCGTTCGACTCGCGCTCATCGATCGGGATGCGCTGCGGGATCTGCTGCAAAGTGCATGGAGGACGGTAACCGCCTCAGCACCAACGCGCCGACCACGCGGACGCAAGCGCACAGCGACGGGACGTGAGTCGAGGGTTCGCAGGTGACCGAGACTGACTGACGTTCACCATTCGGCCAGGTTGCGCTTGCGCAGGTGCAGCAGCGGAAATGGTTTCCCCATGCTGTCCACCTCCGATCGTCCTTCGACTTCGAATCCCAGCCGACGATAGAACCCTACCGCTTGCTGATTCTGCTCGTTCACGTCGACCGAGGCGGCGCCAAGCTCGATGACGGCGTGCCTCGCGAGGCGGCGGCCCAGGCCGGTGCGACGAAAGGACGGGTGGACAAAGAGCGCTTCCATTTTCCCGTCAGCGACGCCCAGAAACGCGACGATCCGTCCCTCGACATCGCGCACGCAGAGGAGGTGTTCGAGCGACAACAGCCCAGGAAGCACGAGCGGCCTGAAGAACTGGATATCGGATTCCGAGAGAAAATCGTGCGTCGCCCGAACCGACGCCTCCCACACCTCGAGCAACCTGTCGCCTTCTTCCGAGCGAACCGGATGCACACCATCCTGCAGCAACATCGCCGGAGAGTTTCAGCGGCCTGACGGAGCCACGTTCAATATGGACTCGCGGAGGGCCGCCCGCGCCAGCGTCCGCGTCGAGTCAATGATCGGCAGCGCCGAATCGTGCTGGGAAATCAGCAGCGGGATTTCGGTACAGCCGAGCACGACGGAATCGCAACCACGGGTCTCGAGTCTTGCGATCACGCTCCGTACGTATTCGCGCGAGCCTTCCAGAAACTCGCCGTTGACCAGTTCATTGAAGATGATCGCATTGATGCGTGCGCGATCGGTGCCGTCGGGGACTTCCCATGCAATGCCGCGCGGGGCGAGCGCAGCTGGATAGACAGGACCTTCCATCAGATAGCGAGTACCCAGCAGGCCGAGACGCCGGAAGCCTGCCGACGCCGCGACCGCGCCAACTTCCTCGGCAATGTGGAGCCACGGCGCAGGCGATTGGCTGCGAACCAGGTCGAGCGCCTGATGGACGGTGTTGTCCGGACACACCAGAAAGTCAGCGCCGCTCTCAACCAGCTTCTGCGCCGACGACAGCATCAAGCGGCCGACGTCGTCCCACCGCCCCGCATCGATATGGCGCATGTACTCCGCAAGGCAGTAGGTGTGCATACTGACTTCGGGGTGCCCGTGAACGCCGAACTGCGCCGCCCCTTCATTGCAGATGGTGCGATAACACAAGGCCGCGCCTTCGGCGCTGACGGCAACGATACCCACATGCCTCGATTGGATCATCGAGCCGCAATTCTCCGCTGGACGGTGCCGAACAGCGTCGACATTCCCCAATAGAGGCCCACACCTGCCGCCATCTTCGATAGAACCACCGCGCTCACAATTGTCGACGCGACGACGACGGCGGTCTGAGACGGTGCGGACGACGACCTGGTCAGCGATGCAGAGAGCAGGGTCAGACCGCTGACCATCAGGGTCAGGAGCCAATCTGGTTTGGCCAGGTCGGGAATCCACAGAAACCGGCCGGCCGTCGCGGCTGCCTGACGCACCGCCGCGTATAACGCGATCAGGATCGGAAACTCGATCAGATTGCTCAGCAGTCCGGGCGGCGCCATCGAGATGCCTTCATCTCGCATCAAACGATGCGTCTCTTCGGCAATCCGTCGCGCATCACCCTTGTACGTAGATCGAAGCGCATCGAGTCTCGGCTGAATCCGAAGCATGGCTTGCTGGTGTGCCTGTGCCGCCTTCGCCGAGCGAATGGCAGACGGCATCAGGGCAAGCTTCGTCAGAAACGTGACAATCAGAATTCCCCATCCCAGATTGCCATGACACAACTGTGCGTACGCGAATATGGACTCACGCAGGATGTCGACCGCCTGATCCCAGAAAAACATCACGCCACCTCATTTAAGCAGACGTAAGCATTGTGCGCCAGGTTGCAGAGCCGGATCCGAGAACCTCATTCTCTGCCAAGACTTCGTCAATGGCTGCGTGGATCGACAGCCCTGCATAAATCCAGAAACTCACTGACCGGAACGAGCCGCCGGCCGTGTCCGAGCGACGCCAGGCGGATCTGAAGTACTTGTTCCCGCATCCACGAAAGCTCGACCAGCAACTCGTTCGTCGGGCGACTGTCGAACGACGGATCCCAGACCGTGTACTCTCGATCGTCGAACGACAGCGGCATGGAGAAGGGATCGGCGAACAGATACGCCTTGGTCGATAGGTCCTCTCCGTACTCGGACACGAGTCTGTGCGCGTACGACGGCCCCATCACGAAAATCGAGTCCGAGTCGACGCACGCCTCGCGGGACACCTTCGATGGGCGGTGTCCGCTCGCATCCAGTCCCCAGGCACGGAGTATTCGATCAGCTCGATCGTTGAGCTGATCGCCTGGATCTAATCCCGCCGAATGGGCTGGAGCCTGGCACAGGCTTCGATAGAGATAGCAGGCGAGGACGGAGCGGCAGCAATTCGCGTGGCAGACAAACAGTGGACCCGACACCGGTCTTACGCACTGCGCAGCGACCGCGCGATCAAGCCCAGCCCTCCGAACAGCAGGCCAAGCATCACAATCGTGTTGAACAGTGTCGTCTGGCGGAAATAGATGTCGAGGTTCATCAGGATGCCGGCTAGGATGATCGCCAGGCCGAGACCAGTCAGCAACCAGCCGACCACGGATTTGCCGTTGTAGAACAGGAATGCCACGCCAACGAGCAGCGGCAGCAGCGTCGGGCCGAACCCGCCAAAGCGGCCGAAGTTCCAGAAGGAAGTGGTGACCTGCACCTGGTTGAGCAGCAGGTAGACGCCGACTACGGCCATCACCAAACCAATGAGGAACTGCCCCACGCCGCCCGGAGTACCGCCGGCGCCGCGCTTCTCCGTCGATGTCTGGGTAGTGGTCACGCGGGAAGGATAGCAGAGGCCGGGACTTCCGAATCACTAATCACTGATCACCTATCGTGAATCGCTCATCCTCGAATCCCTCATCCTCGAATCCGTCATCCCGGGATCATCGGATAGCGGAGTCATTGAATCCTTGGCCTGATGCGTGACGATCAGCGCCGGCACGAGGAGAAGCAATCCCTGGATCAGATCGCCGCCGGCGAAATCGGCGCGGTGCAGCTTCAGATACACGACTGGCGCGCTGAGCAGGATCGTCAGAGCCGTGAAGCGCGCGAGGAAAAGGCCTTCTGGCTTGCGTTGGATGATCCAGAAAAGCGCGATCGCGGTCACCGCGGCTCGGACGATCATGGCGATACCCAGGAACGTCAGCGGCACTTCGACGTCTGGCGACATCGTCAGGTTCAGCCCGGCCATCATGCCGGCGGGATTAGAGATGGATGCAAGCCCCTCGAGGCACTGCATCATCGCAGTGAGCCCGAGGAGTATAAGCAAGACGATGCGTATCAGTTTCATGCTTCGGTTACCTGTCTGAACCCCGTCGCGCTAAAGGCGAGCATTCATTCCCCACACAACGCGGGGTGTCGGGCGAAGCGTCAATCGCAGGTCGTCGAGTTGGGGATTCTGAAAGCTGGCGACCAATGTTTCGCCGCCTTTCCATGTGTCGATGACCAGACCAGAAATCCCATGCAGGTCCAGGTTGAGAACTTCGACGCCGCCGCGATTCCATCGGATCATGAACGCGCACATTCCGGGCTCCAGATCGCAGGCAATGCGGTCCTCCCCCACAACGGTCTCGAACCTCAACGCGTTGTAGGCCCACGGTATCCCGGGGTCGAGAACCGACGGCTCACCCTCGAAGAATGAGATCAGTTCATAGGCCTTCGGAAAAGGATCCATCAACGCTCGTTTCGGTCGGATCGTGCGTCATGAGAACGATCGGCGGCGTAGTGCTGGCATCATCGCTCGTACCACCGAAGCACCCGGAGCGCGCGCAGCGTGTTCCACCGGCTGGGCAGTCGATCGCCGGCCTCGAGCGTGAAGTGGACCGCGCCGGGATGTGTGTTCTCCAGAAACCACGTGCCATCGGGCTGCCGTTTGGATCGCAGCAAATCGATCGCTTCCTCCACTCGGGGGTCCGGCGGATTCCCGACGGCCCTGAAGTACTCCAACGCGCGGAGCACATCGTAATGCCATCGTGTCGGAAACGAGAACTGCAGAAAGGCTGGATCGATGACTTCGCCAGTGGTCTTGCGCCGGAACAATTTCCGTTCGAGCAGGTATTCCTCCCCCCGTTTACGAGCCGCGATGGACTCGGCCGAACCACCGGTGGCGCGTTCGTGCGCAAGCAAACCTTCCAGCACTCTGATCGTGGTATGGAACGAAGACCGAACCGAACCGTTTTTCGCCTCGCAGTTCCACCCGCCGTCCTCGAGCCGCTCAACCACCAACCGGGCGACTACGTCATCGACATCCTCGCCAAAGTAGGCACCCAGCGCGATGGCCATGCCATTGATGCACGGCTCGACCTCGCCGCTGAAGAACGGCTGCCCGGCGTGTTCCCAGCGGCAGTGCTCCCGGACCTGCGCCACCGCCCGACGCACCACGTCGCTGCGCGGGTCGACACCGAAGTCATGCAGAAGCACGAGGCTGAACGCCGTCGCCGTCCAAGGCTGGCCTTCCTCGCGTGGCGGTCTCTGCGCTGGGAATAGCGCGCCGCCTTCCCACTGGCCATCGGCTCCTTGCAAGGCCAGCACGCGGGCGCCCCAGCCTTCCGTGACGACGCGGGCGCGTTCGGCCGCGACAACTTCTGGCGGCGCATCTGCAAGATCGCGGAAGATCTGCCAACGGATGGCAGGATCCGAGTCAAGGAGCCAGTCAAGCTCTGATGCCTTCACCTGGTCGCTCATGACCGCACGCACTCGGCTGACTCAAGCCAGACGTCCCGACAGGCTGAGCGTCGACAAGGCCGCCGTTCGCAGAACCAGACCAACGATCAATCCGATGATGGCGCCCAGCCCGCCATAGACGAGGATGTACGGCGGCGCCTTCGTTGGCTGGGTCACGATCCCTGGAGCCAGGATGGGCATCGCACAGAGGAATCCACAGATAACAGCCTCCAAGACGCCACGCCACGTGTGCTGACGCGCGAGTAACCACCGCCTCGCATGCACGAACGTGCGCCACCCGGCGATGAGCGACAGCGGCAGTATCGCAGTCCACATCTGAAGCCAGGTCCACACCGTCACGAGCCACACCGGCGCTGCGTCCTGCGGGCGAACGATGTTTGACGGTGCCAACTCGCCGGCCACAAGCATGGCGATGAGAGGCATGAGCGCAAAGACGACTCCGTTGACGAGCGCGGTCACGGACGCCAGTCGTCTCGATTCGTCGTCCGGTCCGAGCCTCGGCTCATCGGCGTGCATTCAAGGCCCAATGCTAGTTCATTCGAACCGCGCCGGCATGTGATCGGATTCCAAATGCTGGACAACGAACCACGGCTCCCGATGCGCAGCGTCAACTGGCCAGACGCTGTTCAATCTGCTCGAGATGGTGCCGCACGTGACCGAGGTAGTGCTGCACGAGCGCGGTCAACGTGATCGGTTCGTTCTTGCCAAGCCGGCAGGGCACGCCAGCTGCAGCATCCGGGATTCGTCGAATGACATGCGCTAGATGATGGTTGTAGTGCACCCAGAGATCAATCAGCTCGCCCCATGGCCTCGACTGATAGTCCTGCGACGATACCCACCGATTCTGCTCGTAATCGGGAATCGTCAGTTCGGCCGAAAGCTGCGCTCGAACGAAGCGCTGGTGGTTGTTCGATGCCGAGTCGATGAGGTGACCAAGGATTTCCTTGACCGACCACACGTCGGGCTTCGGCTTCGAGCCAGCGCGTGCGCCATCGATTGCCCGGAGTTCGGGCGCCGATTGATCAACCACACGGATCAGTTCATCGGCCGGCGACTCGAACATCAGTTCTGCGGCTTTAGATCCAGCGTCCGTTTCAACCACGCAATCATCTCGCCCTTGTAGTGCTGCTGGTCGGCATCTTTCCAGGTTCCCATGCCGTGCCCGCCCGCCTCGACGGTGATGATGTCGCAGCGTGCGCCGACCTTTCGCATCGCCTCGCAGAGGATGGCCGACTGCTCGTAGGGCACCTGATCGTCGCGCGTGCCGTGGATGGCGAGGAAGGGTGGCATGCCTTTGTGCACGGCGTGGATCGGTGAGATTTCCTTCAGCTTCGCGAAGCTGGCGTCGTCGTAACCCTCGACTCCGAAGAACCAGATTCCGCCGCCAGTCTTCTGATGACCGTTAATCGAGGCCATGTTGAAACGAGCGGGATACGCCTGCCTCTGACGCGCCACCTTTTCGTAGTCAACGGGTCCGTAAATATCGACCACCGCGGCAACCCTGGTCGCCGGCGTTTCGTGTGTCGCCGCGTAGTTCACGAGAAAGCCACCCGCCGATTCACCCGCGAGCACGATCTTCGACGGATCCACCTTATACGTGCGCGCGTTTGCCTTCGCCCACTTGATCGCCGCGTCGATGTCTTCTCGCGCCTCCGGGAAGCGGAACTCCGGCGCCATCCGGTAGTCGATGCTGAACCACACGAACCCGGCGTCAGCGAGTGGCTGGAACGTCGGCGCCATGTTTGTCGCACGGCTGCCTCCGTCGAAGCCGCCGCCGTGCACGAGGATCGCCGCCGGGAATGGCCCGGGGCCGTCCGGCACGTGAACGTCGAGGAGCAGCGAGTGCCCCCCGGGGTTGCCGTACTCGACGCCCTTCTGATCGACTGGCAAGACGGCCGCACTGAGGGCGCACATAACGACGAAAATGAGTGTTTTCATGGGTGCCTGAGCAAAATCGTTGACGGCGCGAGCCCATTCTGTTCGGGCGGACCATGGTCGTCAAGTGACCGCGAGCCGCGGCATAACGATAC